>Ga0194129_10008729_pt1 | contig 11620 bp, 18 predicted proteins | sample TA2KigCa35mmetaG_FD_150862 | JGI IMG/M metagenome (GOLD analysis project Ga0194129, IMG submission 150862) | Freshwater microbial communities from Lake Tanganyika, Tanzania - TA2015038 Kigoma Deep Cast 35m | ecosystem: Environmental > Aquatic > Freshwater > Lake | place: Tanzania: Lake... | reverse complement strand
CAGGAAAATTGAGGATGTTTCCTACCCATTTTAAGTAGTGCTCTTTATGCAGAAAAAACGCTTCGTGATCCAAAAAATGTACAGGAAAGTCTGAATGGAGAAGAGTATTGTAATAATACTCTTGCGCAAGAGGAGTAGTTACTTCACCTCTGACACGCCGCTGCTGCTCTGCATTGATATTTTTATCTCTAACAATTATGGCAATTTGTACTTCAACTCCGTAACTGCTGGCCACTTGTGCAACTTCTGTAATTTTAGGAACATAACGTACACCATCATACATAAATGGACAACTTACATTAGCCAGATGATAACTATATCCAGTAAATTTATTAAACTGTAATTTTGCTGGATTGACCCAGTAATCTGCATAGGGTTCTTGATCACTGGGCACCCAATATTTTTGTGTTAATTCTTCCCAACCTAATACCTCGGGGTGTAAACTTAGTAATCTACTGAATAAATGATTACCAGATCCTTGTGGGCCTGTAATAATTAATAATTTTTTCTTAACGAGCATATCTTTGTTGACCAATATAAGTCCTAATCTTTAAAGGATTAACTTCATCAGTGGGTCCTGTGCCAGAATCTGGAGCAAATACAAACAAGATCACGTCTTGATTATGAGGACAAGTAAAATTATGCAACACGTTACGTTGCATAAAAAATACATCGCCTTGTTTGAGTGAAAAATCACTGTCATCAAGTTCTATAGTGCCGTGACCTTGTAATATAATTCCTACACGATGACTAGGATGAGTATGTAGAGTTTGACGCATACCATCTGGAAAATGAACATAATTAATAACAGGGTCACCTAAACGCCCAGGATTGACAGCGGTAGTATTTGTACCTCCATCTATATAACTTAAATTTCCCATGCCTAACTTGTCTTGCACAAAGTAACGACTTTCTAAAAGTCTAATACCTAAGTATTCAATTATTATTGCTGTGCCTGACCCGCACTTGACAGTAAAATGATTATTAACTGCTAATGCAGCATTCACACACTCTAATTTAACACTGTCACTGTAGTAACTGGCATTTTGTAACATTATATAATAAGTACCTTTTGAACAATCAAACGCACGGTTGTTGCCTGCTTCTAATTTCGTTAATCGCAGAGGCCAGCGATCATCAGTTTCAAAAACATCTTTGACGTTAAATATCATAATATCACCTATAAAAATACATATAAATTAAACCTGGAACTATTATAAAAAATTGTGGAATAAAATTTAACATAAGTGCTCGCTCATTCCAACGATAACCTACATATACCCAACCTGCTGCACCAAGCATTTGTAAAAAACTGTTCCAGGGCGTTATACCTAATACATGAAATACCATAGCAATTAATATTGTAATTGCGCTACAATATTTTATATACCAAACGTGATGTTTCATTATCTTAGTTATTTAATAAGTAATGACTGAAACTCTTTGGCCGAAGTTGGAAATACATTCAAATTAAAACATTTTAATTCTATATTATTATTTCGCAGTTGACGTTGTATTTCTGCTTCGTCTATAATAGACAATTCATTCCAAAACAAATCAATATTATTAATAATTGCATCAACAATATCTTTTATTTCTTTGTCTTTATTTTTAAAGTATTGAACTTGAATCCAATTTTGATAAACAAAATCAATATCCCGTTCGCTGAATTTTAAGTCCAAATTTTGAAAAAGTTTTAACAAAGTTTCTTTAAAGTTATCTCTTAGTTGACCTATTTCTACAAATTGTATATTTAGAAATTCTTTATTTAATATATTGAATCCCGTATGTATATCGAGCCATTGATTGTATAGATAAAAAGATAAAAATTCGCGTAATTCCCATAACTTCATTTTTTTTATTGAACTTGTGTTCCATTTTGTCACTAAATTTTTTGTAGGTTTACTTGAACTAAATTTAATAAAATCAACTAAAGTTTTTGAAAATATTCCTTTAAAATTCTTGATGTCTCTTTGACGTAATGATTCAAAATCTACTTCTTGTTCATCCATAAAGCATTTAACTATATTATTAGCACACCAAAGAATATTGCTATGATCAAAATACAAAACTATAATTTTATTATAATGTTTTTCTAGTAAAGCAAGCTCTGTTCTATAGCAATTGATAGGTTGGTTAGGAGTTTGTAATAACTGTAAAGTTTTTTTACTTATTGTGCCTGGATGTAATCTAATAATTTTTTTATTTCCAATTAATGCATCTTTGAACATTTTTCCTGATGCTATTACTGTATCTCCTTTAAACTTGTGCGCATTGCCTAATTTGTTAAATGGCAATTCACTACTAGATAAATTGTCACTAAAATAATTTAAACACCATTCTATAAAAGTTCCATATGCACCCACATGATAATATATGGCTATTTTATTTTGCATTTTTATACAAGGTTACAAGTATATCTGGATAAATTTTTGGAACTTCAATTCTAATATTAAAATTATTTTGTATCCAGTCTGTGGTAAAATAATGCCAAGCAAGTTTTTTTTCACATGCAAACTGCAAAATTAATTTATTAGTTCTTGATATTTCATGTAACATATCGGCTTCGTCACGGTACCAATCATAACAAGGGTATTTAATTTGAAAACCGCCGGCTTCGTGCCACCAAGCAAAACTGGCCATGTCTGGTCTATAAACTAGCATAATCCAATCATTGGGATAAAACTTTTGTATTTCGTCAAATTTGTTTGGCCATTGATGACTTTTAACTAAACGACAGCCGCCGGGTTTTTCCCAAGCTTGATCAATATGGTTTTTTTCTACCGGGTCAATAATTGGATCAAACTCCATTTGCCAACCAAAGTATGCTCCTACATGTCCTGTGTAGGCATGATGTGTATAAGTTCTTTCTGGTGTTCTATCACTGGTATTAAAACCCGGTATGGACTCCAAAATTTGAGATATACCGGACCATCTACTGCCCGGAACTCCAGTAAAAAATATTCTATCAGGTAGCATAATAAGTAATTATATGAATCAAGATGGGCTAAACAATTATTTCAGCACTTACTGGCGTGGACATTTAAACATATATAACTATTCTGGTTTAAGTTTATCCAAAAAAATAAAATCCAACGAATGGGTTTTGGATGTTGGTTGCGGTATCAATTCATTTAAAACATTAATAGCAAATTTAGTTGGAATTGATCCTGCGTTTGGTCAAGCTGACCATCAAACTACCATAGAAAATTTTAGTACAAAACAACGATTTGATGTAGCATTTTGCTTAGGTAGTATCAATTTTGGTAATGAAAAAACAATTAAAAATCAAATTCAGTGTGTAGTAAAATTATTAAAACCCACTGCAAGAATATATTGGCGTGTTAACCCCGGACTACAAGATCACGGAAATAAAGAATGTAAATCTATAGAATTTTTTCCTTGGTCAGTACCTTTGCTTATAACCTACGCCGAAGAATTTAACTTTCAAGTGGTTGATATTAAAGATGATTTGAATAACAGAATATATTGTGAATGGCTTAGGACAGTCTAGTACTTAGTCATTATTTTTTGCTATAAACACACACTTTAAGACAAAAAAATACCCACTTAAATAGTTGCGTGGACTTGATAAAAAAGATGCCAAGCCCACTTTGGGGCAAAGGCAATGACGGATCCACTAACAATAAAGGAGGCAGTCTTGAGTAAACGCCGTAGAAGCGATGCAGCACAATTACAAGTAGTACAAATTGATTCATACCAAAAACAACGCCGTACAATACAATTAATTCCTAAGAGCCTCAATCAAGAAACTTATATAGATCTATTACAAAATCCACAACGTTTAATAGTTTACACCACAGGCCCGGCAGGCACAGGTAAAACTATGCTAGCTGTGTTGGCTGCATTACAAGCATTTAGAGCCGGAGAATGCTCAAGAATTATAATAACCAGGCCAGCAGTAGGCGTTGATGACGAGCAACATGGATTTTTGCCGGGCACACTGAATCAAAAGATGGAGCCATGGACACGCCCTATTTTTGATATTATTGAAGAATATTATAGACCACAGGAGGTATTGCGTCTGCTAGAAGAAAAATATATTGAGATTGCTCCACTAGCATACATGCGAGGACGGACATTTAAACAATCGTGGATTATTGCAGATGAAATGCAAAACGCGACACCAAGTCAGATGAAAATGCTGTTAACTCGTTTAGGTGAAAACTCCAAGATGGTTATTACAGGTGATACGCAGCAGGCCGACCGTAAGGCCAAGGACAACGGATTATTGGACTTTCAAAGTTTAATGAAGAATTTTGATAGCCAATACATTGCTGGCGTAGAATTTACAGTTCGAGATGTTCGTAGACATCCGGCTGTAAGTGAAGTTCTTAAATTATACGGAGAGGATTAATATAGTTTAAATACTGGATGTTAAAATATGAGAACATACGCCGCGTTCATTTAGAAATTTCAACTAGGTGTAACGCGGCGTGTCCTGAGTGCCCAAGAAATTTTCGTGGTGTTGATGTAATAGATAATTTTCCTTTATGCGACATGACTTTGGATCAGGTCAAAAAAATTTTTCTTAAACAATTTTTACAACAACTTGAACAGATTTTGATTAACGGCAATTTTGGAGATTTTATCACTGCTCGAGATGGAGTAGAAATAGTAGAATATTTTTTGTCGGTCAATCCTAATATAAAAATTATTATCAGCACGAATGCTAGTGGACGACCAAATATTTGGGAAAAATTAGGTAAATTGGGTGTTGAAGTATACTTTAGATTAGATGGGTTAGAAGATACGCATCATCTATATAGGCAATATACAGATTATAATTTAATTTTATCAAATGCTGCAAAATTTATTGGGGCAGGCGGCACTGCTGTTTGGGCAATGATAAAATTTAAACACAATAGTCATCAAATATTTTCCGCTGAAAAATTATCCAAAGAATTAGGATTTGCAAGATTTGAATTAATTAATGTAGGTAGAGATACTACTATTGTTTTTGCTAGAAATAAAAAATTCAGCCATGTAATTGGAGATTACAATGGTGATTATGATTTTAATAATTTATACGATCAATATAAGCATTACATTAGATATCCTAACCTTACTATTAAACAAGCAGTGATACAAGAAAAAGAGATTTCTTGTTATGCAAAGAAAAATAAAGAAATTTACCTATCTGCCAATGGAGACGTTTATCCATGTTGTTGGCTTGGTTTGTATCCGTTATATAGACCAGGAGATCCAAAAATATTTCAACTAGTGCCTTTAATTAAGAAAAACAATGCACTTGAATTTGGTATAGCCGAGGCAATTGAATGGTTTAACGAGATAGAAAAAACTTGGGATAAAACTGTACATAATGGCAAAATTTATGCCTGTAACGAAACCTGTGGAAAAAATTGATGTAACTGTTCTATTGTAGTTTTATAGTTTTTATGTAATATACCAAATCCACCAGCGACACACCATTCTTCAATATTACTTTTTCTATCATCAATTAAAATATCATTAATTTTGCAATGTTGGTGTTTATCTTTACTATATGGACCAAAAAAAACAGGTACGCCAGGAAAGTATTTTTGAATCCATTCAACTTTATCATGGAATGCAAACTTAATATCGTTTCTTTTTGGTATAGCAGTTAAGAATGCCCAGTTATAATTATATTTTAGACAAAAATTCACACATTCTCCGTACAACTCATGTGCATATGATGTAGGTATGAGATCCCGATATATTCTAGGATTAGTTGCAAGTTTGTTCCATTTTTCGTCGTTATATACTCCTATACTAGGAGCGAATCCAAAAGTACGAAAAGCATATTCATCGAAGTCTGCTACTACTCCGTCCATATCTAAAAAAAGTGTATTCATTTATTTTTTTAATTTAGAATGCACTGCTTGTAAATATACGGTTTGATTATTAAGTTTATTTTGTAATGACTTTACAGTATCTTTAAGATTATAGATTTCGTATTGCAAACTGTTTATTACATTTTGTTGATCGCGTATTTTAACGTCATGTGTCATTAGATTTGGTCTAGGAGGAGCATTGGGATCTACTGCCCTCTTTTTCTTAGTTCGCATTGCTTTAAAAATACTCATATATAATATTTATCGTCAGGGGCGCTAGGAGTTTTCACTGCAAAAACTTCAGTTTCCTCTAAATATTCTGCATAGTATGGTTCACCGGGTTCTAAAACACAAATATCACCTACAGTAAATTCATTGTTGTTGATTATCATTCTACCTTTTACTATTAACTGAATTTCAGTTACTTTAAGATGATAGTGAGGAATATCTTTAGAGCCAGCTGGGTTTTTTTGCCAACAGCATTCAAAATTTTCAGTTTGTAAAATTGCTTTCGGGAAATTTCCAATGAACCATCCTCTTTCCCCTGATTCACTATGTTTGTATTTCTTCATTTTTTCCTGCATCTACTTCTGCTTGTAATTCATCAAGAATACTATTAAAATATTCTGCATCTAATTGCACCATTACGTCTGTGATATATTTGTGATATCCTTGAAAAAAGTATTTAAATAATTCATTAAAATCTTTTTTATTATTAAAATTATTTAACTGCACAATTTTATCACTTAGATTTATAATTATCTTAGCACTACTTAAATCTTTTGGTCGAAGTCTTGTGCTTATATGAACCTGCTCGTCGTATCTAATATTAGCCGAGTCTTTCATATACCCAGGAATGTGTGTCTTTGCAGGATTTTTTGGTTTAGCACTATAATTTGCTAAAAGATATATTTTTTGTTTTTTCATATTTGAGACAATTCAACTAATGTGGCACTTAAATTTATTTCCGGGTCTGCAATTATAGGATGATTAACTAAACCTTTACGAATTATTAAAATTGCCTGATCTTGTTTGTCTGAAGTATTTCCCCAAAGATCAAGATTATCGTACATCCAACGGAACACTTCTTCCATTTCTTCTGGCGAAGTATGTGTACATAACAAGGTTCTTCCTTCTTTAATTTTTCCTTGTTTAAATAGGTTTACTACTTCTAATTTATGATCAGTTGAATTAGACCCGCTACTTGATCGTGATAATACTAACTTTCCAGATATACTATTTGTTTGTAGTAGTTTTAAGCAGCTACGCAAATCTGGATATGTTGCTTTAACAAAACTGTCTAGCGTGTCTAGATCAAATTCTATATTCTCATTTATAAGAACAGTGGCAGCTCTGCTAGTAAAATCAGTTTGATCTGTTTTGTCTATAATAATTTGTTGGCATCGACTTTTTAACGGAGCAATTATTTTATGAGTAAGATTAGCTGTTAAAATAAATCTAGCCTGACTTTGATAAGTTTCCATTAGTCCTCGAAGAATTGCCTGTGCATTGTGTGACAGATAATCTGCTTCGTCTAATAAAACAATCTTTAAATCCCCAAATGGTAATGTACTAACAAAACCTTCAATTTTGTTTTTTAAAAAGTCAACACCGTTATCTCGACTGGCATTTACCTGTAAAAAGTCATATGGATCAATATTTAAACTATTGACTAAAATTTTTGCCAAAGTAGTTTTACCAGTACCAGCCGGACCAATAAACAGCAAATGAGGAATACTTTTTTCATTAACAAAGTATTCTATTTGTTCACGTTGTATTGGATCGGTGAACACATATCCATCAAGAGTTTGTGGTCGATACTTTTCAGTCCAAAGTTCTTTCATAGATTATCTTTATGTAAACATACTAAATCTTCACTGCGAATTTCTACGTTTGCTTCTTCCATTGTATAAGGGTCTAGTGCAACATAGCCTGCATCGTAAATCACTTTAAAAAGCTCTCTAGAATCTGCTTGGCTATACTGAGCGAACCATTCAGTAAACAGCACAGGTTTATATTGTACAAGAATATCACGTATATTGCGAATAATTTCTATGTCATGTCCTTCAGTATCTGTTTTTATAAAACCAATGTTGCTAATTTCTTCGCTGGTTAGATATTTTTCCAACATTGATTCTAAAGTTAAACCCTTAACCTGAATACTATCTCCACTCATACCTGCCATCTTAGCCTGGGTCTCTGCATCCCAATTTTCTCCAACTAGCCCTCCGTTACACATTGCGTTATGATGGTCCTTGAACGTCAAGTTGTCTGCGTTCTTATCAGTTACTGCCTCTGTGGCTAATACAAAAGTACCACCTAAGTGTCTATTTAGATAACAATTAAGTTCTAGGTATGGTCTAATAGTTGGATTTGGCTCAACTGATAATACTGTTCCCCGACTATAAACCATCATTGGAATAGCAGTATCTCCTGAATGCCCACCAATATCAATACAGGTCATTCCTGGAGTTATCCATTTATCCCAGTGATTTTTATCTACATAATAATCAAAAATTTCTTTAAAACTAGGAACACGTTCAAATTGGTGATCCATTTCTAGCCAGTAGCAATGTTCATTGGCAAAGCCGTAACTATTCAGATCAAGTCTATAAGCTTTACGTAAAGGTAATGTTAAAATCATTCGTATACTTCTCTTGCTTTTTGTTCTGTGTGCAATGCTGTAGAAATAGTATCTATGCCGTCTGGTTCTGTATCTGATACAAAAATAATTGCTTCAGGATCTACTCGACGTATAATTGTTTCCTGACCATCTTTCAAGATCTTGAGACCACGACTCCATCTTCCGTGTTCAACTAATACCCATTGGCCGACACAAACATCTTGTTGTTCTGGTCCAATAGCATATACCTTTGCCCATCGAGGACGAATGCCGTCTGTTTTACCATCATCGCCTAGTAATACTATACCGCTAGCTAATTGTCTAACTTCAAAACTCATGTCTGTAACAATTATGCTGTTTTTTAAAGGACGTATTTCACCATCTACTTCTACGCCAATTTGATATCCTCGTTTTTGATCAAACGGATTTTTGACTGCCATGTGTTCCTCGCTTAAATTCTTGTTGGACCAGTTTTTTTTGGATCTGAACTTTTTGGTAATGGTGTTTTTGAAACTGAACTAGCCAGACTACCTCTTGGTGGTTTAATTTCCAGTTCGTTTAATGTTTCATCTGCTAGCTCAGATACCGTAATTAAAGGTTCCACCCAATCATCAACTAGATCCTTTTTAGCAGCCTCTCTTGGTGTTGGAATCAGATCGGATGCAACCGGAGTGTTTAACTTGTAGTAGTCCGCCATAACTTTGTCTTTCGAACGCTCAATTTTACCGCCAGGGCCTAGCTCGTCACCTCTTGCATTTACTTTCATATTTCCGATGGCAATTGAATCTTCATTTTGAGCTATTATAGCATCTATGTTAATATTTCTACCATTGGCAGTCCTGTAAACTCTTTTTGTCATCTAAATCTCCTTGTGCGGGTATTTATCGTAAGAATTCATGTATATCTAAATCATAATATATGCTGTTAATCCGATGAACTCCAATTAGATATAAAACATAACTCGCGACACTAGATCCTCGACCCACACCCCATATGATGTTGTTTGATCTCCAGGTGTCTATAATATATTTTAATTGTTTTAATAATGGAAATAAGTTTCGTTCTTGATATAGTAAAAGTTCTTCGCCAACTCTCTGTAGTTCGACTTCAGTTTTACATTGATCTAACAGCCATTGCGCTATATCCATAGTACAATATTCTACAGGCATGTTCCACAAGCTTTGTTTTGTGTGATGAAATACATCTACAGAATAATTTGTCGGATATGGATGATATTCTTTAACTTGCGGAAAATGAGAAAAAGTCGTCTTTACTGCTGCATTATATTGATCATAATCATCTACCCAAAATTGGCCTATGTTAATATCTGGATTTTTATATAGCAATTCACACAACTCTGTGCTAGAAAAATAGCATTGACCAAAGTTATCGTACTTCATTTGATATCAATTATACCTTTAAACTTATCGTTTTTAGCTTCCATTTCTTCCATTATTTTTCTATTACGTACATCCATTTCGAAACGATAATTTTCTAAAATCATTTGCATCTGTGGTATAGCACCGCTTGGTCCAAATTTATAGGCTTGATTTAATTTTTGAACTAATTCATTATATTTTTTATGTAGTTCTTCAGTACTTAATCCTGAAAGATCTGGTACTAGTGGGTGCATTATATATCTCCTTTACTCCTATTTTCTGAATAATGTATGTCAAACTCGCCGCCGGGATAACGAGCTTTAAGTTTATTTACATTTTCCTCAATGACATCGTTTGGATTTAATCTTAATGCTCTACAAGCATTAATCCAATACCACAAGATATCTCCTAGCTCACGTTTCATATGAAAAACGTTTTCTTCGGTTAGAGGCTTCCCTTGAAAGTATATTTTTTTTGGGATTTCGCAAAACTCGCCGGTTTCGGCTGCTAGACCTAGTGCTGCTGTGAGTAGCAGAGGAACGTTAATGTCTGGACCATGCTGTTGAGTGCCATCGTCCCAATTACCGTCTAGTTCATCTAGTCGGCTCATGAAAGTGGTTAAATCATTTGAAGGCTTGCTAGTTACTGCTTCAACAAACTCTTGGTATCTGTTCAAATCTACGGTCATAAAAAAACTCCTAGTTTGCACAATTATAAACTATGCAAAGCCAGGAGTCAATTTTATATTATTAGTATCCTACACCGCCTGCCCATGGTGCACCCATTGTGGTACCAATTGCTATATTAGCTGCTGTGCCCACTGGAGTCCATTTTATGTAGCTGCCTGCCAAGGTGGCAATCGTTTGTGTACTTTGAACTACGCCGAAGCTCATAGTTGGACACAAAGTTCCTTGGCCATCTATTCTAACAATTCCTTTGGCTCTGATCATAAAATTACTCGGAGTGAGTGCTGCTGTAATTGTTTGTGCTGCTGCACCATAACCTTGCAGAATTCCTGTGCTATAAAAATGTGTCAATGAAGTCGCAGTTGACACTGTACCACGAGCTGGTGCAAACTCTGTATCATATTGTATATAACTCACTGTGGCATTGCCTAGAAATTTCAATGCAATATTAGAACTTGTCAAAGCGGCGTTGGCCTCACAATGTACCTTCATATCTAGTTCGTATGTGGTACCGGCTGCCAACATAACATTACCAATCCATAATCCCGCATTTGATTCAGGAGACCCTGCTGCTAGATTTCCAAACAAAGGTATTTCAGTGATTGTGTTCACTCTGTTTAAGAGCGCTTTGCCCCATAAATCAATGTTACCTCCTAGCACATAAAAATGTGTTGCAGGTATCAGTGCTTCGCCAGATGAACTTATATTGGTTGGCGCAAAGTACAACACATTAGATGCAGTACCGGTAGCGCCTATGCCAAGATTGGCTTCTATCGCGCCTTGTTGTACACCGGTAATATTGCCCCCGGTAGCACCAACACCAAAACTAATTGGAATAATGCTTGTAGATCCAGCTGATAAATTCAAGTTGCCATCAATGCCCACACCACCACTTACTACCAATGCACCTGTGGTAGTTGATGTTGATGTGGTAGTTGCTGCTATGACTACATTACTAGTTGTTGATGAACCTAATACTGCGTTACCAGTAGCAAAAATATTTCCATCAATGCCCACACCACCACTTACTACCAATGCACCTGTGGTAGTTGATGTTGATGTGGTAGTTGCTGCTACAACTACATTACTGGTAGT
>Ga0194129_10008727_pt1 | contig 11620 bp, 15 predicted proteins | sample TA2KigCa35mmetaG_FD_150862 | JGI IMG/M metagenome (GOLD analysis project Ga0194129, IMG submission 150862) | Freshwater microbial communities from Lake Tanganyika, Tanzania - TA2015038 Kigoma Deep Cast 35m | ecosystem: Environmental > Aquatic > Freshwater > Lake | place: Tanzania: Lake... | reverse complement strand
CTGTGCGTGTAATACAGCCCTCATAACGGCGACCTCCTCGGCGAGGAGGTCGCCGTTATGATGCCTTTTTTGCGAGTTTTTGAAAAACTCGCAAAAATGGACGGCGACCTCCTAAACTCGCAAAAAAGGCCTCATAACGGCGACCTCCTCGGCGAGGAGGTCGCCGTTTTGAGGGCTGTATGACCCCAACATAGCATCCAGGTCGCCGTTTTAAACGGCGACCTCCTCGGCGAGGAGGTCGCCGTTTTGATGTCTTTTTTGCTGGTTTTTGAGGTCACAGCCGTTTTTAGACGGCGACCTCCTCGCCGAGGAGGTCCCGCAAAAAAGGCCTCATAACGGCGACCTCCTCGGCGAGGAGGTCGCCGGTTTTATGCTTTTTTTGCTGGTTTTTGAGGTCACAACCGTTTTTAAACGGCGACCTCCTCGCCGAGGAGGTCCCGCAAAAAAGGCCTCATAACGGCGACCTCCTCGGCGAGGAGGTCGCCGTTATGAGGCCTTTTTTGCGAGTTTTTGAGATCGCAACCGTTTTTCAACGGCGACCTCCTCGCCGAGGAGGTCGCCGTTTTGATGGGTCCCGGGAAGCTTTCTAACTCAACGGGCGACGGCCAGAACGGCGACCTCCTCGCCGAGGTGGTCGCCGTTTTCGTGGGTGTTGGGGACGCTTGCAACGCGCCCGGCAACCGTCAGAACGGCGACCTCCTCGCCGAGGAGGTCGCCGTTTTGATGGGGCGTCAACATCTTTTGCAATCGCCACAAGACCCATCATAACGGCGACCTCCTCGCCGAGGAGGTCGCCGTTTAGATTGGCGTCAACATCTTTTGCAATCGCCACAAGCCCCATCATAACGGCGACCTCCTCGCCGAGGAGGTCGCCGTCTTGATGGGCGTCAACATCTTTTGCAATCGCCACAAGACCCATCATAACGGCGGCCTCCTCGCCGAGGAGGTCGCCGTTTAGTTTTTTTATTATTTTTTGTTTTAATTTTTTTTTGAGGTCGCCGTTTAGATCGGCGTCAACATCTTTTGCAATCGCCACAAGACCCATCATAACGGCGACCTCCTCGCCGAGGAGGTCGCCGTTTTGATGGGCGTCAACGTCTTTTGCAATGGCAACATGACAAGTCAAAACGGCGACCTCCTCGCCGAGGAGGTCGCCGTTTTGATGGGCGTCAGAAATTTCGGCAACGGCCCTTCGCGTCTTCAGAACGGCGACCTCCTTTTCGAGGAGGTCGAACTTTCCTTGTTTTTTAAAGCCACAAACCCGGAGCGGTCAAGACGGTGGATGTTTCCTCAGTGCAAAAATACCGAGGAGGTCTGTGCAACGAAAAACAGCTAAATTGTGACATAGGTAAGTGGCCAAATCTATGATCAGTTTTTTTGTAGGTGCGCTGTGTGGCCTTCAACTCGGAACGACGTTGTGTGGAAGGATTCGCCGGTGTACATCGAGCCCCTGAATGAAGATGATGCGAACATGTGGCGGGCCACGGTGACCGACGGAACGGCCCGTATCGTTGGTGCTTTGATGGTATGGTGCGCAATCCTCGCCGTCTCGAAGGACAACAAAGTTGCAGAGGAGGAGTACAAGCACCCTGCTTTCGTTGCCTTGGTCAAGTCGTTGATGCAGATCCCGGTCATCATCGATGACAACTCCCAGAGCCCTTTGGACAGCCGCATCGATGCCGTGGCTCGTCAAAATCAGAACTCGAAGGCACCCGATGCTACAGAGTTCGTAGTGTTCGGCTCTGGAGTTCCTAAGTCCTCATGGCTTCCCATGGCTTCGAGCCGACCGGCATCCTTTTGGTTGCAACCGAAACTCACGAAATCGGCAAGCCATCCAACACGCGGTAGCAAGAGATAATCTTAATAGAGCTCGGTTGTGCACTGATCAAATTTGGTCTGTTTGCGTTCGCCTCTACGAACTCATGATGCATCGAAGAGGTGGCAGCGGTGAACTCCTTCCAATGGGCTTGCATGTTGAAATCGCTGGCATCTGGCGGAGTACAAGTGACTCTCAGCGAGGCCCTCAACAAGTATAAGATGCACCCCGCGGTCGTGGCCTACTCGGTCACGGCCGCCGGGGCAACCTTGGACAGCGAGTCAGGGTTGATCGTCGACAAGCAGAAGGATGTCAAGCCAAGGTTTTGCGTGCATTACGTTTTGCTCTCAGTACATGAGTTGGTCGATGCCGCTCCGCAAGTATGCATCTCCGAAGCCGGCTCAGCATATTCTCCGAGAATCCGGGCGGAGTCGTAGCTCCCGAAGGAGATCTTGTCAAGTCCCGTCATACATCTTGCGTACCGTCGTGGCGAAGATGTGTGGGTGACGTGTTGAATGTCGGATTTCATACAAGAATTCAAATGCACTCGTTTGACACGTGTAGTTTGATTTGGCCATGTCAGTGTGGACCAGAGCACATCTCACGCCAAACATGGGAGTGTGAAGCTCCAAGGGCCTTCCAGCGGTGTGGCTCGGCGGGGGATGCTAACTCGAGTTTTACCTAAAGATAAAACTGTGCAGTGGCACCCGAACGGCTGGTGGCATAGCCGTACTCTCGTAACCCGTCTTCTCCCAACGAAGCCGGCCCCAAGACCCTGCGTGGTCTGCGCTTCGCAGCCCCGGTCTAGACCCGTCCGCAAGACTCAATTTGCAAGACCGTTGTGATTCCCACTTCAAATGACTTTGGCCGGACGTCGCTATCAGTACGATGTCGTTCAAATATATCTCGGGGTAGCCGTAGTGGACGCAACACCGTGTCTTCAAAGGAAGCCACGATCAAGAGCTTCTTGGAGGATTGCTGCCCGGAGGCATTCGCTCTGACGACCTCTCACTGCGAGTCGCTTCCATGGCGTTATTGCGCAATCAGTGAAGTCATATTGCGATTGCCTTTCCTTTGGCTTCGCAGCAGTGTTCAAGGCGGAGCCTCGACATCTGCAATCACAATCCCGAACGAATCGACGCTCACGATCGATTGGTCGCTTCCACTTGGGCCTGCGGGACAAGAGCACTTGTTCCAGCGCATCTACAAGGACTACGAGGTGTGGCGATCCAAATCGCTGAGGCGGTAAAGTGAATCTGCCACACGTCTTTTGTTCAATAGTCGATTCGACCAAGCACGCCGACCCAAAGTGGTCAACCGGGTCGCGGCCGGCACTTAATGAGGGAGCTTGTTTCATGACTTCTCAAAGTCTGACTGGGGAATGCCCGCGAAGTCCCCTCAAAAGACCGTCGGGCGATGCAGACGGTATGGCACGAGGCAGAGCCTCCGCCTATCTCGATCGCCCACCCACAGGTAGAGACGTGCATGATGGACATGGGAAGCCGCCGTAAGTACCGCAAGAGCGAGTCAGACTTGCTTCGGCTGCGTCGCATCGTCGGCTTCTGGGAGCAGGCAGGTCCCTTCTGTAAGGGGATGATGCCACCGCAACTCTTTTGCAAATTCGAGGAGGACCTTCGCGAGACCGAGCGCCGCGATGAGGAAATCATGGCCATCGTGGAGCTTCAGCCGAAGCCTTTCGCCTTGTCGCAGCTGAAAACCCTCAGGGACATGGCCATGCGAGCGAAGCTCCAAGATGACAAGAAAATGGCTGCGGACATGGAGCAGCAGTACAAAGAACTGCGAGAGCGGCAGTTCCGCTTCTTCGAAGCAGGGCTTCGCTCGGACTGGAACCAGATCGCCAATGTGCGAGGCGCGCTCGCAGAAGTTGCGAATGCGTCCCACCTCAGGAAGATTGCTTGGCTCCGCGAGATGGCCCAGAAGGCGGACGTGCTCATCGAGGCTCATATGGTCGAGAAGTTGACGGTGCACGGTGCCGATAACATCGACGATGCGATTAAGGCCGTGGCGAACAAGATGAGACAGATGCAACGGGAAGACCCGAAGAAGCAAGACCCATTGGTCCTCGGCATGTGCGACTTCAACACGCCGCACTCCACCTACAAGGAAACTGTGGAGGCAGCCATCACCTTCATCGGCCGGCTCACGGCGGAGAATCCTGAGGGTACGGCGGTGGTGGTGACGATGCCAGACAGGCCTAAAGATGGGTCGAAGAGAGGCCTCGCAGACGAGGAAGGGCCCATTGAAAAAGAACTTTGGATGCGGAAGTTGTGGGCCGACAGACGGTGGATCATGCCGTTCAATCTACCAAAGAGCGCAGCCAATCATTCAAACATGAGGAGGTGGACGTCTGGCCGCATGGTCGTGGACACAGAATCGAAAGACTCGAACACGTGGCTGTTGCAGAGCGAGTTGTCGCTTGCAGGGCGGCCGCTTGCTGCAGGAGTTGAGATTGGAGAACTCCCGTTGCAGCGAGATCTGGTTCTTCTGGAGTCCGTGTCGCCGAACGAAGATCTGAGGACTGCTGATCGTCAGCGGCCCTCGCCAGAACAAGTTGTGTCTCAGAAAGGAGCCGCGATGATGGAGACTTTGCTGCAGTCGGCCCTCGCTGACGTGGAGGACATGAAGAACCGCCCCGTGCTCGTCGTTAACGTCTTCGGCTTCATCGAGGACGTCGGCGTGGCGGTGGCACAGATGCAGCGGTCTTACACGAAGATGCGGTACTTGTCCTTCAACCTGGATAACCCTAAGGCTCGGCTGACAATGATGCGATGTCTTCGTGAATCCCACAGCCATTCACCAATCTCCGGCCCCACGTAGTCTGAACGACTTTACTCGCCAACCACAGACCACACAAAGGCAAGGTCACACACATTGTTGGACATGAACACACGGACAAGCAAACTCAAAACTTCAAGCTAGACGGGCAATCTTGTTTGGTCAGCTCCCAGAATCAAACGTTGGCTACCCTCCCACACCCAACCGCGAACCTCCTCAGAAATTTTAGCTCAGCGCGTGGTTGAAGCAAACAAGTTAAGGGACAGAAACTCAACTCGGAGACACCTCTATCAAAATGGCACCTTCAATAAGCAAGGCTTGAGCGTTGTTGTTGCCGAGTCCGAAGGCACGGGATTTCGGCAAGGCCCGCATCGCGAACTTGTTGACGGACATGTGGACCGGGAACACTTTGGACTTGCCAGGCTGCCCGTACGAAAGGACGGCGCCAAGTCTCACGGCCGAGGAGTTGGCAAGCATTCCAGGGGCTGAGATAGCAACTGGCAAGCTCGAGCTCTTGCGCTTGCAATCTTGCTGCCGGGTCAATGACAAAATCGTCATCAAGGAGGACGCAAAGAGGGAGTGGACGTCCGTCGACGACGACTTCCACGCCCAGTTTACCGTCTTGAGCGTCGAACACGACAAAATGTACGCGTCGGCCCTTACGCAACTCTTGGGCGGCAACAGTACGAAGACAAGTGAAGCAAGTCCGGGACTGCTCGCGATCAAGGACGGCGTCGTGGACGATGCGGGCACGAGTGATGCCTGTGAAGAAATGGAGTCGATCGAGGCGCTGCGAGCGAAGTACGACGCTCAAGGTGTGCAGATCTGCTCTTCTGACTTCAACGGCGTCAAGCACATCTTTGTGAAGGACGAAGCGGTCTGGCTCCTTGCAGATGAGGACACGATCATTCCGCCGCGTTCCTTGATCGGCTCGTTTGGCGGAGGAAGCTACGTGCCGAAGACTGAGGGCGTGGCCGGGTTGCCGTACGATTTTCCGGACGGGGACCGTACGTTGGTACATTTTGAGGGCATGGACGGACAGAGCCCAATCGTGTGCACTTTTTACTCGATGCTGCGAGCGGCTGAAGACAAGGGCATCATCAAGTATAAGGTCGCGAACGTCGAAGTCACGAGGGCCGAGAATGCAGGCAATACCGACAAGATCCTGATCAAGAAGACGGAGCCGCTGAAGCTCTACAAATTCAGCGCCGATACGAAACAGATCGACGACAAGCTGTACTACCGCGACATCAAGCTGGAGCACATACAGGCCAAGACGAGCAAGCTGATCCCCGTGACGCGCTTCCGTTTTGAAAAAGTAGGCCGCAACTTTAAACCAATGAAGTGCTACGTCGCGAGTGTGTGTGCCATCACGCTCAAAGCCGGGCGCCCTAAGAAAGTTGTCTAGGTCGGGATGCTACGTTGCTCGCGGCTTGCTGCTTGGAGGGAGCACCTTGCTGAACTCAGAAACAAACATCCTCGAATGGGAATCTGTCGGGTGTCGCAAGGTGTCCCGCAGCGTCGAAGGACGCTGCCCAAGGCCGCACGAGCATCGGACAGCCCGTCGAAAATCGCAATACATTAGTTGGGATACGGGTTGTCGTGGTCGACGGCGTGTCCGACTGTCAGCATCCATCCACACACCGCCCTCGTTTTTGCCCATTCGTGCGGCCTTCCTTTGGCAAGTGCCGCTCGTGGCATCAAGATGTTCCGGGTCTTGATTTTCAAGGTGTCCGATTGGCCCGACCTCCCACTTCCCAACCCGTGGGCACTGCCGCCCGGAAGCTCCATCCCCTCCGTGAGCCCGCCAGTGGGGCCCCCACGCACCTTCCATGGCCGATGCCATTGTCTATTTGGCAGCTTGTTGCAGACGAGGTCGGTTGCTTGCCAACTCAAGAGTTACTCAGCCGCATCGCGCTTGCAGGGGCCGCACTGTGCGGTGGTGACGGCAAAAATGCCGCTCGCGTGGCTACGAGCTCACTTTAGTTCTGCTCTAGGGTGTAGTGCTGAATCCAGTGACTACAGCGGTGGCCGACCTGACTGGTGCTTGCATCCGATGTCAGAAATACGCGAGCCTCTTCCGGCCAATCGCACTTAGCCTACGATGTACGACGACGCGGTGCGTCAACACACTCGGCCCAAGCGGACTTGTCGGTTAGTTAACGTCGAACACTTGCCCGTGGCTACGCCCGATGCTTGAGCCACAAGGCTACGCAGTGCAGGGAGGGCATCGCCAAACCACAAAGAATTTCATGCCTTGCAGAGTTTTGGAGACCCCGTGCTCCAGCAGCCCAGGTTTCCCGACACAGGGAGGGCGTTGCCAAACCACAAAGAAATTCATGCCTTGCAGAGTTTTGGAGACCTCGTGCTCCAGCAGCCCAGGTTTCCTGACATAGGGAGGGTGTCGCCAAACCAAAAAGAAATTGCCTTGCAGAGGTTTGGAGACCTCGTGCTCCAGCAGCCCAGGTTTCACAAACCATACAAAGACAGAGTGAATTTGCTCTTCTGCAGCCATTTCGGTCGTCAGGTGGGGCTCAAGCTTTTGGCTCAAGCTTTTGGCTTGTGCCTCTCCGGTGCGAGTTGGCTCAGGGGAGCCGCTTCCTTTATCTCGCACTTTCATCGATGACGACGCCCAGAGACTCTAGACAAACGATGATCGAGGCCAAGGAGACGAAGGTCACCAATTGCAGCCGTGATGAGTCCGATCACGATTCAGTTAGCACAGTTGTTGATACGGTACCAGACGAGGCAGTAGCAGATCCAGAACACACTTCTCCAGCGGCTTCTCGAACGGAGTTGCCGCCCGGGGAGGCCGTAGCAGCCGCAATACTTCCTGTATGGGAGAGCCAAGCGACCGACGTGCCAAGCCTTGCTGACGAAGGGCCGTCTTTTGGTAGCTATGACGACGTCATGGGCCGCATGAACGGTTCCGTCAGCAGCGGTCTGTCCGAGGCGGAGATGGCAGCCGAACGCAGGAGACGCATGGCTCGACACCGTTGCCGCGTCGACCGGAGTCGCAGCAACGAAAGGAACGCAGTATCTTCTTCGTCGGCTGTGAGTTACAATTGGTTAAGGTTACCTCTACAGGCAAATACGGTCGGCGAGGCATTCAGACAAATTCTTACTGGACGGCCCAGGCACGAGCGAGCTGCCCTCGTCAACATGCAGGCCGAGGGTACCTCGTTTGATGTTGCGTTGAGGTTCTGCCGGAGACGCTTGGCGGCTATCGTTCGCTTGAATGTGGGCTTTTACATCGGCATAACGGAAGACCCGCGACGGCGCTTCGCAGAGCATTGCGAGCGGATGGAGTGGGAGAGAATGACCATCCTTGTGCAAGCCGCTAGTAGCTCCACGACGGGGTCGCTGGAGAGGGCTTTACTCGAAGACTTCGGGCAGTCCTACATGTGCTTGAACATTGGACGCGGAGGTGAGAGGGCTTCCGGCGGCTCGCCTCACTTTTTGTATGTGCTTTTGGCACGCGAAGGGCCGTTGCGTCGTCCGCCGCGATGACAAGCGTGCGGCCCATTGCTCGGCCCGGTCCCGGGGTCCTTCCGTAGCCGACCAGGGTCGAGCTCAAGCAAGAGTCCGGCCTCCGGCCATCATGCCTCGCACTCGCGACACCCCCCGTTTCGATGAAGCGGCCAGCGATGCCAGAGCAGGCTTGTGTGAGACCGCGCAGCATTTCAAGTATATGCTAACGACGCTACGCAAAGATTGGTGCCAGCCCAGGGACTACGAGCGGCTCCAGTCAGCAGTGAAAGAGACTTATGAGTGGCTCTACAAAAACACGCAGACAGCGAAGCAACAAGTCGTGCCGAAACTGTTTGAAAAATATCGCCGCACTTCGATTGAGCTCAAAGGTCCTTGCGATAGTACTATCGATGTTGAGGAAGAATTTACATGCATTGAGTCAACGACCCACGGAAACAAAAAGAAAACAAAAATACAAGAAAAACTTCTCTCGCCCTGTCGGCCACAAACTAGGGCAGAGCGAGAGGGTTCCCATGGTTCCCAGGATCCCCACCGTGGGATCCCCTAATGCGGTTTCCGGTTTCCCACCTAGGTGCCCACCACGGCCCTTACCCGGCCGTCAAAGGACCCCGTGGTCCTTTTAAAGGATCCCGGGGTCCTTTTAAAGGACTCCGGGGTCCTTTTAAAGGATTCCGGGGTCCTTTTAAAGGATCCGGGGGTCCTTTGAAAGGACCCCGGAGCCTCACCAAGACGACCCCGACCCGCGAAGCATAACAACCCTCCGGCTGGCCCAACGTTCCCGACCTCCAGTGACCCCCTTTCTCTGACGAACAGCCGAAACCAAGGGATACCGGGCCAATGTCTGGGGCGAATCTTAAATAGGGCTGCGTGCAATCGTAAGCCATCTCTCACTCAAAGCATCCATTAAGTTGTTGATGATGCAGGCGGCGTGGTGGGAGGCGGCATGGTGGCAGGCGGCATGGTGGCATGATGCAGGCGGCATGGTGGGAGGCGGCATGATGATGCAGGCGGCATGGTGGGAGGCGGCACCGTGGCAGGCATGGCAGGCGTCGCCGGAGCAGCGCCAAGACGCGGCACAGCACCATGGGGAGGACGAGGAGTCGGACGACGACTTTTGCGAGGTCGACATCGGCGCCTATCTATCGTACGAGTCGACCGAGGCGCTCGTGCTCATGCCGCTGTTAGAAAAAGAGGCATCCACCAACCGCTGGGTGTTGCAGCTACAAGCCGTCAAGGCTTGCTTGGAGGAGATCCAGGAGACCACGTCGCACCAGCCAGGAGACTACATCGAGGCTCGCTCTGGCCGCTCTTATCTGATGATCCACCAGCAGCTCAAAAGCATCGTCGCTGGGGAAGCACCGCCGGCTCAGAAGGCCTACTACGTGGATGAGGTGAAGAGCCTCCACCGCCGCCTCCAGGACATAGTGGTCCTCGCGTGCTGCAGGTTCATGAACCAAAAGATCCTGCAGGAGCAGGGGCTCCCTTGTGAGCTGAAATGCCGCTTGAGCGCAGCTGTTGGCGATGATACGGCACTAGATAAACATATGTGGTCACTCTTGGGCAATAGCAAATGGCACATCTTCACCTCGAGTAAATTTCGCCAGAGGAAGCGGCGTCGCGGAGAGCGCCGCGACCGCAAGCGCACGGTGAACACGGTCGCTGCCGACGCGCAGGTGAACACGGTCGCTGCCGACGCGGAGGTGAACACGGTCGCTGCCGACGAGCAGGTGAACACGGTCGCTGCCGACGCGCAGGTGAACACGGTCGTTGCCGGCGCGCAGTGCGGGTCGGTGTTCGAGCCGGACGAGGAGCCGGGCTCCGAGCTGCCGACGGTCGCTGCGGACGCGCAGGTGAACACGGTGAACGCACAGGACACGCCGAGCTGGCGCATCTGGATCTCCCTCTAGCCATCGTTCCTAGCGCGGGGTGAAGGAGCTCGACAAGGTCGTGTCGCGTCTGGCGCCCCAGCCGTTTCTCTTCTAAGCAAGGAATCAGTCGTGCAATCGACGCACGGCTCTGTTTCGTCAGTGTTTGAGAGTTTGTCGAGCGCTTATCGTTTAGATCGTGACCCAGGTTTCCTGACATAGGGAGGGTGTCGCCAAACCAAAAAGAAATTGCCTTGCAGAGGTTTGGAGACCTCGTGCTCCAGCAGTCCAGGTTTCACAAACCATACAAACGCAACTTGCACAGATCCTACACCGTAACGCACTCGGGCTCAAGTTTTCTTTCGACCTTTGAGGTCACAGACGCCCTCTTGCACTCAGACCCCCTTGCGTTTTTGATGCCGCTTCTTCTCGACGCTGCCGTTCATCGCTTCGCCGTTAATTTTTTGCAGGACATGGCGGCGCAGGCGATCAACTCCGGCGCTGCCGACTCCGGCGCTGCCGAACCCGACGCGGAGTCCTGGGTGATGAACGACTTGGCGGCTTACCACGCGGCGTGCTTCTTCCTGGCGACCGACTGGGACCGCAACTGGTCCCACGACTCTGTCGTCATCCGTCGTGGTCCCAACTGGGACGGCGACGGTCACGCAAAGGCCGAGTTGCTCTTTGGTAGGCTGAGCCGCGAGCAACGCGACGAGCGGCGATGGGGCTTGTTGCACAGATTCCACGGCTTGGCCCTGTGCATCCTCGACGGCGAGCCCATCTCGGAGGAGAACGCGCGGTTGATGACGACGAGAGAAGGGAAGGGAAGGAAGGGCGGCGACAAAGGCAAGGGCAAGAAAGGCGGCAAAGGTGGCGGCATGGGCGGCGCTGCCGACGACGGTGGTAATGGCGGTGGCAAAGGCGGCGACAAAGGTGGAAAGAAGGGCATCGACGGCTCTGCCGACCACGGCGTTGCCGACGCCTTCACGATTGTGTGGGAGAAGGGTTACCGCAAGGGCTTCCACGAGGGCTTCGCGAAGGGGCGGCAGATCGCGGCTTGGATGAGCTGAGCGGCATACAAGAGGGAGGCGAGAATCACGACATAGCCAAGGTGAAAAGGTTGATGGATGCCGTGGTAGCTTGCGAGCGCATCATGGTCCAGAAAAGAATCCCGTTTGAGCGAACTTTTTGCTTCCGTTCGCCAGAATCACCTGTGGTGCAGCAAATGAGTCCCTCGGACTCTTCTGCCAGGCCCTCTTCGTTCTTCTGAACCGGCACGCGAAGGGCCGTTGCGTCGTCCGCCGCGATGACAAGCGCGTGGCCCATTGCTCGGCCCGGTCCAAGATCGGAAAACGGTCAACGATCGTGAAAAATGCAAATACGGGAAAACGGTCAACGATCGTGAAATATGCAAAATCCAAGATCGGAGAACGGTCCAAGATCGGAAAACGGTCAACGTCTGTGCCACAAAGCTTGTCGCATGGCCTTTGTTGCACTGCACTGCGTAGCCTTGTGGCTCAAGCATCGCCCGTTAGGACCCTCCAACGCAAGACAAGATACTGCATCGCCCGTTCGTTCGTGCAATGGGCGCCTGCTCCCTCGATTGAGGGAGGGCACCATACAACTCGAGCACCGATGGCACTTCGCCTGA
>Ga0194129_10008724_pt1 | contig 11624 bp, 15 predicted proteins | sample TA2KigCa35mmetaG_FD_150862 | JGI IMG/M metagenome (GOLD analysis project Ga0194129, IMG submission 150862) | Freshwater microbial communities from Lake Tanganyika, Tanzania - TA2015038 Kigoma Deep Cast 35m | ecosystem: Environmental > Aquatic > Freshwater > Lake | place: Tanzania: Lake... | reverse complement strand
CCCCAAAACCCCAAAACCCCTCTTGCCAGATTCTGAAATATTTTTAGTAGGGTAATTTAATTTAGGATTAAATAAGTTACGCCATTCTATCTAGGTTGCATTCAGAAGCAATTATTATAATTTTATTTCATTCGTTCATTTTAAATATGAACCCTTTCCTATCTAATATAGGACTAGCTCTTTTGCTCGGGGTTTTACAAATCCTCAGCCAAACAGCCTTAGCTTAAAAAACCAACCCGCCAAGTAAGCAAAACCCCCTTTCTGAGCTGTGTAGTGAAAATGCTCGCTGGTATCGGCCATGCAAATGAAGCATCTTCGACTGGCATCACCTACTTGTCAATGGCAGGTGGCGCAAGAATCTAAATCTAAGGATAAATGATGGCCCACATGCCAAATATGAACAGCATCAAGTTCTACTCATCAACAACTCCAGGAGTTGGCATCACCGTCCCACCTCTTTCATGTAAGCTTCTTTTCTCACTTCCCTTTTTTTTCTAACCAACCATTCCTTTACTCAATTTTACCTCTCTTTTTTGTTAAGAGCATTTTTCTCATTTTCGTTTATAGAGGATGACGAGTTCAGCTCGAATACTATGATGGGTATTCTTTCCTACACTACACCCTCAGTCATGCAACTATTGAACCGCAAATGGGACTAACTCAACGGCCAGTCAGGGCCCTTGGGAAACCCTTCAATCGACTTCACCGTCACCGTTAATATTGTAGCTTAAGGCGCTGGTGAATTAGAATGTGTGACAGCAAGTAACTGTGCGCTCAAGTACTAACGCGACTACACCCCCGTGCTGATGTACACAACCCCTAACGAAGTGTATGAGGGCCAGCTCCTTCAGTTCCACATCAACACCAAGAAAGCAGGCAATACTGTAGCTACCCTAACTGGAACAAATCAATTCACTGACATTCGTATCTCTGGCTACATCACTGACATGTCTCCCATCGACAAAGAGTTCCGCACAAGAGAATTCACCAGAGATCATGTGGAAATTTACGTAGGAAATAACCCTCCCGCTGAAGATTCACAGATCTAGATATTACTAAGAAATGGTTTCGCTCAGAATCTACGAACTCTCCAAAACTGCAATTTCGCTGGAGACAAGTGTTGGACCCTCAAGATCCACCCAGTAATCACTAAGTTGAGTCACGACTCTGGAAACTTGAATGGCGGGCAATAGCTTACCATCGAAGGAAACGGCTTCAATGGAACAGACGCTAAAGTCTTAGTTGACGGTGTCAACTGCGCAATCAAGACCAGGACCCTTACCACCATAACCTGCGTAACTGGCACAACTAGCGCTGAATCATACACAAACAGGACGAGTCCTGGCCAACTTGGACTTAAACGAACCCTATACGCTAGGGCCGATGACAAAAATGTGAATTGGTCAGATCTTGTTGACGCCAACAAAAAAAAAAGCAGTCTTTACACCTCATTCGAAACCTATGACTCCTTGGCATCCAACGACAGGACAGGCTAAGTCCTTGAAGGCTGGTTCAAGGCTCCAGCTACGGCTGATTACCGCTTCTATACATCATGTGACGATGTGTGCCAACTTTATTTTGACTCATAAAACCCTTACAATGCTAATGCCTACGTCAAGCCAAACGCAACCATGATTGCGTATCTCAACAGTTAGATAAATTGGCGCAACTATTGGTTTAACGAGACTTCTACCTAAGTTAGTGCATGGATCCCTCTCACAGCCGGATAAAGCTACTACATCAAGGGGCAGTAGCTTGAATATACTGGTTACGACCACTTCACCGTCTCTGTGGAGATTAAAAATGCCAACGCTGCTTCTCACCCATAAGCGATGAAGCAAATTCAAAAACTCTAAATCAGCAACGAAAAGAATACATTTGAATCGTGGGTCTATACTGTTTCGAGCAGCACTGAAAAAGGAAGATTTAAATTCTGGCTCTTGAACCCCATCACTAAGAAATACTGGCAGTCACCGGAACTTCCAGCCAACGCGGAAGCCTGGCAGATTAGAAATGCACTGAATTAGTATTACTAATCAGTCTGGGGCTCAGATGTGACTGTAATGCGCTCTTATCTTGACGCAAATGGTGCTGAGACCGACGTTGCTGGTGATAACAAATCTTTGAAGTACAAAATAACTTTGAACAAACTGATCAAGGACTTTTCTTCAAACGCAATCTCGATTACGAAAGTTACTACAAAGTCCTCATTCACGATCATTACGCCTCAGAAAAGCATCATGTCATCTACCCCCATCGCGGGCAGCTACATTATCTCTTGTGTTGACAGCTAAGGCGTCAGCTGGAGTACCGACGAAATCAATTATAATTCCAATGAAGATTAGATCCAACAAGCAATTACCAATAAGATTCCGTTCCTTGCTGACAAAATTGAAGTTCTCCCAGACTATCTACACACCTACAAAGATAATGGAGTTTCTTTCAATATCAAATTCTCAGGTTTGACTGTCCAGACCCCCCTTTGTACCATCAAATCAGGAGTCATCCTGCCTCTGACTGGAAACTAACCCAAGTTTGAGAATCTTAACGTAACCACTTATGGCCAAAGTCTTTTCTTCGAGCCTATTCCTCTTGAGTTCCTTGAAACACCTGAACAATAGCCCTAAGTCAAAGTCACAATTTCAAACAATTAAGCACTCTGCATTGGCCTAAAATGCAACTATATTTACACTACAGCTGTTGGGGCAATAACGGGCAATACTTTGACTGAAAACTCACTCAGCCTGGTAGGAACTAACATCCCTAAAGTCATTGAAGTCACCCTTGGAGGTGTTGCCTGCAAAAATCTTGTTGCAACAGCGACCTCAGTAACTTGCGATTTCACTTAAGAGCCACCACCCGCTGGAACTTATACTCCATTAGTTCGTACAGAAAAGGGCTTAGTTCCTAACTCTGGGCCCACTGTCACCGTCCCCTTAGTTGTTACCTAAGTAACTCCGAATTTGAACATAAACTATCTTGGTGGAGACATCCTTACAATTTAGGGTAAAGGTTTTGGCGATGACATCAACAAAGTTAAAGTTGAATTTTAAGACTAAACTGCCTGCAAAGTCACACTACTTAGTGCTACCTCACTAAAATGCTAAGTCTAAGCTTTCAAAATGATTGGAATTTCACCATAGGCCATTAAAATTACTGTTAATGGTGTAAGTGACAGTAGTGTCTCTGTGACTTAAGTTTCTGCTGTTCGAAAATCAATCTCACTCAGCCCCAACTCCGTTTCACCTGTGCTGAAGAGTACGTTAACGATTACTTTGGCCTCGGACTATGCAACTTAACTTTAAAAAGAGGACTTTAAAGCTACCTTACTTTCTGACACTAACGCAACTTTCACCAGAGACTTGTATATTATGAGCGCTGATGATACTGCCAAAACTGTCACAGTCAAATTCGGTGGCGCACCCAGCGGTCAGTACTACATCCAACTTGAGTCAAAGCAGCACGGAAGAATCACAAAAGATAATCTCTCACTCACAGTTGGCTCCACAATCACAGGGATCACACCCACGACTGGGTCAATGTACGGAGGAACTCTTGTCACAATCACGGGCGTCAACTTCTCAACTGACTCCTTGGACAACCCCGTTAAAGTCGGCCCAAATTACTGCTTAGTCTTAACCAGCTCAACTACTCAGATCACTTGCCGTATTGTTGATATTGTTAATCCAATCGCGGGCGCTGACTAAACTGTCTTAGTGTTCCTAAAGGCAGCTGAGGAAGCCAAATGTAGCCCCAGCATTACCTGCAAGTTTGAATATGTTTCACCAAGTGCGACCACCACTGGCATTACCGCAGCATTTGACGCCGGCTCACAAAAAACTTAGGTCACAGTGAGCGGCACAGGCTTCACTTCTCCTGCATAGTTGATTTTGGACGGTGTTGAGCAAACTTTTGTATCAGTCAATAATACTTCTGCAATTTTCAGTTTGACGAGCTTCGAAACATAGACTCCTTAAGTGAAATTTTACACTTCTCAAGGGATACCTAATGATGCCATTAAAATCGCAAATCCAAACCTTTAAATAACACCCACTCTTATCAGTTTGAGTCCCGCAGTTGGCTCAGCAGCAGGCACAATGATTTAAGTGAAAGGTTCCGGCTTCGGTTCCAAAACTACTAACCTAAATCTGGCGCACGCAGTTGGGGATGTATGTAGTATAGCAAAGTATGATAGTCAAGAAACATTGATTTGTCATACGAAAGCCGTAAAATTAGCTGCTGGAGAACTACAACTAAACACTGGCAATACTAAAATCTCTGCCGCCGATACTACTAAGACTTAGTTCTCCCAAACTGATGACATCAAATACACTGAAGCTGTCTTGTCCGACAAAAAGATCACCTTTACTGGAGTAAATTTCCCAGAAGGCGCTTAAGCATCCGGCTCTTACAACGGTATCTTTTCCAGTTCGGCAACAAGCACCAGTACCTCCGCTGTATTGACATTCCAAAATGGAATCCCAGTCTCTGCCACTGCAATCGCTCCCACGCTTTCCTTTAATTTTGCGGACAAGACTGCGGTCACCGTTAATCCCCCCACAACCCCAATAACGATTGCCAATCCTGCTTCAGTCGTATCTAGCACTACCGACCTAAAATGCTCATTTGCTGGCGGCTGTGCTTATACAGTCACAGGAAATGGATTGTACGCATCTTTGCAACAAGCTGGAAATTCAATCGATTTCTGCGGAACTCCATGCAGCCTTTCGAAAACTCTCAGTGACCATTCTAAGGCAGTTTGTCTGTTGCCAACAATTTCAACTACCTACTCAGTAACAAATTTCTAGACTGCCCTACCTTCTGTCGTTAGTGGCACCTTGTTCCCCAACGAGCCTAAACTAACGGATGGTAATCTTATGATAGATCATTTGGATCCCTCAACCACGACTTGCAGCTTCGGCATGAAATTTGCCGAAAACCACAGAGTTGTTCTTGACGAGCAAAAAGTTTTTATCAATAAGCTTTTAGACAAGAAACCCTACGTTAATAACTTGATATTCTAAGGGTCCAATGATGGCACCACTTGGGACGATATCACAACTTTCGGAAACGAAATTCACGAAGGCTGGAACTACGTCTCTTACAGAAAGAATCCAACTAAACCAACCTATAACCAGTTCAGATACTGGGGTAAAGTAAAAGGCTCATGCCGTGTTGGAGAGTTCAGATTGACTGGAGTTGATGTCATTCATAATAATGACCCGAACTTCTCTTGTACCCCCGATCTTGTTATCTAAGGTTAAAAAACCCCTCTCTCAGCAGTAACCTTTCAGGGAGATAAGACTTCAACTCTTAAGTCAATCAGCCCTAGATTCGGCTCAGTTACTGGAGGTACAAAAGTTACTTTTACTGGAACCAACTTCGATACTGTAACTCCAGGAACAACTGTTTAAATTGACAACCGTGCCTGCGTGATTGATCAGGTGACAGCAACAACTATTACCTGCACTACTGCCAACAAACCTTACGTTGCCGACACACCCAGTTTGACTATAAACCAGCCCGGATTTGGAAATGTTGCCACAGCAGGACTTGTTTACCGATATGTCAGTCTTTACTCAAACCCAATAACTTGGGGAGGGGACGCTCCACCCGGAGAAGGTGAGTCAATTTCGATTCCCAAGGGCCAGCATCTTCTAATCGACATCGACACCAGCCCTAAGCTGAACGCTATCATCGTTGAAGGAAGTTTGATTTTCGCACCTAACGCTGACCCGTTGCACCAGAGAAACTTTGATGCTCGGTACATCATGATTCAGGGGGGCTATATGGAAGTAGGCACTGAGTAGTTCCCTTACACCTCAAAACTTACCATTACAATGCACGGTGACAAGTTCAGTCCCTACCTGCCGACTTATGGAAACAAAGTAATTGGTGTGCGCTTTGGTACACTTGAGATGCACGGAGTCCCAAGAAGTATCACTTGGACTAAGTTGGCGGCTACTGCAAACTAAAATGCCACTTCAATCGAGCTGACTGATATTACAGATTGGAAAGTCGGCGAAAGAATTGTCATTGCCACAACAAGCTTTTCTAATCGAGAGTCTGAAACCAGAGTCATTAAGACTATCACAGACGGCAAGAAAATTACATTTGACGAGCCTCTCCTGTACAAGCATTTCTCCTAAACTCCCTAGTTTGGTGGAGTTGATATGCCCATGACTTGTGAGGTTGGCTTGCTGTCAAGAAACGTTGTCTACAGAGGAGACCCTGAGACCTCATCTACTAACCAGTACGGCGCTCACATCATGATTCACTCTCCTGGAGATGAGTCAGCGATTGGAAAAATTGAGTATATCGAGCTAACTGATGTTGGCTAGGCCTTTAAATTGGGTCGTTACCCTCTTCACTTCCACATGATCGGAACTGTGCACCAATCATATGTTAAGGGCAACGCCATCTGGAACACCTACAACAGAGCCGTAACCCTGCATGGCGTTCATTATTTCAGAGTTATTAACAATGTGGCCTTCAACACTATGGGTCACACAATCTTTGTTGAAGACGCAGTGGAAACCCGAAACGTGATTGAAGGAAACCTCATAGTCTAGGTAAAATCTTCTTTCAGTTTACTGAACACTGACTGGACGCCTGGAGGCATGTGGATCACTCACCCGAACAACATCTTTATCTCAAATGTCGTCGCTGGCTCAGACGCCTACGGCTTTTGGTTTGACATGCAAGACACATCAATTGGTCCATCTTTCAGTCCGAACATCTGTCCGTTTGGTGAAACACTAGGAGAATTTAGAGACAACAAAGCTCACTCAGTGAGAAAGTATGGTCTGAGAATTCACCACGGTCTTTTGCCAAGAGAGAACCCCTGCTAGCCGGTGGCAGCATTCAACAAAACGAATACTGCCGACCCTTTCCTCGGCAATAGGCCAATACTAGCTAATTTCTAAAGGTTTGTAGGATGGAAGGCTGGCAGAAACTGCGCAATTACCGAACGTACTGGTTATGTTTAATTCACTGATTTCAAGTGTGCTGATAGCGGCATTGCTGGAATTGAATTCAGTGAGGTACATCTCCCAGAAGGGTATGCTAAAATTTTAGGAGCTATGATTATCGGCAATACTGGCCTTAACAATGATGACGGAATTCTTGGAACTCAATAAGTCTGGGGAGTCATCACACCAAGAACAGAGGGGATGATTGTTGAGAACGTAAAATTCTACAATTTCAACTTTTAAAACTCCGGAGCTATCGGTGATTGTTCACACTGCTTCCATCCAGCTTCGACCGACTCAGGAGCAAGAACAGTTAGAACTAAAGGCTTAGTCTTCGACGTTACAGTGCCAAAAAAGATTAGCTACTAAATCCCCCATAGAGGTATTTTCCTAGATCTGGATGGATCTCTCACTGGTCTTGGGCCAAACTCTTGGGCAACACCAAACTTGAGACACAATAGAGTTTCAGAATGTACAGTTTCCCTTGAAATCCACGACGGTCTAGTTTGCGATAGTACAGCCTAAGTTCGCAGAATCGTTTTATATAAGGCCTAACCAAACTCATTATTCAGTTTGGAACTCAGAATTTCTACGTGGGACGATGCTTCAGTTACCACTCTTAAGGGAAACAACGCAACCTATTGGGACTATCTTTATGACTTTAACAAGACAAACTTCTCATTTTTTCCAGTAAGACCTAAAAAGGATCCAATGTTTAGTTGGGCTTTACCTTACGTTACTGGTCACACTTACAGATGGCACTACTAGGACGGAGTAGATTTCACAGGACTGAGAGTCGAATTGTCAAACTAGTGGTTGCCTACAGACAAAGACGTTGTTTTTGTGACAAACCATACTGACGTTAGGCAAGCCATTAATGTCACAACCACAACGAATAAATAGATTATGAACAACACTTATACTATTGGCAAAACCGCTGGAAATCTGACGATGGGCGACAACATCTTGAATAACGATACAGAAACTCGCTTATTTAAGATGGTAGTTAATGGCAAAGACGTAACAGGAGACAGAAATTTTGTAAATCTCATAGGCATAGCATGCCTTTACAATTGCGTGCCTACTGTTGAAATTATTCCCATAAGCGAATAATTTAAGTATTGGAGTAACGCAACCACATGGCCGTCTGGCAAGCTTCCTATAGAAGGTGAAGAAGTTGAAATTAAGTCTGGCGATTGGATAATACTTGACCTCGTTGAAACTCCGATTCTCAAGAAATTGTGGATCAACGGCAGACTCGAATTCTAAAATCATCCAGACCATGGCAAGAACATTAACTTGCGTGCCCGAATTATCCACGTACAGACTGGCGAGCTTTTAATTGGAAATTCTACAAATCGTTTCAACGCCTCTTTTACTGCTTAGGTTACGCTTTACGGCAAGACAAACGATGAATCTCTTTTGTTGTCCGGCATTGCTGAGGCTGGAAACAAAGTACTCGCAACAAATGGACTCGTGTCCATGTTCGGAGCTCCTGTTGTTCATCGACATTCTCGACTAACCCAGAGTGCTTTAAATGGCGCCACTTCGATTTTTGTTCAGCCATAGCTGAGTTGGAAAGCAGGAGACAGAATCTATATCGCACCAAACACACTCAGATGGCATGAAGGTGAATACAAAACAATTGTAAGCTACAACAATATCACCGGAGAAATAAAAATAAACCCTCCTATGCAATTTTATCACTACGGGGAAGAATACACCACAGAATATAGATATGATGGAGTTGATATTCGTGCAGAAGTTATTGTACTTTCGAGAAACGTGAGAGTAGTGGGTTCTGACGAAGAAGCTTGGGGAGCAACGATGCTAGCCTCAGATGGGTTACAAACTAACGGGTTGGCATTGAACTCACAAATAATTCTTGACAATGTCGAGATGTTTAACTGTTCACAGAGAGAAAACTAACGAGCTGCATTGAGATTTGATGGAACTTTCTCAAAACAGCATACTGTAACTAATTCAGTGATTCACCAAGGCTTAGGATGGGGATTAAGAATTTTCGAAAGTCGATACGTCAAAATTGAAAAGACTTCCGTCGTAGGTTTCTTTTAATCAGGTGTAAACGTTTAAAGATCTTCGGATGTCATTTTCGACGGAGTTTTTACCATGGATGTCAAAAAGAGATTACTTAATTTTGAAGGTAGTATGGTAGACAGAGAGAGTTGCTTCAGTGTTTGCACCTGGATTGATGGGGGTGGAAGTTGTAATAATATTAGTGTGATCAACTCCATCGTAGCTGGATGTCCCTTTGCCGGTTTTGTTGTCAGAGGTCATGATTGTGGTCAATCTGCAACTTAGAAATCATTTAGAGACAATGTGGCTCATTCTATTTTTGGCACAGGAGCCCACATAGTTCCCGACGTTTCAAATCCTTCTCATGCTACATGTTATGAGGGCAGTCACTTCAAAGCCTACAAAACTACGTAACCTGCTGTTTCTACGATGTATCGTGCTGCGGAAACCAGACATACAAATATGGTATTCATCGACACTTAGTTAGGGGTGTCTATTCAGGCAGGGACTGAATTCCCGGAGATGAGACTTACGATGGAAAATATACACATCTACGGAGAGTCAGAGGCAGACGACTGCCCACCAGGAGGAAAACATGCCTGCACTTGTGTCGACAAAAGTGCATTTATGCTTGCATCTGGAAATTAAAATACCAAAACTTTCCATATAGATATAGTACCTAACCTTCCTAGCTACAAAATTAAATCATACGGTACTTGGAACATCAAAACCGAATTTGTCAACATGATTTTTGAGAATTTTAGCAATAAAACGAGATGCGGAAAATAATAAAGAATTTTCTTAGTTAACCCCTTCTCTTCAGACAATATCCCAGTCCAAGTCTTCAAGAAAGCGAGATTTATTAATGTTACAGACAGCTCTGTCGCATTTTTAATGGACCCAAATCCTGAGTGGGCGAATCTCGATGACTGCGGCCCCTTCCCTTGCACAGCACCATCAAACATCGTAATGAAATTCACTGGCTCAAGCTTTGAAGGTGAAAATACTCCTAAACTGATAGAACCAGACTTCCAAATCATTTCAGACACATAATCTGTTTCAAACACTTTCTCAACTTGTAAGAACGTCACTGACTGGAACGCCTTTGTCTGCACAAACCCTGATTTAGGTGTGCTTTACTTCGAATCACTCGACGCTGATACTGAAGACCGAAGTATTTAACCAATTTACGTCATGAATGATGCTACTGGCTCAAAAAATATTCTAAACTCAATGATGGATCATATGTGGGACGGATTTTACACTGGCCAAAAGCATCTCTCGCGTTTCCCAGCAATGATCGAGATCAAGGGAGATTACACCGTTGAGATGACAGGCACACCTCCTGGAAAAATGAGGTATTAAATCATCGGAGGATCTTCCAAAAGTGGTGTTAAGATAAAGGTGCCTTATTGGAACGCAGGCTCTTATGAGGTTTCTGTTGACAACAAGATCATACCTTACACGCCCTGGGACACAAAAATTGGCAGAAATGCTGAGCTTACCAAGAAGAAGGGCTGTGGTGAAAACAGATTTGTGGGTGTACAGAATTTCCTTGAATTCTACATCACGTCGGGTTGTACCGTGAACGTGACGCCTCGTAACGCAATTATGGGTGGGGTTCGTCTTGAGTGGACCATGGAAGAATTTTATTCTACGGGTGGAGTGGTTTCGTTCACTGACCGAGTCGCTTTTGCTCTAGGCATCCATTCCTCTCAAATCAAAGTTGTCGCTGTTTACAAAGGCTCTGTGGTAATTGACTACTTGGTCATGGCTTAAAAGGATGACAAATATGAATCCAGAACTCTGAAGAGTCTCCAAACTTTGATGACAAAAGTTGTCCAAAGCGATGGCGCCGAGTAGATCTTTGGAGCACCGATTCTTAGCGCCACTGGATAAGGCAAGCCAATCACCATCACTCCAAAGGTTAACACTAAAGATAAGGGAGGTAAGGAAATTTCGGGTAAGGGAGCGAATGGAGTGAATGGAGCGAATGGAGCGAATGGAGTGAATGGCAACAACGCTATCTTCAACAAGTCACTAAAACCAGAAGTAGAGCACGTTACTGTTAAGATAGCAAGACCAAAGACCGTTACTGCAAACTCAGCAAACGGTTCTGCTACCGTAGCTACCGAAGCAGAGACGAGTGATGAGACTCAATCGTAGACCAACATGTACATCGTTGTCGGAGTCATCGGAGGCATTTTGCTTGCGGTAGGTGCAGGTGTTCTGACATTCTTCTTGGTGAACAAGCAAAAAAAGAAACAGATTGTTGAAAAGATTGACATCAAAGCTTTTGACAAGGATCAGGTCTAGGCTTCACAGGCCGAGTTGGAAATGTAGTACCACCCCTAGGCTTTCGATGATGTCTCTATCTTTGAGGCGACTAATGCTAAAGCCAAAAAGACAAATCAAGATGAGACTCAGGGTTATGATACGCAAACCAAGCTTAACAAGAACAATATGGATTTTGGATGTTGAACGTGCAAGCGACAAGAATGTCAGGGATGTCAGTTTAAGTCGAAAAAGCCAGCGTTCAATGTTGACGTATGAAAAATCTTTAATTACATTATAATAATTATGATTGCTTCAATTTGGGGTTTTGGGGTTTTGGGG
>Ga0194129_10008723_pt1 | contig 11624 bp, 13 predicted proteins | sample TA2KigCa35mmetaG_FD_150862 | JGI IMG/M metagenome (GOLD analysis project Ga0194129, IMG submission 150862) | Freshwater microbial communities from Lake Tanganyika, Tanzania - TA2015038 Kigoma Deep Cast 35m | ecosystem: Environmental > Aquatic > Freshwater > Lake | place: Tanzania: Lake... | reverse complement strand
GCCTGCTGGTGGATGGCCTCAAGGCCCAGGGGCGCCAGGCTGATCTGGTGGCGGGCCACAGCCTGGGTGAACTGGTGGCCCTCTATGCCGCCGGCGTGTTCGATGTGACCACGGGACTGCAACTGATGAAAACCCGCAGCGAGCTGATGGCAGCCGCTGGTGGCGGCGCAATGACGGCCGTGATGGGCTTCGATCGCGCCGAGCTGGAGCAGCTGGTGGCTGCCACCGAAGGGGTGGTGATCGCCAACGACAACAGCAGCGCCCAGGTGGTGCTGTCGGGATCCCCCGAGGCCGTAAGCGCTGTAAGCGGTGCACTCAAGTGCAAACGGGCCATCCCCCTGGCGGTGAGCGGCGCCTTCCACTCGCCTTTCATGCAGGCGGCGGCTGATGCCTTCGCCACCACCCTCGATGGCGTGCCCTTCAACGACGCCAGCATCCCCGTGCTGAGCAACACCGATCCCAGCCCCGAAACCAGCGGCGCCGCACTCAAAGCCCGCCTGCGGAGCCAAATGATCACGGGTGTGCGCTGGCGCGAAACCATGGATCGCTTCAGCGCCGATGGCATCGAAACGGCGGTGGAGATCGGCCCCGGCAATGTGCTGAGCGGCCTGATCAAGCGCAGCTGCGAGGGAATCACCACCGCTCAAATCAGTGGTGCCGCTGACCTGGGGCTGTGAACAAGCCCGTTCAGGCTGTGAAGCGGGTGCTGCGCCGGCGCCGTAAGCCGGCCGAACCCCCGGCACTGCTGCGCACGCCGCGGCCCAGCCTCACCTACCGGCTGGTGAGCTATCTGCTGGTGTTCCCCATCTACCGGCTGCTGTTCCGCGGCCGCACCGCCGGCAACGGCAACGTGCCCCTGGAGGGCGCGCTGGTGGTGGTGGCCAACCATGGCTCCCACCTCGACCCGCCGCTGTTAGGCCATGCCCTGGGCAGACCTGTGGCCTTCATGGCCAAGGCCGAGCTGTTCCGAATCCCCGTGCTGGGACCGATCATCCGCGCCTGTGGCGCTTACCCCGTAGCCCGCGGCGCCAGCGACCGCGAGGCGATCCGCACCGCCACCGATCGGCTGGAGCAGGGCTGGGCCACCGGTGTGTTCATCGATGGCACCCGCCAGGCCGATGGCCGGGTCAACAATCCCCAACCTGGCGCGGCCCTGCTGGCTGCCCGGGCGGGCGTGCCCTTGTTGCCGGTGGCGATCATCAACAGCCACCGGGCCCTCGGCACAGGGTCCAAGCGGGCGCAGCTGGTGCCCGTGCATATCCGCATCGGTACGCCAATCCCTCCGCCGGCTTCGCGCAAGCGGGCCGATCTCGATGCCGCCACCGCCGCTTGCCAGGCCCAGATCAATGCCCTGCTGGATCAGGGCCTGATCAGCGGCCCCGCGCTCCCTCCAGCAGCGGCCCGAAACGCGCTGCCGCCCAGCTCCTGAGATCGCGGCCCGTGAGCACCCACATGGCCGCACGGGCGCGATCACCCCACACCTTGCGCCAGCCCTCCGGCGTGCAGCGCTCGCCGCAGGGCACTTCCACAGGCGTGAGGCCAATGCCGCGGCTGCCCGCCACCAAACGGCCTACGAGCATGGCCCGCGGCATGTGATCGCTGCTGGTCACCAGCAACACATGGCGCACCTTGGCGCGCCTGAGCTCATCCACAATCGAGGTGAAGTTGGTGAGGGTGTCGGTGGCGCGGTAATCGAGCTGCACCCGCCCTTGATCCAAGCCGCGGCGCCCAAACAGCCAATGGGCGTATTCGGGATTGCTCCCCCCGCTCACCAGCACCGGCAGACCATCGCGCTCGGCCAGCTCAGCGGCGACCCTCTCCCGCTCCACATCACCGCCCAGCACCAGGATCATCTGTGGGGGCGGTAAGGGGGGCTGCCACAGCCCGCGGGAGAACACCAACAAGCCAGCCCCCGCCAGGGCCAGCAACAACCAGCGGCCATTGCCGCGCTTTCTGCGCCTTCGCTGGCGCCGGGGCTTGGTAGCCCGCCGCGGACGCGCCGCACCCTGAGGCACACGGGCCTGGGGGGAGCCGGGCCGCTGGCCTGAACGGGGGCGTGTCACAAGCCCTCCACCGGGCTCGTGGGATACAGCGGCAACACCGGAGCCCAGGGGCCTGCCAGGTCGGCGGCTTGGGCCAGCTGCGCCAGCTCCAGCAGTTGCCGCGCATCCGCCTCAGCATCCACAACGGCCGCCGCGGAGAGCCCCTCACCGCCCCAGCTCTCGCCTGGTCGCACCAGTCGCGGCAGCTCAAGTTCAGCCACTCCACCCAGGGCAGCAGGATCGAGGCCGTAGCAACCCACCACGCTGCCGCGGCGGGCCAGAACCTGCTCCAGCCACAGCCGCTGGCCGGCCTCATGCGGGGCCTGCGAGGCCAACAGACGCCGGGCGATCAACAGAAAACTGCTGAAGCCATGCAAGGGGATCGCCAACTGCTGGGCCAGGGTGCGGGCCAGCACCACCGTGAGCCGGGTACCCGTGAAGCCACCGGGCCCGGTGGCCACAGCCAGCCGCCCCAGCTGAGGCCACTGATCAGCTGGCAGCAGCTGCTCCACGCAGGGCAGCAGCTCATTCGAAAGGCGCCGCCCGAGGGGAAAGTTCGCCACCCGCGCCGGCGCTTCTGGTTCACCCAGGGGCTGCACCGCCACCCCGAGGCTCTCACTGGAGCTGTGCAACGCCAGCAGCAACGGCTTGGCGGACGCATCAGTGGAGGCAGCACCACTCATGTGGGGACCACCTGATCGGGCCGAAGCCGCTGCCAGCGGCAGCGCTCGAGCTCAAAGCTGCCGCAGCTGCGCACGTCCCACTCCACGCCCACCTGGCCATCCTTCAGATCGAGCACCTGCACGTGAATCCGGGGTTCCTGCGGGGCAAAGACAGGGTTGGCCGTGAGATGGACCACACCGTGCTGGCGCTCAACAGCGTGGTAGGCCTGACATTGATCCACCCAGCGGCAATCCACGCAGATGCACATGCCCGGCGCCGCAGCGGATGGGGCCATTGTGAACCCTGCAGGGGCGGCGGCGCTGGCCTGGCAGCGGCTTCAGCCCGAGCGCTGGCCGCTGCCACCGCAAGCATTCCCCAGCGAGACGGCCCTGGTAGGAGGCGCCGTGCGCGATGGCCTGCTCGATCGCCTGGGGGCCACACCGGATCTGGATCTGGTGGTGGAGGGTGATGCCGTAGCCCTCTGCAAGCAGCTGGGCCGGCGCCATGGCGGCAGCAGCGTGGTGCTCGATGCCGAGCGATCGATGGCGCGGTTGGTGATCGGCGGCTGGAGCATCGATCTGGCCCGCCGTGATGGAGACAGCTTGGAGGCGGATCTGCATCGGCGCGACTACACGATCAATGCCATGGCTCTGCCCCTGGCCGATCACCAGCAGCTGGTGGATCCCCTCGGCGGCCTGGAGCATCTGCAAAGCCAACAGCTGGTGGCAGTGGCGGAAGCCAACCTGCTCGACGACCCCCTGCGCCTGCTGCGCGGGTTGCGGCTGGCCAGCCAACTGGGCTTTGCGCTCGAGCCCGGCACAGAGCGCTGGATTCAGCAGCACCACGCCGCGATCGCCGGGGTGGCCGGTGAACGGGTGCTGGCCGAACTGGAGAAGCTCGCTGCCGCACCCTGCGGTGAGCACTGGCTAGCCAATTGCCTAGGTCTGGGCCTGCTGGCCCCATGGCGCAGCAGCACCTGGAGCGGTGAGGAGGCGCAGCGGCTCAGCTGTTGCAGCGCAGCCAACGCCAAGCAGCTCGGGCTGAAGCCCACTGAAGAAAAAGCCTTGCTGCCGCTGGCGCGCCTCGCGAACGTGCTCGATGGCCCTGCTCTCGAGCAGCTTCGCAGCAGCCGCAAATTGCAGAAACAGGTGGTGACGCTGCGCCAGTGGCAACAGCGCCTAAGCGGCGGCGATCCCGCGGTGCAAGCAGAAGCGCTGGATGAAAACGAACGCCTGCAACTGCATCGCGATCTGGAGGACAGCCTGCCGGCGCTCCTGTTGAGCTGGTCTGCAGAAACAGCTCAACGCTGGCTGCAGCGTTGGCGGAACAGCGGCGATCGGCTCTTTCACCCCAAGCCAGCCATCGATGGGCGCAGCCTGCAGCAGGCGCTAGACATCGCACCCTCGCCAGCCTTGGGAGACCTGCTGATGCATCTGATGCGGGAACAGGCCTTCGGGCGTTTGCACAGCCGTGAGGAGGCGTTGCAGCAGGCCAAGCAGTGGCTCGCCGCCGCTGAACATGCTGGCGAAAGGGCACCTCGGCGTGATTAACTTCCTACGCAAAGGCGTTTAAGACGACCTGATTCGCGCCGGTTCGGACGCTGAGATCACGCCAGTTCGGTTAACAGCCTTGAAACGTCACTTCAAGCAACTGCACTGTCAGTCGCACCCCTGGATGCGCTGCCAGCACTGCAAGACGTGATGGGCACTTTCCCAACGCGTGCTGTCAGCCCGCAGGCCAGAACACGTTTTCCTTCCTCTCTTCTCCCTCCCTTCCCATGAGCGTTCGTCTGTACGTCGGCAACCTGCCCCAGAGCTTTGATGCCAAGGAGCTCGACGCTCTGTTCGCCAGCGTGGGTGAAGGGATCCGCTTCAAGGCTGTTCAAGACCGTGAAACCGGTGCTGGTCGTGGCTTCGGCTTCGCCAACGTCGACGACGAAAAAGTTGCTGATGCCGTGATCGAGCAACTGAACGGCCGTGACTTCGCCGGCAACGCCCTGCGCATCGAGCGTTCCGAGCGCCGCGATGAGCGCCGCGGCAACGATCGCCGCCCTGGCGGCGCCCCTGGAACCCCAGCCGTGGCTCGCAAAGCCGTGAACAAGGTGGTGCACCGCGATTCCGTGGAAGAGGGCGCTCCCGATCCCCGCTGGGCCGGCGAACTGGCCAAGCTCAAGAACCTGCTCGACAACCAGAAGGCAGCAGTCTGAGTTCCACCATGGAGGAGCAGTGCTGGAGTTGGCGCGGCTTCTCCATCACCTACAGCTGCGTTAATGCGCAAACCAACGGCCCTTCCCCTGGGAGGGCCGTTCTTTGTGTGCACGGCTTCGGCGCCTCCAAAGGGCACTGGCGCCATAACCTGGCTCCCTTGAGCCAAGAGGCAACGGTTTATGCCATCGATTTGCTCGGCTTTGGCAACAGCAGCAAACCAATCTCCTGCCTGGAGGGAGAACCGTTAGTTCCCACAGGAGTGCGCTACGGCTTCGATCTCTGGGCAGAGCAGGTGCGCGATTTCTGCCTCGAGGTGATCGGCATCGGCGCTGACATTGAACTGCAACTGATCGGCAACTCGATCGGCGGTGTGGTGGCACTCAACGCCACGCGGCTCTTGCAAGAGATGCACAACGAACCGCAGCAGGTCATCCTGATCGACTGCGCCCAGCGCGAACTCGATCTCAAGCGGCTAGACACCCAACCCTGGCCGGCTCGCCTCACCCGGCCGCTGGTGATGGCGGTGGTGCGGCAGCGCTGGTTGATCAACAGCCTGTTTCAGGTGCTGGCCCGGCCAGCCTTCGTGCGGGGCGTGCTGCAGCAGGCCTATCCGAGCGGCCGCAACGTGGATCAGGAGTTGGTGGATCTATTGCTCCGTCCCAGCCAGCAACCCGGCGCCACCGAAAGCTTCCGCGGGTTTGTGAATCTGTTCAACGACTGGCTGGCGCCCCAGTTGCTGGAGCAGCTCCGTGTGCCCGTGCGCCTGCTGTGGGGCGCGAACGATCCCTGGGAACCGCTGGAGGAAGCGCAGCGATGGAAGCAGGCTCACGCCTGCATTCAGGAGCTCACCGTGCTGGAAGGGCTCGGCCACTGCCCCCACGACGAATCACCAGAGCAGGTGAATCCAATCCTGCTGCGTTGGCTGCAACTGGGCTGGCGTCAACGGGCCTGAGCGATCACAAACGAACGCGGTAGATCCAGGAATTTGCCTGAGGTGGGCACATAGGCGCGGTGATTGAAGACGTCGTAATCCAGCTCTTCAATCACATCGAGAATGCCGCGATATAGGCGCAGTGAAGCCCAAACCGGCCAGCGCGCATCAGGAGCCAGCCAACGCACACCGGCTTCCGATCGAGCGAACCAATCGCGCGCACGCTTCAACTGAAAGCGCATCAACTCGCGCCAACTGTCGTTGAGGGTACCGGCCATCAGCTCGTCTTCGCTGTAACCAAAGCGCTCCAGATCTTCTTGAGGGAGATAGATGCGGCCGCGGCCGCGGTCTTCACCCACATCGCGCAGGATGTTGGTGAGCTGATTGGCAATGCCGAGCGCCACCGCTGCTTCGCTGGTGTCGGGGGGATGGCTCCAAGGGGCCGAGGTGTAAGCCGGATCAATGCCCATCACCTCTTGGGTCATCAACCCCACCGTGCCTGCCACGCGGTAGCAGTACAGCTTCAGCTGCTCGAAGGTGGCATAGCGATGGGTAGTGAGATCCATCCGCATGCCCTCGATCATGTCGAGATAGGGCTGGATCGGCTGGGGATAGCGCTCGATCGTGTCCGCCATCACCCGATCGAGGCCATCGCGCACGGTGCCTCGAAACAGATCGCGGGTGCGCTGCTCCCAGGCATCCAGCCGCTGCGCCAGCTCAGCCTCAGGGCGAGTCATCGCCTCGGGGCTGTCCATCAACTCATCGGTTCGGCGACACCACACGTAGATCGCCCAAATGGCCCGGCGCTTCGCCGGGGGCATCAACAGGGTGCCGAGATAGAAGGTTTTGGCCCACTCGGCGGTTTCCTGCCGGCAGGCCTCATAGGCCTCCTCTAAGGAAGGAATCTCCGTTGGGGCAGCTGCCAACGACACAGGCTCAGGCCGCCACTGGCACCGCTACAGCCACCGGCGCAGCCGCCACAGCCTCAGCACACAGTTTGCCGCTCAGAACCGCGCCTTCCATCGACGCTAGATAGCGCTGCATGGTGTAGTCGCCAGCAAGGAAGAAGTTGGGGATCGGCGAGTTCTGATCCGGGCGCAGTTGCTGACAACCGGGAACGGTTTTGTACACCGACAAGGGTGTTTTCACCACGATCGCTTTGCGCAGCTTGGCTTGATCGTCGCCCGTGAAGTGCATCGGGAAGAGGCGCTTCAGCTCCTCCATGGTGGCGGCCACGATGTCGTCGTCGCTGCGGCCGATCCAATCCTTGGCAGGAGCGAACACGAGCTCAAGCATCGAGCGCTCGGGATCTTCGTATTCCTTGCAGGTGTTGCTCATGTCGGCATACACGCTCAGCAGCGGGCTGCGGCTGAACAGCAGGTGGTCAATCTCGGTGAGCTTGCGATCGAACCAGAGGTGAATGTTGATCACCGGCACACCGTTGAGGCCATCGAGCTTCTTGAAGTAGGGCATCTCCTTCCAGGGCTCCGGCAGCAGCAGCTTGAACGGATCCACCGGTAGGGCACTCACATAGGCATCGGCCTGCAGGGTGTAGCCCTCCTTACCCTTGATCCCGCCGATACGGAAACCGCTCACGGAGCCGTCGGCATTGAGCTCGATCTCACGCAGCGGTGACTCGAGATGCACCTCGCCACCACGCTCGGTGACGTAATCCACGATCGGCTGGCACAACCGCTGGGGTGGGTTGCCATCGAGGAAGGCCATCTTCGAGCCATCACCCTCCTGCAGGAAGCGGTTGAGGGCGGTGAGCACCACGGTGCTGGAGATCTCATCGGGATCGATGAAATTGAGCGCCTTGGCCATGGCGATGAACACCTCATCGTTCACCCGCTCCGGGATGTTGTGCAGACGCAGCCACTCCGTCCAGGAGTACTTATCGCACTCCTCCACGTACTGCTGACCACGCAGCATGGCCGGAACGAGTCCCATGCCGAAGGAGATCTTCTCCGGCCAGGTGAGCATGTCGTTGTTGCCGAGAATCGCCGCCACACCGTTGAAGGGAGCCGGGATGTCGGGGAAATCGAAGCGGCTGTAAGTACCCGGCGTTTCCTTTTGGTTAAAGATCATCGAGTGGCTCTTCCACTGGAGCCGGTCCTCGATGTTCAGCTCTTTGAAGAGCTGGCGCATATTGCGGTACGCGCCAAAAAAGATGTGTAGACCCGTTTCGTACCAGTCACCGTCTTCGTCCTGCCAGGCAGCCACCTTGCCGCCCAACACATCGCGGGCTTCCACCACCACCGGGGTGTGGCCGGCGTCGCAGAGGTACTTGGCGCAGGCCAGACCGGCCAGACCAGCACCGGCGATTGCGACGCGCATGAAAACCCCTGAATCAGCAGACAACCTTAAGGGGGCTGATGCAGCGGTGCTGAGCCATCGTCCCGGAGCCAGCCGCCTGGCAACTGACGCTTGACCGGACGGTGCGGGGGCTTTCTAAAGTCAACGAAGCCGGTCTTTGGGTCTGCCGGCCTGCGCTGCCCTGCCCGCCCCATGGCCGAAACACTGCTCAAAGCCACCACCCGCCACGTGCGGATCTTCACGGCCCGCGTGGAGAACGCCCAGCTGGTGTTCGACCCGAACCAGCTCACCCTGGATCTCGACCCGGACAACGAATTCATCTGGGACCAATCCAGCCAGGACGCCGTGCAGCAGCGCTTCCGGGAGCTGGTTGCCGCCCATGCCGGCCAGGATCTCAACGACTACAACCTGCGCAGGATCGGCTCTGAACTGGAGGGCAAGATTCGCGAGCTGCTCCAGGCCGGCGCCCTCCGCTACAACCCCGATTGCCGGGTGCTGAACTACTCCATGGGCCTACCGCAGGCCCCCCAGAGCGCATGACCCGATCCCGCAGCAGCCGCGGCTACGACGACGACCGTTACGGCTATCCGGAGGAGCGTCGTGGCCGGCCCAGCCGCGGGCGCGATCCCTACGACATGCCACGGCGGGGCGGTCCCTCTGGGGGCTCCGGCGGCGGTCAAGGCGGCCCCGGTGGTGGCGGCTTTCAGTTCAACGTGGCCAGCGGCGCGATCCTGGCCGGCGTGTTGGTGGTGGGAATCGGCATTGGCACAGGCATTTCCAGCACCACCCAGGGCGATCAGGGCAACATCGCCAGCTCTCAGCAGCTCGACATGGCGGTGCCGGATCCCGAGTTCTGCCGCCAGTGGGGCGCCAGCGCCTTCGTGATGGACATCGAGCTGTACACCACGATGAACCCCAGCAGCAGCTTCGTGACCCAGCCCTCGCTCAAGCCTGGCTGCGTTATTCGGCGGGAGAACTGGAGTGTGCTGCAGAAAGAAGGTGCGGTGACCGCCGAGCAGATGCGCCAGTGCAAGCAGCGCATGAACACCTTTGCCTACATCGGGTCGGTGAAGGACAAACCGATCGTGCGCTGCGTGTACCAGACCGATATCAGCGAGAACAAATTCCTCACCAAAGGTGTGGCCGACGACAGCGTGGGCATCACACCCGAGGCGGATCAGTTCTGATCGTCGCCCCCTGGCTCTGAGCCGGGGGGCTGGTTCTGCAGCAACGGCCGGCGCAGGGGGCTATCGGGGCTGGCAAACACAGGCAGCACTTCCTTGCGGAAGGCATCGGCGGCGCGGGAGCAATAGCGCGAAGGATGACTGATCAACTTCAGCTGCCGCCGCACCGAGAGATCTGCCAGGGCCGGGCGATGCAGGCTGCCCGCCGCCAGCTCCCGTTCAATCGACACCACTGGCAAGAAGGCGGCACCGAGGCCGCTCTGCACAGCGTTCTTGATGGCCTCAAACGAGTTGAGCTCCATCTCGATCTTCAGGCGTGACACATCGAGGCCCGAGCGCGCCAGCAGCTGATCCACCATCTTGCGGGTGGTCGACTGGGCATCCAGGCAGACGAAGCCCAGGCGGTAGAGGTCGTCTTTGCTGAGCTCGGGCAGGCGGGCCAGAGGGTGCTTGGTGGGCAGCACCAGGGCCAGCTCATCGCTGGCATAAGGAACTACCTGCAACAGCTCATTGAGCTCGCTGGGAAGTTCGCCGCCGATGATCGCCAGATCGATCTGGCCGTTGGCCACGCTCCAGCCGGTGCGCCGGGTGCTGTGCACCTGCAGCTGCACCGCCACCTCCGGATATTTCTGGCGGAACAGACCGATCATCCGCGGCATCAAATAAGTGCCGGTGGTCTGGCTGGCGCCCACGACCAGCGAGCCGCCCTTGAGGTTGTGGAGATCGTCGAGCGCTCGGCAGGCCTCCTGGCACTGGCTGAGGATCCGATCGCAATAGCTGAGCAGCAGGTGGCCGGCTTCGGTGAGCTGGGCCTTGCGCCCGCCTCGATCGAACAGCGACACATTGAGCTGCTTCTCCAGGTTCTGGATCTGGAGGCTCACCGCCGGCTGCGTCACATACAGGCTGTCGGCCGCTTTTTTGAAGCTGCCCTCGCTGGCGATCGCTCGCAGGATGCGCAGCTGATCAAGGGTGAAGGGCAGATCAGCCATGCAGGGGCGCAGGGATGCTGCGGGAAGCAGAACTCTAGGGGCCCTCTCGGGGATCTCAGGCGACTGAGGAGAATCAGCTCACTCCTTGCGCCAGCCGGCCTGTGACTCCCACCAGCGACCTCCACCACAGCAGCTGGGTGATGCTGGCGCTGCTGCTGGCCTTTGCCGTGATCCATAGCGGCGGCGCCTCGCTCCGCTACTGGGGTGTGGAGCGCATCGGCGAACGGGCCTGGCGGCTGCTGTTCGCAGCGGTGAGCATTCCCTCGGCGGTGGTGGTGATCGGCTACTTCCTGGCCCACCGCTACGACGGCCTGCGCCTCTGGAACCTGCAGGACCAGCCCTGGATCATTCCGGTGGTGTGGGTCGGCACCGCCATCAGCTTTCTGTTTCTCTATCCAGCCACCTACAACCTGCTGGAGATCCCAGCGGTGCTCAAGCCCCAGGTGCGGATGTATGCCACCGGGATCATCCGCATCAGCCGCCATCCCCAGGCGATTGGCCAGATCCTTTGGTGCTGCACCCACCTGCTCTGGATCGGCAGCAGCTTCATGGTGGCCACCTGCGCCGGACTGATCGCCCATCACCTGTTTGCGATCTGGAACGGCGATCGCCGCCTGAGCAACCGCTTCGGAGCCGCCTTCGAGGATCTGCGGGCCAGCACCTCGGTGATTCCTTTTCAAGCTGTCCTCGATGGACGGCAGCAGCTGCAGCTGAGTGAGTTCCTGCGTCCAGCCCAGCTGGGCATTGCCATTGCGGTGGGGGTGTTCTGGTGGGCTCACCGCTTCATCGGCAGCGGTGCCACAGCCTTCGGCCGCACTGGGTTGGCCCACTGGCTGGGATAAATCGCCCATTGCGCTGCCTACACTCGGCCTGATTGCACCAGCGCCGGATGCCCTCGCCTGCCGAACTCGCCTGGCTGATTCCGGTCTTGCCCCTGATTGGGGCAGCGGTGGTGGGCCTTGGCCTGATCAGTTTCAACCGCACGGTGAACCGGTTGCGAAAACCGGTGGCCCTGTTCCTGATCACCAGCGTGGGCGCTGCCGCCGTACTCAGCTACGCCGTGCTTGCCCAGCAGCTGGCAGGTGCAGGCCCCACCGAAGTGCTGTTCAACTGGGCCAGCGCCGGCACCTTCACCCTGGAGATGGGCTTCCGAGTGGATGCCTTGGGTGCGGTGATGCTGGCGCTGGTGACCACCATTGCCGTGCTGGTGATGGTGTATTCCGATGGCTACATGGCCCACGACAAGGGCTATGTGCGCTTTTTCACCTACCTGGCCCTGTTCAGCAGCTCGA
>Ga0194129_10008722_pt1 | contig 11625 bp, 15 predicted proteins | sample TA2KigCa35mmetaG_FD_150862 | JGI IMG/M metagenome (GOLD analysis project Ga0194129, IMG submission 150862) | Freshwater microbial communities from Lake Tanganyika, Tanzania - TA2015038 Kigoma Deep Cast 35m | ecosystem: Environmental > Aquatic > Freshwater > Lake | place: Tanzania: Lake... | reverse complement strand
TGCCAGGCGCTTTCGTTCCTGCGGTACGTGGCGGGTTCCCCCATCACGTTGATGCAGGCGCGAAGAGCGCGGTTGGCAAGATCGTTCAGCATCAAACGCTGAGGCGCACAGTGGCAGCAGCGTCAGAAGTTGCGGCAGCTACGAGAAAGTGTCCAATGACGGTGTTGCTTGCAGCAACGCCTGTCACTTTCTTGGCGCTGTTGTCCCAGTAGGCCACAGCACCTTGAACACCATCTGTACCAGCGCCGGTGGCCTTAGTCAGGCTGTAGACGCCTTCAGTAGCAATCGCGCCGACTTCGCCATTGGCGATGTCAGCAACGGCAACTCCAAACAAAGCGCCCACAAGAACGCCGCCGCCACTACTCACCGCATAGGGGGCAGTGATGTCAACGTTGCAGCCGTTTTGAACGTAGTTTTTCATGATTCAGGTCCTCAGGCGCCGGTGGACTTGTAAAAGCCCCTGTGGTTTAACAGGGTGCAGCCGAAGTCGAGGCGGGCGTAGATGCAAGTGCCATCAGGATCGCGCTCGTTAACGGTTTCAACCTGGGGGCCAGCCTCGCCGTCAAGATAACCGAAGGCGATCATGTCGATCTGGGCGGGATCAGCGGAGACGTAGTACACGACTTCGCTGGCGTCATCGAGGCGGGGCTCAACGATCAACGACATGGAACCGGTGAAGATGTTTACGTCGCCGGTGGTGTTTGGCTGAATGGGGCTCAAGAATTTTTGAGCCGCAGTTTCCAGGCTGGTCGGCAGGAGCATAAAGCGCGGCCGCAGGTTGATACGGTTGCCGGCAATGTCCTTCTGATTGCGCAGGGCCTTGCGGGCTGCAGAAATTGCAGCTTCGCCGATAACCCCGGTGCCCTGGTTTGCGTGGTCGGCATGGAATAGCGCCTTACCGTCGTAAGCCATCTTCGCGTTGGAAGTGATGAGCTTCCACACTTCGTTTGACTCAAACAGGCTCATACCACGGCCGATCATCGAAGGGATGCGGCTGAGGGCATCCAGATCATCGTTGATGATGAGCTGGCGAGTGACGCTGATTTTCTTGCCGTAGGTGTAGATCCGCCAGGAGCTTTCTTGCTCCTTAACGGTTGCGGCTTTGTATTCACCGCCTTCGAGCAGGGGCTCAGGGGTGATTTGGCCGGCAATTTCAAGCTCGTAAACGGGCTTGAAATCAGGCAAGTTCCGCTGACGTGCAATCGGGCGGAAGGTTTGCTGCTCTTCGGCATAGGCGTTTGCCAGGGTCTTCCGAGCAATGTTGCTCAGCAGCTTGGGAAAGTCGCTGGTGCTGTGCATTGCACGGCCGGCGATTTCCGACTTGCTCATGCCTACCAGGCTTTGACCAGAGCGCACGAGTGCGTCCTTGGCCATGTCAATCAGGCTGCTGTGGCCGTAGGCGCGTGCCTGATCGTCCCACTCACGGAGGCCACAACGGGCTTCCAGGGTGGCGGTCATGCACTCGCTGCGCTTCTGGCCTTCGTCGGCCAGCACCTGCACGTGAGTACGGGTGGGTGCAGCGGCTTCGCGCTCTGCCATTTTGTCGATGATGCATTTGCGGGCTTCATCGATGGCGATGCCATCTTCTGCCAGCTTGTCGGCCAGGGAGTCATCCAGCCCAGCGGCGCGAACGGAACGGCGGATTTCCGCCACCCGACGACGCTCAGCAGCGATGACAGCCTGGATGTCCTCGGTGGAGGCAGCGCGGTCCTGGGCCACAGGGGGCTCAGGAGCAGCGACCTCCAGTTCGCGGGTGTCTTCCATTGGGCTGGTGTCCTTTACAGGCTCATTGTGAACTGTAGGCGGCTCATCTGAGCGCACCTGGGCCCCTGCATCTGCAGGGATTGGGACTAGAGAGAGTTCATGGGGCTCCCAGTCCACAGCACGCATCACAGGGGTTTTGCCCTCTTCAACGCGCTCGTATTTCCAGACGCGGTAGCCCACCGAAATGGACCTGATGATGCCATCGCGCACATCCCGGAAGATGGGCTCAACGTCATCGCGGCTGGAAAACCGCACTACGGCGCGGCCTTCGTTGCCGTCCAGCCAGGCACGCTCAACGACCCCCACGATGTCGCGGAGGTCAGAGGCGCTATGACTGTTCAGCAGCGGGGCCCCGGCGTTCAGGCGATCCATACGGATCGCCTTGGCGTCCATTGAAAGCTCCTCCATGTAGGGGCCTTCAATACCGGAACGGGCCACACGGGCGCCAGTAGTCCACACGACTTCCACAGTCCGCGCTTCCGCGTCAATGGTGTCAGGTGCAAACAGCGCCCGAGTTTGGAGCAGATCGCTCATTGCGAACTTCCCGGCGGTTTGATTCTAAGGTTAATCATCTTTGGGTTCGTCAGCCGTCAGTGCTGCGGCGTCGGCTTGAGCTGCACCGTTGAGCTGGCCGCTGCCGCTGACCTGCCGGGGGTCGCTGTCCAGGATAAGTCCTAAGCGGTCCAGGGCTTCGTTGTCCTCAGCCATTTCGTCAAAGACTTCTTCAGGTTCGTAGCCGTATTCACGGATGGCTTCGCTTAGCGACATGAACCCGGCACGGACCGCTTTCTTTGTTGCTTCGATTTCCTTGGCCGGGTCTATCAGTTCACGGCGCGGCGGCGTCCAATGCGCAACGATGCCTTCAAGCCGCACGCCGTTCACGCTGCCAGCCTGCACAAACCAGTTCCAAATTGGACTTAGCATTTGCGGAACTAACATCTGCCACCGCCAGGCCTCAACGTTGCGGTGAAACTCCAGCCAGCCCATGCGCCCGCTGCTGAAACTGGTGTTTCTTAAGTCGCCAGTGAGTGCCTCGTATGTAATTCCAAAACCTGCGGCAATTTGTAGCAAGTATTCGCGTGTGATCTTGTCAAACTCGCCAACGCTGGGCGGCGATGCGAAACGAATGTCCTTGCCAGGGGGCAGAATTTCCAGCGCACCGGGCTCTAGCTTGTCAATTAGTTCGGCGCCCATGCCTGCGTCGGGCGCTTCGGTGTCCACCAGGAATCCGGCAAAACAAGCAGAAATCTTTTGCTTAAGCAACTGCGCATCGCTGTAATCATCAAAATCACGCAAACGAATGATTACCGGGGATGCCCAGGGAACCCCTCTGGTTTGATGTGGGCGGTCCTGCCGGAATACATGGATGATCTGGTCATTGCCTACAAAGCTGCTACCGAAGCCGCGCACCCTTACATGATTTTCACCAGGGTGCTCGTCATACAACCAATAGCCAAGGCGGCGGCCGTTGGCGTCGTGCTTAATGCCCTCCCGCGTGAAGCTGCCGTCATCACCGGCTCCGTCGTGGGAGTCATCCAACATGTCTGGCTCCATGATCTGCAGCTGCAGGGGCACCCGCTGATTGCTGCTGCTGATTGCGGTGCGCCGGCGAATTAGAACTTCACCTGACTCCACCACGCAACGCATCGCCAGGGCTTGCAAGCCAGCAAAATCCATGCGCCCGTGGTAGTCGCACTGTTGCGGGTCATTGGCCCAGCTGCTCAGTAAATCAGTCAGCTGCTGACTGCGACGCCGACTGCGCACGGCGCGGGCCTGGCCAAGAATGCCAGTGCCGACAGTGTTGCTGACAATCACTGCGACCGCTTTGGCGGCGTATGGATTGTTGCGCACAAGGTCGCGGCTGCGGTCGCGCAAGGTTTTCAAGGCTGGGCCGGCGGCTGCGTCGGCGCTTGTGCCCTGCGTCAGCCAGCCTTCGGTACGGCGGCCCCGGCTGGCGCCGTCATAGCGGCGCAAGGCGTCAAGCTGCAGGCGGGCACGCTGCCGGCGCAGCGCAGCTTGCGGGTTGACGCTGGCAATGATCTGATCCAGCGCGTTCATTTGTAGTCCCTCTGTGTGCTGAAGTATTTGCGGCTGCGGGTGCCTTGCCCAAGGCGTGCGCGGATCATGTCGCGCACCTTGAGCAGCTCATCGAGGCTCCGGTAGGTGACCTCCTTGTCGTCGTATTTGACCTTGAGATAGCCACCGGCGATGGCCTCTTCGATGGCGGCTAGGCCGGCTTGGCTGAACATAGACATTCGATCAACCTCCTTTGATCATGCTATCGGCTCAAAGAAAGTTGCTTCTGCGCCGTTTGACCGTAGTTTCGACTGGTTTGTTGCTGGTTTGCGCTGCATTGGCAGGACGACCTGGCACCAGTCCGCGCTCATGCTCCCACCGCTTAGCGTCCCAGCGATCAGCACCAACAGCCATTGCAGCGGCCCGTGCATATACGCGGCAGTCCAGGGCTTCGTTGCGGTCGCGGGTTTTTTCCCACTGATATTTCTGATAGCCGCGCACAATCCGGCTTATTAAGGCCTCAGCAGTCAGTTGCTTGAACCACTCTTCCGGGTGCTGTGGGAAGTGACACCAGCCAAAGGGCAATCCGTCGTCCAGGTTTTCAGGCAACTTACGGCGGAGCCACCCATAGAGCTCTGACTTGGCCACGCTCACCCCCACGGGCCACACTTTGATACCGCCCCTGATGCGCTTGCCGCGGATCGTCACCTCAACCGTACTCGGCTGGCTGATGATCGTCGCCTGTTGCTCACGGCCCTTTACCGCCATGACCTGCAGCGCGCTCTGAGACTTCACCCACCGGTAGACCTCCTGGGTGCGGAAGCCGGTGTCCACCGCCGCCATCCTGATCGGCAACCTCATCCCATCAGCCCGCCCGTAGTCATGACGTATCGCCTCGCTTAGCTGTTCCCACACCTCATCTGAGGCGGTGTCACCGTGAAGCACCGTGTAGTCAATCGACCAACTCTCAAGGTTGCAGCCCCAACCCACTACCTCTAGCTCGATGCGATCCTTCTGCACGTCGATGCCAGCGGTTAGGAACACAACCGGTTCAGGCACCTGGCCTATTGGGTAGCTCTCCCGCCGGCCGTACAACAGCTCCCAATCCGGCGCCTCACCGGTGTCGGCATAGGTAAGTCCCAGGGTTGTGTTTTGAAAAACGCGCATTGCCTCATCGCTCTTGCGCGCCTGCAGGAAAGCCTCTACGCACTGCTGCCAGCTGAACCAACCAAGAGGGCTATACAGCGTGCTGATGTGGTAGCCGCGCCACTTCCCCTCGGGGTTTTGCGCAACCCACTGCCCACGAGCAAGAATCTTGTTCTTGTGATGCTCTTCAAACTCGCCGTTGCAGTGCGCGCACTGATACCGTGCCGTTTCTGGGTGCCCCTCTACCCACTTCATTTGCGGCCACACCAACTGCTGGTAGGTGCCGCACAACGGGCACGGCACCTCAAAAAACCGCATGTCGCTGTCCATGAACTCGCGCTCTATGCGGCTGCGTCCTGCCAGCGTCGGTGTGCTCACGTAGAAGATCTTGCGCCGGCTGAACGTCCGCGTCCGAGCCTCAGCCAGCGTGCACGGATCGCCCTCGCCATCAACATCTCCAGGGTAGGCGTCAGGCTCGTCCAGAAACAGGAACCGAACCGGCATTGAACGCAGGCCCGCCGCTGAGTTGGCTCCAGCCATAACGACCACGCCCCCCGGAAACTCCTTAGCCAGCAGGCTGTTGCTGCTGTCCCGACTGCGCGGGTCACGCACTTTCTCCCGCAGCGTTGGCGATTCCTCGATCAGCGGGGCGATGCGCGTCTTGCTATTGCGCTTTGCCATCTCCACTGTTGGCTGCACCATGAGCATCGGCCCCGGACAGTTGTCAATGCAGTAGCCCAGCCAGTTGTTTCCTGCCTCCGTACCGCCCACCTGGGCCCCTTTCATGAACACCACCTTCTCCACCGCGCTGGTGGAGCTAAGGCAGTCCATGATCTCGCGCAGGTACGGGGTGCGGTCGGTGCGCCACCGACCGGGCTCGGCGCTAGCCCGCTGGCTAAGCATCCGGTGGCGGTCCGCCCACTCGCTCACCGTGAGCACAGGGTCTGGGTGAATGGCCTCTGAAGCCACCGACCACACGAGGGTGTAGGCGTCAGCGAGGGCCATTGCTTCCTGAGATTTGCTCCAGAGCTTGATCGATCTCGCGCTGCATCACTTGCATCATTTCGTGACGGCGCTCGGGGGCCACGTCGCCCACTATGGCAGCCAGTTCGTTTACCACCCGGATTGGGATGTTCTGTACCGCATCGCGGAACAGCCGCATGGTCTTGAAGGTGGCGTTCTTCACCTCGTCCGCTCGCACCAGCTGGCCCGCTTTCTCGCGGTACTCCAACTCGCCCATCTTGGCCGCAAAGTGCTCGCGCACCGCCCGAGCCTTGCTGTAGTTCAGCTCCACACCAGCGCCCTGGGGCTGCATGGGTGGGGCCAGGCCCTGGGCAGCGGCCTTGCCTGCGTTAATTACCTCGGGCGGGCGGCGCTTGCTGTGCTGAGTGTTCTGCTTCCACTCCACGTCGGCGAGCACCACGTCGATTACCCGCTGGCCATTGACCTCCGTAACCGACTTGCTTAGTCGGCCCTCCTTGATCGCCTTGCGCACAGCCTGGGGGCTGATCCCCCGGTGCTGAGCGTATTCGGGAACCGATGTCACCTCTGTTGCCTGGTGTGTAGGGGGAACTTAGTCGTGGAAGCCTGTAAGGAACGGCTCCCGGCAGTTGGCCGGGATGTCCTGCCAGGGCATCACGACCGTGGCGCAGGCCCCGTCCAGCTTGATGACGCTGCTCACCTTCTTGTCGCTGGTGGCGTCAACCCACGCCCAGGGGTCCACGTCGTTAAAGGTGTTGGCAAGCTGGATGAATATGCTGCGGTCGTCGACCACGGCATCGACCAGGATCATGCCTGGCGTTGGATTTTGCAGGAGTGGTAGCGACAGCCTTTCGCTGAGCGTTACCGCCAGCACCAGCCCGTGGGAGCTGCACCCGTAGACCCCGTTGCGGTCTCGGTGGTTGCACTGAGCCGCAATCAAATCGACCGCTGCCTCGAGGCCCGCCCAGGTAAGCACCATCAAGGGCGGGCACTTGCTCATCGTACCCCCACGTACTTATGGGTTTGGATCGACAGCCGCCACCGGTGCTCGAGGCAGGCTTGAACGCACAACGCCGTCGCCTCTACGCCCTGGCTCACCGGCTGGAGCCACACCGACTTCGGCTTACGTCCGTCCAGCAGGGCCACCAGGTTGTCGATGTCGTGCTGCCCGGTTACAGGCATCTTTATCTCGTCGGCATCGTTAAGCGCCTGGTCGAGCACCGTAAGCCCGCCGCCCATGTTGAGCTTCGGGCTAACGGTCACCCAGGTGCCAGGGGCTACATGCACTGGGTAGGTGCCGCTGGTTTCCACCTGCACGGTTCCCAGCGTTTGCAGCTTGGCGGTAAGGATCCAGATGTTCTGCGCCAGCGGTTCGCCCCCGGTGATTACAAAGTGCCGGGGCTGATAGTCGCTGACCACCGTGACTACCTTGTCGGGGCTCATCTCGGCCCAAGTTGGGGCAGGGTCCACCTTCTTAAGTAGCTCATCAATGCTCACCTTCTTGCGCTCGTGGCCTTCAGGCCAGGTGTGCTTCGTGTCGCACCAGCTGCATCCAACGGGGCAGCCTTGGAGTCGAATAAAGGTAGCCGGCATCCCAGTCCAACATGCCTCACCTTGAATGGTGGGGAAGATCTCATTAACGCGAAGCACGGTAGGCGTCCTCATCTGTGGTGGCGTTTGAGGGGTTCTCCCAGGGGAAAATCAGCCACTCGTCGGTGGTTACCACCTCCGCGGCCTTAAACCATGTTGGCGGTGCCTTGCTAATCCACACGGCACACTCCACACCCTTGTGGTCCAGCGCCTGGCTGATGGTTAGCCCGGTCTCGTAGACGTCGTCTACCACCAGGCAGTAGGGCTCCAGCTCCTTCAGCAGAGGCAACTTCAAGTAGTGGCTCAGCGCCACCGCCAGGGGTAGCCCACCTCGGGGGAAACCGTAAACCCCGTTGAAGGCCCGCCCCTCGAAGGCGCTGGCCAGGCGGTAGACCGCTTCATCAAATTCGGACCAGGTCAAAATTCTCATGGCTGGTAAATGGCGGAATTGGCCCCGTGCTCGCGCACCTCAACCAGGGAGACACGGCACCGGGGGGCGTAGCCGTGGCGGTCCAGCCAGTTGGTGGCCAGTTGGTAGACGTACTCGGCAAACCGCTCGCACCCCACGTCGTCTAGGACCACTATGTCCAGGAGGCCCTGCTCGTGACCCCGGTTAAACCAGTCCATCAGCGGGTCGTCGTGGGCAACCACGGTTTTGTGATCGAACGTGTCCTGTAGGGCTTGCTTCAAGTCTTTCAATCCGCCAAAGTCCACCACCCAGTTGCGTGTATCGAGCAATTCCGCTTCAAATTGCAGCCGAACGCTGATTGCGTAGCCGTGAAGGTAGCGGCAGTGGGAATGGGTGGCCCGCCACTGGCGGAAGCAGCAGCTCAGGCCCAGCTCGTGCCCGTAGGTCTTGGTGCTTGTGTATGTCATCAGAACCCTTGCCCCCGCAGAATTTCCATCAGCTCTTGGCGGGCCTTGGCGTCTTTGCGGAAGAAGCCCCGCATCACGCTGGTCACCATGTTGGTGTCGTTGTCCTTCACCCCACGCCAGGTCATGCACTGGTGCTGCGCCTTGATTACCACCGCCAGGCCCTGAGGCTTGATCAGCTGCTCGATGGTGTCGGCCAGCATGATTGCCGCTTCCTCCTGGATCTGCGGGCGGGCCATTACCCACTCCACCAGGCGGTTGAACTTTGACAGCCCAATTACCCGGTCGCTGGGCTTCACCCCCACCCAGCAGTGGCCCGTTATGGGCACCAGGTGGTGGGAGCAGGCCGACCGCACCGTGATAGGGCCCACGGTGTAAATCTCGTCCAGGTGCTTGGCGTTGGGGAAGTCGGTCACCTTGGGTGGGGCCAGGTAGCGCCCCTTAAACACCTCGCGCAGGTACATGCGGGCCACCCTTCCCGCGGTCTCGCGGGTGTTGTGGTCATTCACTGTGTCCACCAGCAAGGCGTCCAGCAGGTCCTGCACCCGCGCCTGGACCTCGACCTCCAGGGCCTCCAGCTCACCCGGTAGCAGGTAAGCGGCGATGTTGTCGTTGGCCGCAAAGGGAAAACCCCCTTCCTTCAGCCTGTTACGAATTGTGTCAGATGCGCTTGTCATGGGCACTGGTTCGAGTGGAAGATTTGGGCGTTACCGCAAAGGAGCCAGCGATGGCCGTCACTACCCCCCTCACTGTTGAAGCCGCTGACGACGTGGCTTTTGAACTTCTGGCCCAACACCCCGAGCTGATTGGGATCGAAGGCTGCGAAGAGTTCGAAGACTCCATCATTTACACGTTTGAGCTGGGCCACTGGGCCGAGGTGCGCATGGGAGCTCATGGCATTACGCACCAGCTGCACCAGCCGGATGAGGAGTGAGCACCACCGCTCCCACTTCACCGTCCTCGGACACCGTCACCTGAACAGCCCGCCCGAAACGGCGGGCTATTTCTTCGCCCAGCGCCTGGGCCATCGTTTCGCAGCTCTGACCGCCCAGCTCGCCACCCGTGAAGGCGTTGCGGGCGAAATCCAGCAGGTCGTGAAACTCCACCTCGCGGTCGTGGTGGTTGACGTTGAGACTTACCTCTACGTGGAATAGGTGGCGATGGCGCTTGCCCAGGTACTCCCGCCCCTTGGTGGGCTCGGGCCAGTGATGGAAGCCCGGCTGGGTGAACCGGACGAAGATTGTGCATTGTGTCATCGGTAGAGGCCAGGGTCGCAGCCGAGCGCCTGGTACTCGCGCACCAGGGCCCGCCAGTTTTGCACTAGGAAATGGGAGTCGTAGCCGCCCAGCTGCCTGGCCTTCTGGTGGCCGTTCGCGGCGTCGGGCTCAGCGTCGTAGGCGTAGGTGAAATTCTTGCTCAGGGTGCTGAACGGCTTAAGCGCCACCGGCGCTCGGAACGCCGTCGCCCAACGCACTAGCCGTAGCCAGGTGCTGCTGTCGCAGCTGTTTACCGGGAAGGCGTTCAGCCACTCGTTGGGCGTCATGCCTAGCAGGTGGATCCACAAGTCCGGATATTTGCGGCGACGCTCCCAGGCCGTGGCCAGCAGCCTCAGCCGGGTCAGCCGGTCAGCCTGCACAATGTTGCCAAAGCAGATGCGGTCGTAGTTCTCACCCAGGTGGTCGAAGTAGTCCCACCCGTCGTTGAACGGGTGGTAGACAGGGATTGGGCTGAACCCTAGGTCCTCAAGACGCTTGCGGGTATTGATCTTGTTCTCCCGGCCGCCCTGGTCTACCTCGATGTAGCCCCACACCTTGTCGCCAAGCCGTTTTATCAAAGTGCAGTAGCGGTCGAACAGCTCACCAAAGCCATCGATCTTGTCCGGTGCCAGGGCCAGCGCCTCGTCCATTCGCATCCCGTGGATCTTGGCGTGGTTGTTGGCCAGGTTGAACACCCCCGAGTCGATAAACATCCGCTTGCCCTCGTCACACCACCGCTCGATACACTCCATGTCCTCGTCGGTGGCAATCTCGTTTACGGCCACCAGCAGGTAGTCGTGAGACTTTGCACCATGCACCAACGAGTTCACGTTGCTGGCAATGAAGTAGACGTTCTCCTCCTTGGGATTCCATCGTCCGCCGGTGCGCTTCATGCCGCCCCCGCTTTCTTGATGGTGTCAGCGCCCTTGATCTCGGAGTAGCGGTCCAGCAGGTGGCCTGCCACGTAGCGGTCGGGCTGCACCATAACCAGCACGTGATTTTCGGCCTTATCGCCCAGGGGTACAAACGGACCTGGGTAGGGGCAGAAGATTACGTCCTCGCTGTTGAGGTACTTCACCCACACCTCCCAGTCGGTCATGACCGAGCAGATGAACAGTAGGTGGGGGCCCACCTTCCAAACATCACCGTTCTCCACCTGGTGCTTGGGCTCGTCGATGGTGATGTCCACCAGGGCCAGCAGCGACCCATCGGACTTAACGACCTCGGCTGCCTCCTCCTCCTCGGTGCGAGTGCCGTCGTCATCGCCGTAGTCGTGCTCGCCGCCCTCGGTGGTCGGGTCGTCCTTGTCCAGGAAGTTGGTGATCTCCTGGAGCGTGTCGTCGTCAAAGCCCAGCAGGCTTAGGTCGAAGTCTTGGAGCTGGAGCCCGGCAACCTCCTGCTGGAGCAAGCTCATGTCCCACCCGGCGTTCTGCGCCAGTTGGTTGTCGGCAATGATGTACGCCCTGCGCTGAGTTTGGGTCAGGTGGTCCAGCACCACTACGGGCACCTCATCCAACCCCAAATCACGGGCGGCTGATAGTCGCCCGTGACCTGCGATCACACCAGAGTCGGTGTCCACCAGTATCGGATTAACGAACCCAAACTCCACGATGGAGGCAGCCAGCTGAGTTACCTGCTCAGGGCTGTGTGTTCGTGCGTTGCGCTCGTAGGGAACCAGCCTGTCGATGGGCCACACCTCGATGCGGTTGGCCATCGCTGGGCTCAGCTTTGCTGCCATGCGGGGGGCTTTAGATGGTTGAACGTTAGCCCGCCCAGAATCGAGTGGTTGCGCAACTCGCGCAACCGGGTGCGCTCCTACTTCTTGGTCCCTCATTATCCAAAAACGGTTCTAGAGAGCCCTGTTGCGCCGCAACGGGAGTCACCCTACCAGGTGGTCCTAAGGGGCTCATCTCAAACCCCTTGTGCCGGAAAGGGTTTGAGGGGCAAGGGCAACCCACCTAAAAACCAGCCACTAGCAAAAAAATGCGCGCGTGGCGCC
>Ga0194129_10008718_pt1 | contig 11627 bp, 10 predicted proteins | sample TA2KigCa35mmetaG_FD_150862 | JGI IMG/M metagenome (GOLD analysis project Ga0194129, IMG submission 150862) | Freshwater microbial communities from Lake Tanganyika, Tanzania - TA2015038 Kigoma Deep Cast 35m | ecosystem: Environmental > Aquatic > Freshwater > Lake | place: Tanzania: Lake... | reverse complement strand
AAAAAAAACCCCTTTTTTTTAAAAAAAAAAAACCTTTTTTTTTTAAAAAGACCCCTTTTTAGATTTAAAAAGACCCCTTTTTAGATTTTAAAAGACCCCTTTTTAGATTTAAAAAAAAAACCTTTTAGATTTAAAAAGACCCCTTTTTAGATTTAAAAAGACCCTTTTTTAGATTTAAAAAAACCTTAGATTTTACCCTTTTAGATTTAAAAAAGACCTTTTTTTAAATTAAAAAAGACCCCTTTTTAAATTAAAAAAGACCCCTTTTTTAAATTAAAAAAGACCCCTTTTTAAATTAAAAAAAGACCCCTTTTTTAAAATAAAAAAAAACTTTTTTTAAATTAAAAAAAAACTTTTTTTTTTTTTAAAAAAAAGACCCCTTTTAAAATTAAAACAAGGGGTACCTGGTATAGAAAATTTGATCATTTATTTTTTTGCGAAAGAAGTCTCTTGTTCATCAAAAGTTTTGTTACAAAATGCGGCCTCCTCAGCAGCTTTCCTGTCGACGGCCCCATCATCAGCTTTCTTGCCTCAGGTTCTCGGGCGTTCTCCCCGGTTCTTCATCACGTTCAATCATTTTTTTTTCTTTGGCTTAAAAGGGAATATAAAAGGACGATAGTTGATGCATTTTGGGTTAAGGTCAAAGAAATAATTCAGAAAAGAAAATCAAAACCAAGGGGCGACACATATCCATCAAATCAAAAAAAAAACGAATCAGAAAAAGAGTGATAAAAGAAAGAGGGTTGGTGAGTAAAACAAATTGATAAATTGAATGGTTGTGTCTGTTATTGTTCTTTTCGATCTACTGTGTAGTTAGATGACGTTGTATCTTTACGGATGAGGAAAAAGAATGAATCAGATTGTGTTGGTCGTGTTGTTGGGTTTTGGACTTCTACTCATTCAGTTTCAAGTAATCTACACGAATGAATCATTGTCATCAACCTTGTCGACGCCAGTCATGAGCATCTGGACGATGTTCGCCATCGTGTGCTGCTGCGCTGAGGTTTGCTGAAGTACTGGAGATGGCGATTCAAGTGAAGAGGACGGAATGCTCGGACCTGATGCGTAATGGGAGGGAACCGTGAGTTCTTCTCGCATGCGCTTCGCAGGGGAAGGAGTGACGTTGCCACCTGATGTCTGCGAGGAGGGCATCGGAACAGAGACTGAAGTCTCCACATGACATTGCGGAGGCGGCGACTGTATCGGAGCTAGCTGCCGAGGCGATTGAATCGGTGCGTGAGGCTGCACTTGTGCCAGCTGAGGTTGCGGCTGCTGCGCGAGAGGCGGCGGCTGAAGGGACAGGGGTGCGTCACGCTTCTGCTCATGGAGCTGCTCAGGGACAGGACTTTGTTGTTGAAGTGTCTGTCCATGAAGTGCACTCTGTACCGCAGGATTGACTTGCAGGAGGGAAGAAAGGAGTTGTTGGAGCACTGTCAGATGAGGCGTAAGGTTCATGGGCATCTCTAGGGGCGCTGCGTGTTGAAGCTGCATCACCGGGTGCGGAGACGGAAGGGCTTGAAGAGGTTGCTGCACACTGACTGGTAGATGCGCTTGTAGAGGAACGGGCTGGAGCTGTGCAACTTGCGGAAGTTGAGTCAGCTGAGGAGGGGCCATGACTGGGGTATGCTGAGGCACCATGAGGTGATGGGGAATTCCGTCAGGCGTAGCAGTGGGAGGCTGCACAACCTGCTGAGGAAGGTGCTGCGGCTGAGGCTGAGCTATGACTGGGGTAGGCTGAGGCACCATGAGGTGATGGGGAATTCCGTGAGGCGTAGCAGTGGGAGGCTGCACAACCTGCTGAGGAAGGTGCTGCGGCTGAGGCTGAGCTATGACTGGGGTAGGCTGAGGCACCATGAGGTGATGGGGAATTCCGTGAGGCGTAGCAGTGAGAGGCTGCACAACCTGCTGAGGAAAGTACTGCGGCTGAGGCTGAGCCATGACTTGTACAGGTTGAGGCAACTGATGCGGAGGCATGAGTCCATCGTCTTCAAGGAGCGCGGACGGGATGGCCGCACACACGGTAGGATCGGTGATGAAGTGCAGAGTAGAATTCTTTGCCGGGTCAAAGGTCACGCAGAACCGCGAGTAGTCGCGATAGGATACATGGGCCAAAGTGACCATGGCCCCCTTGAGCTCTACAACATGTCCAACGCAGTCTAGAAGCACCTGGTGCCAGGTACGCATAGGATCATGCGGAGGCTGAGCCTGAGCGTGCACTCCCCAGACTGTGAAGCGCATAACGCCGTGTGCACATTGGATCAGCCCACGGACGTAGTACTTTATGTCCGCTGGTCGCTTGGGAGGGGAGTACGTGGAGATCTCGGGATCAAGATCCATGACGCGGATGGGTCCGACAATGCATCGGGAGATCGGGGATGACACCGTCTTCAAATTGTTGACGCGACGCATGACTTTGTTCAGTAAGGTTTTCTTTCAACATTTAAAAGGATCGGAATTAACAAAGGTGATTGACGAAAAATACTTTCTTTTTCTTTCAGTACACAATTTTCATCTTTGAGGAAATCGGATAACATTTGCGCTGGGTAACATGTTGGGTAACACATGGATCTTCCGTCTCGACCTGCCCTATTGTCCATCAACACCAAGCGTGAGTGTCGTACTCCAACGGAAGGCGACGCTCAGTCATCGTCAAGGAGTGCGGGCGTCGGACCGCCACCGCGTCACCGTCAGATCGCAAAGTCTTGCGCACTTTGCGAAAAGCCTTGCGCAGCTCGTCGAAGGAAGCCTGCAGTGTCATTACTGCAGTGGTGAGATCTGCGACTTCCGACGTAAGAGTAGGCTTCGAAGCCTTCTGCATCGTCGAAGCCTTTGGGGAAGGAGGTGGTGAGCAACCTGGGGACGCTGGACCACGTTTTGCTGCCACCGCGACGCCAGCACGGTTATCGGAGAGTTCAGGATGCATCCGATCATCGCCACGGGCAGCAAACCCTAGTTGGTGCAGGGCACGGCGACGGACGACGCCGCCTCCGAGCGCACGGACGGGGGCCGGAACTCTTTTCAGAAATTGTTCGTACTTGAGGATTGGCCGCACCTCAAGGCGCGCCGCGTCGGCGGGTGACAAATCATCCGTCAATGAGAACAGCTCTTTCTCATTTCCGGATTTCAGGCAGAACCACGCCCGGGCTACCCCATCCCTCACAGAGCATATCACACCACGCCGTATAGGGAGGCCGTCGAGAGTCAACTCAAAGCACGTGCCCAACCCAAAATCCGCAGGCCCACACGCTGACAGCGCCTTCGGTGTCAAGAAGTTGTGCATTCTATATTTTTCTTCGAAGATCGTCTTCAATGCAATAAGATCCATTTTTAACCACTTTTCCATATTGAGAATTACACCTTACTCCGAATCACTCTTGCATCTCGATCATTTCAAAAAGAGAAAAAAATTCGCTTCTCACAAAAGATAAGAATAGAAGAAGAAAAAAACAAAACAAAAAACATGCGTATCTGATGGTGTCGTGTAGTTGGTTTTCTACTTTTCATTTTCATTCATCTAGCGCTTCTGGCGCTTCTTCTGGCTCTTCTCTTTGGTCAGTTTTTTTTTCTCCTTCGCCACCATAAACTCACGCTCCTCCCTCTGAATCGACCTCTCTTCCGAGCGTATGGCCTTGCGCCATTGGACCTCCTCATCATGATAGCGTTCGGTCACTATGGCACGAACCTCGGTCATGAGGTCGTTGAGCTGGTAGTTTGGCTCCGGGGGGGCAATCAGTACGCGGCGACACAGAGGGCACTCCTGTGGCCAGGAGAGGCGTCGCCAGCACGATGAACACATCGTGTGGCCGCACAAAGCGACTCGAGCGTCGCATATCTCGTACATGCTGCTCGTGCACACCGGACAGCCGAATTCAACTACCGTCTTCCGCAGCTTGCGAAGGCGTCGATCTGCGCGAGCCTGTTGCGACAGCTGCTGTCCGGCTGACATGTTTGCAATGCCCTCTGAAAGTCTTTTGGACAAAAGATGGAAATCAATGTCGGTAGATAAGCTAAGAAGGTTCTGACACTTTTTTTGTTGTAATTCAGAAATAAAACTTTGTTTTTTTTTCTTTCTTGTTTCCTTGCTTTTGTTGGGTAATGTACTATCTCCTTTCTCTACCTAATCAGCGACAACGTCCCATCTGGAGGAGCAGCTCGTGGACGATGTTTATCACGTACTCCTGACCATTGTTAATGAGCACCAAGATGTCCTTTGAGTACCTGACGCGGCTAAGAGCAACATAAAGTTGTCCGTGATCGAACACTCCCTGACGGAGGTCGATCACGGCACGGTCGAGCGTCGCAGCCTGGGCCTTGTGTATAGTACATGCATAGCCCAGCCGCAGAGGGACCTGCAATCGGGTGAAATGTAGCTTGTCGATTCCCACCTTGACGTCAAATTTAATCCGAGGGATAACGTGCTCTTTTGCTTCGCCAATGTGTCTGACGATGACAAAGAATCGACGCACTGTAACAACAGCGAGACGAACACCATTCATGAGACCCCGGGAAGGGTCTATATTTCTCAGCAGTATAACTACCATGCCAGGGACCAGCTCCAGCTCTGCCTGAGGAACACCGTCAAAATAGCACCGCTTGAGAATTTCGGGGGCAAACACTTCCGCGTTCATAGCACTCTGTAAGCCATTACCGACAGCAGCAAAGGAGTGGAGTCCCTCATCGGTTCCTTCGTCGTTGACTTCAGCATCGAGGTTTTCGTTCTGGGCCACCTCGACAGACAGTAGGTTCTCCTCGTTCCTCCGAATATGTGTATCGAGTGTGCGATCCCCTTGACTTTGGCTCGGCATTGGGACCGGTCCTCTGGTCTCAGAATCATCGTCATCTCGCACTTCGGAATCAGTCGCAAGGATTTTCCGCGCCTTCACACACCACATAGAGCAGAGCCTCGAACTAACCCACTCGTTTACCGTGTCAACATCGGCGTTAAACGGACAAATGTAGGCTCTCTTCGACGCGAACTCAGGGTCGTAGGGAACGAAACTCGGGATGTCCACAGGCGGAGTCTCAAATAGCCATGAAAGAGCAACGTCGAAGTTAGTAGTTGTTGGAGCACCAAGGCAATCAATTGAGATCTTCGGACCGAGGGTACCATTGCCAATCTGAAGCAGAGTATGATGAAAATGCGGATCACTTTGTTGGCGTACATTCTCTGTGAGATTAACAACAGTAAACGATCGCCAAAGATAAGAAGAGAGCAATGTAGTGTGATACGCGGACGTTGCGAAAGCATGCCTGTCCTCCGAAAATCTGCGTCGAATGAGGTGATGGTCAGTGTCAACTGGGCACACTTGTCTCCAGTCGCCGAGCGTGATGACTAACTTACCGCCAAAAAGATCGTTAGGCTTTGACATTATCTTGCGCAGCAGCCTGTCCAGCGCCTCAAACAGTCGTTTATGAGCCATACACGCCTCGTCCCACAGAATGATACTCGTTGCTCTCAAAAGTTCAATGCGTGAACTGGTACGTGTGCTTGATTTGGTTGCCTCGCTGTTCAGAACCGACATCAGGAGGCTGTCGAAGTCAGGGCCTTCCAACACGTCGTCCGACGATGATAACGGCAGCTTGAACATACTGTGTGCAGTTGTTCCTCCTTCAAAGTGCAAAGCTGCAATTCCCGTGGTAGCGCATGGGAGGGCGATCAGCTGCTTATGACGAGCCCATAATAGAATTGCTTGACACAAAAAAGTTTTTCCACATCCGGCTGGCGCGTCGATGTGGAAACATTTGGAGCCTTCGGAGGACTCGAGCGCATCAACAACAGTCAAGAAAATTTCGTACTGCTCTGGTCTGAGTGAATGTACATAGGCCCCCAATTCTAGGTCACCAGTAGAAGTAAATCTCTCGAGATGTCTTCTCACCTCACCCATGTAGTCACGAACCACGCGAAGCCTTTGCAAATCGCACCCCTCGAGGTTAGCGTATTCACGAATTAGGTCGCCATGAGCTGGAGCAACAGCAAGAAGAGCACACAACTCATCAGGATCTTTCGGGGGGCAAGGAATGCCACACTCATCGAGCTCGAGATGTCTTCCCATTTGGGATGCGATGATACGCATGTGCATGGCACACAGAGACATCGTCACGTCCTCAGACCAGTCCTGATTCGAACGACCTTCAGGAAGGAAGTCGTGATAAAGGTGTTCACGAATCTCCCTTCTTTGCCATGTCCCAAACATCTCGCCACAGAAGAACGCCATCACGACGTACATACGTCTGAAATCGTAGCTCGTCACTCGCTCTTGGATTGCCTCCATCAAAGCGTTAATATTTTGAGTGGGAGACTGCACGTACCCACATGCCTCAGCCTTCTCTCGGAACGTTGCGTGGCTTCCATAGAGATCCGCATAGCACCGAGCGACTTCATTGAGAAGAATCGACCTTAGATAGTATGCCTCTCCTGCATACAGAGGAACCAGCGGCATCCTTGCAAGCACGCGAGAACAATCACGGCGGACCCAGTAGCGATTGCGCAAATCAGGGAACATTCTCTGTCGCATACCGAATCCGGGGGAGAACCCTTCGCGCAGCTTGTAAAAGGAAGCAAAGAAATCTGTGAACTTCATGTCTTCGCACTGGACTGGCCTGTCGAAATAATCTTGTAAATCGCCAAAGAGATCACGATCGTCAGTCTCAGGATTCTCTGCATCCAGCACAGCATTTGGTGCAAGTGGTTCAGGGTTCCCTGACAGAAATTCCTCTGCAGCTGCCACTTCATCATCTGTCGGGATTTCTTCACTTCTTCGTGGCGTGGAAAAACGACAAAGAACAACGGCCGGGTCTCTAAGATTGATAGCGTATCGGAAAGTCCGATAAACTGCTTCCGAGCATGTCAGGATGCGGGCACATTTAAAAGCCGCGATCTCATCTCCGCCTTCGCCAGAGATTTTAATCCCTGTGCTATCTGCGTACTTTGAAAAGTACTTGTACAGATATCCAATAGACCTGGAGCCAAAGGTCCATTCTGCATCCAAATGACAATCCATTTCCCTCAAGAGCACAATGATGTGCGGGACCACCAGGGAATCATTCGGTCCCCGACGATAAATGGGGAATCCTTTGCGGTCCATACGGGGAACATCGGACTCTTCTTTCGGAAAATAGAAACGGCACCCATAGGTACCATCTTTTCTTTTTCGAGAGCATCGCTCGTCACACGGAGCCTGATGAAGCATGTACGTTGTCACTAAATCGTAGTCGCGCGTTCCAGCCGGTGGCAGCCTAGCACTGATGACGCGGTCCATAAGGTTCAGCTGGTCCTGAACAGTGCTCATTGAAACTTTACTCTCGTCGATCAAAAGGCGTATGGCCGCGTGCCAATGTGGAAGACCACAAAGTTGAAACTCTGTAGCTGACACAACGAACTGAACTCCCAAATGGCCCTCGAAGAGGAAACCTTTTTGTTTCAAAAGGCTGAGCAGCTGCTTCCGCTTCTGGTTGAAAACGCGACACACAATATCCGGGCGGTCAGCGGAAGTCTGTCCTGGTGGTAACGTTTGTACAATCTCGGGCCACCACGGATTAGCTGTCATCGTCAAGAAAATGTGGGGGTTGCCGTACACAGATGTGATGTACATGGCATCATGAACAAATCTTTGTTGGTAGCGAACAGATCCAGGAACAGTAGGAGGCATAAAGATCTTGTCTTTCGGCACTTCTTGCGCAGTCATTCGCCGAAGCGCATCGCGAATTTTTCGCTGCACAACATCGCTGCGCCACACTTGTGCTTGCAATTGTTCATTTCTGCACCACCCGTCAAGAACGAACTGATGCGCTAACCGAGTCATCGACCAAAAGTGAGGTTCGTTTATCATAACGCTGCGCACGTAGTCAAGAAGCAAAAGACTTTTACGTGGTCGAGAGCCGTGAGCAGTACTGATAGGCATCAGTCCTTCGCGCCATGTGCGCAAAGTCCTCCCATGAGGTTGAAACAAAGGATAAAGAAGTACTTCCCACAGAGGATTGGCTTCGTCTAGAGAAGTGCGAGAACCTAATACAGCGTATGGAGTCATGATTGATCGTGGCGGTGGCAAGTTCGAAGGTCCCACAAACACTGAGCACAGAGCAGACTTTTCGTGGTCGTCGCAAAATGTAATCACACCCTCCATGACCTCTTGGCTCGAATGCAGGACACCGATTCTCGGAGATAGATTCCACATCTGGGAAGCCGCATTGTTGTAACGCATCAGTATGGACAAAATGGCCTTGACGATCTGTTTATCCCGAGCATTGAGACTCCGGTAGGCCTTAGCATACTTGCAATCACTTAGAAACCAACAGTTCTCAGCAGTGCGCATCATTGAAGCATACAGGGTCCCGGAGAAACGCATGCACGGGGGTCCACCCCGTACATGATAGTTCAATCCTGGTTCACCCACGCCTGAGTGAAGAATTGCAGAGCAGAACAAACTGTTGTAGACGCGACTCATATCCGCGAAGCGCCTTCTGTTGGAGGAAATGAGGTTGACCATTTCCAGAGGAAGTGGATCCCATCGGACATGTTGTCTGGATCCCTTTCCGCAGCACCAAAAATCTTTTTCATCAGGCAGAAGAGACAGCCCACAGTGCGGGCAAGGTCGGAGAAGAAAGGGACTTACTTGAGCCATCAAGTAAGCTTTCACGCGTTCTCGGCATTCACGGACGACGGGACGTGGATCCGCATCGTCTTGTACCCCCCCGCGGAAGCCCTGTGGAAGTAATTGTTTTTCCATACGTTGTGTTTTCTTTCTACTTTTTTTTTTGTATTTTGTTGTTTCCCCTACATCAAAAAGTGAGTTTGAAAAAGATGACCACCCTCATATTTTTTTTACCGGTGTACCAAAAATCACCATGTACTTTTTTTGTATTTTGTTGTTTCTCCCTTGACAAAAAATAACAAATGTGTTTTTATGAAGTAGCAAAAACAACATATGTTTTTTATAATCAACACTTGTTTTTTTTACCGGTGTACCAAAAATCACCATGTACTTTTTCTCTCCTGTGTCAAAAAACAACTTTTTTTATTTTTTTACTCCACCAAAAACCCACCAGTAATAACAAGTGTTATGAAAGACCCTTTTTTTTTTGTGGAAGAGAAAAGTTAAAAGCCACAATGCCGCCAAAAACTCGCGGTAAGGACAAGGTGCCGCGCAAGAAGGGAAGCGGGCGTCGTCCCGGATCGAACAAAGCCCATCCCCCCAGCCCAATGGAGGAGCTTCCACCTCCCGCGTTTTTTAGAAAAACATTAATGTTGTTGTCTCCCGCGCCGCACGAGGAGGCCCTCGAGGCAGAGGCCCGCAAGTCGAAGCGCCTTCGTGACGAGATGGAGCTCCCTGAGACCGCACAGCGCACAATGATGATGGAGCCCATGGAGGAGCTTCCACCTCCCGCGCCGCACGAGGAGGCCCTCGAGGCAGAGGCCCGCAAGTCGAAGCGCCTTCGTGACGAGATGGAGCTCACTGAGACCGCACAGCGCACAATGATGATGGAGCTCACTGAGACCGCACAGCGCACAATGATGATGGAGCTCACTATGAAACTCGCTTTGACGCAACAAGAGGACGCCCAGCGCACGATGATGGAGGAACTAGAGGACGCCCAGCGCACGACGATGGAGCTCACTAAGAAGGCACACCAGTCAGCGCGAGAAGCGGAAGACGCCCAGCGCACGATGATGGAGGAACTAGAGGACGCCCAGCGCACGACGATGGAGCTCACTAAGAAGGCACACCAGTCAGCGCGAGAAGCGGAAGACCTTCGCCAACAACTGCGCACCACGAAGAGGGATCTTTATGCCATGGTCTTTATGTCATGTCGCGTCATGTTTATGTCATGTTTATGTCTGTCGCGTCGGGTTTTTGCGGTTTCGTAAGGGGACCCTCTGAGCAGTGAGATGAGAGAGAGAGAGAGAAGAGGAGAGAGAGAGAGAGAGAGAGAGAGAGGAGGAAATTTCTATAGACGACAATTTTTTGTCTTTTTTCTTTTTCTTAAATGGTAGTGAGTTAAATTTTGTTTTTGAACGGCGTAGACTACAGACTACAGGGACTTTGAAAGTTAAAAAATAAACGTCAGAATAGTACATGATGTATTAATTCTTTCTTCTTTCTTCTAGAATGTACAAAATGTGTAGCCTCAGGGAAGTTTTCTTACCAACGACCTCCCAGACCCAACCTCCACACCCGTCCGACCTACTGCGACCTCGAGACCCAATCCATTTCTGGGAAACGTAGCACTGGACGATTCGGATTTAAATGGTGACTAAGGTATGAATGTTGAAAACAGTAAATTTCTGCCAGAGAAGATGCTAAAGGGGGGAAAGAAGATAAATACTAGTAGTTTGATAGAACAGATAGTTATGGCCTCCCAGCAGGAGATCCACGATAATATTTTTAAAGCATGTACCACCGAGCAGCTGATGAAGGCCTACGATCAGTGGTCGGAAACTTACGACCATGTATTCTTCCATAATGATCATAACCTCGTATCTCTTCAAGGGGTCAAGCTCGTATCAAGTCTTCTGGAAGAGGGTGTCCTGAAATATCAGCCCTTCGTGCGAATCCTCGACTTAGCATGCGGCACAGGGTGCGCCGGTCACCGTTTAAAGACCCATTTTGGGGACCGCATCGAGGTTGTTGGGATCGACCTGTCTCCTGGGATGCTTTCGAAGGCCAAGGCCAGAAACGTGTATGCCCGACTCGAGCAATCGGCACTCCCTGATATGCCGAAAGACCTTGGTGTCTTCGATGTCGTGATGTGCTTTGGTGCCTTTGTTCCAAATCATTTACCGGAGTCTGTGCTCGGCTGTTTCTTTGACGTCGCTAAGAGAGACACATCTTCATGGCTTGTGTTTTCTGTCAGAGACCAGTTGGTGGGGGAGATGGAGAGTTCGTTTGCTTTTCTCCCAGCAGCACTAGTCGACAAACAGCGCCTTCTCTATCTGTCTCCGGAGTCTAGCGAGGTGACGGACCCTGTCGAAGCGAACTATTACATCCTAGCTGTGAATGGAGACGCTCTAAGGACGCTCTAAGGAGAACTGTGTGGGGTGAGAAAAGTCAAACTGAGTAGTTAGTAGTACGGAGGGGTCATAAAGGTTCTCCCACTCCCCCCCAGACCCCCTACCCCATCTTACTGTGGAAAGGCCATTTCCGATATATCCACTATTTACACCATCATATTTCAGCTTCACGAGATCTTGATACATCTACAAAGTGACGTACCCAAAGTTGTAGAAGGAAGGTTGGAAGTGGGGGTTGTGGAGAGAGTAGCAGCACGGAGTCAGGAGGACTTACGGGTGGCGGTGTGTTTCTGATCTTGTTTTTTGTCGGTGGTTTTTGCTATGTTACCCTTGGCGTTCTTTACAACTACAAAATGAAAGGCATCATGGGTAAGGAGGCCATACCGAATTACGAGTTCTGGCTGGAGCTACCGGGACTGGTGAAGGATGGGTGCTTTTTTGCATTTGAGAAGATCAAGGGTCTCAGAGGTGATGGTACATGGGGATCCACTCCGGCTTAAATATTTTCCAGCTTAAAACCTGCGTGTGTGTGTGTGTGTGTGTGTGTGTGTGTGTGTGTGTGTGTGTGTGTGTGTGTGTGTGTGTGTGTGTGTGTGTGTGTGTGTGTGTGTGTGTGTGT
>Ga0194129_10008716_pt1 | contig 11629 bp, 8 predicted proteins | sample TA2KigCa35mmetaG_FD_150862 | JGI IMG/M metagenome (GOLD analysis project Ga0194129, IMG submission 150862) | Freshwater microbial communities from Lake Tanganyika, Tanzania - TA2015038 Kigoma Deep Cast 35m | ecosystem: Environmental > Aquatic > Freshwater > Lake | place: Tanzania: Lake... | reverse complement strand
CTCTGCGATCGGCTGACCGAACTGCTTGCGCTCCTTCGCGTAGGCGATCGCCGCCTCGAGCGCCGCGGTCGCGATGCCGATCGCCTGCGACGCGATGCCGATGCGGCCCCCGTCGAGCGCCATCATCGCCACCTTGAAGCCCGCGCCGAGGTCCCCCATCAAGGCGCTCTCGGGGACGAAGCAGTCGGTGAAGGTGAGCGGCACCGTCTCGCTCGCGCGGAGGCCCATCTTCTCTTCGTGCTTGCCGATCTCGAGCCCGGGCGTGCCCTGCTCGACGAGAAAGCAGCTCAAGCCCTTGTTGCCGAGGCGCTTGTCCGGCGTGTCGGTCCGCGCCCAGACCACCATGACGCCGGCGTGGCTGCCGCTCGTGATCCACTGCTTCTGGCCGTTCAAGACGAAGCCGCCGTCACCGCGCACCGCCGTCGTCGCCATGCCGCCGGGATCGCTGCCGGCGCCCGGCTCGCTCAGGCCGAAGGCGCCCGCGACGTACTCGCCGCTCGTGAGCTTGGTGACGTACTTCTCCCGCTGCTCCGCGCTCCCGAACGAGGTGATCACCTCACCGACCATGTTCGTCACCGCCATCGTGACCGCGGTCGAGGCGCAGCCGCGCGCCACTTCCATCATCGCGAGCGCGTACGCGACCACGCCCGCCTCGGCGCCGCCGAGTGACGCCGGGACATTGACGCCCATCAACCCAAGCTCGGCGAGCCCGCGCAGCTGCTCGGTGGGGAATCGGCCCTCGCGGTCGAGCTCGGCCGCCACCGGCTTCACGGCGCGCTCGACGTACTCGCGCGCGCTCTTCACGATCAGGGCCTGGGTCTCGGTCAGCTCGAAGTTCATGTCGTCTCGCTCGATGGTCGCCGTCGCCGGGAGATCGTTCCCGTCACGCCGCCGGCGTATGCCACAGCTTGACCTTGGCAAAAACTCGCGCCAATCGCGCAGGCGGTTTAAAACGCACATGTGCCTACATTGAGCCCCTCCCCCGCCGTCTGCGTCGCGCTGGCGCTCGTCGGGTGCTCTGCGGAGCGCGGACTCGGAGAAGCCCAAGGGGGTGCGGTCATCCCGCGGAGCGACATCACGCCCGCGGCGGACGCGGTCGCGAGCCCCGACGCTGTGGCACCGGGGGGTGGCCCCACCGTCGCGGCCGTCGCGCCGGCGAGCGTCCCGAGCACGCGTGACGCCATGGCCGTCGAGGCGCCGAGCGAGGCCCTCTGGCCGCCGAGCGAACAGTTCGCGCGGGGGTTCCCCACGCCGCGGCCCGGCGCGCGGATCTACAGCAAATCGCGGCACCTCTGGATCCGCAGCGCCCCGGGTGGCGGCGAGGATGACTGGATGGGGTACCTGTCCCTCGGCGACTCGGTCCGCCTGAAGGACGGCGATCCGCTGAAGGCGCGCGTCATGGCCGGCCAGGGGATGACCTGCCGCGAGTGGTATGCCGTCGAGCCGCGCGGCTACGTGTGCGTCGGCACCGAGGCCACGCTCGATCCGGACGATCCCGAGGTCGACGAGCTGATCCGCACGCGCGCCGATCACACGTCGCCATGGCCCTACCGCTACGGCGAGTCCCTCGGTGCCCCGATCCGCCTCGAGGTCCCGGCGAGCCCGGGCCAGCCCGCTGATCCAGCGGCGGCGGGCGCGCTCCGACTCTTCCCGAAGAACCCCTTCGTTCGCTCGCTCTTCACCCACATCGCGGCGGGCTCGACGGTGGCCTACACCGACGCGCTCGACGTCGGAGGCGCTCCCCACCTGATGACGTGGGACCGCGGGCTCGTGAAGCGCGCCGACGTGAAGCCCTACCCCGAGTCTCACTTCCACGGCCTGCCGCTCGGACCCGACCTCGCGCTGCCGGTCGGTTTCGTCCGCTCGGATTCCGGCGCGACGGTGCTGCGGCGCAACGATGCGGGCGTGCTCGAGCCCACCGGGGAGACGCTGCCGCGCCTCGCGTGGGTCGGGCTCACCGGCAAGACCGAGGGGCCACTCGAGGCGCAGGCCTACGAGACGCGCGATGGCCGCTGGATCCGCGGCGGCGAGCTGGGCGTCGCGACGAAGGCGACGGCCCTCCCGCTGACGCTCGGCCGCAGCAAGGGACGACGGACCTGGGTCGACATCAGCCTCACGAACGGCACGCTCGTCGCCTACGAGGGCGAGACGCCGGTCTACGTCACGCTGATCTCGCCAGGCCGTGGCGGCCCACCCGTCCCGGGCAAGACGACCCTCGAGACGGCATCGACGCCGACCGGCCTCTTCGCGGTGCTCGGCAAGTTCGTCACCGCGACGATGGTCTCGAGCACGGTCAGCACGCTCGTCCACACCGAGGTGCAATATCCCCAGAACTTCGACGGTCCTTACTCGCTCCACGGCGCGTACTGGCACGACCGCTGGGGCCTGCGAAAGAGCGCGGGCTGCGTGAACCTCGCGCCGGTCGACTCGCGCCGCCTCTACGCCTGGACCGATCCGCCGGTGCCCGAGGGCTGGCACGGGATCCGTTCCGCGGTCGACCCGGGCCCGCGTACGCTCGTCAACATCCGTCGCTGATCGCGCTTGCCCCACGCGCCAATCCTCGCAAGGGTGCGGTCGAGGCCGTGAACCACCGGAATCATCCGCACTCGAAGCGCCCGGAGAACGGCGCTGTCAGCGTGCCTCCGCGGCCGAGCGCGTTCGGACCGCTGCCCACACGAGCGCCTGCGGCAGGGCCGAGCATCGCGCCCCGCGAACCGACCGATGCGCGGATGGATGTCAAGCGCCGCCTGCTCGCCAAGCTGAGCAAGGTGCGACCGATGAACGCCTCCGCGCAGCGCGTGCTCGCGTTGACGAGCTCGAGCGACGCCAACGTCGGCGCGATCTCCGACGCGATCTCGGGCGATCCTGCCCTCGCGACCGAGACCCTCCGCATCGCCAACAGCGCGGTCTACCGCCGCGCGTACCCGGTCGATGATCTGCGACGGGCCGTGATGACCCTCGGCCTCGAGCAGCTCCACACGATGGCGACGGCGATGGCCCTCCTCGGCACCGTATCGTCCGATCACCCGCTCTTCGACGAGCTGCACGCATGCTCGGTCCTCGGCGGGACCCTCGCCGGTCTCCTCACGACCGAGCTCTACGAAGTCGAGAAGAGCACCGCCTTCGTCGCCGGGCTCCTCGCCGAAATGGGCGCGATGGCCTGCCTCATGGTCGACGAGGAATACGCCGCGATCCATCGCGCCGCGAACCGAAACCTCCCCGCGAGGGAGCGCGCCGAGCTCGAAGCCTACGGCATGACGACGTGGGAAGTCGCCGCTCAGCTGCTCGGCAAGAACCGCGTGCCCGAGGCCATCATCGAGGCCGTGCGGCAGCCCTCCGATCTGCGCGGCAAGGAAGTCCCGCTGCTCGCGCGGCTCGTCGTCTTCAGCCGTGCCGCCGCGCCGCGAATCCTCTATGCCGAGAAGGAAGGCGGCCTCGCGAACGCGCGTGAAGAGCTCGAGCTGCAAGCCTCGATGGCGGGCCTCGAGATCGCGACGGACGTGCTCCTCTCGCTCTGCGACTGGGCGCTCTCCAGCGCCTCGTTCATGCGTGGCCCCGCCTCCGCGTGACGCATTCCAAATCGTCCGGCGTGCGACGGCCCTCCCGCCGCGAGCGCGGCGCCCGTCACGCTCAGCCCGCCGACCAGAGCCGCACCCCGCGCGCGATCCCCTCGGCGAACACCGCCTCCTCGGTGAGCAAGCTCACCACGACGAGGCCGCGCGTCGGCGCATCGAAGAAATACCCCGGATGGACGAGGACGCCCGCCGCGACCGTGGCCTCGAGCCACTCGTCGTCGGTGCGCGTCCGGGGCAGCTGGATCGTCGCGTACCAACCGCCGTCGACCGGATCGCGGCGCAGCGGACCATCGTCCCCCACGGCGCGGATCGCCGCGTCGAGGACGTCGAGGTTGCGACGGAGGCGCGCCCTCACCTTCGCGAGACGCTCGGACACGGCCGCGAGGATCTCCGGCAGCGCGAGCTGGACCGGCGTGGCCACCGAGAGGTAGCTGTCCGCGACGAGCTCGAGACGCTCGACGGCCTCGCGACGGGTCACTTCGTCCGCCCCTGCGACGACGATCCACCCGAGCTTCAGCTGCGGCGCGAGCGCCACCTTCGAGAGGCCACTCATGACAAACGTCAACGCGTCTGTCCCGCCCGCGAAAGACGGCAAGCGCGAGGCTTCGAGGTCGCCATGCGCGTGCTCGGCGAACACCTCGTCGACGAGCAGCGCCGCCCCGTGGCGTGACGCCAGGCGACCGAGGGCGACCGCCTCGTCGCGGCGCGTGAAGTGCCCGGTGGGGTTGCCGGGGTGGACCACCGTGACGGCGCGCGCGCGGGTCTCCTCGAGCCGTGCCTCGAGGGCGGCGAGATCGACGCGGTGGCGCTCCTCGCGCACGAGCGGATACCCCGCGAGCGTCACGCCCTCGAGATCGGCGAGGAACGGCAGCAGCGGGTACGCCGGGGTCGGCACGAGCACGGTGTCCCCCGGATCGCAGAGGAGCTTGAAGAGCCAGGCGTAAGCCTCGCTCGTGCTCGCGGTGAGGAGGATCGCGTCCGGGGAGATGGCGAAGCCGCGCGCGCGGTAATGTGCGGCGACCGCCTCGCGCGCCTCGAGCACCCCGCGAGGGTCGGGTCGGTAAGCCGCACCGCGAGCGTCACCGAGCCGCTCGATGAACTCGGGCGCCGCGAAGCCCGCCCGCGTCGGATTGCTCTCCGTCAAGTCGAGGAGCCCCTCGGCCCGCGCGGTCAGCTCGGCGAGGCGATTCGGGACCCGCGACCAGCCCGTGCGACGCGAGAACATGCGCCTCAAGGACAGCCGACGAGGTTCACGGGTGCGCCGCCGCCCTCGCTGATCGTCAGGTAGCCATCGCCCTTCGCCGTCCACTCCACGGTCTCGCCTTGCTTCTCGAACGCGACCGGCACGCTGCACGGTCGACCCGCGAGCGCGGCCGCAACGGTCGACGTGATCGGGTAGTAGTAGAGCGCCGTGTACGCGCGGAGCAGGAGCCCCTTGCCTTGCGGATGGATCGAGCCCGCCGTGAAGCGCGCGAGCCCACCCGGCGGCGGGACCTCGCCGATCTTCTCGAGCATCGCGGTCGCGCCGGGCGTGAGCGGCATCGGGAAGCGATACAAGGAGGATGGGCCGATCACGACCTTGGTGACGATGAAGAGCTCGCCCGTCGTCGGGTGCACGAGCAGCGTCTCGGCGTCGTGGCTTCCATCGGGGTAGCTGAACGCGAGCGGCTCGGATGCGAGGTGGTGCGAGCCGGGCTCGATCGCCGAAGGTTCGGTGACGCGATAGACCGTCAGCGTGGTGCGCTTCGCGAGGTTGTCGCCGATGTCCGCGAAGTAAAGGCAGCGGCCGGCCGGGCATGGTCCCGCAGCCGCGTCCTCCCAGTCGACCGCGAAGGCACCGTCGACGTCGTAGGTCGCGAGGCGCTTGCCGACGCCGTCGATCGCGTAAAACCGGGGCAAATCACCCGAGTCGTTGTGGACGAAGTAGACCCCGGGGTGGAGTGCGCTCGCCGCGAGCCCCGAGATCTCGTCGAGCTCCGGAGCGTCGAGGTTGCCGACGGGCGCGGCCTGTCCGCACGTCGGGCACCCGCTCCCCGACGTCGTCGCGTCCCCACCCGAGCCGCTCGAGGCCGCCCCGCTCGAACCCGCGCCGGTCGCCACCGCCTCGCTGCTCGACGCCAAGCTCCCGCTGCCCGTCGACGCGTCGCTGGTCGACGCCACGCTCGGCGCCTCGGCCGGTGCGGGCGGATCGCACGCGGCGAGCAGGCAGCCGAAGATCAGGGCGAGGGACGGGCGCGGCGCCATGGGTCAGCCACTATCACGCGCCGCCGATCGATCGAAGCGCCACGTGCCGGCTCGGGTCGGGACCTCCAGCAGGCGCGAAAGCTCGGCGAGGTAGCGCGCGCGCGGCCAGTCGCGACCACCGAAGCGCTCGAGGTGGGCCGTGTGGACCTGCGCGTCGACCAGCTCGATGCCCCACTGCTGCAGCTGACGAACGAGGGTGACGAAGCCGACCTTCGAGGCATCCGGGACGTCGGCGAACATCGACTCGCCGAAGAACACGCCCCCGAGCGAGACGCCATAAAGTCCGCCGCACGGCTTCGCCTCGTCGCCGCGCCAGACCTCGACGGAGTGCGCAAACCCGAGTCGATGCAGCTCGAGGTAGGCGTCGACCATCGCCCGCGTGATCCAGGTTCCGCGCTGCCCCACGCGCGGCGTGCGCGCGCATTGCGTGATCACCTCGCGGAAGGCCACGTCGAGCGTGACGCGAAATTCCCCGCGATTCAGCACGCGATGCAGGCTCTTCGGGACGTGCAGCTCGGCGCTCGGCAACACGTAACGCGGGTCGGGGCTGTGCCACAGGAGCGGGTACTTCGGCTCGGGCCAGGGGAAGATGCCGCTCGCGTAGCCGAGCAGGACGCGCTCGGGGCGCAGGTCACCGCCCACGGCGAGGAGCCCGCTCGGATCGGCGTGGTCCGCGGGCGGGAAGACGACGCGGTCGTCGAGTTCGTAGATCGGCATCGGGATGACAACTTGAGCTGGGGAGCGTCAATTTACACGACAAATCACGACCATCCGCTATGCTCCCGCGCGGAGGTCACATGGGCGTTTGGATTTCTTCGAAGGTAGCGTCGGCGCTGGTGGGTGGAGCGGCTTTGCTCGCGCTCGGGGCGGCATGCCGCGAGTCGAACTCGAGCACGAGCGGCGCGACGAGCACGACCGCGAGCGGGAGCGGCAGCACGACGGGAGCCGGCGGCTCGACCACGACCACGTCGACCTCGCAAGCCTCCTCGGCGACCCAGGCGGCGTCGATGACCGCGGCAACCTCGACCGGGTCCGGCGGAGCCGGCGGCAACGCGGCGTTCGAGTGCGATCCCCCAGCTGCCGCCGACAGCATCTTCGCGACGAGCGACACCAAGGTCGGTGACGTCGCGCCGACGACGATGTGCCAGTACCGCGGCAAGGTGATGTTCATCTTCAACGCGGCGCAGCTCTGCGGCTTCACGCCCCAATCGACCGCGCTGCAAAAGCTCGAGTCGAGCTACAAGGCGAAGGGCCTCGAGGTGCTCGGCTTCTACAGCGACGACTTCGGCGACCAGGGCGGAGATCCCGAGGCCTGCAACGCCAACTACAAGATCACGTTCGACACCTTCGAGATCGCGCCGGTCTCGGGCGCGAAGGCGCGGCCGGTGTTCGCATGGCTCGCCAAGCAACCGAACCCCGGCCCCGAAGGGAGCATCGAGCCGAAGTGGAACTTCTCGAAGTACCTCGTCGGGCGTGACGGCAAGCTCGTCAAGCACTGGTCTCACACGGTCGTTCCGGACGCGAAGGAGATCACCGACGCGATCGAGGCTGAGCTAAACAAGAAGTGACTGCTCGACGAGAAGTGACTCGTCGAGAAGTGACTCGTCGAGAAGTCGCTCGCCGAGAGGTGACGTGAGCCGCGCGCTCGCGTGAGCCTTCCCTGCCCCGCACTCCCGAGTGGATGCGGGGCAAGTCGTTTCCGGGGCCAGCGCGCGCTGCGGGACGAGAGCAAAGCGCCCTGCGCGAGGCCCCTCACGAGCGCCGGGAGCGCCGCCCGATCGCGAGCCCGACGAGGGCCACGATGACGAGCGCCCGGTCTGCTTGGCCTGGGACCTCGGCGCGCATCACCGCGCATCCGCCCGCCGCCTGGAGGCGCCCGTCGGCCGCCCATGGATCGGTCGCGACGGGGAGGCTCCTCGCGCCGAGCGACTCACCGCGGTAGCGCACCTCGATCCGCGCCGTCGTACCCGACGTGCCGGGCTCCCCCGCGACCGCGAAGCGCCAGAGTCCCGGCGCGATCCGCGTGAGCGGCTCCGCGATGCGAGCGCCGCGAACGACGAGGTCGAGCGAGCCCTCCGCCACGCTGCCGACGAGCTGTCCATCGGCGCTCCGGAGCTCGACCACCCCACGAACCGGCTGCGACGCATCGGGCCTCAGGTAGTCGGCGGAGAGGTTGAACCAGCTCGTCGCGGCGCTCGCCACCTCGGGCAGCGCCCGGCCGTCGATGCGCTCGAGCGTGCCGCGCAAATCGAGGCGACCTGGGCCCGCAGCGACCTGAAACGGCGCCGCGCCGGTGGGCCTCGCGACGCTGCTCTGCAACAGATCGAGCAGCTTTCGCTGGGTGAGGGACGGATCCTTCTGCAGCAGCAACGCGATCGCGCCGGCCACGTGGGGCGCCGACATCGAGGTGCCGCTCGTCACGGCGTGGGTCTCGTCCGAGACGTAGCAATACGAGGTACCGGCCGGGCACACCGGCGCCGCGAAGATGTCGGCATCGGTGGTGCGCGGGTCGACGTCGCGGCTCATCGACGACACCACGTTCATGCCGGGCGCGAGGAGGTCGGGCTTCATCGCGCCGTTCGCGTTCGGTCCCGCGGCGCTGAACGAACACACGTCGTCGAGCGTCAGGTCGGCGATCACGGCGACGCCGCCTTCGACCATCGGCCAAGCGCGGCGATTGACGGAACACCCGACCGCGATCAGCTCGGGATGCGTCGCGGGGACCGCGATCGTCCCGCTCTTCCGGGCCCGCGCGAAGCTGAGGCCGAGACCGTTGCCATAGCCGGCACCACCGGTCGTGCTCACCCACATGCGCGCGTGCCCCTCCCCGCGGAGCAACACCGCGATCGACGCATCCGCCGGCCACTGCCCGCTCCACGACACGATGGCGCCTCGTGAGCCCTCGGGGATCCGACCCGCGCCTCGCTGGTCGTTGATCACGCCGGCGCGGAGCTCGTCATCGGAGTAGCCGACGTCATCCCCAGGCTCGACGAAGCGGATCGAGGCGTCCGCCGGTCCCTCGAGCGCGACCGCGACGCGATCGTCCGGGTCGAAGGTGATCCACACGAAGCCGGCGCCGCTGGTGGTGCCCTTCGCCCCGGGGTTGACGATCGGGACGCGCGTGACGCCGAAGGCCGACACGCTGACCTCGGTGTAGACACCGAACGGGCCGCCCCCATCCTCGCCTCGGTAGAGCGCGCCATCGTTGCCCGCCGCGACGACGATCGCGCGACCCGGATGGTCGTCGCCGACCATCGCCGCGAGGCCCCGCTCGAGCTCGCTCGTGCCATCGTGGGGCCCGAACTCGGAGCCGAGGCTCGCGTTGACGACCGCCGGCATGCCCAGCTCGTCCGCGCGATCGAAGATGAAGCGCGCCGCGTTGAGGATGTCGGGATCGCTGAAGCCACTCGAGGACGGCGCCGCGACGACCAGCGTGGCGCGCGGTGCAACCCCGACGTGCCGCGGGCTCGTGGAGGCCAGGACGCCACCGTTCCCTGCGGCGATCCCGGCGACGTGTGTGCCGTGGCCGTTGCGGTCGCTCGGGGCCCCGCCCTTCTCGATGAGCTCGTCGAGATCGGCGGCCGAATACACGGCGCACGGCGACTGCGCAGGGTCGTTGCAGCCGTAGCGAGCCTCGAGTTCGGGGTGGCGCCCAAGCGGCGGTTCGCGCCGCAGCAGCCACGCGATTCGAGATTTTCCGTTCGCGTCACGAAAGTCGGGGTGCATCGCATCGACGCCGGTATCGAGGATGCCGACGACGACGCCCTGACCGTCGAGCCCGGTCGCCTCGCGGAACGCGCTCGCGTGCGTCCAGTTCTCGCTCGCGAAATCGAGCTGCGTCCGCCGCGGAGGCGCGACCGACACGGTGAGCTCGGGGTGCACCGCCGCGAAGGCGTCGATGGCCGAGGGCGCGAGATGGAGCGCACCGAGATCCTCCGCGATCGGCAAGAGGCCCCACGCGCGCGGGTCACGCCCGATCGGGACGCGCACCAAGAGCGGGATCCGTCCCTCGGGATCGGCGAGCGGATGCGGCATCACGACGGAAGCGCGCGCGTGACCGAGGTGGGAGGCGAGCCGCATCGTCGGCACCTCGGCCCGCGCGATCGACCCGCCGACCGCGAGGCTCGACGCGAGGACGGCGAGCGCCGACGCGCGTGACCAGAGACGCCGGGCTTCGCGCATCACACCGGCGGCACGAGGTGCTTCTTGTCCGGGCGAACCTGTCGCTTGCCCGCGACCTGCGCGAAGCGCCTCGCGATCTCGGAGCGGAGCACGTCGGCCGGGACGATGTCATCGATCACGAGCTCGCTCGCGAGCTTCTCGAGGTCGACGTCGGCGCGGTACTCGTCGCGCAACGCCTCGACCATCGCATCGCGCTCGGGTCCCTCGGGGACCTCCTGGATCTTGTTGTAATAGACTGCGTTCACCGCAGCGCTCGGCCCCATGACGGCGATCGACGCGTTGGGCAACGCGAGGCAAGCGTCGGGCTCGAAGGCTGGACCGCACATCGCGTAGAGCCCTGCACCGTACGCCTTGCGCACGACGACGCTGAGCTTCGGAACCGTCGCTTCGCTCACCGCCGCGATCATCTTCGCGCCGGCGCGGATGATGCCCTGACGCTCGACGACCGTCCCGATCATGAAGCCAGGGACGTCCGCGAGGTACAAGAGCGGGATGTTGAACGCGTCGCACAGCCAGATGAATCGCGCGGCCTTGTCGGCCGAGTCGACGAAGAGGACGCCCCCCTTGTGCTTCGGCTGATTGGCGACGATGCCGACCACACGCCCGTCGATGCGTGCGAGCCCGGTGATCATCTCCTTCGCGAAACGCTCCTTCACCTCGACGAAGCTGTCCTCGTCGGTCAGCGCATCGATCACCTCGAACATGTCGAAGGGCTTGTTCTCGTCGATCGGGACGATCTCGGCGATCGGTCGGCCTGCCTTGGGTGCGCGGGGCTCGGCGGTGGGAGCCTGCCCTCGAAAGTTCTGGGGCAACATCGCGAGCCAACGCTGGCAGTAAGCGACCGCGTCGGGCTCGTTCTTGACGAGCACGTCACCGCAGCCGGAGACCGAGCAGTGCATGCGCGCGCCGCCGAGCTCCTCGAGCGACACCTTCTCGCCGATCACCATCTCGGCCATGCGAGGCGAGCCGAGGTACATGCTCGCGTTCTTGTCGACCATCACGACGATGTCGCAGAACGCCGGAATGTACGCGCCCCCGGCCGCCGAAGGTCCGAAGAGCAGGCAGACCTGCGGCACCTGGCCCGACATCACGACCTGGTGATAGAAAATTCGCCCCGCGTGGCGGCGGCCCGGGAACATCTGGATCTGATCGGTGATGCGCGCACCCGCCGAGTCGACGAGGTACACGATCGGGCACTCGAGCCGCATCGCGGTCTCCTGGATCCGCAGGATCTTCTCGACCGTTCGCGCGCCCCACGAGCCCGCCTTGATGGTCGAGTCGTTCGCCATCGCGCAGACCTTGCGACCAGCGATCGTCCCGGTGCCGGTGACGACACCATCGGCGGGAAGACCGTCCGCGGTGCAGTTCGCGAACGCTCCATCCTCGACGAAGCTCCCCTCGTCGAAGAGCAAGGCGATGCGCTCGCGCGCGAACAGCTTGCCCTGCTTTTTGTTGGCCTCGTGGTACTTCGGAGCGCCGCCCTGCTCGATCTCGGCGCGCTTCTCGCGCACGCTCGCGTCGGTTGCCATGCCCGCCATTTAACACGGCGCGGCGGTCACCGCAGTTCGGGAAAGCGGGAACGCGAGCCGCCTCGGGGACGCGGCTCAGCCTGCAGGGCCACGCTCGCG
>Ga0194129_10008715_pt1 | contig 11630 bp, 13 predicted proteins | sample TA2KigCa35mmetaG_FD_150862 | JGI IMG/M metagenome (GOLD analysis project Ga0194129, IMG submission 150862) | Freshwater microbial communities from Lake Tanganyika, Tanzania - TA2015038 Kigoma Deep Cast 35m | ecosystem: Environmental > Aquatic > Freshwater > Lake | place: Tanzania: Lake... | reverse complement strand
TGCTGCTGCGGGCCAAGACAGTGAGCGCCACCACCCCATCGGTCTCGCCGAACAGCTGACGCAAGGTCTCGGCCTCAAAACGCTCGTGCCAGCTGCGCACCGGGCTGAAATCATCGTAATCAGGAACTGGAATCAGATAGGGCAGCTGCTGGGCCCAAAGGTCACCGCTGGCTTCGGTGCTACCGCCGGCGCTGCTGTGGAAGACCGCTTCGATCAGGTCGCCCCGGTAGGTGAGCACCTGAGCGCGGGTGGCCGCCACCGCTTCGCGGGTGGAGTCGGTCTCGCTCTCAAGGCCGCGATACATCTGAGAGCTGACGGTGGACCGCAGATCAAAGGGTTGGGCGGGCTTGCGCTGGCGCAAGGCATAGGTGCGCGCGGCCACCGCCTGGGCCCGCAGCGCTGACTGGGGCCAGCCTGAAGGCATCTCGCTGCCCACCACGCTGGGCAGGTAGAGCTCGAGCGGCAGGTGATTGATGGCCTGCAGCCCCAGGGCCTGACGGCGGATCTGCAACCGTCCGCGGTACTGCCGCTGCTGCAGCACAACCCGAGCGTCTGGGGCGGTGGGCTCAAGCCAGATCTCGTTGACGCCCTCCTGGCCCTCGGCAGCCGGCGAGGGGGGCCTGATCACCCCCTCGATCGACCAGCGCAGCCCGGCTCCCCCAGCGGCATCAACCTGCAGCAGCAGCGCACCACCGGGCTCCAGCACCCCCAGAACCCGCCCGGACTGGTCTGACAGTTGCAACGGCTGACCGGCCGCAGCAAGGCTCAGCGCCCCCCCCTCAAACAGCAGCACCCGGACCAGCGGCTCGGCCAGCGCCGGCGACTCGGCCGCCAGCGACGGTCGTTCGAGCTGGCGCGGCGCCGCGGCCAGCTGGGCCTGCGCCGGAAGCCACGACCCCGATGCCAACAGGGCCAACGGCCAGAGCTGGGCGATCACAACGGGCAGGCGGGGCGGGTTCACCGCAGATCAACGGCAGCAGCAGCCAATTGTGACGGCCGTGGCAGCATGCGCCAGAGGTTGGACGGGCGTGCAGGTCACCTTTCTGGGCACCAGTTCGGGCGTGCCGACACGAGGCCGCAACGTGTCGGCTGTGGCGCTGCGGCTGCCACAGCGCAGCGAACTGTGGTTGTTCGACTGCGGCGAAGCCACCCAACACCAGTTTTTGCGCAGCGAGCTTCGGGTCAGCCAACTGCGGCGGGTGTTCATCACCCACATGCACGGGGATCACGTGTTCGGCCTGCCAGGACTGCTGGCCAGCCTCGGCTTGGCCGGCACCTGCCCCGGCATTGACCTCTACGGGCCCGATCCCCTGCGCGACTACCTCGAAGGGGTGCTGCGCACCAGCTCGACGCGGATCGGCTACCCCCTGCGCACCCACAGGGTCAGGCAGGCGGCAGCCAGCGGCGCCGTGCTGCTGGACGATGACGACATCAGCGTCCGCTGCACGCCCTTGACCCATCGGGTCCCTGCCTACGCCTACCGGGTCGACCAAAAGCCCAGGCCCGGCCGTTTTGATGTCGAGCGCGCCCGCAGCCTCGGCATCCCGCCGGGGCCGATCTACGCCCGGCTCAAAGCCGGCCAGGACGTGACACTGGACGATGGCCGCATCATCAAGGGATCCAGCCTCTGCGGACCCGAACGCCCTGGCGCCAGCGTGGTCTATTGCACCGACACGGTGTTCAGCGAAGCGGCCGTGGCGCTGGCCCATGGGGCCGACCTGCTGATTCACGAGAGCACCTTTTCCCATGGGGAAGCCGAGATGGCGATCGCCCGCCAGCACTCCACCAGCACAATGGCCGCCCAGACCGCCTTGGAAGCAGGGGTCAAGCAGCTGGTCCTGACCCATCTGAGCCCGCGCTACATGCCCGGCAACCCGATGACCCCGGATGACCTGGTGAACGAGGCGCGCGCCATTTTTGCCAACACGACGGTGGCCAAGGATTTTCTGAGCATCGCCGTGGCGCCCCTTGAACCAGAAGCTGCTGAGTAGGCCTGCAACAGTTCACGTGTTTCTGACCCGGGGGACCCTTCTGCCGTGATACAAGGTCTCCATTCAGGCTCGTCCCATGGCCCGTCTCCTCTCGACCGCTGCCCGCGCTGTTCTTCGCGCCCTGCTGGTGCTTCCCCTGGCTCTGCTGCTGTGCACCGGCTTTGCGGGTCAGGCCCTGGCTGCCCAATGGAGCGCCGATCAGCTCACCGTGCCCGCCACCCCAGACGGCAGCCAGGTGACCTTCAGCGAACAGGAGATCAAGTCTGGCCGCAAGCTGTTCAACAACAGCTGCGGTGAATGCCACGCCGGCGGCATCACCAAGACCAACCAGAACGTTGGCCTTGACCCCGAGACCCTGGCCCTGGCCACGCCGTCTCGCGACAACGTCGAAGCCCTGGTCGACTACATGAAGGACCCCACCTCGTACGACGGTGAGTACAGCATTGCCGATGTGCACCCCAGCCTGCGCAGCAGTGACGTGTTCGTGAAGATGCGCGATCTCAACGATGACGATCTGCGTCTGATGGCCGGTTACATCCTGGTGGCCCCCAAGGTGCAGGGCATCCAGTGGGGTGGCGGCAAGATTTACTTCTGACCCCCATCTCAGCCCAGTCCGCGATGCCCTAGGCGTCGACACCACAGCCCGGCCGTTCAGCGACCGGGCTTTTTGTTTGCCCTACCGGTTCGTCATGAGCTTGTCACTGGCCCAGCGCTCCCTGCTTGAGGCCATGGGAACCGCAGCACTGGCCCACTGCATCACGCTGTTGAGCCACAGCGACCTGTCGCGCTTTGCCCAGGCCTGCACAATCGGCCTGATGCTCAGCCTGCTGATCCACCTGCTGGGGCGATTCACCGGTGCCCATCTCAATCCGGCGGTGACCCTGCTGCTCAACCAGCGGCGTTGGGGCTGGAAGGGCGTGTTGCAGCCAGCGGGCCTGCTGGAGACCCTGGCCTACGCCTCAGCCCAGATTGGCGGTGCCATCGTGGGTTTCTGGCTGGATCCACGGGCATCAGCGGGACAGCCGCTCGTCGTGGATGGCTTTGCCTCCGAGCTGACCTACAGCCTGCTGCTGTTCGGCCTCATCCTGATCTGGAGCCGGGAGGGGCGGCTGTGCCCCTTTGCCCAACCCCTGTCGGGAGTGGTGATCGGCGGCGGTGTGGCCGTGCTGGTGCTGCTCGGTGGATTGAGCGGTTCGGGCTTTACAACCCCGCCATTGCCATCGGGATGATCAGCCTCGGCAAAGCCGGGGTGTTGCCGATGATCGCAGCCGAACTGCTGGCGGCTGGGCTGCTGCTCAGCCTGGGCTCAGGCTGGAGTGCGGAGTCGCGTTAGCTGGCAGCATCGATGCTGGCTGCTTGCTGTACCACCACTCCTGCAACTCGGACGAGAGCCGCTGCGGAAACAAGGTGATCACGGTGCGGGTCGGGCGGGTGCCTGGCTGCAGCAGCTCCACGGCATACGAAGGGCAACGCCGGGACGCCAGATCGGGCACAAAGCGACGGCCGATGCGACGCCAGCTGGGCTCCTTGCTGCGCCAGGCCAGCCGGCAACAGGGCCACGGCAGCTCTTCGCGATCAAACAGACGGCAGCAGGGCCCCAGGACCCGGTAGCTGTACTGGCCGCCTGGACTGGTGTGTACACTGCCGTGCGCGAGCAGAAGCTGAACCGGGGTCAATGCCAGCGCGACCATCAAAATTGCCACCCCGCAGGGTGGCAGAGATGGGGTGAAGGAGCAAGCAGATCCCGGGTGATAGGGACGAGCCAACGGCCGCCCGTCTCACCCGTTATTGGATCAATACAGCTCTTCTTCGGCGTGGGTGTTGATGGTGCAGTCGCTGGTGGGATAGGCCACGCAGGTCAGCACGAAACCGGCTTCGATCTGGTCATCGTCAAGGAAGCTCTGGTCGCTCTGATCAACGGTGCCAGCGGTGATCTTGCCGGCGCAGGTGGAGCAAGCACCAGCACGGCACGAGTAGGGAAGGTCGATGCCCTGCTCTTCAGCAGCGTCGAGGATGTACTGGTCTTCGGGAACCTCGATGGTCTTGTTGAGGCCTTCGCTCTCGTTGATGAGGGTGACCTTGTAGGAAGCCATGAAAGGAATTGGGGCTCACAGGCACCCGGTGACCGGGCCTGTAGGACCCGCCATTCATACATCGCCCAACGGCCATTCCCGTCGATTTTGTCCGCGGGGGCCGAGAAGCCCAATCAAACGCGGATCACCGATCAGCGTGACTTATGCAACAACAGCAGCCCCCAGGGGGCCTGCTGCGCCTTGAGCTCGGCCTGCCACCCCAACGCCGCCAGCACCTGCTGCAACCGGGCTGCCTGATCCACCAACAGGCCGCTCAGCAGACCGACGCCGCCCGGTGCCAGCAGGGTCACGAAGCTGGGGCTCAGGGCCTCGATAACCGGCGCCAGGATGTTGCACAACAGCAGATCCGCCGGCCCCTGGGTCAGCAGGGCGGCCAGCTCGGCGGCTGAGCCCTGGACCACCGCCAATTGGGACGACAGGCCATTGAGCGCAGCGTTGTCACGGGTGGCGGTCACCGCCAGCGAATCGGTGTCGGCAGCGGCGACGCCAGCAGCCCCCAGGCGCAGGGCGGCCAGTCCCAGGACTCCGCTGCCACACCCCAGGTCGGCCACCTGCCAGCCGCCGAGCCGGCCGTCCCGTGCTCCGGCCAGATCCTCGAGGGCTTCAAGACACAGGCGGGTGGTGGGATGGCTACCGGTCCCAAAGGCACTGCCGGGATCCATGCGGATCTGCAGACGCGCGTTGAACTCACTGGGGCAGTCGAGCCAAGCCGGCAGGATCAGCAGCCGCTCGCCGACCGGGTCGGGTTGCCAGTGCTGCTTCCAGGTGAGGCTCCAGTCTTCGTCGGCCTGCTCAGACCAGCTGATCACTGGCAACGGCAGGCCAAAGGTGGCTGCCAGCGGCGTCAGCGCCTCAGGCAAGCGGTCCCGTTCGCTGGCAGGCCACTCGCTGGCCGGCAGCCAGGCGACCAGTTGACGCTCCTGGGGTGCCTCGGGCTTGTGCTGCAGAGCGACGCGATGGACGCCCAACTGGGGCAGCTTCCACAGCAGCGACTCTTCGAGTTCGGCCGGGGCGGCCATCTCCAGCCGCCACCAGGTCAGCCCCATCAGAGGGTCACCGGGTGGGCCTGCTGGATGCCGCTGATGGCATGGATCGAGGCCAGCAGGTCGGCCGGAATCGGATCGTCGATGCTGAGCACCATCACCGCATCGCCGCGCACGATGCGACGACCCACCTGCATCGAGGCGATGTTGACGTTGTGCTCGCCCAGCAGCGAGCCCAGCTGACCAATGATCCCGGGCATGTCGCGGTGACGGGTGAACAGCATGTGGCGACTGGGGGCCACGTTCACTGGGAATTCGTCGATCGTGACCACGCGCAGATCACCATCGGCAAACACCGCGCCCGTGACGCTGTGGCTGCTGTCGCCGCTGCGGCAGACCAGCTGCAGCGAACCACCGGCAAAATCCCGGCTCGAATCGTCCTTGACCTCGAGCACCTGAATGCCCCGTTCCTTGGCCTCGAGACTGGCGTTCACATAGTTGATGCTGTCGCCCAAGGCGGTGGAGAGCACCCCCTTGAGGGCAGCGACCACCAGGGGCTGGGCCGGATGGGCGGCAAAATCGCCCTGCAGGCGCACCTCGAGCGCGTCAATGGCACCGCCACCCAGTTGACTGACCAGCTGCCCCAGGGTCTCGGCCAGCTGCAGATGGGGCTTGAGCTGCTCCATCACCTCCGAATTGAGACCGGGGATGTTGACGGCGCTGCGGGCCGGCAGGCCCAGCAGCACGTCACGGATCTGCTCGGCCACATCGATGGCCACGTTCTCCTGGGCCTCTTCGGTGGAGGCGCCCAGGTGGGGCGTCAAGATCAATCGTTCCTTGACGCTGCGCAGGGGCGAGTCCGCCACCAGCGGCTCCTTGGCGAACACATCAAGGGCTGCACCGGCGATGGTGCCGGCCTCAACGGCTTGGGCCAGGGCTGCTTCATCGACGATGCCGCCGCGGGCACAGTTCACCAGCCTTGCGGTGGGCTTCATCGTGCGCAGCAGCTCGGCGTTGACCAGGTTTTCGGTCTCTGGAGTGCGCGGCAGGTGCAGGCTGACGAAATCTGCTTCGGCAAACAGATCCTTCAGCGGCGAGAGGCGGACCTGCATCTGCTGGGCCCGCTCAGCCGACACGAAGGGGTCGTAGGCGAGCACCTCCATGCCCATGGCGCGGGCCACGCGCGCCACGTGGGAGCCGATCTTGCCGAGGCCGACCACACCAAGCTTCTTCTTGTAGAGCTCGTTGCCGACATAGGTTTTACGGTCCCAGCCTCCCGCCATCGTGCTGGCATGGGCGTGGGGCACGTAGCGCGACAGCGCCATCATCAATGCCAGGGCGTGCTCGGCCGCGGCGATGGTGTTGCCCTCAGGCGAGTTGACCACCAGCACCCCGCGCTTGGTGGCGGCAGGCACATCGACGTTGTCGACACCGACGCCGGCACGGCCGATGATGCGCAGCTTGTCTGCGGCGGCGATGATCTCGGCGGTGACCTGGGTGCCCGAACGAATCATCAGGGCGTCGTAGTCGCCGATGATCGCCGCCAGTTCTGCCGCAGGCAAACCCGTGCTCACATCCACCTGGGCCACCTGGGAGAGGATGTCGATCCCCGTCTGGTCGATGGGGTCGGAAACAAGAACCTTGGGCATGCCCGGCGCTGCGGTGGAGATGGCCGGAGGTGCAGTGTAGTGAGCAGCGAGAATCGGGGACTCAATCAACGGGCCTGAACCTTGGCGACGCGGGTGGTGGTGGTGTTCAAGCAGCGTGATCAGCTCGAGCGCCTGCAACAAAAACTGGCCGCCAGCGAGCCGCCCCTGGCCCGGCTGATCGCGATCGGCGCCGAGGCCACGGCTCTTGAAGCTGTCGATGAGCTCAACCCGGCCACGATGCGGCGGCAGCGCCAGCGGCAGATGGCCCTGTGGTTGGTCCCCTTTGGCTTCCTGGCTGGTCTGACGTTCACCTACATCACGGATCTGGACACCTTTGCCATTGCCGGGGCCTGGAGCCAGCACCTGCTCGGCGGCGTGGCCGGCATGATTTCAGGCTGGATGGGCAGCTTTGCGGCAGCGGCCAGTGTCAGTTCAGACCAGGACGACCGCATCCGCGGTCTGCGCAACCGGGTGGACGAGGGCAACTGGCTCCTCTTGGCCGAAACCCTGCCGGGAATCGACATGCCCTGGACCGCCCTGCAACAGGCCCGCCCCGTGGCCGTGGTTCGGCTGAACGACGGCTGATGCTCGAATTGGTCATCCAGCAGGCCGAGAAAGCCCTGCGCAGCTGGGAACCCCAGTGGACCATGTTTCTCGATGGAGCCCTGTTACATCAGGCCTGCGCCGAACTGCAACGCTTCGGCGACCTGCAGGTGCACCGCTGGGGTGGCTACGCCGGCGCCGAGCGCCAGCGTCTGTTGCTGGCGCGCAGCGAACTGTGCCTCGAACTCGATGAGCAGCGCAACCGTGACCTCGCCGGCCTGGAGCTGCTGGGCAATTTTTTGTTTGATCCAGCCGAGCCCGAAGACTTTCGCCAGGGGCTGCTGGCCAGCGGCCTCGCAGCGGGCCAGCTGGGGGATGTTTGGCTGCGGGGAGACCGAGGAGCCCAGGCCATCGTCCTGGCTGGGGCCTCGCCACAGCTCGATGGCCCCGCGATGACCATCCGCAGCGTGGCGGTGGACGTGCGCACTCGCCCCCTGGCCGAACTGCAGTTGCCCGCCCCGCGCCAACCCCGCCGCTTGAGCACGGTCGAGGCGTCGCTGCGACTGGACGCGGTGGGATCAGCAGGGTTTGGCCTCTCCCGCAGCCGCATGGTGGCACTGATTGACCAGGGTGCGGTGCGGCTGAACTGGCAGCCCATCGGCAGCGGCAGCAAGGAGCTGCGCTGCGGTGACCGCATTCAGCTGCAAGGTCGCGGCGAGCTGGTGCTCGAAGCCGCTGTCCTCACCAAAAAGAACCGCTGGCGCGTCGAGCTGACACGCATTTGAGGCGGCAGCAATGGCCTGACGGTGGCAGGTCGGGCTGCTAGGTTTCGCTCGACCGAGTGCCCAGACGGCGGCTCGGGCTCAGCGGGCGATTAGCTCAGAGGTAGAGCACTACCTTGACACGGTAGGAGTCACTGGTTCGATTCCAGTATCGCCCACTTTCTTTTGTCAGATGCCTTCCAACCCAAGCGATCTGCAGGTTGTGATCGGATTGGGGCGATCGGGAGTTGGCGCCGCAAGGCTGTTGCGCGCTCAGGGAAAGCGCGTGTTGCTGCTGGAGCAGAACCACAACCCCCAGCTTGAGCTGCGTGCTCACCAGCTGGAGGCTGAAGGCGTCAACGTGCAGCTGGGCTGCGATCTGACGGCAGCGGAACTGCCCCCCCTGGCGGGTCGTCCCCAAACGGTGATCGTCAGTCCCGGCATGCGCTGGGACCACCCCCAACTGGAGCGCTGGCGCCAGCAGGGCGTCGCCATCGAGGGCGAGCTGGTGCCGGCCTGGCGAGCCAGTCAGGGCGTGCCCTGGATCGGAATCACCGGCACCAATGGCAAGACGACGGTGACCCACCTGGTCAGCCATCTGCTGCAGAGCCAGGGCATCGATGCACCCATGGGCGGCAACGTGGGCCATTCGGCGGCCGAACTGGTGCTGCAGCGCTGCCAGGGCAATGGCCCCCGGCCCCAGTGGCTGGTGATGGAGATGAGCAGCTATCAGATCGAAGCCGCCACGGAGATCGCCCCCCAGATCGGCATCTGGACGACACTCACCCCTGATCACCTCGAACGCCACGGCAGCCTCGATGCCTATCGGGCGATCAAGCGGGGGCTACTGCAACGCAGCAGACTGCGCATTCTCAATGCCGACGACCGCGATCTCAAGGCCCAGGCCGCCAGCTGGGATGAGGCGTTGTGGATCTCAGCGGCCGGAGCCCACAACCTGCCGGCGCACCATCAAGCGGCCCTATGGATCGATCGGGGACGCGTCTGGCAGCGCCGCAGCGATGGCAGCACCAACGACCTGATGGCCGCCGATGCCCTGGCGATGCCGGGCGCCCACAACCGCCAAAACATGTTGATGGCGGTGGCCGCCGGACTGGCCGCCGGTCTTAGCCCGGCACAGCTGGCTGAGGGCCTGGCCCGTTTTCCGGGGGTCCCGCACCGCTTGGAACGGATCCGAACGCTCGCGGGCGTGACCTATGTCAACGACAGCAAGGCAACCAACTATGACGCCGCGCAGGTTGCGCTCGAGGCCTTGGCTGGGCCCTTGCTGGTGCTTGCCGGCGGCGAAGCCAAAATCGGAGAGGCCCGTGGCTGGGTTGAGGCCCTGCAGCGCCAGGCCGCGGCGGTGATCCTGTTCGGTGCTGCGCAACAGCACTTCGCTGAGCTGCTGCAGCAAGGCGGCTACAGCGGTGTTGTGCATCGGGTCCCATCGCTAGCTGAAGCCGTTCCTCTGGCGCTGAGCATCGCCCCCAAACACCACTGTCAGGCGGTGCTGCTGTCACCGGCTTGTGCCAGCTTCGACCAGTACAGCGACTTCGAGGCGCGGGGGGACCATTTCCGCGCCCTAGTCAACGCGCTCTCAATCAGTGGCCACTGAGTTGGAGATAGGCCGAAGCGCCGATGCACACGGCCAATGGCACCGTGGCAAACAGGCCGACCCCCAAGGCCAAAACGCCGACGGCGCTGATGGTGCCGATCACCACCAACAAGGCCGCCACATCAAACCAGTGGGGGGTGACCATGCGCCGGGCGCCTGACATGGCATCGAGAAAGGCCACCTTGCGATCGACCAGCACAAACGCGGCAAACCAATAGCCGACGGACAGGTAGATGCCAGGAATGCCAAACGCCAGCAGACCCAGCAGGATGGCGATCGCCGCAAACACGTGCAGCCCCAACAGATTGAACAGCTGGCGCGTTTCGGCAAACAACTGGCCAAAACGGAAGGTCTGACCGCAGGCCGCCATCAGACCGCCATTGATCAGGGCCAGATTGCCGATCAAATGAACCAGGACCTGCAACAGCAGCACCAGGCCGTAGACCAGCAGCAGCCCCCAGTTGGCAGAGGCTGCTGCTTCGAGCTTGAGATTCAAGGCCGAACCAGCCAGCACCAGCAGGGCCAGCACAATCGCATAGGCGATCGAAAAGCCAACCAGCACAACGGCATTGCGGCCAAACCCCTTGGCGCCGTTCTGGATGATGGGTCCGTATTGCATTGGGACGTGGTTGTGATCAGACCGATTCTGCGATCGGTTCATCGGCCGTCAATCCTGCCCGGTCGGAACTGAAACAGCGTTTAGCATCAGCAGCAATCCGGCAACACTGCGACAGGCGATGGCGTACTGGCTGATGAAGAGCGAGCCCGATGCCTACAGCATTGACGACCTGGCCCGGGAAGGCACCACCCTGTGGGACGGCATTCGCAATTATCAAGCGCGCAATTTCATGCGCACGATGCGCAGTGGTGATCAGGCATTCTTTTATTATTCCAATGCTAATCCTCCCGGCATTATCGGTTTGATGGAGGTGATTGAAACGGAGTTGATCGATCCAAGCCAATTCGACCCAGCATCAAACTATTTCGACCCTGCAACCTCCCCCGAAAAGCCGCGCTGGGATTGCGCCCGACTGCGGTACCTGGGCCGCTTTGCTGCGTTGCTGAGCCTGGAGGAACTGCGCCAGAGTTTCAGCGACGAGGAACTGGCCGTCGTGCGCCGCGGCAACCGTCTCTCGATCCTGCCGGTCCCCGAGCCCGCAGCCCAGAGGCTGCTGCAGAAGCTTGGACCGCTGCAAGCCTGATCACGACGTCGATGCCATCCCTGAGGCCGATCGCCAATGAACCCATCGCGATTCGATCCGCCCTTGAACAAGGGTGGGCAGCCTTTCGCCGCAATGCTCCGGTTCTGTGTGGCCTGACGCTGCTTCTGGGCGGCCTCAACCTGCTCAGCTGGCTGGTCTATCGCCAGAGCGGGGGGCTGCTGGAGGGTGGCCGACCCCAACCGTCACTCAGCGAACTGGGACAGGCCACAGCAGCGTTGACGGCCTACCTGGTGAGTGGGTTCTGGCTGCTCACCGGGCTGATTCGCGGCGCTGATCGCGCCCTTGATGGTCACCAACCCAGCTTGCGCGACTTGCTGCGCTTCGACGGCCTGGCGGTGGCCCGATTGGCCTGGAGCCTGTTGGTGCTGCTGTTAACCCTGGCTCTGGTTCAGCAGAGCGGTGAGGTGAGCTCCTGGCTGCTCACCCTGGTGATGCCGACGTTGTCACCGCTGCCGATCTGGGCAGCGCAAGCGGTGGTGATCTACGTCCTGGCTGATCAGGTGCTGCTCCTGCCGATCACGGTGGTCGGTGAGCAAGCGGGACTGGCCGCGTTTGGCAGCGGCCGTCGCGCCACCGACCCCCATTGGCTGCAAGCGCTCGGTCTGCTGCTGGTTGTGGCCTTGATGCTGCTGGCCGGGTTTCTGTTGTTGGTGGGCCTCGCTGCAGCCTTGCCCTTGGCGCTATGCACGCTGACGGCGGCTTACCGGCAGTTGTTTGTCATGCCGATCAGTTCGGCCCCGCCCCAGAACCGGCGTTGGCCTGGAAACAGGTT
>Ga0194129_10008712_pt1 | contig 11633 bp, 7 predicted proteins | sample TA2KigCa35mmetaG_FD_150862 | JGI IMG/M metagenome (GOLD analysis project Ga0194129, IMG submission 150862) | Freshwater microbial communities from Lake Tanganyika, Tanzania - TA2015038 Kigoma Deep Cast 35m | ecosystem: Environmental > Aquatic > Freshwater > Lake | place: Tanzania: Lake... | reverse complement strand
CGTGCTCGTGCTCGTGCTCGTGCTCGAATACCGAATACCGATTACCGATCACTCACCTTGTGCGTTTCCCTTCGCGGCTTCGCGGCTTCGCGTGAGCCCACCACTCCCCCACTCCCCGCCCCCCCCATGAAATCCTCGGAATCCCGGTTGCCTCCTGCCCCCACTTCCCTCGATCATTGCGGTAAAATCACCGAAGCGTCCATTCCGAAGGCCACCCAGCCACGCACCAAACGATGCTCAAGGCCCCCCAGTGAACTGGCAAAACCGCATCACAGTCGACCCCCGCGTCTGCCACGGCAAAGCCTGCATAGCAGGAACCCGCGTGATGGTCTCACTGATTCTCGACAACCTCGCCGCCGGCATCCCGCAACAGCAACTCCTCAGCAGCAGATCCCTCACTGGCCGCAGAAGACATCGAAGCCGCACTCGCATACGCCGCTGAAAGTAATTCTTCCGCCAGCACCGCCAACAATTTCGCCAACATCCCGGCCACCTTTCCCTCACCCTGACCGGCGCTCTGTGACAGCAACCCCAACGGTGGCCCCGTCACCGCATGGTGACTCCGAGTTGAGCCGGCCCTCGAGACACGCCACTGCCGTGGACGGCGACTTCGACCTGCCGTTCCCGCACACTCGCGACGCCGCCGCTCAGGTGATCTCGACCTGCTCATTCTGACGGTGTTGAATGCGCTGTTTCCAGATGCCGCGAATCACGCCGACCCGGACTGTCCGGGCTTTGTTCATGGTGACCGGATATATCTCTGCGCCGTGTCCACAGAGTTCTAAGCGTGGGGCCGACTGGAGTCGATCCAAAAGTCGCTTTGACGATGGATTCCAGCCCTCAAACATCTTTTCTGGCTCTCCGGACTCGTTGCCGACGGTTTCCTTCAAGAGTCTTGTCCGGATTTGTCCGGATTTGTTCAATGGGCTTTCTCCGTGATGGGTGACCGGGGACACAGCACCGTTGCGTGATGTCGGGCTGGCACATGCAGCTGCGAGCCTTTTTGATGGCACGGTTTCACAACTGAACGCTGTTCATCAGCGGTACGTCACCGCGGCATAGCCAGTAGCCAGCATTGAATGTTGCCATGATTCTTCGCCTGATCTGCGACGGGAGCCGGTATGCTCGCACGGAGAAATTCAGCGCCGGCCCCTGGCCAGGAAACACCAGAAAGGGTGATTCAGTGCTGTGTCCCCGGGTAACCGCCTCGGTGTGATGCCGACGGTACTTCGTGGTGCCTTGGGGGCAAAACAAGAGGCGTTTGAACAGGCGGATGTTTCAAGGTGACAGGGCACTGTTTCAGGCGCTGCTGATAACGGGATACAATTCATGTTTGCGTGGTGTGGTCGTCGACTGTTGAGCACCAGCGTGAGCTTAGGGGATTGGGGAGCATGACTGAGTTATCATTTCCGCCGGGTGTGGCCGAGAAGCTAAAGACCTATGTCTACCGTCTGATTGATCCACGCAACGGTGAGACCTTCTATGTTGGCAAGGGGCAGGGGGATCGAGTATTTGCACACTGCCGCGCGGCAATCGAGTCAGACGAGCCGAGCAACAAACTGAAACGTATTCGGGAAATCATGCTGTCCAATCTGGAGGTAGCCCACGTCATACACCGGCATGGTTTGGATGATGCAACCGCACTTGAGGTTGAAGCTGCTGTGATTGATGCGTACCCGGGTTTGACCAACGCGGTGGTGGGTACTGGCAGTTCAGATTTCGGTCCGGCTCACTCGCTGGAAATCATTGCTCGATACCAGGCAGAACCGGCGGAGTTTCAGCATAAGGCTGTTCTGATCAACGTAAATGTGAGCGCAACGGAAACGTCTCTTTACGAAGCCACGCGATACGCGTGGAAGCTCAACCCTGCGAAGGCTAAACGTGCTGAGTATGTGCTGGCGACCCGATTTGGAGTCATCATTGCTGTCTACATAGCCGAGGACTGGCTGCCGGCCACGTCCGAAAACTTTCCGGGCCGGGAACCCGTCCATGGCCGTTTTGGATTTGTCGGCAGCGAGGCACCTGAACATATTTCAAACCGGTATTTGGGTAAGCGGGTCCCGGATGAGTTTCGCAAACGGGGAGCTGCAAATCCGATTCGGTACACATTTGAGTGACCAGCCTGACGGATTTAATGCGGTCGATGCGTTGAGGCCGGGGTCTTCTGGCTGCCCTCTGCAATTGCAAAAGAAGCACTGGTTCGTCAGTCGTCCCCTCCCACTTGGTGGATCCTCGAAACAGCACATTCGCAGCAGCCAAATTCAGCAGCGCGGCGACCTCCTGCGGCTGAGGCCTGTTTCCTTCCCGGCAGCTTTCGCGACAGCTTGTTTCCTTCGAAGAGCCTGCATGCACTGAATTTCCGTCTGTGTTTCCTTCCCCGCAGTTTCCTTCCGAGGGGCCCGCTGGATTCAGCGTGGCCGGGATTGTGGCTTTCGAAGCTTCAGCGGCAAGCGGCAAAGTCTCACCCCTGGTCACCGCACTGACCAGCGTACTGTGGTTGCGGCCCCAGCGGCGGGCGGCACGATCTCCGTCCGGTGCAACCAGGTTGAGCCGGCACTTGAGACACGCCACGGCCGCGGACGGCGACTTCGACCTGCCTTTCCCGCACACTCGCAACGCGACCACTCTGCTGTGCAGCACTGCCCATGACGACAATTGAGCAGAATCAGAACTCCGCAGGCAAAAACAGGCTGCGTCGAGCCCGCGGGAGCTGGGCAACACCCTGACGCTGCCGCTCAGGCGACATGGAGCCTGCTGATTCTGGCGGTGTTGAATTTGCTGTTTCCAAGAAAGGGTGATTAAGTGCAGCGTCCCTAGTAATCGCCGATGCATTCGCCATCCCCGCCATGATCTCAGGCGCGCATGCCGCCACGCTGCCATTCGGCAGCTCAGTTTGGTCGATGAGCATTCAAATCAGCGGCAGGTCCTCGGCTGTCTTGCAGGGCTTGATTCCTTGAACAATTCCGCGGCTGAGAAGTGATGAGACCGAGTGTTCTCTTGCGTTATAAGTGCTGTGTCCCCGGCACGCACCGTATTCACGTCTCGCCCTGCCCTGTCGATCACTCAACTGACCGGACGATGGGGTGTCTGGTCATCCAGTTGACAGTTGCGCAACTCAAGGGGGGGGGGGGGGGGCGGCCGGATCGAGTCCTCCCTCCACTGAATGACCCGATCTTAAAGCTGTCCAACGTTCTGTACGAGTGTTTTCGTGACAGGCTAGATTCGCCGTTCTCGCATCGACTGCTCGATCTGCTGCACCGTGTCGCACGTCAGGAGCAGATCGAGATCACACCGCACTCGACGGTTGTACATACCGGGTCCGGTCCGCAGTGTTCTATGGAGCGGCACCGGAGGTTCAAGATGCCAGATCGTTGCCGGCTTCTTCGCCCAGGCGATACCCCGCTTTTTCAGCGGTGGTACGTGATCGGCAATTGGCACGTCATGTTCAATTCCATTCACTCGCCAGATGGAATCCAGTTCACCTGAAACCCGGAAAGCAAGATACAGCGGACGGACCTGTGTTTCTGTGTAGTCCCACCACAGATGAAACTTGCGATGAATGTCCCAATGGCTGAGCCCATTGTCCCAGATCGGTTCCGTACTTGCTGCGAGGATCCAGGCTTCAGTCGTGTAAGTATTCATCGCATATTCCTGCTGTAAAAACTGATGAAGGTGGTCACACCAGACTCGCGATTCCGGACTGATTGCGTTTCCAAAAGCCAACCGTCTGCACTCAGAAAGCACCTGCTGCCACGTCACAAGACACAGCACTTCGCCAAGAGCCGAATTCATCGCAGCATACCTGCCCACGAAGCCATGATCTTCGGCCCGCACTAATGCCACCAGCCTCGTTTTATCGGCAGAACTCCGCTGCAGTCGCGCGGCGTATTTCTTGCACTGATTCAACGACGGCACCGCTGGGCCCACCTTGGCCTCGATGATCAAGTGCAGGTCTTGACCCAGCCGAATCTCAATATCCGTCAATCCCCGACGTCCCCGAAAGTGCTCGTACTTCTGAAGCACAATTTCAGCACTTGCGATGCGTCGCGTGTGAATTCCAGAAATACCAACCTGCTGCAGGAACCATCGCAGCAGTTCAGGACAGCAACGAAACGACCACGCCAACGCTGCAGACAGAGCGTTTTCATCTGTGCCAATCAGGCCAAATGGAGAAGTGACGAGTCGGTGACCGATGCTGAACGAGGAAATAGTTCTACTCCTGTACGTGGAGTTGCGGCTATCGGGAAATGTCAGCGAACACATCTGTTACTGAGATTTGCAGCTTTTGAGCAATCGTACGAGTTTCTTCCAAAGCCATTTCTCGCGAGGTCTTCCGACGTACAAACGTGGGCATGGGAGGGAAGTCTTGTAGCAGCGTGCCAATCAGCGTTTCAATCTTCCTGAACCGTTCCTGAATCGCAATTGAGTCGGAAATTACGCCTTCAAACTCTCGCCGTAGCAGAAGCACTCGGTTCTTTGCAAAATTCACGACATTTGCCGCTGCGGTATAGATCCTCTGCATCTCTCCGAGCTTCAGGCAGTAAACACTTTCAGCACGCGATTCTTCAGCCCTTGCCGCAGCCGCATCTGCTTTGGCTGCAGCCAACTGGCCCTCCAGTACGTCGACGGCCGCTTCCGCAGCAATCCTGGCTCCGGGTTCTTCATCTTCATCAATATCACTTGCTTTGGACCGCGCAGCTGAGAGTCGACTGTTGATCGACCTCACGGCCGATTCAGCGGCAGAACTGACGGCGCGAGCGGCCGACACGGCAGCTCCGAGTGGCTTCAATTCTGTCGCCTTTTTGATGTATTCGGCGCTGAGCATCTGGATGTCGCTTGGGATTGCCGTCTCGAGGCTGTCGAGTTCCTTCGCGATCACCGCCGTTTGCTCCTGCAAAGACGCCTTGAGCTTATTCGCAAAATCAGCATCCTTGTTTCGCCGTGCCTCCGCTGCCGAGGCTATCTCCTGCTGACCGGCATTTGCGTGGATCACGTCTTCTGCCTCCAGATTATTGACAATCCGATTGACCACACTGTCAGAAACGTCCGGCAAAGTAGCCAGCTGATTGGTTGCGTCTTTGACCCAGAGCAACTGCTGGCGGCAATCCTTGAGAACGGCCGGGTCAGTGTTTCCGGCTTTTGCAGCCGAAAGCACTGCTTTCTGAAACCGACTAACAACCACAATCGCTTCATCTGCGTCACCAAAAACCAATTCAGCAACTAACGCTGTCTTCCATGCGGCCCAACTTGTCTTCATTCGACTTGCCAATGTCACAGCTTCGCGCCGGACATTCACTCCGCGATCGATCTGCACCACTACAAGTGCTAGCTGCACCTTCGTTGAGGCTGCGGCGCGTCTGCTCAGACTCTTCTTGAACTGGGCGATGTAGGGAACTGCAGAGGCTCCAAATAGTCTGTTCTCCGAAAGCTCCTTATGCTTGCTCTGCAACTCAGATACCGCCTGCTTCTCCTCATCCGACAGATCTGCAACCGCACTTTGCCGTGTACCAGCCAGCAGGAAAGCCAATAGACTGAGGATTTGCATCAGCCGCAAACACACTGGCCGCGGAGAGCCCGCTAGCCGTGGCGAAAACAGAGATAGTACCCCGAGGACTGCAGCGTGACTCATAGCTTGTTTGGGTGCTTGATCACTGGAGATTGATTCGGAACAAACGAGGCGCCTGTCCCGCGAGTTTTCTTTCGATGGTACTGCGAGACACTTCGGTGTCAAGTCTGAACGATCGTAGGGTCTTACGGTGTGATGAGAGGAAGGGCGGCAACCTTCAAATCTGCGATTCTGTCGCGCATGGCACGGCAGGGTGTCAAGCCACTTTTCTGCCGGGGAAGTCACTTCTGACAATAATCCCCTGACAGCCCGGACATACGTCTGTCCGACCTTGTGTAAAAATGTTTCAGTGAAGGGCTTTTTTTTCGATTTTTTAGCCACTTGTTTTGCTCGCGGGTGGCTGTTTTGCCGAACTCGCTCCGGGTAGACTTTCCTTCAACGCGGAATCCCGGCAGCGATCGCTCAAAGCCTCTCTTCAGCCGGATCCCCCGCTATCCTGTCCTCCACCTGCGATGAACGCCACAAGATGTGGAATCATCTGTCCCCTCATTTACGCACCCGGCAAGACGTCAATCATGGCTACTCTGGAACTGTCGGAAAGCGACATTGCCACCCATAACGTGCCCGAACAGGGACAGGTGGTGCAGGTGCGGTCGCGTCAGTGGGTGGTAACTCACGTCAAGCCGGGTACCCTGCCAGCGCCTGCCATGCAGCTGCCCGGCAGCTCTGCCCAAACGCTGCTCACGCTGGCGTCCATCGAGGACGACGGTCTCGGGGAAGAACTGCAGGTCGTCTGGGAAATTGAACCGGGGGCCCGCATCGTCGAAAAGGTGGCGCTGCCCGAACCCACCGGGTTTGATTCCCCACAAACACTGGATGCGTTCCTCGATGCCGTTCGCTGGGGAGCGTCCTCATCCGCCGACCACAAAAACATCCAGGCCCCGTTCCGCAGCGGTATCGAACTGGAAGACTACCAGCTGGATCCGGTCGTCCGAGCCATCCAGATGCCTCGCGTCAACCTGCTGATCGCCGACGACGTGGGTCTTGGCAAAACCATCGAAGCCGGCATGGTGGCTCTCGAACTGATGCTTAGGCACCGCGCCCGCCGAATTCTGATCGTCTGCCCCTCCTCACTGCAGATCCAGTGGAAGGAACAGATGCGCGACAAATTCGGTCTCGATTTTCGCATTGTCGATTCCAGCCTGATGCGTGAACTGCGTCGTCGCCGAGGCATTCATGTCAATCCGTGGTCTCACTTCCCACGGCTGATCACCAGTATCGACTTTCTGAAACGCGAACGGCCCATGCGGCTGTTCCGCGAAACCCTGCCGGCACCAGGCGAATCCATCTACCCCCGAAAATATGACCTGCTGATCGTCGATGAAGCCCACAACTGTGCGCCTTCCGGAGTCGGTCAGTACGCCGCCGACTCGCTGCGAACCCAGTCGCTGCGGCAGCTGGTGCCGCACTTCGAACACAAACTGTTCCTCACTGCCACTCCCCACAACGGCTATCGCGAAAGTTTCAGTGCGCTGCTGGAACTGCTGGACAATCAGCGATTTTCACGAATCAGCGATCCGGACCGCCGGCAGCTGGAAGCCGTGATGGTCCGCCGTCTGAAGAGTGACCCGAACTTTGCCTTCAATCACCTGGGAATCCGCCGCTTTCCGCCACGGATTCTGAAACCCATCGAAGTCCCGTATTCCGACGAAGAACGCAAAGTCCACGCGGCTCTGAAAGAATACACACGACTCCGCACCGCCCACGCTGACGATCAGACCGAACGCTTTGCGACCGAGTTCGTGCTGAAGACGCTCAAAAAACGCCTGTTCTCCTGCCCGGCAGCATTCCTGACCACTCTGACGCAGCATGAACGCTCACTGGTCACAGCCCGCAAGAAGGTGGCTCGCCCCTCGCAGCGGTCACTGCAGCTTGAGCTGGACCGGATGGACGAGGACTACGCGGACGACACCGAGTACGACGAAGCCACCAATGACGCACTCGACACCGCCACTCGCCTGTTCCGAGAACCTACGGAACAGGAAAAAGCCCTGCTGAAGACCATGCAAGACTGGGCGGATCGGGCATCAAATCAGCGGGATTCCAAAGTCCGCCAGCTGATTGAATGGCTGAAGACTCACCTGAAGCCCGGCGGAAAGTGGGGACAGGAACGAGTCATCATCTTCACGGAATACCGAGCGACTCAGCACTGGCTGCAGGAAGTGCTCGCCAGTGAGGGCTTCACCACCGGGGACCGTCTGCTGACGATGTACGGTGGCATGGATCCGGAGCTGCGCGAGGAAGTGAAGGCCGCATTTCAAACGGCTCCCGACATCAGCCCCGTCCGTATTCTGCTGGCCACCGACGCGGCCTCGGAAGGTCTGGACTTCCAGAACTTCTGTTCCCGGCTGATTCACTATGAAATTCCGTGGAATCCAAACCGGATGGAACAGCGGAATGGTCGCGTGGACCGGCACGGCCAAAAAGCGTCTGAGGTGCTGGTGTATCACTTCGTGGGTCAGGGCTATGCAGAACGGCAGAACCGCCAGTCCGGCGGGACTGTCTCTGACATGGATGCGGACCTGGAATTCCTGATGCGGGTTGCGTTGAAGATCGAGACGATTCGTGAGGACCTTGGCAAGGTCGGCATGGTGATTGCGCAGCAGGTGGAAGAAGCCATGCTGGGCCGTCGCACGCGACTGGATACAGAGAAGGCCGAAAAAGAATCTGAGCCGATTCGGCGTATGCTGCGGTTTGAGCGGGACCTGCAGAAGCAGGTACAGGCCCTGATGGCGCAATACCGGGAGACGCGGCGGGAATTGCGGTTGTCACCTGAAAACATCGCTCAGGTCGTGCAGGTCGGCCTGTCGCTGGCGGGACAGCCCGGACTGGTGGCGGGTGATGCGTGGCGGGTGGAGGGGGAAAACGCAGGGCAGGACCGGGTGCGCGTCGCCGTCGATTCGAAGAAGCAACGCGGCAGCCGTACGGGAGACCCCATTCTGATAGCTGAAACAGCCCCCGGCTATGCAGCCCCTTCACATCCCGCCACTCGCCACCAGCCACCCGCCCCGCCCACCCGCCTCTACACCCTGCCACCGCTCAAAGGCAGTTGGGCGGCCTGTGCCGAGGGGCTTGAGCATCCGCACACGAAGGACGTTCGTCCGATCACGTTTGACGAGTCGGTATCGCGAAATCGCGATGACGTGGTGCTGGTGCATTTGAACCATCGTCTGCCGCAGATGTGTCTGCGTCTGCTGCGAGCAGAAGTGTGGGCGGATAAAGGGCGATCGAAACTGCAGCGAGTCACTGCGCGGGTGGTGCCGAACGACGTGCTGGAGTTCCCGGCGGTCGTTGCCTTCGCGCGACTGGTGGTGATTGGTGGTGACAGTTATCGCTTGCACGAAGAGATGATTGCCGCCGGCGGATTGATCAAGGATCAGAAGTGGAGCGGTCGCCTGAATGTTGGTCAGACAGAAGCGGCGATTGCCGGGGCCACAGATCGAGCAGTGTCTCAGCAGGTCCAGCAGCGTTTGCTGGAGCTGTATCCGGCATTCCGGACGTCTCTGGCGTCGGCTCTGGAAGCGAGAATGAAGCAATTGGTGGACGGCCTGCAGAAGAAACTGGCGGAACGGGCTGACAAGGAAGCGGGTGATATCGCCTCGATTCTGACGGAGCTGAAGAAATCGATTGAAGACGAGCTGAACGATCCGGTTTACGTGCAGCCGACGCTGTTCGCAACCGAGGAGCAGGAGCGGTATGACCGGAATAAAGACGCCATGCGTGCTCGAGTCAACGAAATTCCGGAGGAAATCGAACGAGAGACGGAAGCAATCCGGGCACGATTTGCTGATCCGCGGGCCCGCATGTTTCCCGTGGCCGTGACGTTCTTGGTTCCTGAAAAAATGGCGGGGGTGGATAATGTGTGAGATGCCACACAACGAGAATGAATCGGTCTTCAATGCGTTCCTAGCCCCTTCTGGAATGTTTACCTGTAATTACGCCCCGTTCGATCTTCCCCGCAGCGAATTGTCTTTGAGAGATCGGCAGCATTCGGATGAAAGCACAATCGGATTGCTTTTCAATCCATACCAGCCAGACGTGCGTTGTGAGCTAATCGACAAGTCGCCGCTGGAAAGACAGGCGATGTTCCTCGATGAATATCGGGGTGCCCAGAAGCTCAAGTGTGTTGACCGCTCTGAATTTGAGGATTACGCACTGACATTGCTCACCGAACTGATCCCCAACCTTATTCGCTACAAACACGATGTAATCCTCTTTCCGCTCAGAGGGTGTCGGCAGCCGGGTATTGTCACTAAGGTCGTTGTTGGCCTTCGAGACGAACAAGCTGTTATCTTCAACTACACGTATGCCACCGCAGGTTCTCAGCAAGAAATCATCCGTTCTCAGTTGGTTGAACGACTGACTGCAACATTGCCGAACCAAGAACTGGCGAGCATCGGTGTAGTTGATACAGCGAAGGGCGGCAACGGCTCCATTCATCTGGCCGGTGTGTTGGCAGAAATTCAGGCAAAATATTTTTCTGACCAGAAGTGGTCTGTGCAATTCCATCTCTTGCATGACCGAGAACGAACTCCTGACTTGTCATCGAAATCGTACCTAATCCCAGATTCGGGGAGTTCGTCCGTCTTTTTCCTCTGGCCTAAGCTCTACGCTGTTGACAGTTTGATCGTGGAAGATTGGGACGACGGAATTGGCATCTCGACATACAGAGACGGAAAAACGTACCAGCTAAAGAAGGCGGAGACGCCGGGACGGTTGATCGTGTGTGACGATAAAGAAGTCTCGCTAATCGAATCATCCGATCTTAGCAAGGTCGTTACCGGCCTGATGGTTGATTCCGTTAATGACTTGATGTTGAACGATCCCACCGTGAAGTACGTCTGCGACGTGCTTGAACATGATGCTCGGTCGAACAACAAGGAGGGCGAGGCGTAGCCCATGTCCATTGCACGTCATCACACCGAATGGCTGTCACTCGTACCGGTTTCCGGTCCGTTTCTCAGTCTGCCCGTACTTCTTGAAGCCTTCAGTGCGGGCCTCGAACCACACGACCCGGATCACGTTCGCCTGCTGCGCCAGCAATACGACGAGTGGCGGGTGCTGGGTGATGGGGGGCGCGTGATACCACGGGATCGTCACCACGCATTTATCCGGTTCATCCTGCAGGAGACATTGGATCTGCCGGACAATCTGCTGCTCCAGGGCCAATCCATCCCCCAGACGCTGCAGGTCGAAATCCCGGAACACGGCGAATTGCTGCGCCCGGACTTCGTTCTCGTGTCGCCACCATCAGGAAACGCGTCACCCGCCACCCACCACGCGCCACGCCTTCTCATCCAAACTTACTCGCGCTCCCAGGATCTCAGCAGCTACGTCAGTGGTTCCACATGGAAAGCCTCGCCCGATACCCGCATGACAGAGCTGCTGCATGGCACGGGCGTGCGGCTGGGGCTGGTCACGAACGGCGAACACTGGATGCTGGTGGATGCGCCGAAGGGAGAGACCAGCGGGTATTCGTCATGGTATGCCTCGCTGTGGCTGGACGAACCGATCACATTGCGAGCATTCCGCAGCCTGCTGTCGGTGCAGAGATTTTTTGGTGTACCGGATGACCAGACTTTGGAATCGCTGCTGGCAAAGAGTGCGTCGAATCAGCAGGAAGTGACGGATCAGCTGGGTTATCAGGTCCGCAAGGCGGTGGAGGTGCTGATTCATTCGCTGGACAAGGCGGATCAGGATTTTGGCAGGGAGCTGCTGGCGGACGTGACGCCGGAGCAGTTGTACGAATCGGCGCTGACGGTGATGATGCGGCTGGTGTTTCTGTTCTGCGCGGAAGAGCGTGAGCTGATTCCCAGCAAGCCTTTTCCGGTGTATGAGCAGAACTATTCGGTCTGCACGATCAGTCGGCAGTTGCGGGAACTGGCCGGCAACTGCTGATGTCTGAACTGCCGCTTCCGCCCTTTTTGAACCAGTGGGGCGACATCCAGCGAACCGCAGCGGCCGAACACAGCGTCCTGCTGATCCCCAAACAAGTCTTTCTCTCAGT
>Ga0194129_10008710_pt1 | contig 11638 bp, 6 predicted proteins | sample TA2KigCa35mmetaG_FD_150862 | JGI IMG/M metagenome (GOLD analysis project Ga0194129, IMG submission 150862) | Freshwater microbial communities from Lake Tanganyika, Tanzania - TA2015038 Kigoma Deep Cast 35m | ecosystem: Environmental > Aquatic > Freshwater > Lake | place: Tanzania: Lake... | reverse complement strand
TCCTCGTTCATTTGCTGCATTGTGTGTCAGGGAGTAGAGTTAGGTACATTACAGCGCGCAAAAGGTACATGGAAATGATGGCAAGCACCTTACCTGTGAGTATACACAGCCCGGACAGCAGAAGGTCCACAAACAATCCATCGGCCACGCAAAACTTGTTTCTTCTCGGAGAACATTTTGACGGTACGCATGCCGTGCCAAGCACGGTGGTATACACGGACAGCCGAAGCTTGCTACGAATGTGTGCATACAGCACGGAAGCCCAATGTATCCGTACAAACAGGAAGGTCCGAGATCTTTTGCGCATCCAACATCTATTTGCTTTTGTTTCGCAACAGAAACGAGATGTCCATACGCAAAACACGGACACAGACAGCCGCAACAGCAATCAGCACTCAACAAGTTGCTGGCGCTGAACAATGATGTTTCCCAGGGCATGACAGCATGGGCCGTTAATACTGTGTTTCCTTCTTTACGAACCCTTTTTAAAATATCGTCCTTTAGGCGGGCGGGAAGCGTCGCGCTCATGGCCGCGCCCGCGGCCGCGCCGCGCCCCGCTGGGGCCCTCCCCGCGCCCGAGATCTCGCTCGCGAGCCTGGAGTCCCTGGCCAGCGCGCTGCGCGCCCGGAGCGCTCTGCCGTGGCACCCGGGCTCGGCGCTGCAGCGGGTCTTCGACTCGTGGGTGGAGGACGTCGACCGCGGGGCGCGGCTGAACGAGCCGGCGGACGCGCCGCTCGCGAACGACATGCACGTCGTGGGCGCGTGCGTGTGCGTGCTGCTGGGGCGGAGCCCGCAGCTGCTGGGGCAGAGCCCGCAGCTGCAGGGGGCGTGCAGTCTGCGCGGGAGCCTGGGCGCGCAGCACGACGCGATCATCCTCAGTCAGACCCCGCTGCACGAGTACACACTGGACGACGTGCAGAACGCGGTGGCGGCGCTGCAGCTGGAGTTCACGCGCCTGTACGCGTACACGCCGGGGGAGGGCTACCGCGCGCTCTGCGACGTCGAGGCGGCGTGCGTGCTGCTGCTCGCGCGGCTCGGGCAGTGGCTGGCGGTGCGCTGGCGGGCGGCGGACGCGGGGCCGGCGGGGCCGGCGCGCGCGGGGCCGGCGGGGCCGGCGCGCGCGGGGCCGGCCGGGCCGGCGCGTGCCGTGGAGATGGAAATGCCCGGCGAAGCGCTGCGCGGGCAGGCGGCGCTCGACGCGGACGGCTTCTGCCAGGTGCGGCTCGACGCGGCGGTGTTCGTGCTGGACGCGGTGCACAGCATGCTGGGGCTGCACCGGCTGCTGGTGCGCGCGCGCGCGCGCGACGACGCGGCCGCGGCGGCGGGGGTGCTGCTTGCGGGGCACCACCTCGAGGCGAGCGGCGAGGTCTTCTTCACGCACTCGATGACGGCGGACTGCGTGGTGGGCACGATCGCGCAGTACGCGCACAAGTTCGCGTACCTGTTCCACAGCATCTCGCAGGCGATTTATTACAACCGCCCGAACTACCAGCGGAAGCTGCAGCTCCCGCTGGCGCGGCTGCAGGAGCCGACGGAGCGCGACGAGCGGGGCGCGGAGTGCGGGCCCTCGGCGGTGAACCTGCTGGCGCTGCTGCTCGAGCTGCGCCCGGACGTGCCCGTGCTATTCGAGCACACCGGGGCGGGGCACCGCGGCACGCACGCGCAGCACGCGCAGGCGTGGGTGCTCTGGGCCGGCTTCGTGCTGCTCGTCGACGCGCGCATGGAGGTCGCGGCGGCGCTCGACGCGCGCGCGCTGGCGGCACTGCTCGGCGAGGGCTGAGGCGCGCTCTGGCGCTGTCCGCGCGTTTGGGGCTTCGGTGTATTTAACTGCCGCGGGTCATGTGCGCGCGCCTGCTGCTGCTGAGCGCGGTGCTTGCCGCGTGCGCGCTCTCGGGCCGCGCGGAGCCGGCGGTGGTCTCGGTCTCGACGCCCGACCTCGAGACGATGAACGCGCTGACGGCGGCGGTCGACATGGACTCGTTCGCGACCGGCGGGCTCGTGCTCGGCGCGGTCGAGGGCACGCAGTCGCAGGTCGTCGACGTCGCGGAGCCGTACCTCGTGACGGCCGTGCAGAGCGTGCCGACGCTCTCGCTGCTCGACGGCGTGAGCTTCGACAACGAGACCGCGGTGTGGACGTTTGTCTTTGAGACCATGCAGGTCGACGCCTCGGAGCCCGACCAGATCAACGCGTACGCGCGGCTGCTGTACCTCACGCGCAACGACACGGAGCGCGCGCAGGGCGACACGCACAACGGGTGCCTGCAGAAGAACACCTCGCTGGAGGCATGCCGCGCGGCGCTCGAGGCGGACTACGTGCTGCTCGGGGAGCTCGCGGCGACGCCGGGGGCGGCGCTGGCGCGGCCCGCGGAGTGCGGCGCGGCGTGCGGCGCCGAGGCCGAGCCCGACGCCCCCGAGTGCAGCGCGGCGTGCCAGGTGAACGCCTCGCTCGAGTCGGTGCCGGGGAGCGCGCTGCAGACGCTGACGCTGCACGTGCGGCACGAGGACATCCGCAAGGCCCTCGGGCGGTTTACGCCCCGCGTGAGCCCGCTCTACGGCTCGACGCTGACGGTGGACTTCGGGGTCGGCATGGTCTTCGTGCCCGCGGCCAACGGCGGGTCCGCGTACGCCGCGAGCGCGCCCGCGAACAACATCCTCATCTTCAACAGCTTCTCGGTCGTCGAGAACACGTTCGAGCAGGTCGCGATCGTGAAGCAGAGCGCGTACAGCATCGCGACGCACGTGGCGTTCTGGACGGCGACGGCGCAGCAGGACCCGAGCGTGCGCATCGCGACGGTCGAGTACCTGCTGGACTTCGGGCACTCGCTCGAGAACATCACCGCGGCGCTGAACGAGAACGCGCAGACGCCGATGACGATGCGCGCGATCGACGCGGAGGACTGCGCGGCGATGCAGGCGCTGCTGAACGACCTCGACGACAGCACGTGTCTGACGAAGCAGCCGCTGTGCACGCCGGCGGTATACGTCGACGGCGTGGGTGCCAACATGCAGGTCTGGGCGACGATCGTGTTCCCGATCCCGGCGTGGCACACCTCGAGCACGATCCAGTTCAACACGCTGCTGCGCACGCGCGACGCGGGCAGCGACATGCTGATGCTCTCGACGCTCAACTTCGCGACGAGCCACACCCCGCGCATCGCGTGCCAGGCGACCAAGACGACGGCGTTCGACGCGACGCAGCACGTGCGTGCGGAGGTGTACCGCGGCTCGAACCTCGTCTACGAGAGGATCTCGGGCACCTTCAGCATGCACAACGACACAGCGCTCTCGATGGCGGAGGCGCTCGTGACGCTGGTGCTGCGGCCAGACGACTCGGACCAGGCGCTCGAGTACTTCCGCACGTACACCGACGAGGAGCTGCGCCTCGACGACCTCTACATGTCGCACGCCAAGATCGGCGGGGCGATGCCCTCGCAGATCTCCAACACCGTGCAGGGCAGCGGGGGCGGGCGCTCGACGCTCACGCTGGACTCGCAGCTCGTGCACGCGTGCCCGCTTAAGACGGCCGAGACGCCGAGCGGCGCGGCCTGCGTGACGACGCACGACTGGGGCCCCGCGGGCCTGACGCGCCCGGGGAGCAACACCTTCTTCGTGCACAAGGTGCACACCGCGGCGGACCCCGCCGGCGTGAGCGCCGACGTCGCGTGGCTCGCGAACGTCTTCGGGAGCTCCGACGTGGACATGCTCCACCGCTTCCGCACCGCCGCGCTCACGCGCCCGTTCTCGCGCAGCGTGCGCGCGCAGGTGCGGCAGCAGTACGCGGCGGTGTACTGGGTCTGGCCCGTGTACTCGTGGCCGAACATGCCGCCGATCGGGCTGGTGGACAAGACGATAATCAGCCTCGCGTGGTCGATCGCCCCGCGGTGAGCGCACGCGGTGAGCGCACGCGGTGAGCGCACGCGGTGAGCGCGCGCAAGCAGTGAGCGCGCGCGCAAGCAGTGAGCGCGCGCGCACGCGAACCCGCGCGTCGGACAGCTACAGCGCTTTATTATTCCAAACACACTCGAATAAACTCACGTCCCGCCCTCACAGTGTCCCCTGCACGGTCGCGCCCCCAAAGAAGGGGCCCATGATTAAGCGTGATTGCGGTGGGAACACGCGGTGCACCGCTTCGCCCACCTGCTTCGCGAAGCCCTGCAGGTCCTTGGTCGTTTCGAGATCGTACGGCTGCTTGAGGGTGCACCCCGTGCTCATTACCTGGGTCTTGAGTTCCAAGGGCGTCACGAGCGCGAGAGTCAGATTCTCGCTGATTGTCATGGGCGCCCTCGACATGAGAGGGTTGGTCTGCGCGAGCATTTTGTTGTTAGCTAGCGTTGTCAAGTTCATCGTAAACGCCTCCCCAAGCCCTGCCAGCACCTCGAGATGGTAAATCTCTCTTGCGTCCATTGCTGATGTCATTCTCAACTGCAGCCCCTTGTCGCCGTTGAACGCGTCCGTGTTCATGGCGTGTCCCGGCTCCACGATGTGCTTGCCGTTGTTGTCCAAGCCCATAGTGAAGTTGGCGGCATCCGAGTTCAGCTTCAGCACGTAGAACGACCCAGGCCCGCTCTGTGTGCCGAGCGTGTACCCCTGTGCTGCAAACGCTTGCGTGTCTTTCGGCAGGTGTGCGACGATTTCGCGCGAGAGCAAAGTGCTTTGGATGTTGCACGTGAGGTTCCGTGGAAGCACCACATGATCCCCGCCAAGCTTCTGCTGGATAATTTGCCGATCTGGAGTAGTGTTTCCAAAGAACGCCGTCGTCGGTGTATTGAATGGACGCTCTGTCGCAAACGAGGTGCTCTCCAGCACTCTGGGCTGCCCCTTCACCAGCTCCAATGTCACGCTGCCCATAGCGCCCAGAGTCCTTTTCATCTCGATGATGCCGCATGCATGGCCTTGCAAGCGTGAATTGAGATTTGTCGTCACGAGGTCGTTTTTCCATTGATCTGCGTAATCTTCAAGTGACAAGAACGACTTGGTGTCCAGACCACCGAGGCTGGTTTGGTCCACCCTCGGAGCTCTGGCCAGAATGGAGACAATGGATGCGGCTTCCGAGAAGTTTGAGTTCGTCGAGCGACACGCAGCAAGAATGTCTTCCATGTTGCAAAGTTGTCTTCTGCACTCAGTCTGTGGCGATTGAAACAACTCCCAGAGTTTCATGGCGATCTTCTGAATACTACCAGGGTGGGCTGTAAAGTCGCTCGCGGCCGCCGAGTCGCTGTAGTACACAGGGATCAACGGTATGGACTTTGCTACACAAGAGAAGAAGACCTCGCGCGGAAGTTTGAACACATCTATGATGCCGAGGATCATTGCTGTCAGATCCTCGCAGTCGCCGAGCTTCAATTTCAGCTTGAATAGTATGTAATTAAGGACGGACTCCTGGGGAAATCCTGCAAATACAAACTGGTCCTCCTTGGCCTCGTTCGAACAACACAGTTTTGTTCCATTCATGTCCCAACCTGCATCACTCACATACGCCGACGTAGCCGCGTTGTGTCGCACTAGATGCACCAGGAAACTATCCTTTATGCTCTCATCGTCTTGAGCACACCACACATCTACTTGGTTTTTTACTGAGTCTTCGCTGGTCATTTGTGCACCAGACTCGTTTGCGATTTCGGACATCATCCCACCGCAGATAAAAATGAGCATGACAACGTTAAACTCGGGATTGAGCTTCACCGCAGACTCGCGCAAGAAGTTGGACTGCGTCATATCGATCTTCATGCCATTGAACATCCTGTTCATGCAGAGAAACCACTCGGCGATGGCTTGTTGGCTTCCGAAGAGCATCTCAGACGTTTTTTTGATATCAGCCCACCGCCGCAGTCGTCCCTCGTTACACTCACGCACAGCGTCTGTCACCAAAACCAACTTCCTCCCATGGATGTGCTCCAGGTTCTTGATGTGCTCTGAAAGCACTCTTGTTGACTCATGAACATGCTGCTGTATGCCGGGAGACATTTGTGCCGGTAAGATGTTGATGACATACGCCATGTGGTCCTCGTTTGTTGCAACCTTTATCTGAAACGGTCTGCCGCTGGAAATACACGGCAGAAGCTGGCTGAGGTGCACAAACAGCGTGAACATGTGCTGTTGAATTTCAGGGGCATTATCTTCATTGGATCCATTGGGGTTCATGATTTTGTTCCCCGGTGCCGTGAAGCGGAAGCATAAGCAAGGTGACAATCTCGTTTGCACGCACGGATCTGTCCGCAAGTTTAACTGCGCAGCAGGTATTTGAAAAAGGTTGCCTGGCTCCATAGCCGAGATGATCATCTTCTGTTGGGTTTCCGTTGCAGGATATAGGATAGTGGTGCAAAACGTGTTGTCAGGCATTTGCATGTCGGGTCTGTCCAACAAGTAGACATGTACTTTCAGAGAGGGAACGTTGAAATGTACGCCTGCCATGAAATGTTCCGTCCTAAATACAGCACGTCAGTAAAGTGCACTGTCCTCAAGATAGATACTTGTCAAACACGCGCGCGCGTGCATCGAAGGGTGTGAAATCTTGTTGCTGCTATACGATCAGCAGTCGACATCCTCAGTCGAGACGCTCATAATATCAAAATTAAAACTTTTATTAAGACTCGTGAAAAATACAATGCCGGTGCTACTGTTTCACAATCTGCTTCACATGGCTCTGTTCGCGTGTTTCCAGGCGCAATTAGCCAAACATGTATTGATGAAGCCTGCAGGCGCCCTCGTCTGCCATGCTCTGCCTTCCGTAGCAGAGGGCAAAAAATTGGTGAATGTTCAGGAAAATGATAGATACCACGATTGCCCAGCTCGTCCACATCATCTTGCGCGGGTGTTGCTGCTCAAGGTCGGCCTGGTTGTATTTGACGGCGACAAGGATCTCGAAAAAAATGTCGTACGCGCTGAAGATAAAGAAGGCACAGAACGCGAAGAGCCGGGTGTGTTGCTCGGCGTAAATGATGTCAGCCGTCCACTCTTGGATGGTGGAGGTGGCGATGGTCAGGTACGCGACGAGGCCGATGGCTACGATAACCGTGACAAGCAAGCGATTGTACGCGATGCGGTATGTGATGTGTTGAGTGTTAGATCTTTGGTCCGCGGGTGTCGCAATTTCATTCTTCATGTGTTTATCGTATTCGTCACGAAGTTGCTGCTGCACGTACTGCTGCATCATGCGGACGAGGTTCGACATGTGCTGTAACAGGCCAATCACGATGAACAGTGAGAAACAAGCCAAAAAGACGTACTCGTCGCTATCGCCGCGCTGGAGCCTGAAAGCAACAGCCAGACTGGCGAGGCCGGAAATGATGCATACGTCCTGTCCGATCTGCTTCAACACGAGATGACGACTTTCAGATCCCGCGTGGTATTCATCATTGTCATAAATTGAATCGTAAATGGATAGAGGAGCAGCCACGAACCAAAGAACCCAAAGAAGAGCAATCACAAACCTGACGGCATTTTCCTTTTCATAAACATTCTTGTCATCGGTACTGCCGACAGACAGGGACCCTAACAAGTAAAGCAATGATACAAAAATGAGCACTTTTAACAGCACGGTGATAGTAAAAAGAGCATATTTTAACGTCTTCCGCTCAGGCTCCTCTGATAAACGATTTTCGAACATCTTTCGATCGAATATAGTCGAGAATCCAAATACGGCGGCCGCGAGCAAAAATGCCACGCCAATTCTTCCGTAGTCAGACGCGATGATCTTCATGATTGGCTTTGTCTGGTAGTTTGGCACTCCGGTGACCGCGCAAACTTTGTATGCAGTTCTGTACTTATGCATGTAGACCTCATACGACTGAGCATTGATCTCCAGTGGCATTTTGCTGAGGTCGGCAGCGGCATTGTACTTCGGAGTCCGCAGTTTGTTGTGCGAGTACATTGCGGTGTTTACGTAGGTATTGAGAAACGTCTTTAGATCACCCAGCGTGTTAAATTTCTGTGTGTTGGGCTCCAGTAAGTCCATGAACAACTTGAACGTTTGGTCATCGTTCTTGACACGAGATACACTGACGTTCTTCCAGGCGTTCGATGCATTGTACTCTGGGTCGCTTGTAATCGCAAAGTACTTGGTTTCGAAAACCTTAAAGTATGCGTTAAGTTCGAATAGCATAGGATCCTCGTTTTCCTTGGTGGCGCTGGCGTAATCTACGACCTTTTGAATGGTACACGTGTCGTGTGTGTACGCGGTATCTGCGCTTTTCTGGTAGTTGATTACAAGCGGGCCGGCGAAATCCCTCATGCACGAGCACACACTACGGTCATTGCGGGGAGCGACGGGCGGACCCTGTGGGTTGCCGGGTGTCTGAGCGGAATTTATTTCCCACGTGTTGAGAAGGATGTTGAACAAGACGGCATTCGACTGTGCCGTCAGAGGCTCGAGCGACAGGCCTGCGGTGATTTTATTGAGATTGCCGTAGCATCCCATCATGAGCATGGCTCGCGTCATCGGAGACAACGGGTTCTTGGCGATCTCATCAAACGTCTGCTGTGAAGTGTCCTCGGTCAACGTGTACTCCTTGACAAACTCATACAGGTTTTTGGCGTCCTTGTTTTTCTGGTCTGCAACGAGCGTGAACTGCGGCAGTGTGTTCTTCGCGTCCCACTTGATTTTCTGCGTAAGAGGGTCGACGAGTCTGGTGAGCCAGATTTTGTTAGGCACGAGCCACTGTTTTCGGGTGCTGTCTAAAGGGTTTGAAGCGAGCATAGAACTGGTCAATATTATCACAACCAAAAGTTGCAAGGCGTACGAGATCGCAATCCAGCTTCCTTTCAGCATGCTTGCTATACGTCTTTAATACTCGACTTACAAAAAATGTGATGGTTGACTTTCACGCACACGCGGACGCCGCGGAATTCTTCATGCTTGCTTAGTGAACGCAAAGTGCGTGCGGCCGTGCGAGTCGCGCTGGTACCCAAAGTTTCGGCTGTGCGGGTCTGGAAAGCCCTGGAGCAGGTGCCAGTACGCGAGGGTCCACTCGGTGTTGAGAGCATGGGCGTGCGCGCGGTCTGTGTCCCAGAGCATGCAGGCGATGCGCGGGGAGAGGGTCTTGATGTTCTTGATGCGGTGCATGATGGCTGTGTAGTGCTGCCTGGCCTCGGTCTCCGGAAGCTCCGCGAAGAAGGAGGTGGAGCTGACCATGCCCGTGGGCATGGTGTTCTTCATGACGAAGGTGTCCCAGTAGAGGATGGACATGGCGCAGAGCAGCTGCGCGGGCTGAGAAAGGTCGAGCTTCGCGAGGCGGTAGCGCAGCTTCCAGATTGTTTTGGGCCCGAGCCGCGGGAGGTTGAGAGCGAAGTCGCAGCCCGCGAGGGCGACCATCGCGCAGAACTGCTCGACGGGGTGCTGGGCTTCGGAGCGCAGCAGGCGCGCGATGCAGGCCATGAGCTTGCCGACGTGCACGAACTCGTACTGACGGCCCTGCTTGCGGGCGGGCGGGCCCGGGGGCGCGGCGGGCGCGGCGGGCGCGGCGGGCGCAGCGGCCAGGGCGCCGGCTGCGGCGCCCGGGCGCTTGGGCGGCGGCGCGTCGGCCGCGGAGCGCGTGTGCATGCGGAAGACGAAGACCTCGCAGGGGGGGGCGGCGTCGCCCTGCGCGCGCAGCATCTGCAGCATCGAGAGCGGGATGTAGTCGCCGTCGGTGGACACGATGAGGAGGCGGCGGCTGAACTGCATCCAGAAGAAGGCCTTGATGTCGCACTCGCCGCGCCCCCGCCACACGGCGCTCTCGGGCGGGGGCAGGCGCGCGGCGAGCGCGGCGCCGGCGGAGCAGGCGGCGTCGGCGGCGCCGGCGGAGCAGGCGGCGTCGGCGGCGCCGGCGGCCAGAGCCCCTGCGGGCCCGCTCGCGTCGGCGAGGCCCCCGCTGGCGTCGGCGGCGTCCTCCTCCCCGCGCTTGCGCTTGAGCGCGCACGCGGGCGCGGCGGGCGGCGCGGGCGCGGCGGGCGGCGCGGGCGCGGCGGGCGGCGCGGGCGCGGCGAGCGCCGCCGGCGCCGCCGGCGCCGGGCTGAAGAGCACCTCCGGGCGCCGCTGGAAGTCGAGCACGAGCGTGCGCGCGCGCCAGGCCGCGTCCTGGCGCTGCTTGTCGAGGAACCAGGCGCGCGTCTCGAGCAGGATCTTGTGGATCACCTTGACCTTGAAGGTGCGGTTGCGCATCGCGGCGCCCCAGTCGTCGGGCATGTACGCGGGCAGGCTGTCGCCCTCCCCAAACTTCATCGCGGGGACCTGCTTGTTGCGCTTGACCTGCGTCATCGTCTTGGACGTCGGGACGTAGGTGTAGTCGTCGAAGCCGAGCACGACGACGCGCGCCCCGTGGTTGAAGCAGCGCTCGAGCGTCTTGAAGAACATCACGTTGAGGAAGACCGCCCACGTCTTGATCTCGTCCGCCTTCATGAGCTTCACCTGCCCGTCGATGAACACCGTGTCCGGCGCCTGCTGCGCCGGGAGCGTGCGCGTGAACGCATCCGGACACTCGTCCTTGAGGATCTTGACGAAGTCCGCGTGGATCGTCATGTGCGCGCCGGCGCGCCCCGCGCATTCCCAACCCCGATGTTTTTTTTTCGCTCCGAGCGGAACACGCGCGAGTAGCGGTCCGAGCGGATCGTCTCGTACACGCGCAGCAGCGACTCGAAGACGTGCTTGAGCGCGAGGCGGTACACCTCGGCGTCCGCGGGGTCGATGCGCTTCACGGCGTAGCGCTCGTGGCGCCGCGAGCGCTCGAGCATCGGCATGTGCGCCGCGAGCCACACGCACTTGACCCACTTCTCGTAGCGCGTGCTCACGAACGTGTTGTCGTTGATGTAGAGCGTCTTGCGGCTCGGGATCCCGCTGATGCTGCAGATCTTCCACCCGCTGTGCAGCTCGAACACTGTGTTCGTGTGCTGCGCGACCGCGGCGTAGACGCCCATGAGGCTCTGCAGCCCCATGTCGCGGAAGAGGTTCACGACCTGCTTGATCTGCGCGAGCAGGAAGCTGACCGAGTCCACGCCCTCGTCCTGGCACTCGTTTTCCACGAACTTGGACACGACCCGGAAGAACGCCTCGCGGCTCCTGAGCACCGCCGGCACCCCGTCGCCCATGATGAGCGCGGGCGCCGAGCCCCGGGCCTCGGCCATTTTGTTTCGGCTCTTTATTATCGAAAGCAACGCAAACACCGATTGCGGGCGGGCGGCGGGCAGGCGCGAAGCGGGCGGCGCGCGCGGCTACGCGAAGCACGCCTCGATGTCCGAGGCCCACTCCCAGCGCCGCGGCGACAGCAGCACCGACGCGTCGAGGCCGCGCAGCACGTCGGCGTCGATCTCCGCGAGCGGCGGCACGTACGCGCTCGCGTACGCGCTCGCGTACGCGCTCACGCACCGCGCGCGCGGGAGCTGGCGACGCTGCGGCGTCGGGGCGGCACACGCGGCAGCGCACGGGGCGAGCGCGGCAGCCGGCACAGGCGGCGCCGCGCGCTGCGCCGCCGGCGCGGCGGCCGATGCGGCTGCCGATGCGGCTGCCGATGCGGCTGCCGATGCGGCTGCCGATGCGGCTGCCGGCGCGGCTGCCGGCGCGGCTGCCGGCGCGGCTGCCGGCGCGGCTGCCGGCGCGGCAGCCAATCCCTCGGCGTTCCGCGTGTCGTCCCCGCCCGCGCGCTGGCTCCGCCCGAACGCGAGGGCC
>Ga0194129_10008709_pt1 | contig 11638 bp, 8 predicted proteins | sample TA2KigCa35mmetaG_FD_150862 | JGI IMG/M metagenome (GOLD analysis project Ga0194129, IMG submission 150862) | Freshwater microbial communities from Lake Tanganyika, Tanzania - TA2015038 Kigoma Deep Cast 35m | ecosystem: Environmental > Aquatic > Freshwater > Lake | place: Tanzania: Lake... | reverse complement strand
GGCGGGGGGCATGGCGGCTCCTGCGCGCGATGCGCTGGGTTGGAGGGGCGGGTCAGCGAGGGACGGATTCACGCAGCGTGGGCATAGAAGCCCCACAGCGCCTGCGCTGTCAAATTGCACAGCGCGTGGTAGACGGCGGGGGTGAGGGTGTCGCCGTAGGCGCGGCGCATCCAGCCAAAGAGGAGGCTGGGGAAGAAGACGGCGAGGCGCGCGGGGTGTGGAATCGTGGCCACGTGGGCGAGGGCGAACAGCGCGCTGCACAGCGCGGCGCTCTCCCAGTTGAAGGGCGCCCCCCACAGCCGCCTGTCGCGCCCCAGGAGCCCGTCGAGGCGCCCCTGCAGGTAGCCGCGGTAGAACACCTCCTCCGGAATCGCCACCAGCAGCAGCTGCGCCACAAAGGTCCAGAGCAGCCACCACGCGTCGCGGCGCCCCTCCCCTCGCGCGGGGCTCTCCGCGCGGAGCGCCCCGAGGCGGAGGCGCCCCTCCTCGAGCGGCGCGCCGTCCACGCGGACCTCAAACCCCACGCGCGGGGCGTCCGCGCGCAGCCCCAGCCACCCCTCGCCGCCCCCCGCCAGCTCCAGCGCCTCGCCCTCGCCCGCGCCGCCCTCGCCCGCGCCGTCCGCCGCCCGCGTCACGCGCACCCCCGCCGAGCGCGCCACCACCCGCGCCGCCCCCCACCCCTCTAGACGCGCCGTGAGCGCGCGCTCCCCAGGGCGGAGGCGCCAGCGCACGGTGAGCGAGTCGCGCTCGGCGTACAGGCGCACCTCGCCCTCCTCGAGGGCGCTCGCCGCTGGCGCCCCGCGCAGCTCCTCACCCCACTGCGTCAGCGAGGACCACGCGAGGCGCGGGGCGCGCCCCTCCGCCCGCTGCCACAGGTGGTAGCCCGCCGCGTAGGGCAGCAGCGTCAGCAGCCCCACCCACAGCGCGCCGCGGAGCGCCGGCAGGGGGCGCCCGGCGCCCACGCCCGCGTCGCGCGGGTCCTCGCCGCGGCGGAGCATCACCTCCGTGGGCAGATACACGAACGCCAGGGCGGTGAGGAGCAGCCCGTACGACGCCACCCACGGCGCGGCGTCCTGCGCCCACCCCACCGCCACCGTCCACAGCAGCATCGCCCAGTACACCGCCCACAGCTCCGCCCAGCGTCCCCCCCGCCCCGCCGCGCGCGCCGCGCTCAAGGCGCCGCGGCGAGGTCGACCACCTGCCCCTCTCGTGCCGCGAACGACCCGGCGAAGAGCGCCTGCGCCTCCCGCTCAATCGCCAGCACCGCCTCATCGGCGCGACCTGGATCGTGGTGAAAGAGCGCCAGGCGCCCCACCTGCGCCCGCCGCGCCACCTCCACCGCCTCCGTCCACATGCAGTGCCCCCACCCCTTGCGCGGGGGCCCCGCCTGCCCCGCGTACTCCTCGGCGGTGTACTGCGCGTCGTGGATGAGCAGGTCGCACCCCCGGCAGAACTCCACGAACGCGTCGCTCACGGGCACCCCCCCGTGCTCCACGTCGGTGGCGAACACCACGCTGCGCCCCCCCGCCTCCACCCGATACACCACCACCCCGTCGGGGTGCGCCTGCTCGATCGACCACACCCGAAAGGGGCCGCAGTCGAGCGGCGCGGAGGTGTTGAAGTCCTCGATCTCGCGCAGGCCGACGAGGATGTTGAGGCGCACGGGGAACGTGGGGGGCGCCATCTGCAGCGACAGGATGTCCTTAAAGTGCCAGCCGTCCCGCGACACGCCGCGGACCGAGATCTGTGAGCCTGGGTGAAAGGCGGGCCCAAAGAAGGGCAGCCCCTGGATGTGATCCCAGTGCACGTGCGTAAAGACCAGGGTGGCGGTGATGGGCTTGCCGTGCAGTGAGTCACCAAACGCCTTTAGGCCCGTGCCGCCGTCGAGGATCAGGTGGTGGCCCTCGTGCTCCAAGACCACGCAGGTGGTGTTGCCCCCCATCTGCACGAAGCGCTCGCCGCTCACCGCGATGCTGCCCCTCACGCCCCAAAACTGCACGCGCATTGCTCTCTCCTCTCGCGCTACCTCAGCGGACATCTTTTCGGGTTCACGTGACGCGCTGAGCTCACATGCAGAGAGGCTAGAGGAAAAACAAAGCGATCTGCAAACTAGATGACCCTCAACAGAAAAATGCCCCCCCACGCCCTCAGCGCAGCGCCACCCGCAGCGCCACCCCCGTGGTCCAGAACGCCAGCGTCGTCTCCGCGTCATAGACCCCCAGCGCCCGCGTCCCGAACCCGCTAAAGCGCACCCGATCGCTGCGCCACTCCGCGTCCGCGAGCAGCGCGAGGGCGGGCGACAGCGCCCACGAGAGCTCGAGCGCCACGTCCCACGCCAGCGCCCCCAGCGGCCCCCCCGACAGCGCCCCCGAGTCCGCCTGGTCCTCTTGCACGAGCACGTGCGTAGATGCGCTCGCTCGCCCCCCCAGCGTGAGCGACGACGACAGCGGCGCCGTCACCCCCAGCAGGGCGGCGGGGCCGAGGGCGAGGCGGTCCACGAGGTAGGTGGGGCGCTGCGGCGGCGTCTCCTCCACCTGCGCGCGGAGGCCCACCCCCGCGCTGATCGCCAGCGCGTCGGGCGCCGCGGAGAGGTGCCAGCGGCGGAGGGCGCCCACCAAGGCGTGGCTCTGGCGAAACGACAGCTCCTGATCGCCATACTCCGGCGGGAGCGCGAGGGGCGCATTGAGCCCAACGCTCCCGCGCAGCAGCAGCCCATACTCCTCCGACGTCCACAGGTCCGCGCCGAGCAGGAGGGTGGGCATGAGGTCCACGCGCGCGGCGACCCCCGCCTGCGCCGAGCGGAGCGCGAGGCGCCCGCCGCTCGCCCCCGCCCCCACCCACGCCCCGCTGCGGAGGCGCGCCGCCGGCACCTCGTCGAGCCCCGCGGTCAGCCCCACGTCCACCTGCGCCCGCGCGTCGTTGCCCCAGACCGCCCCACAGGCTATCATCACCCACCACACCCCTCCCCACCACACCCCTCCCCACAACGACCCCAGACCCCACAGGGGCCCGAGCGCGCCCCAAGGCGAGGAGACGCGATGCAAAACAAGACGAGCGCGGCGCGGCTGCCGAGGCGGATGCTTCGGCGGCCAGTTCAAGAGACGTGGGCTCAAGGAGACACCTCCGTGCTGAGGGCGGTGGGCTTATTTGCCCTCTTTGCGAGCGTCCACGCAAGCGGCGTCCGCGCCGAGGCGCAGCCCACCCCCGCGCAGGCCCTCGACGCCTTCCTCACGACCCCCCGCTACCGCGACCCCGACGAGGGCGAGCGCCGCGACCGCGACCGCGCGGAGGTGTGGCACCTAGAGAGCCTCGAGCGCGGCGACCTCGACGCCAAGGTGTGCGAGGGGGCGCGCTGGCTGCTCACGGGGCGCCTCAAGCGCAGCGGCGGCGCGCGCGCCGCCTTTGAGGCCGACGCGGGGCTGCGCGACCTCTCGCTCATCTTCTACAAGGTCAAGACGCGCGTGAGCCCCGACCTCCGCGGGCGCTACGTGCAGTCGCGCACGCCCACCCCCGTGGCGCGCTTCACCCTCTCGCGCGAGCAGGCGCTCGCCCTCAACAACGACCGCCTCGGCGAGCTCCTCAGCGGCCCCGGCTGCGTGACTCAGGCCCGCGCCCTGCTCAACGACCTGTGGATCGCCGACGAGGTCGCCGCCGAGCGCGACGCCATCGCGCAGCTAGAGCGCGCCCGCGGCGTCAGCGCCCCGCCCGCCCCCGCCCCCGCCCCTCCGCCCTGAGCGCCTCGCCGCGGCTCAGGACACCTTACGAGCGCGGCGCCCGCCCGACCCTTCCCCCGCGGGCAAGATCTCCAGCATGCGCCACGTGGCGCGATAGAGCTGCTTGGCGAGCGGCTGGTGGTCGTGGGCGGCCAGGGCGTCGTAGTACTCGCCGCGCTCGTGCGAGGGGATGATGACGGGGGGGTAGCCGTGCGCCATCAGGAAGTGGTTGGTGAAGAGGCGCGCGAGCGCCCCCGGCATGCGGCGGAAGGGGTAGATGTGCATGAGCTTGTGGTGGAGGTAGGCAGCGAAACTCACCGCGTCCTGCGTGGCGGGGTTGAACGCGAGCGCCTCCTGGTACAGGTCGCTCAGCAGGCGCGACACCTGCCCGTGGGCGCAGATCTCCTGATGGTAGTCGCGGTGCACAGGAGAGTTGAGGCGAAAGCGCGCGCCCTCCTTGGGCTCATACTGCGTCAGCTGCTTGTGGAGCGCCTTGAGGCGCGCGAGGGTGAGGCCCTGCGGCCCCTCCACGCTCCACTCACACATCAGCTCAATGGCGCGCTCGTAGGCGCGCACGTCCTCGAGGAGCGGGCGCACGTAGCTCGGGTGCTGCGAGTCCTCGCGCCGGAGCGCCGCCTGCACCTCGATGGGGTTGAAGCTGCGCCCCTCGAGGTGGTTGTCGTGAAAGATCCACGCCACCATGAGCTTCTCTGAGCGCGCGGGCTGGGTGCGTCCCTGGGCGCTCATGTGGCTGAGGCGATACGTCTCGAGCTGCTGAATCAGGTCGGCTTTCGTTCTCATGTCCTCGCTCCTGGTGATCTTGGGTGAGGGGGCTCTTGGTGGATCATCTGTTATGATGAGCGCGCGGCGGGCACCACGGAGGCACCTAGGAGCACATGAGCAAGACGTGTGCCACCCCACATCCCCTGAGCGCCCTCGCCCTCCAAGCCCGCCCCGCTCAGGCGCAGACGACCTTGAGCGCGCCCGCGCGCCCGCGCTGGAGACTCGCGCGGCGGCTGACCCGCGACACACTTGACACACTTGATGGAGACTATACACCCCACTAGGTCGTCCCCTCAGCGCCCGCCCCCCTCAGAGGGAGTACCCATAGCGCCACTCCGGGTGCGACGGGTGCGTCCCCTTCACGATGTCAAAGAAGCGCGCCGCCACCGCTCGGCAGATAGGCCCCGGCTCGCCGGCGCCCACGGGGCGGTCGTCGATCTCCTTGACGGGCGTCACCTCCGCCGCCGTCCCGCACAAGAACACCTCATCCGCCACATAGAGCTCGTCGCGCGTAAAGAGGCGTTCACGGACCTCGACGCCGAACTCGCGCAGCAGCGTGATGAGCGTGTCGCGGGTGATCCCGCCGAGGATGCTCGAGCCGTAGGGCGCGGTGTAGACCACGCCGTCCTTGGCCATAAAGAGGTTCTCGCCGGTGCACTCCGACACATACCCCTGCGTGTCGAGCATGATGGCCTCCTGGTAACCCGCCTTGAGCGCCTCGCGCTTGGCGATCACCGAGTTGACGTACTGCCCGCAGATCTTGCCCTTGACCATGTTGACGTTGACGTGGAGGCGGCTGAACGAGCTCACCTTGCAGCGGATGCCCGCCTTGAGGCCCTCGTCGCCGAGGTAGGCGCCCCACTGCCAGGTGACGATCGCCACGTGCACGGAGTTGGTGAGGGCGCCGAGGCCGAGCGCCTCGCTGCCGAGGTAGACGAGGGGGCGCAGGTAGCCGCTCCTGTAGCTGTTCTTTTGGAGCAGCTCCACGCACGCGCGCTCGAGCGCCTCCTGCGAGTAGGGCACGTCGAGGCCGAGAATCTTGGCGCTCTCCAAGAGGCGCCGCATGTGCTCGCGGTGACGGAAGATGTGAGAGGAGCCGTCGGCGCGCTCGTAGGCGCGGATTCCCTCGAAGGCGCCGTAGCCGTAGTGGAGGGTGTGCGTCATCACGGGCACGCGGGCATCCTCAAAGCGTACAAAGGCGCCGTCCATCCAAACGAAATCAGCCGTCATCGTCATCGTGCGCTCTCTCTCTGTCGCCGCCTTAGGGTTTACTCTCGCTGACGAATCAGCCATAAGGTCATGAATCAGGGTCGCGGTCAGGCGCCCCTACGCTGTCACAGAATCCAAAGGAGCGCAAGGTGCAGGATCACGGCTCACGCACCCCCTTCACCTGGCCGAGAGTCTCGGAGAGTCTCTCGTGCCTCGCGAGCTTCACGCTCATGGGCGCCCTCAGCGGCGCGGTGGCGGGGTTCATCGACGCGATGAGCGCCGGGGGGGTGTCGGTGCTGCTCGGCGCGATGGGGCTGCACGCCCTCTCAGGCGCCGCCCTCGGGGCGCTCATCGGCTTCCTCTACGGATTCGTGCCGCGCGAGCTGAGCGTGACGCCCTTCCTGCGGCGCCTCCAGGGCGCCCTCGCCCCCCCTCCGCAGGCGAGCTATTTTCGGCGCGGGCGCGTGATCGCGCTCATCTGGAGCTGGGCGCTGCTCGCGGCGCTCTTCTTCCCGCCGATGTCGCGCGCCACGCTCGCGCTCACCGAGGGGGTGCAGACGCCCCTGTGGGGCAGCCTCCTGAGCGCCTTCTGCGTCACGCTCGCCGTCTCCCTCGCGGGCCTCTCCTCGCTCGCCCTCTCGGCGATGGGCGGGCGCGCCCTCGAGATGTGGATGTCGCAGCTGCTCCGCCTCACGTCCGGCTTCACCGCCTCCCTGCCGCCCCTGCTCACTGTGGGCTCCATCATCGGGCTCTTCTACGGGCTCATCGTGGTGTCGCGGGCGCTGCTGCAGCTCATCAAGGACCTCCACGACCAGCGCGCCGTCCTCGCGGCGCTAGTGGGGCTGGCGGCGCTCATCGTGGGGGCGTGCTGGGGGGTGGCGCGGGCGCTGCTCAGCGCGCAGTTCAAGTCCACCGTCGCGGCGCTGCTCAAGGTCCTCCGCATGAGCAAGGCGCTCATGTCGCCCACCTTCCACCTCGCCCTCGCCCTCGCGCTGCTCGCCTGGCGACTCGTGGCGTGGATGGGGGCGCAGGGGCCGGAGTGGGCGGAGCTGTCGGTGCGCCCGGTGGTGATCTGCTCGGTGTTCTTGATCCCGCTGTTCTTGGGCGGGGAGTACCTCAAGCCCTTCGTCCTCTACTCGCCCCGCCTCGGCACCGCCGGACTCCTCGCCGCGCTCCTGGGCGGGGCGTGGGGGGCGGCGGCGCTCGGGCTTCAAGACTCGGAGGCGCGCGACACGCTCGCGCGCGACACGGCGTCGAGCGCGGGGCTGCTCGCGGCGCTCCGCGACGCCCTCGACCGCGACCGCGACGGTTTCGCCGACGGCCTCGGGCAGCGCGACTGCGATGAGCGCAACCCGCTGATCTTCCCCGGCGCGAAGGAGGTGGCGGGCAACGGGGTCGACGAGGACTGCGACGGCCTCGACCTGCCCCTCGAGCGCCTCCGGGCGGTGCCCGTGGCGCAGGCGGCGCCCGCCCCCGCCGCCGCGCCGCCGGTGGAGGCGGCGCGCTCGCTCTCGGGGCGGCTCAAGGGCCCCTACCACCTCGTGCTGGTGACGCTGCCGGGCCTCACGGTGACGCCCTCGTCGCGCCTCGGGGGGCTGGCGGCGCGGGGGCTGCTCTTAGAGAGCGTCTATGGGGTGTCGTCGGAGTCGCCCGTGAGTCTCTTGAGCCTGCTGAGCGGCCGCTACCCCTCGGAGCTGGTGCGCGACGAGGGGCGCCCCACGTCGTTCAGCGCGGCGATGACGCTGCTGCCCGAGGTGCTCAAGCGGGCGCAGTACCGCACGGGGGCGTGGGTCGCCGACGGGGATGTGCGCGGCGCGCGCGGGTTCGAGCAGGGCTTTGACGTGTGGCGCGAGCTGCCCGAGGCGGGGCGCGCGCGCAAGGGGGCGGGGCTGCGCGGGGCGGTGGAGGAGGCGCTCGCCCACCTCGCCGCGCTCCGCATGGCGCCCCGCGAGCGCGCCTTCACCTGGCTCCACAGCGCCGAGCTGCTCCGCGCCCGCCAGCGCGCCCCGCGCGGCCCCAAGGGCGAGCAGTCGACGCTCAAGGCGCGCGAGCAGGTGGAGCAGGACCTCGCGCTCCTCGTGGAGGGCCTGAGCGCGCGCGACGACTGGGCGCAGACCGCCGTGGTGGTGGTGGGGACGCAGGGGGTGGAGGCGGAGGGGGCGCGGGGGCTGAGCGCGCGCGCGCTCGCCACCGGCGGCGTGGTCTACTCCCTGCAGGCCGCCGCGCGCCGCGAGGCCCGCCCGGTCAGCGCGCTGGCGATCACCGCCACGCTGCTCGACCTCGCGGAGGTGGAGAGCTTTGATCCTCACCGCGAGCGCATGCGCGCCCGCGTGGATGGCCTCGCCGCGGCCCACCTCGGCGACCCGCTGCCGAGCGCCCCGGTGTACGCCGAGGAGCTCGAGCAGCGCATGAATCTAGGGCGCCGAGCGCTTATCTCAGAGGACGGGTGGGCGCTGCTGCTAGACGCTAAGGGGCGCGTGGAGCGCCTGTCGCGCGTGGGGGAGGAGGGCGGCGGGAGTCTGCATGAGCGTGAGCCGGGGCGCGCGGCGTCCCTGCGGGGGCAGCTGGGGGCGGTGCCGGTGGTGTCGGTGCGGGCGATGAATAAGCTGAATCGCTAGAGCGGCAGAGGGGCGACGCGGCGGGGTGAGCGCTGAGGATTTTTCTGTTTTGCGCTAGGCGCATAACAGGTAGCGTACACGTCCACCTCGCGCGTCTCGTCCCTTCACTAGGAGCCTCCCCATGCGCTTAAATCTACGCGCGTCCCTGCGCGCTCTCCTGCGCGTCCTCCTGCGCGCTCCCCTGCGCGCTCCCCTGCGCGTCCCCCTGCGCGCCCCCCTGCGCGCCACCTCCGCCCTCGCCCTCGTCGCGCTGCTCGGGGGCGGGGCGCGGGGGGCGTGGGCGCAGGAGGCGCCGCCTGGGGAGGGGCAGCTCGGCGGCGGGGCGCGGGGGACGGCGGCGGTGGAGCTCGGGGCGGAGTGGGAGGTGATCGTGAACGCCGCGGACATCCACGGCGGACCGAGCACCGCCTACAAGGCGCGGGGGCGGGTGTTTCTCGGGGAGCGCGTGACGGTGGTGCAGGTGAGCGCGAATCAAGAGTGGGTGCAGGTGAGCACGCAGGCGGGCGCGCAGGGGTGGGTGCGCTCGGCGGCGCTCAAGAATCCCCGCCAGGCGCTCGCGCAGGACCCCGGGCGCTTCCGCCGCCAGGCCGAGTATGAGTACGACGCGCAGGGGCGCCGCGTGACGGCGGGGGGGGCGATGGCGGGCAGCGGGGAGGGCGCCGGCGCCCCCGCCCGCCCCGCCGCCCCGCCGCCCGCCGCCCTCGCCGCGGCGCCCGAGCGGGGCGAGGGGGGCGCGGGGGGCGGCGGGGGCGGCGGGGGCGCGCCGGGCGCCGCCCCCACGCTCGTGGTCGCGCTGTCGCCCCTGGGCGGGGCGCAGACCTCGTACCGGTTCGCTAGCGACGTCCGTTTCGCGAGTCCCCTCGCCCGCACCGAGACGAGCGCCCTCGGCTACCAGTCGTCGCTGCGCGCGCAGTACCAGCCCCTCAGCCTCCTGCGCCTCACCCTCCACGTCAGCGACGCGCGCCTCGGCTCGGTGGACGTGGGCGCCCACCCCCGCCGCCCCGACCTCGCCCCCGCGCTCAAGCAGGTGGGCAGCAGCCAGACCAGCGGCGCCCTGCGCGCCGACGTGGGCGCGTGGCTCGGGGGCGCGTGGCTCGGGCTCACGGCGGGCGCGCACCTGCTCACGCAGAGCTTCCGCGCCATCACCTACGCGCCCCCCTACAGCAACTACCGCCCGCTGCTCGACCGCACCTACCTCTCCGGCGCCGCCGGCCTCGCCCTCACCGCCCCCCTCGGCCCCCTCACGCTGAGCGCCTCCGGCGGGGCGCTCTTGCCGATGTCGCTCAAGACCGACCTGGTGGTGGGCGCGTGGGAGGGCCTCGGCTTCTGGGCGGACGCCGCGCTCTCGCTGCCGCTCACCGACCTGCTCTCCCTCGGGCTCTACGCGCAGTGGACGCGCCTCGGCATCGACATCAAGACGCTCGGGCAGTACGCCGACCCCTTCTACGCCGACCTGCTAGGCGGCTACGCGGCGGGCTACACGCGCGCGAGCGCCTCAGACGGGGCGCTCGGCGGCGGCGCGCTGGCGGAGATGCGCTTCTGAGGGGGCGCGGCGCTAGGGGCTCGGCGCGCTGAAGGTCATCACCTGCACGCCGGGCGCGGGGTCGCGGAACGACAAGTAGAGGGTGAGCGTGGTGGGGGTGGCGGTGTAGTCAAACTGCCGCATCGCGCCCTCCTGCGGGCAGGTGCTGGTGAACGACAGCCGCGGCGCCCCCTCCGCGGCGCTCACCGCGCCGGCGAACGAGATCTCCACGGGGAACATGAAGCGCGCCCCCGCCGAGGTGTGGATGTAGGAGGTGCCGCGCATGTCCACCGCCATCTGCCCCTCCGGCGTGAGGGAGAGGGTGCCCGCGCCGTCGTAGTAGCTGGCGACGGGGTCTACGGTGGCGGGGCCCACGTTGAGCGTCTCGAGCCACACCTCGAGGCCCGTCATCGGCCACAGCCCCGCCGCCGGGAGCGCGCCCCCCGCCGCCGCGGGGGGAGTCCCCATAAAGTAGGAGCCGCTCATGGGCGCCCCCACCGCCGCCGCCCCCTCCGCCGCGCAGGCGCCGGGCTCGTAAGAACTCAGCTCGGCGGGCGGGTCGTCGCAGCGGCGCGCGGCGGGCGGGGGACTCACGTAGAGGAAGTGGTAGCACATCTCGTCCTCGGTGAAGGGCCCAAAGCTGCGCGGGGAGTCCGTGTTGTTCTCAAAGACGCAGGTGGTGCGCACGCGGTCCCCCGGCGAGAGGCGCGTGCCCTGGCCGTCATAGGCGAGCTGGTAGTCAAAGTCCCACCCCGTGAGCGTGAGCAGCTCCTCCCACTCCGCGCTCGGGTCATCCCCGCGGCGGACCGAGGAGCTGAGCTGCGCGCCGATCTCGTGCATGTGAGGCAAAAACGCCACCACCTCCAGCTCGTCGCGCACCAAGCAGTCGCCGCTGACGGCGGTGCGGGCGCGCGCCGGGAGGCGGAAGCTCTCGGGGCCGATGACCATCATGTCGATGCGCTTCTCGTGGGGCGGGGTGTGGTAGAGGCGCACGCCGCTAGAGTCGCGCACGCCCTCAAGGCCCGCGGCGTTGTTGTAGTGGATCTCGAGCACGTAGTCGCGCTCGGCGCTTGAGACGAGGGCGCCCTCGGTGAACTGCAGGGCGCTCTGCCCGGGCGCCCAGGCGTACACGCTGGAGTTGAGCCCCGCGCCGCAGCTGCCGCGCGCCCCGTCCTCAAAGGGGCCGAGGGGCTCGGCGCTCTCATAGAGGACGATGTGGTGCACCACGCGCGCGTCATCGATGAGCGCCTCAAACCGCACCACCCCGCGCTCCCCGCCCGCCCCGGGGCCGTGGAACAGGAAGCACTGGTACTCGTCGCGCTCGGTGGACGAGACCTCCGCCGCCGGCGCCCGAAACTCCACCACCTCGGCGCCCGCCGGGGGCGCGGCGGGGTCGGGGTAGCGGGGGCGGGTGACCTCAAAGCCGCCCGGGAGCGCCTCGAGGCGCGGCCCCTCGCCGCACGTGGCCCAGTCCACCAGCGCCTGCGCGCGCGCCGCGCTCGGGCGCGGCTGCCCGGCGGGGGGCATGGTGCCGTCCGCGAGCCGCGCCACCACCCGGTCGACGAGGCGCGCCCCCGCCGCGCCCTCTAGGAGCGCGCCGGCGTCCGTGAGCGTGTGGGGCGCCCCGTACTGCGGCGCCTCCCCGTGACACAGCCCGCAGTACTCGCGCAGGAGCGCGGTGTGCGCCGCCGCCTCCTCCGCGCGCGGCGCGCACCCGCCCTCCCCCGCGCCCCCCTGCGCGCCCCCCTGCGCGCCCCCCTGCGCGCCCCCCTGCGCTCCCGCCCCCGCCTGCG
>Ga0194129_10008708_pt1 | contig 11640 bp, 13 predicted proteins | sample TA2KigCa35mmetaG_FD_150862 | JGI IMG/M metagenome (GOLD analysis project Ga0194129, IMG submission 150862) | Freshwater microbial communities from Lake Tanganyika, Tanzania - TA2015038 Kigoma Deep Cast 35m | ecosystem: Environmental > Aquatic > Freshwater > Lake | place: Tanzania: Lake... | reverse complement strand
TCCAACATCAAGTGGTGATGGAGTTTCTGTAAATATCCAACAGATAGGCAACAGCAATTTTGTCGATGCTAGCTGCGGTGGAGGCTCATCAAGCACAGGTACAGCATTGACAACCTGTAAAGATGCTACACTAAGTTGGAAATGGACCGGTAACAGCAACGTAATGCAATTTAAAGGCACAGGCGACAGTCTAAACAGTCAAGTCGAGGTTACTGGCAACAGCAATGAAATGTATATCGATGCTATAGGTAATAAACACAGCCAAGTGATCAAAGTTGCAGGTGATTTTAATGTTTTTAACATCAGTCAGACTGCTAACAGCACAAACGGATCTAGTGTTTGGGTTGACCTCGCTGGTAACAGTAACAAGTTCACAGTCAGTCAAGCCGGTACACAAGACAACGTAGTTCACATCAAGAGTGTAGCTAACACTGGCACTTGGAATATCATTCAGCGTACAACACCATAAGGAAAATGATGTGCAAATTTTCCTTACCGCGCTCTTACTATTAATCAGTATAACAGCACACGCTCAGATAGGTAGCATTACAGAATTTTCTGGCAGTGCTACTATCAAGCGCGGCAAAGATTCTATTGCGGCACAAAAAGGCACAGCAATAGAACAGAACGACAAGATTGAAACTAAGAACGGCAAACTGAAGATTGTATTTAAAGATGATACGCAAGTATCTGTTACAGAACACAGCAGTTTAGTTATAGATGATTTTGTTTATGATCCTAAAAGTGGCAAGGGCAATCTAGGAATCAAGGCTGCTGGCGGAACTGTGCGCTATGTATCTGGAGCATTGGCCAAAGATCCCAAGCAGGTTAAAATCAGCACACCTACCGCGGCTATCGCTGTTCGCGGTACAGACTTTGTAATGTCAGTAAACGAAACAGGCGGCAGTATGGTAATTCTAATGCCCAGTTGTGATTGGGCAACCAGTGCTATTAAAGGCATAAGTTGTTCCAGCGGTAAGATAGACGTGGAGTCGGGCACAAACATAGTATCAATGAATAGACCTTATCAGGCTACCCTAGTAGAAACAGCAGGCCAACCTCCTACACCTCCTATCACTGTAAACTTATTTGGCACAGCTATTGGCAATAACCTACAAATAGCACCTCCAAGAACTATGGCAGGTCGCAACGTAGTTGCTGCTGCTCGTGCTGCTGCGGCTGCTACTGGTGTGACAAAAGAAAATAAAAAAGAATCTAAAGAAGACAAGGAAGACAAAGAAGACAACGAAGACAATAGTAGTAGTGAAGCTGAGATGAGACAGGTAGCGGAAAAATCTGAAGATAAAGAAGTAGCAGATGAAACTGATAAAAAAATAGCCGTCGTTGCAGAAGAAAAAGAGGAAGTCAAGGCAACAGCGACTCAGGCAAGCTCTAGCGAAAAGGAAAATCTTAATTTGTTTCCTTTATATGCTGACAAATCAAAGAACAAACAAATTGGTTGGATGTATGAAAGTGTTAGTGGTAACGGACGTAATTATGCAAACGTAACACAAGTAATGGGCTCACAGATACAAGTATCTATTACACAGGACATGCAGACAGTCAGTCATAATTTCAGCAGTGGTCGCGCTATTGGTTCTATTACCATAATACAAACATCGAGGTAACAATATGTGGCAGGCTGCAAGAATAAACGCTAGATTAAAATATTGGGCTTACTTTGTAGTGGCTGTTCTCATGCTAGTAATAGGCAAATCCAGCTATGCTGGCCTTACAGACATCAAGTTTGGATCGAGTCAGATTGCAGACAGCCAATGGAATGTCAACGCCTGTTTGAACACAACCACCTGTCAGATCTACAGCAAGAATCCAGGTGTGATGTATAAGATCCCATGGACCACCGGCCAATGGAGTTGGCAGTCTGGGCAATATGTACAATTCAGTTTGACCGGCAATGCCAGTTATCCCTATGAAGGCAAAGTATATAATAGTAATGGTACTCTAGCTGGGACTATCGGCACTGGTAAGATTGTCAACATGGGACCCGATTACTTTTTCTTTGTAGGCAACGACAATGACACAGGACAGTTGTTCAGTGGATCCAGTGGTATGAGCGGTACCAGTGGAGTAACTTGGACAGGAACATTAAATCCTACCACAGCACAAGCAGATACCTATGCCAATGCCAACTATTCTACTGTGCCGTTGTCTGCAGGGCAAACAGCAACTTCAACACCAAACAGTGCGCCACCTCCACCAAGCTGGCAAGTGATCAGAACAAATAGTAATCCTGTTGTAATCAGCAATATCTATCCTACAACTAATAACAGTCCCGCCAATGAAACTGCTTCCAAAGCCTTTGACGGTAATACTGCAACAAAATATCTAAACTTTGACAAACAAAACGCTGGTGTTACAGTGAAATTAAATCAAGGACGTGTTGTTCAGAAGTTTACTGTTACCACAGCCAACGACTTTAGTGGACGCGATCCTACCAGTTACAAGCTCTACGGATCAAATGATGGTGTGAATTGGACACTGATCAAACAAGATAGCATAAGCCTAAGTGAAAATAGATTTTGGACCAGTCCGGAAATAATTGTTAACAATACCACGGCCTATGTATATTATTTTATTTTGTTCCCTACGACCAAGGCCGGCAATGGTTGCGGATTAAACTGTGACAGTATGCAGATTGCTGAAATTACCTATTACTATGATGCCAACGACGGCGTAACCAGCACAGATCAAGCAGCAGGATCTACACCTGCTAACCCAGGGACTGCTGGCAGTGTGTGCAGCGATTGTTTTAGCAGCAACATTACCACAGCACAAACAAATACAGTTACAGCGGCTCGTAGTCGTGTTACTGCTGTAAGCGGAAATCAAATATGGATAGAAGAAAAAATAGGATCTAGTAATAATACAGTCACTATAGAGCAGACAGGTAATAACAACAGGGTACAAGGTCTTGGTGGAGGTGATGCCATCATAAGTGGACAAAGTAACAACATTTCAATCAAGCAAGGTGATGGTGCAGGCAAGAACTTAGTCGAGTTTAATGTGTATGGTTCTAGCAATACCGTAACTATATGGCAAGCACGTAACGTCTCAACAGGTCTAGCTGATGGTTCAGAAAGCGGTGGCCATTATGCTGGGCTAGGTATCAATGGCAATTCAAATACTGTTACTATCAGACAGGGTAACGAAGGTGGTGCTAATAGCGGACACTTTGGATTGATCAATATCACAGGCAACAGCAATGCCATGACACTGCGTCAACAACACAATAGTGATAAAAAAGCATTTATAGCAATTGATGGTAATAGCAATACTGGCGATGTATATCAACATGGTTCAGGCAACCACTATGTTGATCTAACATTAACTGGTAATGGGCATACAGCCAATGTAACACAAAGCGGTATAGGCACACAGCGAGCAACTATTAATTTACAAAATGTAGGTGGTGCCAGCACCCTAAACTTAGTTCAACAGGGCATCACAGATCGTGTGTACAGTATTACACAACAATGTGCTAACTTAGCAGGATGTTCAGTAAGCATAACGCAGGGCAATGGTGGTTAACCCTAGGATTTAAAAAAGTCACACACTGGTTACTACTACATTATCCTATAAATAATTGTATGGACAAACAAATTTTAAAACTTTTCTTCGCAATACTTTTCCCCGCATCGGCGTTTGGACAGCCGGTCATGATTGAAAAACCTGTGCTCTGCGCAGAAACTGCAACAGTTATGAATGGTATAGCCAGCAGTCAATACGGCGAAAAACCGTCTTGGATCGGTGCAGATGAAAAAAGTAAATTTACATTATTTGTCAATGAAAAAACTAAAACTTGGACTCTAATACAGTTTGACAACAATGTTGCCTGTATTATAGGAGTTGGAGACGGAAGCACCAATATATTTTTAGGACCAAAGACCTAATAAATATTTGATGAAAAAAATTTTACTTAATCCATGGACGGCACTTATTACACTTGCCGTAGTAATCGGAGTTAGGTTTCTAGACCCCAGTTTTATAGAATCGATTAGACTACGCTATTTCGATCAATTAATTATCAGCCAACCTGCTAAAGAAGTTTCTATACATACAGTCAATGTTGATGAAGACGCATTAGACAGGTATGGGCAGTGGCCTTTTCCTAGGGGACAATACGCGGAGATTATCAAAGACTTATACAAGCGTGAAGCAGGCTTGGTGGTATTCAATGTATTAATGCCTGAAAAAGATCGTTTCAATCAGGACCAACTCCTAGCAAGAACCATGCAAGATCTACCTGTGGTCTTGCCTGCAATAGGTAGTGCTAAGTCGAAAAATGCCGATCACGGCAGTCCTGTACAGATAGTAGGTCTAGATCCTTCAGGCAAATTAGTTGAATATCCAGGATTGGTAAATTCTGTAGCTTCTTTGAGTCAATTGGCGGCAGGAATAGGCATTGTTAATACCTTTCCTGAAATTGACGGTGTTGTTCGTCGTATGCCTCTGGTCATTGCGGCCGGAGAAAATATTCATCCTGCACTGAGTTTAGAGACAATACGTGTGGCAACACAGGACAAGATACAGGTAAAGATCGGTGAATTAGGGGTTGATGCAGTACGTGTATCTAAGTCCGGACGAATCAATACAGATAACCTCAGTCGTATATGGATTGACTGGGCAGGTAAACCTACAGAACACAGCCTGGCCAATTTGCCACAATCATTCAATGGCGGCATCGTAATAGTTGGGCTTAGTGCTGCTGGATTGGTCAATCCTATAGCGACCGCAGCCGGAGAAGTTTGGCCTCACTTTTTACAGGGTGCTGTTATTGGCACCATGATGACACAGACTAACATACAACGAACAACTAGTGCAGACCTTTATGAAGTAACAGGCATATTAGTGGCCGGTATTGTTTTGATTTTTTTAATGAGGTGGACCTATGCAGGTATTGCGGCAACTGTGGTCGTTATTGGCGGCATCATTTTTGGCAGCATTTATTCTTACAGTAACTTTTTATTTTTATATGACGCAACTGCCCCCGCAGTTGGCCTTGGAATGGTCGCTTTGCACGCCTACATGGTCAAGTTCGTATCAGAATTCTTACAGAAACAACAGATTAGAAAACAATTCCAAAGTTACCTCAGCCCCGATCTAGTTGCAAAACTAATTAAGAATCCTGGTTTATTAAAACTAGGCGGTGAGGAAAAAGAACTGAGTATCATGTTCACAGATGTGCGTGGATTTACCAGTATCAGTGAACATTATGGCAAAGACGTCCAGGGTCTAACTAGCATTATGAATCGCTACATGACTGCTATGACACGTACTATTTTAGAAACCGGCGGCACACTGGACAAGTATATTGGTGACGCACAGATGGCTTTCTGGAATGCACCGTTAGATGAAACTAAGCATTGCAAGGATGCAGTAGAAGCTGGATTACAGATGTTAGGAAGCTTAGATGCGTTTAATGCCAGCATCAAAGATGACGGAGTACCGCCCTTTGGTATGGGCATTGGTATCAACACTGGGATTGTTGTGGTCGGTAACATGGGCAGTGAGCAACGTTTTGATTATACATGTCTTGGAGATTCTGTCAATCTTGCATCCAGACTGGAAGGACAGAGTAAGAACTATGGAGTCCTCATGGTTCTTGGTCCCCTCACTGCTGAACGACTAGGCAACGAATATTTCGTGCTTGAACTAGACTGTATTGCTGTGAAAGGTAAGAAAGAAGGCGTTAATATATTCACAGTGTTTTATAATCCTAGTTCAGAAGAAGAGCTTGTAGAATGGAACCACAAGAAAGAAATACATGATCTAATGCTTGCATACTATCGCAGGCAACAATGGGATAAAGCAGTTGCACTTATTACAGAAGTTCTAAAAGGATCCTTTAATAAAGGAATGGATAACTATTATACACTATGGATTGAACGCATTGAAGAAATGCGCGGCTCCGATCTACCTACTGACTGGGATGGAGTTTTTAGGGCTACAAGTAAGTGATGTATAAAGATATTTGGTTTTGGTGGTATGACGAATCAGTACGTCAATTTTTACTTTGGTATTACTGGCCTAATTTTTTATTAGGCAATTTTGACGAATGGCATAAATTAGGTATAACCTTAAACGGCATGCGTCCTATTAATCTTAGCCAGGCTTAACTTACTTAAAATTACAGTATATACCCATCCTATATCTAATTCAAACCAACGACGACTTAATTTGGCACTGGCCGGATTCATGTGATGATTATTATGTAGTTCTTCACCCCCAATGACAAAGCCTAAAGGTAAAATGTTTTTACTGCTATCATTTGTCTCACCGTTACGATATCCCCAATAATGTCCAATGCCGTTGATTACTCCTGCAGCCCAAAAAGGTATCCAGATCATTTGAATACCCCAGATTAATAAACCCCACCAGGAAAACAAAAGTAAATCAATAATTAGCAACAGTGTGACTCCGAGCCAAGAATATGGGGTGTATAACCTGTTTTCTATCCAATCATTAGGTGTGCCAACGCCATACTGTGCTATCATGTTTTTATCTTTGGCACTTTGAGCATACAAAAATGCACCACCAAAGATTACTTTTTGTATACCGTAGATTCTCGGACTATGAGGATCATTAGATTCATCTGTAAATCTATGATGTTTACGATGTACGGCAACCCATTGTTTAGTAATCATGCCAGTGGTAAACCATAACCAAAAACGCATGAAATGATTGACTATAGAATTAAATTCTATAGATCTATGTGCTTGACTGCGATGTAAGAAAAGAGTAACACACACTATGGTGATGTGTGTCATCACCATGACATAGATAAATGCGGCCATTAGATAATAGCCATGGCCACGTTACAGGCCTGTACAAGATATCTAAAAAGTTGTTCGTTTCCTGCACATTCTTGTGCTGCTCGAATATCACGTATTTCCTGGAGTAGATAATTTTTTTCTTCTACACTGATATTGCCCATTTGGCATTGTTCACAAATTGCTGTTATTTCTTGTTCTAATGGATGCATTATCTTTTCTCCCATGCGGATCTAGCAGTGTCAATCCTTTGCTTGGCAGTCTTTTTTCCTAGTTCACAGAAAACTTTGCTGCCACCTTTAGTCATGCGCTCAATATGTGCATCAAGTCCTTTCATATTTTCATATTGCGGATCATGTCGCCATTCGCTGTATTTGGCTAATTGCTTAGTCAATGGTTGTACAGCCTGCCAATTAGGATTATCGCAATTTACTGCTTCAACTGCTATATCTACTGACACTAATTGATTGAACATCACAGGATCATGATTTCTAGGCCAATATTTTTTAACGGTATCTATAGTTGAACAACCGCTGAGTACTAGTAAACTTGCTGCAAAAATTAAAGATTTCATTATTCATCTCCTGCCGCGTTTTTAACTTCTTCTGGAGTGGCTTTACGACCTTTCGGCCCAATGGCCTTGGCGGCATCTTCTTCTCGTTTCTTTTTAAAAGGATCTATATTAATTTCCTGTTCGGCGATTATACGTTCTTTATCTATGGTTTTACCTCGCAGTTGCAGAACAACCTCTACCTTTTGATTTAATCTAATCAAATCATTATCAAGCATACGTATTCTATCAATAAGTGCGATAAGAGTACCATTAGCCTGTCCTATAACAGGTTTAATAACGGTAGTGACCCATTTCCATACAAAGTAAATGAAATATCCCATGCCAGCGGCCGACACTATAGGAAATCCATATTTGTTAATTAGGTCTGCAATGTTGTCCATATAGGTTTAATGGTCTATTAAATTACATTATAACTAAGGAGTCGATTTTCTTCCAGCAATAGTTTCACTTTGTGAAAGTAATTAGTCTTTGCGTTGATCTACTTGTTCAGCACGGCTTATACGTGTATAATCTGGCTGTAAACCTAGAGCATGACTGATCTTCACATCAACACGCTGTAGGTCATTGGTCATAGTATCAACTCGAGCATCCAAACCTTTGATAATACCCGCCATACCATTTACGGAACTAGTCACACCGTCTAAAATAAATTTTAGTGTTAAAAAAACAAAATAACCAGCGGCTAACGCTGCGGCTATAGGAAATCCTACATCCGCAACTAGTTTAAAGAAGTCTCCCATCCGATTCGCTCCCAGTCCTTCTACATGTATTTATAAATATGATTATGAGTTATCTGGTTTGGATTTTTATTGGAGTTATAGGCGCCGCAGCCTGTTATTGGCTAATGGATTGGCACAATAAACATGAAGATGGTGAATAGTCATCTGTGCTTTCTCTTTGCTATGTGCAGTGGAAGAAATATAATATGATAGTTTTAAAAATAAACCACAGCGGTGCTGAAGTTGAACCAGAGAGTACGAACAGTCGGCTGGTTCTTATTGATGCTACATTGCATGGAGGATTGCGTCCGATATACTTTTGGTAACTGGTATCACATGCTGGTTAACTCATAAATAAAAGTGAATATTTAGTCTTACATCTGGCTTTACAAGGAGACAAGAGATGCCAATTAAAACCATAACTACAACTGTTCGACCAAATACCAATGTAGGGTTCTTTGCTTTCACAGAAGAACAAAACACACACTTTACCAATGTTTATGTAAACACAGGTAAAATGAGCCGTACCATATCCAGGTCGCCAGATAATCTGGTTCGCGTGGTTGAGCGTTTATTTGCCACTGTGGAGGATTTTGAAGCATATAAGGCTGATCCTGTAACACGGGCTGCAAGTGCAAATCGCGATGCTTACAATCAAGCAAACAATCACATAATCACACAATCCAAATTATTGTTGCAATTTAAAACTGGTGCTACATAGCATGGAGCATTGTGGCTGATATCCTTTTGGTCACTGGTATCATATGGTTTTTCTTTTTTAAATGAAACATCTCCGAGAAGTGCGTATGAACTATTTTGAACATTTGAGATTTGCATGGGGTATAGCATTCGCCAGTTTCGTACATGGTATCTTGCCCTGTTTGTTTTCTGACTATGTCACACGTAAAATTACAGGATCTCCACCTAGATATAGGGTTGACGACGATCAGAAATAAATATATACTGCAAGTTATTGCTGTATGAAGCCGAGAGAAAAGTGTTCTGGACGCGGGTTCCAAACCGTGTTCCTACCATTCGAATAATAGGCTCACTTTGGGCCTATTATTTTGGCAAAACCGTATATTGACACATAATCGGTTTGGTGCTACAATATCATCAACAAACACACAGGCACACAGAAAGGCGTAAAATGGCTAAACTTGATATGATGAGCGATCAAAAACTTCTTCAGATCGCCCTTGATGCCGAGCAAGAAATGCTAGAAAAAGTTGAAGCAGTAGGCAAAGGGTGGAGTTCAGGTTTGATCATATCGGGCCCTCCAGGAACAGGTAAATCACATACTGTAAAATCCTTGCTTACAGCAACTCCTGGGCTAGAGCATACCGCTGATGTTTTCACAGAACAAGACTTAGATAAAGATAGCCCAACATATAAACAGTGGCAGGAAAAAGGTAGAACTGTATTGCCAGGCCCTTTAATCCGTAAGAGTCGATATGCTCCGTGGAGTTTAGTTCGAGATTTGTGGCGTAATCGTCACGAAGGTAATATCATTGTTATTGACGACAATGATATTGCGTTGATGAGTGCTACAGAACAAGAAGCACAGAGAGAAGTCCATTATACCGCTAAGAAGATCCTTGAACTGGAATGCGAGGGTGTTCCAGATATGTTCGATTATGATGGCGGCATTATTATACTTACCAACTACAATATGATGAATCCGCCAAAAGAAGGACAGCAAGGATTTAAGAAGTATCACGAACGCTGGCGAGCAATGGTTAGTCGATTGGCAGGTTCGTATGTAGATATGAATCTTGAAGGACGCTCATTGTTAGTGTTCCTTGAACATCGTGTTCGAGAAACCAAACAACTTGTAGATTCTTCTTTCTGGCAAAAAACATATAAAGCAGACGGCATCACCGAAGACCAACAAGAAGAAGTATTCGAGTTCGTTCGCGAACTTGTATCTGAGGATGTGCTAACACAGCAACTTGATTTGCGTGTATATAATACTATTGCTGGTTATGTTATCCGAGCAGACGGCAAGTCTAAGGGATGGAAAGAAATGACTCGCCGAAACCTTGTAAAGAAAGGAACTAAAGTTGACACTGAGTAAGTTTAACCCAAACGACCCTAAATATTGGAAGGATTTTGATCCTTCGGAAAACTCTACTCATACCTTTATCGATAACAAGGATGAAGGTTATGTTGTAAGAGCAAAAAACAATAGGGTAAGAGCCCAAGATCCAGAACGCATAAAGAAAATTTCTGAGTTCAATAAAAAGAATAGCAAGTTCAAAGATCCTGCTATTCGTGAAAAGTCTCGCAAGATTAAACAAGATAACGGTTCTTATATTAGTCCAGAAATTGCCGCACCTATCTACTGTGATCCAGAATTTTGGGGTAAGGATAGATACTACGGTGCTTCTCGTAAGATGGCTGAAAAGTATAATATTACCGAAGCAAGGGCTCACGCCATTCGTGATAATGAGTATAGGTTTGAACCTGTAGAAAAACACGAGTATTGGTTATCTGAATGGAGGGCAACTGTTGCTGTTCGCTGGTGTATATCAACTCCCGGCTCAGAATGGTTAGACTTGTATGATGAGCAGTTTGAAAACGCCATCCCTCCGAGCAAAATCTTTGAAGCACGATTTGAATCTACAGACCCGTTAGAGTTTCTATTAGAATCTTGTCCAAATGCCTATGCTACTCGTGATAAGAAAGGTAGAAAAGATGCTATTCGCAGAGCACTTAGAGATACATTTCCGTTCTTGACTAACGAGCAAAGCCAAAAGCATATTTTTTATAGCAGGGCAGATGCCGCAAGATGGTGTATGGAAAACTATGGACAAACTAAGTCTTTTGAAATGGGCATTGGTTTATTGTTTAACGATGACAAGAAAACAGTCTTCCAGAAGAAACAACTTTCTGGATTTGTTTTCTATAAAGAAAACCTTTAACTTAAACGTCGAATCTTAAATCCGCCGTTAGTAACGCTACCTCGTAGGCAAGCATTACCGAAGTTGTTAGGATTATAGCCTCTGTCTAAACACCATTGGCGTAATCCTTCAACTTTTTCTACAGTTCCATCTGGGTGCGTTATTTCGTAGAGTTTGCCGTTCCAAGTTTTGCCTGGCTTCTCTGCCCTACGAGCCTTAACCATTTTACTAATCTTTGCTCTATGCTCTGGAGTCTGAACAGTTCCGCGAGCTCTTAAACCTCCTTTGCGTCCGCCTTCAATCATAGACTGTTTAGCGGCATCAAAGTTAGCATCAAGTTTGGCTAACCCTTGCCAGGCAACATAGTCTTGCCAGTTGCCGTGTTGCTCGTATAACAAACGGTGTGCTTCTGCGTGTTCAGCAGGAGTAAGTTCAACAAGGTTAGACTGATCGTCTGTTCCGCCCATATATCTTGGAATAATGTGATGTTTGTGTAGCATAATATTATTTAGTCGAAACCAAGTAAAATCACTTGACATAGGTTTCGACATTCTATATAATAAATACCATATTGTTGTAATTCCTTCGAAAAGGATGCTTTCAAGACGCGGGTTCGACTCCCGCCATCTCCACCAAGAATATTTTGGCACAGA
>Ga0194129_10008706_pt1 | contig 11646 bp, 10 predicted proteins | sample TA2KigCa35mmetaG_FD_150862 | JGI IMG/M metagenome (GOLD analysis project Ga0194129, IMG submission 150862) | Freshwater microbial communities from Lake Tanganyika, Tanzania - TA2015038 Kigoma Deep Cast 35m | ecosystem: Environmental > Aquatic > Freshwater > Lake | place: Tanzania: Lake... | reverse complement strand
GTAGTGCGCATGCAGCCATCCCGCCAGGCCCGCAAAGAGCGCGGCGGCCACGAAAACCTTGAGCTTGAGCGAGGCCGATTGCACGCCGAAGCTTTCCACCATGACTGGGTCGCGCAACGCCCGGATCGCACGGCCGGCGCGACTGTCAATCAGCGTGGTGGTACCCGCCAACAGAATGGCAAGTAGCGCCCACACCAGCAGCATGAACCGTGCGGGCTCGACCAGACTCAGGCCAGCGGCCTCGAGCCGTGGTACGCCGGACAGGCCATTGAATCCGCCCAGCCCCTGCAGGTTGCCGAACAGATAAAACAGACCCAGACCCCAGGCCATGGTGCCCAGCACCAGATAGTGACCCGAGAGCCGGATGGTGAGCCAGCCGATGAGCGCGCCCGCCAGCCCGCTGGCGGCCAATGAGAGGGGCAGCGTCAACCAGGGCGACAGACCAAGGTGAATGATGGACAGCGCCGACACATAGGCGCCCAGTCCAACAAAGGCGGCCTGACCGAACGAGGTGATGCCAACCATGCCGGTAAGCAGCACCAGGCCCAGACAGACGATCGAGTACAGCCCGACATACCCCAGCAGCGTGACGATCCAGACCGGCAACATCCAGGGCGCGAGCACGATCAGCAGTGCCACCACCAGCGCGGGAATTCGATGGGCAGGCACAGCCATGGAATCAGTCGTCCTCGCCGTGGAGCGAGTGATCGGTGAGCGAGCGCCACAGCAGAATCGGCACCAGCAGCACGAACACAATGGCTTCCTTCAGCGCCGACGCGAAAAACGAAGCGAACGCTTCAAACACGCCCACAGCAAGCGCGCCCAGCACAGCCACCGGGAAGCTGGCCATTGCCGCACACACCACACCGATAAACGCTTTCAATCCAATCAGGAAGCCAGAGTCATAGTAGATGGTGGCGATAGGTCCGATCATGAGGCCCGATAGCGCGCCGATGAGACCAGCAATGCTGAAGGCGAGCAGTCCGGCTCGCTCGGTGCGAATGCCCACCAGGCGCGCGCCGAAGCGATTGATCGCGGTGGCACGCAGCGCCTTGCCCCACAGCGTGCGCTCAAAAAACACCCACAGCGCGGCAATCATCGCGATGGATACCGCAAGCGATAGCAGCAGATGCCAAGACAGTGTGGTGATGCCAACATCGAGTCGGCCACTGATGAAGGGCGGGGTACGCAGACCCTCGGCACCGAAAAAGAACAAACCGAAACCGACCAGCATGTAGTGCGCGGCAACGGCGGCGATCAGCTTGACCAGTACGCTGGCCTCGGCCAGCGGTCGGAAGGCGGTCAGGTACAGAAGCGGCGCAAGCGGGGCCACCAGCAGCAGCGTGATCAGCGCATGCACGATCACCGGCGCGTCGGCGCCGGCCAAGCCGCTTCGGGTGATGGCATACCCAAGAACGGGCGGGATAAGCGCCAGCAGCAGCACGCCGCGCATCGGCTGCCATTCACCGCTGCGCTGGCAGCGCCAGGCCTGGACCAACACCGCCAGCAGGCCGAGCCCTGCCAGCAGCCATACGGTGTTGGGCGCAATGCCCTGGCGCAGCAGGCTCATTGTGAGCGCGGCGAACGCGACCATGTCGCCCGCCGGCACCCACAGCACCCGCGTCACCAGAAACACCAGGACGATCGATACCGCGAGCAGCGCGTAAATCAGCCCGCTGGTAAGGCCGTCCTGGACCAGCAGTGTGGCAATGGTGGCGTTCAAGCGGCCTCGATCAGGGCTTGAACAGGCGGAACGCGCCGCTCTTCACCTCAACCAGCACGCGGCCACGCTCATCGACACCATAGCGGTCGGCATCAGTGTGGCGATACACCGCGTTGGTGCCGACCACGTCGTTGCCCGCGATCATCGCGTCGCGCAGCGCTGTACGGAACTGCGGTGTACCGGGCTTGGCGCCCGACTTGGCCGCGGCCGCGGCGGCGGCATCCAGCAGCAGATAGGCGTCCCATGCGTAGCCGGCAAACGGCGTGACCGCGCCCGGGCCCCACTTGGCCTGGTAGCGCGCAATGAAATCGGTGGACACCTTGCGAATCGGGTTCGACTCAGGCAGATCCGGTGTGACCACCATGGGGCCGGTGGGCATCAGCGCGCCTTCAACCGCTTTGCCGCCCGACTGGATGAACGCGCCGGCCACCGCACCATGCGTGTGATAGATGGGGCCTTTGAAGCCGAGATCCTTGATGCTGACGTGCGGCAGCACTGCAGGCGTGCCCGACGCGCCGACAAATACCGCGCCCGGCGAGGCCGAGAACACCTTGAGCGCCTGCGCGGTCACGGATGTGTCGGTTCGGTTGAAGCGCTCAGTGGCCACCACCTTGATGCCGGCGTCGGCTGCAAGCTTGCTGAACCCGTTCCAGTTCAGATCACCCCAGCCGTCAGCGTAGCCAATGTAGGCCGCGGTTTTGATGCCGCGCCGCTTCATGTCATCAACGATGGCAGACACCATCAGCGGCACGGGCTGCGGGATGTTGAGGAGCCAGGCGGCTTTACCGGATGGAATGGCCACTGGCGCCATCGCAATCTGCAGCGTGCGCGATTCGTTGGCGATATCAAACATGGCTGTGGCCACCGGCGTGGAGGTGGACCCGACGATCGCGTCGACCTTGTCTTCATCCACAAACCGGCGCGCGTTCTTGATCCCCGCGGTGGGGTCGCCACCGTCATCAAGCACGATCCAGCGTGCGGGCAGGCCACCAAGCGTCGGCGGATAGATTTCAGCCGTGTTGCGATACGGAATGCCGACCGACGCATTGGGGCCGGTGAAAGTTCCTGTCAGCCCAATACGGATTTCCTGGGCGATTACGCTGGCGGACAGCCCTGCAGCGACGGCGAGCGCGCTCAGTTTCAAGGCGAGTTGACGAACCGGTGTCATGGAGTCTCCTGGTGAGTGGGTAAGGGCCGATCAATCGGCTTCGAATAAGCGGCCTTGGCAGGCTGGGTACTGACTATAGGGGTTGAAGGCCCCGCGTTGCAATGTCCCGGATCGAAGCGGCTAGATGCCGGACAGCAGGCTTTTCATCGCCGAAACCAGCGCGCTCGATTGTGCGGCCACTTTATCGAGGGGGCGCCTGAGCAACTTGGCAGGCAAGGGCGCAGCGCAGTGCGCGAGGGCGACCAGTCGTTTGCCTATCACTTCAATGATGGGGTCTACCCCGTAGGGTCCTTGATGTCGGCATCAAACATGGCAAGCGGGACAGTCATTCGCGTGGGAAAAGCGTCGAGCAGGTCGCTTTGAATAACCACGACGTAAGGAATTCCTTCCGCCGCGCAGCGACTGGGGTTGCTGAAAACGTCGTACTGGGCCATGCGCTCTCACCACGGACGCAGGTCGGCACCCGGGATGCCGTACGTGCCATAGCGGGCGTTCTGCTCCTTCGTGGCATGGCCATTTTGGCCATGTCTGGGCTGCCAAGGTTCACCGGTCCCGGGGCGCACCTGGAACCCGAAAGGCGAACCGCGGTGATCTTCGGTAGTATCGATTTCGTGAACGGTTATTGCCCGAAGAGCACACGCAACTCATGATCACCTGCAAAAGAATCGCCGGCGCCTTGGGCGCGGAAATCGTTGGACTGAACCTTCGAGCGGCCCTGGGTAACCAGGCGGTATTCGGCGAGTTGCGAAAGCTCTGGCTGGAGCATCAGGTGCTCTTTTTCCGTGAGCAGGATCTGCCGCCCGCGGAATTCATGCAATTCGCCAGGCATTTTGGCGAGCCCGTTGAGTACCCGATGGTCAAGGGATTGCCCGACTTTCCCCAGATTATCGAGGTGAAGAAACTCGAGCATGAACGCAACGCGTTCGGGGCGGTATGGCACTCTGACACCGTGTATCTCGAGCGCCCACCGATGGCGTCGATGCTGATTGCGCGGGAACTCCCGCCGTTCGGCGGCGACACCCTGTTTTCGAGCATGTACGCCGCGTATGAAAATCTGTCTGAGGGCCTGCGCGCCATGCTGGACGGGATGCGCGCGGTCAACTCCTCGGCCAAGGCAGACGTCACGCGAACCCGCGAAGATCGGGTGAAAACCGATGGGTCCGAGGCGCGTCGCGACTACACCTCAGAGCATCCGGTGGTGCGCACCCATCCCGAAACGGGCCGCAAGGCGCTCTACGTGAACCCGGCCCACACTGTTCGCTTCGCGGGATGGACCGATGACGAGAGCGCGGGCCTGCTGCGCTACCTGTTCGAGCACCAGGTGCGCCCTGAATTTACCTGCCGTTTCAGCTGGCAGCCGGGATCGGTCGCGCTCTGGGACAATCGCTGCGCCATGCACAATCCGGTGAACGACTATCACGGTTATCGCAGGCTCATGCATCGAATCACGCTGGCTGGCGACGTGCCGGCGTAGACCCTCCAATGGAGAACCCCATGACCACGCAAAACGATACCGATACGCTCGCCCCCAAAGCGCGCGCCACGCATTCAGCCAAGCCCGCTAGCCGTGGCGTTCATCATCTGGCGCTGAACACCAGCGACATGAAGATGACGATCGACTTCTACTCGCGGGTAATGGGTATGCCGCTGATTCACGCGCTCAGGGTGCCGCCGGGCGTTGGGGCGGGTCCGCTCAATCGCGGCAACCCGCCTTACGAAAATCTGAGGCACTATTTTTTTGATGCGGGTGGTGATGCGATGGTGGCCTTCTTCGAACTGCCGAAAGACGCTCCCGACACTGCTGATCGGAACGCCGTATCAGCGATGCAGCACTGCTCGTTTACCACCTCCAAGGCGCAGTTCGATGTGCTGGTCAAGCGGCTCAAGGACTATCAGGTCCCGGTGATCGGACCTCTGAACGTGGGTTCGGGGTCATGGTCAATTTATTTCTTTGATCCAAACGGCATTCGCCTCGAATACACCTACCAGGAAGGCGATGGAGACGACGTTCGGGTGGTGGAGCGCTGGACTCAGACGCGTGAGGAAATCATGGCGGAACTGAGCTCGCTCAGCGGCGATACGGCCTGGCTGCAGAGCATGACCGCGCACCTGCCCGATGAGCGCAATTAACGGACGCTTTTCGCAACGAATCAATCGCGCCGAAGCCGCACCGGGTTACTCAGTCGCCCGATGCGCTCGATCTCGCAGGTAACCACGTCGCCCGCCCGCAGAAATTGCGGTGGCGTCATGGCATAGCCCACGCCGGGGGGCGTACCGGTGGCAATGACATCGCCTGGCAACAGCGTCATGCCCTGCGACAGATCAGCAATGATCTGGCCCAGCTTGAAGTGCATGTGTGCAGTGGTGTCTGACTGTCGCAGATCGCCATTGACCCAAAGCTGAAGGCCAAGCGAATGCGGGTCGGCGATTTCATCCTGCGTCACCACCCAGGGCCCCATCGGGCAAAAGGTGTCGAGTCCTTTGCCCTTGAACCACTGGTCATGCCGGCGCTGCAAATCGCGCGCTGTCACATCGTTGATGATGGTGTATCCAAAAACGGAGGCCGTGGCCGACTCGGCACTCGCATTTCGAACTGCCGTGCCGATGACAACCGCAAGCTCCACTTCATAGTCGATTTTGTCCGACACTGAAGGCTCGATTTCTATCGCCCCACCATCGCCGACGACCGTACTGGGCGGCTTGGTGAAGTACTGCGGATGCTGCGGAATGGGTGTTTGAATGCCGCGTTTCAAATCGCCCTCGCGCACATGTTCCAAATAATTGCGCCCCACGCAGAACACATTGCGCGCGGGCCTTGGAATGGGTGCGAGCAGCTGCGATCTGGCAATACGCCGCGTGCGCAGCGCGCCGTCGGGCGCATTGAGCCGCGCTCGCAGCGCGGCAAGCGCCTCCGCGGGGGCGGCGGCAAGCTCGCCGATGTCGCGCGCCTCCGCAAGCGCGGCGATATGGCGCAGATCGAAGATTTCAAGCGTATCGCCCAGGTCGGCAATGAGCGCCGCACAACGCGGCGACTGCCCATCCTGGAAACAAAGCAGCTTCATGGCGGCTGGCGCGCTACTGGCAGTCGACCGTGGGGAACTCGGCGGGAATCGTGATCTCGAGGTTGTGGCAGTCGTCGGAGTAGTCAAGCACGGTGTGCTTGATATTGGGAGGCATCAGCCAGGCGTCGCCCGCTTTCATGGTCATCACACCGTGTCCCTCATGCTCAATCTTGATCCAGCCCTGCAGGCAATAAACCAGCTGCAGCTGAACGCCGTGCATGTGGCGTTTGCGAACCTCATCGGTACAGGGGGCAAGCAGCTTGATGACATGCGCATGCACCATGCCCTCGGTGGCCTGCGCAAACCCCAGATCGCGATAGCGCGCATACGGGCGCAAACCATGCGTCTTGTAGTCGTCGTCGCCATTGAACCGGCTGACGGTGAACGTCTGGGTAACATCGGATAACTGTTTCATGAGGGTGCTCCTGTTATGCAACCTGGCGCTCAACGAGCCTGTCGGCGAGCAATCCAGGCGCCAAGCTCGCCCACAATGCCACGCCGAAACGCAAGCACGCAGGCCACGAAAATGACGCCCTGAACCACCAGCACCCAGGTGCCCAGGCTGGTCAGATAGTTTTCAAGCGCAGCCACCACCACTGCACCCGCGAGAGGCCCCAGCAGCGTTCCAACGCCGCCGATGATTCCCATCAGCACCGCGTGTCCCGACATGGTCCAGTGTACGTTGGTGAGCGAGGCCAGCTGGAAGCTAAGCGCGTCAAGCGCGCCGGCGATGCCGGCAAAAAATGCCGAGAGCACAAAGGCGGCCCACTTGTAGCGATCAACGGGATAGCCCAGCGATAGCGCGCGCGACTCGTTGTCGCGAATGGACTTGAGCGCCAGCCCGAAGGGAGAGGCGATGATGGTATTGATGGCGACAAAGGACAGCACCGAGATCACCAGCGCGAAGTAGTACATGTTGAGATGATCAGCGAGGTTGATGCCCAGGAAGCTGCCGCGCGGTACAGCCTGGATGCCCTCGTCATTGCCGCTGAACTCAGCCTGGACGATGAAGAAGTAAAACATCTGCGCGAGCGCCAGCGTGATCATCGAAAAATAAATGCCCTGACGTCGGATGGACAGGAACCCGAATGCGGCGCCAAGCGCGGTGGCCGCCGCGGCGCCAACGATGACCGACGAAAGCGGATCGAGCCCTGCAAATTTTGCGCAGACTGCGGCTGCATAGGTGCCTGCGCCGTAAAAGGCTGCATGGCCAAACGACAGCATGCCGCAGTAGCCCAGCAGTAGGTTGAACGAGCACGCCAGCAGCGCAAAGCACAACACCTTGAGCAGGAAGGGGGGGTAAATGACCACGGGCGCCAACAGCAGCAGCGCAAGCAGCACCAGCTGGGCGCGAGGCGTATCAAGCACCGGAATGAGACCGGGGCGGGGCGCATCCTGGGGATCGGGACGGTGCGTGAGCACCACGCCAAAAAGACCCGATGGACGAATGAGCAGCACAATGACCATGGCCACGAACACCGCAGTGGTGGAGGCCTCGGGATAAAACACTTTGGTCAGGCCCTCAATGATGCCGAGCGCAAAACCACTGAGCACCGCGCCAATGATTGAGCCCATGCCGCCGATGACCACCACGGCGAACACCACGATGATGAGCTCGGAGCCCATGTTGGCATTGACCTGATAGAGCGGTGCCGCCATGACGCCTGCAAAGCCCGCCAGTGCCACGCCGAAGGAATAGGTCAGCATGAGGATGCGTGGCACATTGATACCGAACGCGCGCGTGAGTGGCGCGTTCTCGGTTGCTGCTCGCACGTAGGAGCCAATCGAGGTTTTTTCGATGGCAAGCCAGGTCAGGAGGCAGACGACGATGGATACCGCGATGACCCAGCCGCGGTAGTGGGGCAGCAGCATGAAGCCAAAGTTCCACGCGCCGGTCAGACCCTGGGGTAGGGGATAGCCTTCGCCCGAGGCGCCGAAGATGTTCCTGACGATTCCCTCGGCAATCAAGGTAAGTCCGAAGGTCATCAACATTCCGTACAGATGGTCCAGGCGATACAGGTGGCGCAGGAACAGGCGCTCGATGATGAATCCGACCACCCCAACAACCAGTGGGGCAACCAGCAGCGACACCCAATAGGACAAGCCCAGGTACTTCAGCAGCAGCCAGGCCGTGAGCGCACCCAGCATGTACTGGGCGCCATGCGCGAAATTCACAACATTGAGCAGGCCGAAAATCAGGGCAAGCCCAAGGCTGAGCAGCGCATAAAAGCTTCCGTTGATCAGTCCAACGAGCAACTGACCAAACAGCGCCGGCAGAGGCGGGAGAATCTCGAGAAGACTGTTCATCGATTGTGCTGCAGTTAGATTCCTAGATAAGCCTTGACACGATCGGCTTGGGTAAGAAGACCGTTTTGATCGAACTCGTCGACGATACGGCCATGCTCCATCACATAGCTTCGATCGACCAGTCTGGAGACGAACCGGAAGTTCTGTTCGACCAGCAAGATCGTGTAGCCACGCTGCCGGAGAAGCTGAATGATTTGGCCGATGCGTTCGACAATCACTGGTGCGAGCCCTTCAGTGGGCTCGTCCAGCAGCAGCAACTTTGCTCCGGTACGCAAGATGCGCGCGATTGCCAGCATCTGCTGTTCGCCGCCGGACAGTTTCGAGCCCTGGTTGTTGCGCCGCTCGAGAAGGTTCGGAAACAGCTCGAACAGTTCGTCGAGCGTGAAGCCGCCCTGAGCCACCACGGGCGGCAGTTTCAGGTTCTCGAACACCGTGAGGCTGGAGTAGATTCCGCGCTCTTCCGGGCAGTAGGTAATGCCAAGGCGTGCAATGGATTCGGGATTGAGCGACAAAAGCGATCGCCCTTTGAACTCGATTGCGCCGCTGCGCCGCGGCACCAGGCCCATGATCGATTTCAGCGTGGTGGTTTTGCCCGCGCCGTTTCGCCCGATCAGCGCAACGACCTCGCCCGCCTGCACGTTGAGATCGACACCATGCAGGCTTTGCGACTGTCCGTACCACGCGCACACGCCGCGAAGCGCGAGCTCAGGGGAGCTTTGGTTCATGCGTGCGCCTGAATCGGTTCGCTGCCAATGTAGGCGGACAGTACATCGGCGTTACCGCTGATCTCGGCAAAGCTGCCTTCAGCGATCTTGCGACCTCGCGCCAGCACGGTGATGGTGTCGGAAATGGATGAGACCACCGATAGATTGTGCTCAACCATGAGCACGGTTTTCTTGCGCTTGAGCGCTCCGATCAGTGCGGTGATTCGCATCACGTCTTCGGCACCGAGCCCCGAGGTGGGTTCGTCGAGCAGCAGGACGTCTGGCTCGAGTGCCAGCGTGGTGGCAATTTCAAGCGCTCTGCGCTTGCCGTAGGACACACCGCTTGCCAACTGGTCGGCGTCAGCGCTCAGGCCAACCTGGGCCAATAACTCGTCGATTCGACGCGCGGTCTGGTCGGCGACCTGCGTCGTCCGCCAAAACACCCGACAGCTTTGATCACGTCGTTGCAGGGCAACCAGAAGATTTTCCCGTAGCGTCAGACTGGGAAAAACCGCCGAAATCTGAAATGAACGAACCAGACCCATGCCCGCAACCCGAGCGGCGGCCACGCGGGTGATGTCCTGTCCTCGAAACAGGATGCTGCCCGCAGTAGGCGCCAGAAAGCGGGTAAGCAGGTTGAAGGTGGTGGTCTTGCCGGCGCCATTGGGACCGATGAGCGCGTGGATGGTGCCTTCGCGCACCTGAAGATCGACCCCGTCGACCGCCACGAAGCCGGCAAACTCCTTCCTGAGGCCTCGGGCCTCAAGAACAGGAGTTTGCACGGCCTGCGGTGCCGCTTGGTGTGGCGTGGTCAAGGGCTTACTTGCTCTTGACCAGCGAACACGCCGGATTCATTGGCGCAAAGGCATCTTTTGCGCTGACCTGACCGATGATTTCGTACAAATCGCCCGGATACTTGGACGCCGACGGCGCCTTGACGCGGGTGAGGTACATGGGGCGCACCAGCTTGTTGTCTTCACGGATCTGGGCGTCTTTCACCGAAAACACGTCGATGGGCATCGAGCGCATCATCGGGACGACTTTCTGCGCGTCGTCCGTGCCAGCGGCGCGTACTGCTCGCAGGTAGTGAAGCGTGCCCTCGTAGTCAGCCATGTGGCCCCAGCTTGGCGGCTTGCCCGCCAGCTTTTCGAAGCGTTGCGCCCAGGCCTTCGACTGGTCGTTCATGTCGTTGTACGCAGGCATGACGAAGGTGATTCCCGCGGCGCTCTCCTGGCCGATTGCCAGCAGATCGGTACTGAAGAACACCAGGGCAGCGATTCGCGTGCCGGCCTTCTGCAGCCCGAACTGATGAGAGGCTTTCACGATATTGACAAGGTCGTTGCCGCCGAACCCGACGCCCAGCACCTGCGCGCGAGAGGACTGTGCCTGCAGCACAAATGACGACACGTCGCCGGCATTGAACGGAACACGGACGTCACCGAGAATCTTGCCGCCTGCCGCCGACACACCGGCCGTAGCAGCAGCCCGCGCCGGGGGGCCTGCAGCGGTGTCCTGCACCATCAGGAACCAGTTTTTGCCGCCCTGTTCGGTGATGTTACGGGTGACCGCTGATGCGAGCGCGAATGAATCGGGGGCCCAGTGTACGGCGTTGGGCAGGCAGGACTTGCCGCTCAGCTCGCTGCTAAGCGGGATGGTGTGCAGAAGCGTGCGATTGGGGCGGTCTTTGGCGATGGCGTTGGCAGCCAATGCCACCGAGGATCCCGCCAGACTTACCACCACCGACACGCCATCACGATCAAACCACTGTGTGATCAGCGGGCCACCCACGCTTGGCTTCATCTGATGGTCGGCCACGAGCAGCTCGATTTTTCGGCCGAGGACGTTACCGCCGAAGTCATCGATTGCCATTTGCACCGCAATAGCCGAGCCCTTGCCGGTGATGTCGCTGTACGCCGAGGACATGTCGGTGGCCATGCCGATTTTGAACGGGGCATTGCCTTGCGCGGACGCTGATGTGCTCACGCCAAGCAGCGCTGCCGTGGCAGCCAGCGAAATGAACGCGCGCCGATGCCGGCCCAATCGTGGGTGGGTCATGATATCTCCCTGAGGTGACGCACATGGCGTCTTGGTGTTGTGAGTGTTGCGCGTCTTCGAGATGCTCTGCGCGCGTTCGTCCAATATGCTTCACACTCGCCGCTCTCGTTAATCAATCGTCTCGGGAGTCGCGATGGAACTCGGGTTGCGCGATAAACAGGTCATGGTCACCGGCGCGTCAGAAGGAATTGGCCGATCGATCGCAGCGCTGTTCGCTGCCGAAGGTGCCCGACTTGTCCTTGTCGCCCGAGGACGCGAACGGCTCGAGGAGCTCGCACGGGCGCTGCACGAAAAGCACGGGAGCCAGGTCCAGATCGCGCCGGAAGATTTATCTGACGATGCCGCAGCGGGCCGTCTGACAGCGGCCTACCCTGAGGTCGACGTGGTGGTCAATAATGCAGGCGCGATTCCGGGGGGCCCGCTTGAGCAGGTGTCGCAGGACACCTGGCGCAAGGCCTGGGATCTGAAAGTGTTTGGCTACATATCAATGATGCGCGAGTCTTATACGCGCATGGTCGCCCGGCAATCCGGCGTGATCGTCAATGTGATCGGAGCGTCGGCCACCGGACTCGATCCCAGCTATGCGGCGGGCAGCACGGGCAACGCGGCACTTGAGGCCTTGACGCG
>Ga0194129_10008705_pt1 | contig 11647 bp, 8 predicted proteins | sample TA2KigCa35mmetaG_FD_150862 | JGI IMG/M metagenome (GOLD analysis project Ga0194129, IMG submission 150862) | Freshwater microbial communities from Lake Tanganyika, Tanzania - TA2015038 Kigoma Deep Cast 35m | ecosystem: Environmental > Aquatic > Freshwater > Lake | place: Tanzania: Lake... | reverse complement strand
TCGCCACCGACGCCGATCATCGGCTCTCGATCCCGGCGCTATCCTCGGCGATCGCCGAAGATCGGCGCGCGGGTCTGCTGCCGTTCTGCGTGGTCGGCAGCGCCGGGGCCGTCAACACCGGCATCGTCGATGACCTCGAGGGCATCGCCAGCGTCGCGCGCCGTGAGGGGCTCTGGTTCCACGTCGATGCGGCCTACGGCGGTTTCTTCGCGCTGACCGAGCGGGGGCGTCGCGCGCTCGCGGGGATCGAGCTCGCCGACTCGGTCGTGCTCGATCCTCACAAGGGGTTGTTCCTCCCCTACGGCACGGGTTCGGTCGTGGTTCGCGACCGCCGCGCGCTCGAGCGGGCGCACGCCGGTCGAGCGGCCTACTTGCCCCCCCGGCAGGACGACGACGACGTGATGGACTTCTGCGACATGGGCCCCGAGCTCAGCCGCGATGCGCGAGGCTTGCGGATCTGGTTGCCTCTGAAGATGCACGGCGCCTCGGCGTTTCGCGCCGCGCTCGACGAGAAGCTCGACCTCGCCGCGTACGCCGCCGAGGAGCTCGCACGCGAGGCCGACGTCGAGCTGGCCTGCTCGCCGACGCTCTCGTTGTTCGCCTGGCGCTACCGACCGAAGGGCGTCGAGGGGGCCGAGCTCGACGCGCTGAACCGCCGCCTTCTCGCGGGTGTGAACCAGCGTCAGCGCGTGCTCTTCACCGGCACGACCCTCGAGGCGGGCTTCTTCCTCCGGGTGTGCGTGCTGTCGTTCCGCACGCACCGCGATCGCATCGCGATTGCGCTCGAGGACATTCGAGCCGAGCTCGCGACCTTGCGCCACGACGCCTCGTAGCTCCGGTGTGGTCCAATGTGCGACAAAGTGGGCCGGGGCTTGACGCTTCGACTATCCCCGCGTCATGCAGCGCGCACGCGGCGTGCTGTGAAGGTCCCCACGATGGTCACGCGCTCGAGCTCCCTTCGGTTTCGTCATCCCGGCGTGCTCGCGCTCGCCCTTGGATTCTGGCTCGTCGCCTGCGGTCAGGAGTCTCGCGACGAGGCTTCGAGCGGCGCCGGCGCTCCCGGCAATCGCACCTCGGATCTTCCGCATCCGGTCGTGACGGCGAGCGCTGCCGTGACCGTCGATGCTGCGCCGACTCCCCTCGCCACGGCGAGCGCCGTCGCCTCGGCAGCGCCTGTGGTCGAGTACGAGAGCGACGAGCTCCCCGAGCTCGACGAGCCTGGCGAGACGCTTGCGTCTCAGCGTGCCGCCTTGCTCCGCCGCGTGCGCGCGATGCATCGCCTCGACGACGGTCAGATCGCCGCGATCGACGCCGCGATGGCCAGAGCGAAGAAGACGGGGCAGGGCAACCCGGAGTCGACGACCCACCCGATGACGCGCGCCGAGTGTATGGCGAAGCGACGCGAGGCCGGTGTGCGCGACGAGAAGAAAGCTCGCTGCGGCTCGCCGTACATGGTCCCCATCTTCGATCCGGCGACCGAGACGGAGGAGCAGGCCAAGGTCTGCGTCGATCGTTACGAGTTTCCAGGAATTCCCTGCGACTATCCTCTCACTTGGGTCTCGATGGCGCAGGGCCAGGAGATCTGCAAGGCGATGGGCAAGCGGCTCTGCGACGCGCACGAGTGGGAGGGCGGTTGCGCCGGCGCGCTGCGTCCGCCCGAGGAAGAGTACTCGTTCTTCCACGACCGCGCGGGGATGCGTGGCCAACACAACAGCCGCCGCGAGATTCGCTGGGCCTACGGGGACGAAAAGGACCACGCGAAGTGCGGCACGAGCAGCATGAAGTCGAGGTCGTGTCAGTCGAGCGGCTGGAAGGAGTGTGGCTCGAACACCTTCCCCGCGGGCTCGTTCCCCGAGTGCAAGAGTCCCTTCGGGATTTACGATCAGCACGGCAACGCGGCCGAGCACATGGCCCTCCCCCTGAAGCGCCAGGACCTCGGTAGCCGCGGCGGGCTCGGTGCCGCCGAGATGAAGGGCAGCTGGTTCATCTTCCAGAAGTACGAGGCCCACACCGACGATTGCCGCTGGCGCGCGCCGAGCTGGCACGACAACGAGGGTCGGCACCACGCGAACTACCACCTCGGGTTTCGCTGCTGCAAAGACGTCGAATGACGGCTGGACGCGCCCGAGTCGTGCTCCCACGCGCGCCGACGACGCGGCGATGAGACTCTCGCCTCCGTGTCGACTCGACCCATCGCCACGGCGCTCGTGCTCTGTCTGACGGGGCTCCTTGCGTCGGACTCGCGCGCCGAGATGCGACCGACGACACCCGGCGACCGAGCGCGCTACGCCTACCTGCCCGCGAACGCCCCGATCCGCGCGCTCGGTGACATGGCGAGGACGCCGCCGGGGTTCGAGCGCGTCGCGGTCGAGGCGGGCTCGTTCGCAGCCTTCCTCCGCGGACTTCCCCTCCGAGCCGCAGGCGCATCGGTTCGCTCGTTCGATCGCGAGATCATCGTCGACGGCGACGACCCGCGCCTCTACGCCGTCGCCGAGCTCGACGTCGGGCACCGGGATCTGCAGCAATGTGCGGACTCGGCCATCCGCCTGCACGCCGAGTGGCTGTGGTCGCGCGGGCTCGCCTCGCAGGCCGCGTACCGCTTCGTCAGCGGCGACGTCGCGACCTTCTCGGCGTATGCCGCCGGCGAACGACCCCTCGTCGCTGCCAACCGCGTCCGGTGGGAGCGGCGCGCCGAGCCACGCTCCGACCGCGTGGCGTACCGCGCGTTTCTCGAGGTCGTCTTCACCTACGCGAGTACCCTCTCGCTCGCCCGCGAGCTTGTTCACGTCGCCCGTGCGGAGGTCAGCCCCGGCGACGTGTTCGTCGCGCCGGGCTCACCGGGGCATGCGGTCCTGGTCCTCGACGTCGCGCGCGATCGTCACGGGCGACGCGTCGCGCTGCTCGGTCAGGGCTACATGCCCGCCCAGGATTTTCACGTGCTCGCCTCCGCCGAGGAGGGCCTGTCGCCGTGGTTCTCGCTCGAGACCGAGTCGGTTAAGACGCCGTTCTGGCCGAAGCCCTTCTCCTGGGCGCAGCTGGGGCGGTTCGCTCGACCCACGGAGCACTGAGCGAAGCGCCGCGAGGCTCGACAGCCTCGCTCGACTTCGACCGCTCGCCGTGTGAAGCCGTCGGCATGCTCGGAGAGGCGTGTGCGCTCGGTGCGGCGATGTGCTGGTCGATGAGCCTCATCCTCTTCAAGAGCTCCGACGAGGTGTCGCCGCTCGCGATGAACCTCTTCAAGAACGTCGTCGCGCTCCTCCTGCTCGTGGTCACGATGCTGGCGCTCGGCCTCGGCGTCGATCGAGCTCGCCCGCTCGAGGACTGGCTCCGCCTTGCGGTGAGCGGGATCCTCGGCATCGCGGTCGCCGACACCCTGACCTTCATGGCGCTGCGGAGGCTCGGTGCCGGCCTGCTCGCGGTCGTCGACACCGCTTACTCGCCCACGATGGTGTGCCTCGGAGTCCTCGCGCTTGGCGAGCGCCTCTCCGGCGGTTTTCTGCTCGGCGGCGGGCTCGTCCTCGCAGGGGTACTCGTCGCCGTGCTCGAGCGTCCCGCGACCGTGGCCGACGTCCGGGAGCGGCGGTTCGGCATCGCGCTCGGCATCACGGGGATCCTCGTGATGGGGCTCGGGGTGATCCTCTCGAAGCCGGTCGTCGAGCGCAGCCATCTCGTCGAGGTCTCGGCGATTCGCTTGGCCGCCGGTGTCGCGGCGCAGCTCATCTGGGTCGGACTCGTTCCATCGCACCGGGAGGCCCTCGCGATCTTGCGGCCAGGGCCGAGCTGGCGACGCCTCGGCCCTGCGGCGTTCCTCTCGGCCTACCTGTCGATGTTGCTGTGGCTCGGTGGGTTCAAGTGGACGAGCGCTGCGACGGCCTCGGTGCTCAATCAGCTGACCACGGTGTTCACGATCGTCCTCGCGCGGATCGTGCTTGGCGAGGCCCTCTCGCGGCGTCGGGCGGCGGGCGCTTTCGTCGCGGCGAGCGGTGCGCTGCTCGTGCTGCTCGGGCGCGGGTGAGTGGATCTTTGTTCCACTATGGCTCCTCGTTGGATCCGAAAATTCAATGAGAAAAAGTAACTTTTCACGGTTGACGACAGAAGAGAGAGCCCTATCATCCTCTCACCTCGTGAACTGTGGCTGATGAATACCAGCATGGGCGAGGCGACCCGAAAGATATCTGGAAGCACCGGGGGCGGCCCGCGCGGAATGGTCTGTAGACGGAGTACCGTCGACCGGTGCTGAAGGAATAGGAAAAAGACAATGGCTCTGAATGCGTACCTCAAGCTGACCGGCAAGACCCAGGGCGAGATCAAGGGCTCCGTGACCCAGGCGGGTCGTGAAGACTCGATCATGGTGATCGCCTACAACCACGAAGTCGTGTCGCCCCGCGACGCGGCGAGCGGTCTCCCCACCGGCAAGCGCCAGCACAAGCCTCTTACGATCGCGAAGGAGATCGACAAGTCGACTCCCCTGCTCATGAACGTGCTCACGAACAACGAGCAGATTTCGAAGTGGGAGCTCCGCTTCTGGCAGCCCTCGCCGACGGGCCAGGAAGTCCAGCACTTCACGATCGAGCTCGAGAACGCCTCGATCGCCAGCATCCGCTCCGAGATGCTCAACAACAAGTACACCGAGAACATGCAGCACAAGGAGCGCGAGCACGTGGCCTTCTGCTACCAGAAGATCACCTGGACCTGGATGGACGGCGGCATCACGGCCTCCGACGACTGGGAAACGCCGGTGGTCTGATCCTCGCTGCTGCGACGCCTGCCGCGTTCCTACGATCGCGCCGGCGTTCGGCACAGGTGACCTTCCGCTCGAGCCGCTGGGAAACCGGCGGCTCGCTGCGTTTGTAGGCCCCCGTTCTTCACCTCGGTTGCCGAATCAGCGGAGCGCTTCGCCTGCGGCCTCGATGGTGCGGTCGATGTCCTCGTCGGTGTGGGCGACGCTGATGAACGCCGCCTCGTACTGCGAGGCGGGCCAGTAGATGCCGCGCTCGAGCATGCCGCGGTGGAAGCGCACGAAGCGCTCCTTGTCTTGTCGTGCGGAGTCTGCCCAGCCGAGCACCGGACCCTTCGTGAAGAACGGTGTCAACATCGAGCCGACGCGCTGAACGCAGACCTCGGCCCCGGCGCTCGTCGCGGCCTCGACGAGACCCTTCTCGAGGCGCGCACCCAGCTCTTCCAGCCGCGCGTACACCGCCGCATCGAGGCGACGGAGCGTCGTGAGCCCGGCTGTGACCGCGGCGGGATTCCCGCTCAGCGTGCCGGCCTGATAGACCGGTCCGAGCGGCGCGACCTTGCTCATGATCTCGCGGCGACCGCCGTAGACCGCGAGGGGCATGCCGCCGCCGGCGATCTTGCCGAGCGCCGTCAGATCGGGCCGCAGGCCGTAGCGCCCCTGAGCGCCAGCGGGGCTCAAGCGAAATCCCGTCATCACCTCGTCGAAGATCGAGACGGCGCCGTGCTGCTTGCAGAGCGCGAGGATCGCCTCGAGGAAGCCCGGCACCGGGGGGACGCAGCCCATGTTGCCGACGACCGGCTCAACGATGACGGCGGCGATCTCGTGACCCATCTCCGCGAACATCCGCTCGAGCGCCGGGACGTCGTTGTAAGGCAGCGTCCGCGTGAGTCGTGCAATCGCCGGAGGCACGCCCGCCGAGTCGGGCTCGCCGAAGGTCGCAAGTCCGCTGCCCGCCTTGACGAGGAGGTGGTCGGCGTGGCCATGGTAGCAGCCCTCGAACTTCACGAGCACGTCGCGCCCGGTGTGGCCGCGTGCGACCCGGATCGCGCTCATCGTCGCCTCGGTTCCGCTCGACACGCAGCGCAAGAGCTCGATGCTCGGGACCATCGAGGTGACGAGCTCGGCGAACTCGACCTCGAGCGCGGTCGGCGCACCGAAGCTGAGGCCGGACGTCAACGCTTGCTGGATCGCAGCGACCACCTCGGGATGGGCATGACCCAGGATCGCCGGACCCCAGCTGCCGATGTAGTCGACGAACTCGTTGCCGTCCGCGTCGAAGAGCCTCGAGCCGCTCGCCCGCGCGATGAACGGAGGGTCACCCCCGACGGCGCGGAACGCTCGGACCGGGCTGTTGACTCCGGCGACGATGACGCGCTGGGCGCGCTCGAAGAGGGCCTTGCTCTGTTCTCGCTTCATGCGAGCGGAGTTCTACCACGCCGCGGGCAGAGCGGCAGCGAGAGCCGCTGCGCGGAGCTAGAAGCCCGCTTGCAGACGCAGCGTCAGCTCGTGGCTTGCCGTGCCACCATCGACGTTGCCCGTGCGGTCGGTGACGTTCGAGGGGAGCGCGACCAAGTTCTTGATCGTCCCTGCGTTCGGCGCGAGGTAGGCCGAGTAGTGCAATCCGGCCCGGAAATTCCGGCCGAACCAGTACTGGCCTCCGATCCCCAGCTGATAGACGGCGACGTTCGAGCGCGGCGTCTTCGCGTCCTTGACCGAACCTTCACGCGAGGCGCCGTCGTAGTTTGCGTTGATCCCCGAGGCGATGGCCACGAGCTCGAGACCCCGCGGAATGCGCGCACGCGAGCCCGCCTCGCTGGTCCGCTGCGCTGCGCTACGCTCGGAGGGCGTCGGGCGATCGAGCTCGACGCGCCGGGGTGCGGTCACGCCGATGTCGCCGTTCGCGTAAGGATCGCCGCAGCACCAGAACGACAGCTGGCCGTACCAGCCGACGCCCTGAAGCCGCCCGAAGCGCTCGGTGTTCGTGGTGACGAAGCCGGCGACGGCTTCGCGCGTGCCGTTCTCGACGTAGTAGGCCTCGCCCTGCAGATCGAGCGCCCGCCCGCCGGGGAGGTCGAACGGCAAGCGAAGCTCACCGCCGAGGGCGCGCTGAAGTCCGGAGGGCAGCACGTGGGTCGTGCGGCCGAGGCTGTCGACGTAGCCGGGCTGCCACAGCACCCAGCCTTGCCCGGTCGCGATCGTCGGGTAGTCGTACGCCACCCGCTCGGGCGCCCTCGAGCCGATGCGCGCCGAGAGCCCGAACTGCGCGCGCGCCAGTGGGAAATGCGCGCCGAGCCCCGAGAAAGGGCGGGAGTAGATCCGCCCGGCGAACTCGGGGAGCGCGTCGGCGAAGACGTGCTCGTAGCCGTCGCCGCCGAACACGCCGAGCTCGTAGTGGAGGTACTGCTTCGGCGCGGCCTCGCCCCAGACGGAGAGGCCGACGTCGCGGTGCCATGGTGCGGCGAAGCCTCGGATCGCGAGCGGTCGTTCGGGCAGGGGGTGCGTCCAGTCCGGCGTGCGGTTCGACATCGAGAAGGGCAGGAGCTGCTGCCCGGCCGTCAGGTTGAGCCAGCGTCGGAAGCGGTAGCTCACGTGCGCGTCCGCGGGCAGGACGCGACCGGTGTGCGCCGACGCCATCGCGAGGCGGGGCGTCGAGGGGCCGACGTATTCGGTCGAGCCGACCCGGCCTCCGCCGAGCTCGACTCCCGCGGTGAACGACAGCCGTGAACCGAACTCGCCGCTGACCTCGAAGGTCGCGCGGCGAACGAAGAACACCGGCCCCAGGCCGCGCGTGTCGATGGGCGAGGTCGCGATGTCCGGCGCGCCGGGATTCGCGTGAAGATCGAGGCTCAGGCGCGCGGACGGATAGAGGCGCAGCGTGTCCGACCGATCGCGCAGGTACACCTCGCCGGCCTCGATCCCCGCGAGCGCGCGGTGGGCTTCGTCCTCGCGCATCGATGGAAAGACGGGGGGCGGAGGCGCGATCGGGACCGCGGGCACCCCGATCACCCTCGGGTCGAAGGGCCCCGCGATGGGCGTGGCCGGCGCGGGGGCTGGGACCGGCTGGGCCACGGGCCAGGTCGGTTGCGGAGTCGGGGGAGCCATCGGCACCGGCGGCGGTGCGGGCGCCTCGCTGCCGTTCGCGACCGCAGGCGAGGCTGCCGGGGCCCCGGGCTCGGCCCCGGGCGCTGCCGGTCGGGGTTCGTCCGCGGTCGCCGTGGCGGAAACGAGCATCAAACCGAGCGCAGTCAACCGCGATGCATGGCTCTGCATGACGAGGGGTCTCCAGGGCAGTATCATGCCGCGAACGCTAGCTCCGTCCGGGGCGCCGCGAACGCTCGCACCCACCCTGCCGCCGGTCAAGGACGGAAGCAGTCACCCGCTCGTCGAACGACAACCCCATGGAATCCATCCCCAGCGCCACGGCCGAGGTCGAATGGAGCGACGCAAAATCGCTGCTCTCGCTCACCGGGCCCGGCAACACGAATCTCCGGTCGCTCCAGAAGCACCTCGGCATCGATCTCGGCTCGCGCGGCAACGTGCTCCGGATCGGCGGTGATCCCGCGAAGGTTGCGCTGGCCGAGCGGTTCTTCGTTCAGCTCGGCGAGCTTGCGGTCGAGGGGGTCAAGCTCGAGGGGCAAGATCACGTTCGCGCGCTCCACGCGCTCAGCCAGGACGATGGCCTGCACCTCCGCGACATCTACTCCGAGGTCGTGCTGCTCAACGCGCGAGGTCGGCCCATCAAGGCCCGCGGTCTTGCTCAGAAGAGCTACGTCCACGCGATGCGGACGCACGATCTCACCTTCGGCATCGGCCCCGCCGGCACCGGAAAGACCTACCTCGCGATGGCGCTGGGCGTCACCGCACTGCTCGCCAAGACGGTCCGGCGCATCATCCTCACTCGGCCCGCCGTCGAGGCGGGCGAGCGGCTCGGCTTCCTCCCGGGCGACCTCGAAGAGAAGGTGAACCCATACCTTCGACCGCTGTACGACGCGCTCGACGACATGATGGACGCGGACAAGACCGAGGGGCTCCTGAAGCGCGGCCAGATCGAGGTCGCGCCGCTCGCGTTCATGCGCGGGCGGACATTGAACGATTGTTTCGTGATCCTCGACGAGGCGCAGAACGCGACGAGCGAGCAGATGCGCATGTTCCTCACGCGGCTCGGCTACCACTCGCGCTGCGTCGTGACCGGCGACATCACGCAGGTCGACCTGCCTTCGGGTCAAAAGAGCGGGCTCGCCGAGGCGCGCGGACTGCTGCGCGGCATCGAAGGCATCGCGTTCTGCGAGTTCAGCCAGGTCGACGTCGTTCGGCACCCGCTCGTGCAGCGCATCGTGCAGGCCTACGAGGAGCGTGACGCCGCGCTCGAGGAGCAGCGCGAGCGCCGTCGCGCCGAAGCGAACGCCCGTCGCTCTGCGAGCGATGCCGTCCGCGATGCGGCGCGCGAGGTCCTGGCGCGCACTCAAGGTCACGAGGAATGAGCGAGGAGGCGTCGCGTCACCCGGCTGGTGCAGTGCCGGCTGGTGCAGTGCCGGCTGGTGCAGTGCCGGCTGGTGCAGTGCCGGCTGGTGCAGCAGTGCCGGCCGGTGCAGGGCCACCTCGCCTTGAGCCCCTCGCCGGGCTGCTCGGTGCGCTGCGCGCCGATGCGAGGCTCGCCGGTCGCCGGGTGTCGAAGCCGCATCCGCTCGTGCTCAGCGTCCGCACCGACGACGAGCACCAGGTCCTCGTGATGCCGGGCGCTGCGTGGGATCGCTCGCGTCGCGTCCTCGCGCCGCAGCTCGCCTCGCTCGAGGAGGGGCGCGCCGCGCTCGTTCTGGTGGGCCCTCCGCCGAGGCGCGGCCTCGACGAGGCAGTGCAGCGCGGACTCGCGGCGATGGTGTCGGCGGAGCCCTCGGTCGATGAGCTGTTCGTCGCGCTCCGCGGCGCCTTCGAGCTGCTCGCGGCCCGCAAGCGCTCCGAGCGTCGCGGGGAGTGGGTGACGCGTTACCGCACCGAGATTGGCGAGATCATCAAGATTGCGCAGGCCCTCACGACCGAGCGACGGATCGACCGCCTCCTCGAGCTCATCCTCGAGAAGGGCCGCGCGATCACCGGCGCCGACGCCGGCAGCATCTACGTCGTCGAGGGCGACGCTGCGGACATCGCGGACCGCGTCCTGCGCTTCACGCACACCCAGAACGACTCCGTCTCGTTCGATGCTCGCGAGTTTCGCGTCCCGATCAGCGAGCGCTCGATGTCGGGCTACGTCGCGCTGCACCGGACCATCCTCAACATCGCGGATGTGTACCACCTGCCCGAGGGCTCGCCGTACGGGTTCGATCCGACCTTCGATCGCACGATCGGCTACCGCACGCGTTCGATGCTTTGCGCGCCCTTGCTCGCGCGGAGCGGGGAGGTGATCGGGGTGCTTCAGTTGATCAATCGCAAGTCGTCGTTCGGAGACGGAAGCCTCGAGCCGAGCGCCGACGCGAACGCGGTGATCCCCTTCGACTCGCGCAGCGAGAGCCTGCTCACCACGCTGGCGTCGCTCGCGGGGGTCTCCTTCGAGAACGCGATCCTCGCGGCCGAGAACGAGCGAATGCTCGAGGGGTTCGTCCGCGCGAGCGTCGAGGCGATCGAGCAGCGCGACCCCACGACGAGCGGTCACTCGATCCGTGTCGCCCGGATGTCCATCGCGCTCGCGCAGGCCGTCGAGCGCTGCGATGCCGGTCCCTACCGTGAGGTTCGATGGTCCGCCGACGATCTGCGGGAGCTCGAGTACGCCTCGCTCCTCCACGACTTCGGCAAGATCGGCGTGCGCGAGAAGGTCCTCGTGAAGGCCAAGAAGCTCTACCCTGCCGAGCTCGACGCCATCCAGGCGAGGTTCGCGCTCGCCCAGCGGTCGCTCGACGTCGAGCGGCTCGAGCGCACGATCTCGCTGCTCGCGAGCAAGGCGTCGGCCGAGGAGCTCGCCGCCCTCGAGCTCGAGTTTTCGGTGCGCGCTCGCGAGCTCGCTTCGGCGCTCGACACGGTCTGTCAGTGCAACGAGCCGACCGTCTTGCGCGGCGGCGACTTCGCGGTGCTCGAGGCGCTCGCGCACCGACGCTACCGCGATCATCGAGGCGTCGAGCAGCCGCTCCTCACGCCGACCGAGATCGCCTCGCTCTCCGTGGCGCGGGGCTCGCTGACGCCGGCCGAGTTCGACGAGATTCGCAGTCACGTCGAGCACACCTTCAAGTTCCTCTCGGCCATCCCGTGGGGACGCAAGCTCCGTCACGTCGCCGCCATCGCCGGCAGCCACCACGAGCGGCTCGATGGCACCGGCTATCCCCGCGGGCTCCGCGCGCCCGAGATCCCGACCCAGTCGAAGATCATGGCCGTGAGCGACATCTTCGACGCGCTGACCGCCTCGGACCGGCCTTACAAGCGCGCCGTGCCGGTCCCGCGCGCCCTCGACATCCTCGGGATGGAGGTCCAGGATGGTCACGTCGACGGGGACCTCGTCCAGATCTTCACGGACGCCCAGGTCTGGAGCTCGCTCGGCCTCACGCTTCGATGAGGGGCACGCCGCCCTGCGGCCGGTGCGCGCGCGACTTGCGAACGATCATGACGCAGTGCGGCGCCGAAACTTGGCCCGGCCCGCGTCGCCTTGATACCCCCCGGCCGTCATGCGGCAAGGGGTCGCCCTTTTCGCAGCCGTCGCGCTGGTCGCGGCCGCGCTGCCGTTGGTGCGAAAGCACGACGAGAAGCTCACGTCCTTGCTCAGCAAGGCGCGGCTCGTCGTCGCGAACTCGCAGAAGCCAAAGGGCCCTGCCGGCGACGTCGATCCGCCTGCGCTGACCGACGTCGACCTGACGAACATCGACTCGCGGCGCGCGGTCGTGACGGCGCCGGCGCACGGCAAGCGGACGGCCGAGCTCACCCTCG
>Ga0194129_10008704_pt1 | contig 11647 bp, 9 predicted proteins | sample TA2KigCa35mmetaG_FD_150862 | JGI IMG/M metagenome (GOLD analysis project Ga0194129, IMG submission 150862) | Freshwater microbial communities from Lake Tanganyika, Tanzania - TA2015038 Kigoma Deep Cast 35m | ecosystem: Environmental > Aquatic > Freshwater > Lake | place: Tanzania: Lake... | reverse complement strand
CCTTTAATCAAACCTTTCAAGAGTTTCCTACGGATCATAATCCAATCATCTGGAAGTATTATTACAAATGGTTGAACCGCATTGATCTTCCGGAGCGTTTCTCGGCAACGCCTCATTTCAAATTAAGACCTGGTCAAAGCAGGATTCAGTTGATGGTAAAACGAATCGCGCTCGGTGTTTCCACTGAAAATTTGTGGTGGGGTCCCGGCCGTTTTAATTCTTTAGTGATGACAAATGCAGCGCCGGGTTTTTTGCATTTCACGTTTCACACTGACAAGCCTTTGTTAACGCCGGTAGGAAGTTTTGAGTGGCAATTAGTGTGGGGAGGCGAGTTAAAAAACTCTGATGAGCCCACTCCGGAAAATTTACGCACTCACTATAATCAAGTATTGTATGTTCCCAAACTGGAGAAGCCTCGTGTGTTTGACGGAGGGATTCTTACCTGGCAACCTCGTTGGACCAAGGGTTTATTTATTGGAGTAGACTTGGCACAGATTCGCTACAAAGCCGATACCAGCGTACCCTCTGCCAAAATGGGTTCTTTGTTTGGTCGTTTTGTGTTGCCGCAAGATAAAGCCGAGTTTTATTTTCAATATGGTCGCTCCGATAAGTTTGCCACTCCATTTAATCTAATGCGAGATACTATTCCTCGTGGCTATTTAGCCGGGGTAAGAAAATTATTTTCGCTCAATAAAAAGCAATCTTCTTTTTTACAGCTGGGCATCGAGATGATTCAATTACAAGTGCCTAATGTATCGTTGATACAACAATCACAAAGCTGGTACACACATGAGTTTACACGACAAGGCTTTACGCACGAGGGACAATTATTAGGCGCTTCGGTTGGCCCAGGGGGTAATTCTCAGCGATTGGATATTGCCTGGGTAAAAAAACAAACACGGATCGGGATAGAGTTAGAGCGATGGCTGCATAACGCAGATTTTTATTATAACTACAACATCAACTCTGGCTCTAATGATTTTAATAGGCAGTGGGTAGATCTCATGGCCTCTTTTGTATTTAATATTCCCTACCGCAAATGGCATTGGTTTGGACAGTTCTCCATGGTCCGTTCCATTAACTATCAGTGGAAATCATACATTCCCATCCCTGTAACCCCGGAAACTTATTTTGACGATGGATGGGATGAGATCAATCTCCATGGCAGGTTAGGGTTCATTCTTAAATTTTAGTGTCCATGCAAAAAGACTTGGTACTTATTACAGGATCGGGTGGTTTGATTGGGAGTGAGTCGGCCATTTATTTTCATCAACAAGGATTTGACGTTTTTGGTATTGATAACGATAAACGAGCTTTTTTTTTTGGAGCAGGAGCTAGTACGGCCTGGAGAGTGGCGGAATTGCAACGCATGCTTCCTAATTATACGCATGCCTCTATTGATATCACTCACCAGGCAGTCCTGGAATCTATTTTTGTACAATATGCTTCGCGAATAAAGTTAATCGTGCATTGCGCGGCACAGCCTTCGCATGATTGGGCTGCTAAAGAACCCTTCACTGATTTTGCAGTAAATGCCACTGCTACCTTGCAATTATTAGAACTCACTCGCCAATATTGTCCGGGGGCGGTCTTTATTTTCACTTCTACCAATAAAGTATACGGCGATTGTCCCAACCAATTACCGCTACTCGAAAAAGAGTTTCGTTGGGAAGTGGATTCCGCACATCCTTTTTCTGTGCATGGTATTGATGAATCTATGTCTATCGATCAAACCACGCATAGTTTATTTGGCGTCAGTAAAACCTCGGCTGATTTATTGGTACAGGAATATGGAAAGTACTTTGGCATTCAAACAGTGGTATTTAGAGGAGGGTGCTTAACCGGACCCTCACATAGTGGCGCAGAATTGCATGGCTTTCTGGCTTATTTAATAAAGTCAGCGGTTACCGGTCAACCCTATACGGTATTTGGACATAAAGGAAAACAGGTTCGTGATAATATTCATAGTGCCGATTTAGTAACGGCCTTTGGGTCGGTATTTAATCGTCCTCCTGCTCCGGGCACTGTCTATAATATAGGTGGATCCAGACATGCCAATATCTCCATGCTAGAAGCTATCAATTGGTTGCAGGAATATTTAGGCAAGCCAGTAAACTATACCATCGACGAATCCAAAGCCAGAAAAGGGGATCATATTTGGTATATCTCTGACGTGCGAAAATTTCAGCAGGAGTATCCTGAATGGAAGTATACCTATGGCATTACCGATATGCTCGAAGAAATGACCAACGTAACTCTTCAAAAAAGCAAAGGATCTTGATTCGTCTCATTAAACAAATAGCGCCCAATTTTATTTCTTTAGGCCTTATTCAGGTGTCCAGTATTGCTGTGCAATTGATGATTATTCCATTAGTAGTGCAGCGAGCCGGCATCGTGGCCAATGGCCAGGTGCTAACAGCACTCTCGGTGTCTGTGCTGTTTTCAATCCTCATCAACTATGGAACCAATCAAGCAGGACCACTGGCTTTATCAGAGAGCTCATCGGCTTCATCGAAAGAGCTTTCGGGTAAAGAGTTGAGTAAGATATTTTCCGTTCGGCTGTTATTATTTGTGTTGTTGTTGGGCTTCATATTTTTTTGGTATACAGTTGAAAAAGAGACGGGAATTTTCTTGTTAGGGGTATTGCCCATTTTATTTTCTGAAGTGATCAACCCTTATATTCTATGTATTAGCCACAATAAACTCCAAGCACTTTCCTTGGTAAGTTTATTAGGACGAATTACAGGACTAGCACTGGTATATTTTTTTTGGCATGATGCGGAGACGGCTTATTGGGTGAATGCCTGGATGGGAATTGCGCTAATTGCATTTTTTATTTTGTTTTGGATGGCAGAGTTAAGGGTAAATAGGATTAGCTTTTCTTTTATTGGAGGGAGCCTCTTACGTTCGTATTTAAAAGAACATGTTTCTTTGGTAGCCAGTAATCTCATGGTTCATTTTCAACAGGCGCTAATATTGTATGTAATAGGTTTGGTGGCTATGCCAGCTGTTTGGGGCCTCTATGCGATCATTGATAAATTGATTGGCGGGTGCAGAACCTTGCTCATTTCCTTCTCAGGGGCAGCATTTACATTATCACTTACCATATTCCCGCATGATAAAGATGCTTGGAAAAAATTTAGAAAACAAGTCAATCAATTATTGGGGATAGGTTTAATGATCCTGGGGCTGGGTATCTATTTTAGTGCGGATGGCTTAGCGCTTTTATTCGCTAAAACGGATAATCCCAAGGAGCTTGCCAATGCATTTCGTTTAGCATCCCCCATTCCACTTATTACCGGATTGAATCTTATGAATGTGCTGGAGCTGATCTTAAAAAAGAATTTTCGAGCTATCTATTATTCCAACCTTCTCTTGCTGAGTTTGGTGATACTGATTTGTGGAGCACTCTATATCTTTAAGGAGGTGCAAGGAGTAATTGGGTATGGATTGCCTGTGTTGGCTTTGTTTTTAATTGAATTAATTACCCTCTTGGTGTATGAAAAGAATCGCCGTTATTCTAGTTGATTGGAATGGGTTAGAGGTAACTCGTTGCTGCCTGCGATCTCTTCAGCAGGTGCAACTACCTGCTGGATTTGAGTGGAAAATTTATCTGGTAGATAACGGTTCTATTATTCCGTTAGCTACAACAATGGATCCAGCAGAGCTTGTGGTTAACGGGGATTCTGTTACAATGATTCGAAGCGAGCAAAATCGGGGATTTACCGGGGGAAATAACCTAGGGATCGAACAAGCTTTGGTAGACGATCCTGATTATTTATTTTTTCTCAATAATGATACGGAGGTGAGTCCCGATTTTTTAGGGCCCTTGCTAGATTGCCTTACTTCAGATTCTGCCATCAAGGCTGTTCAGCCGCAGATCTGTTTTTATCCGCACCGAGAAAGAATTTGGAATGCCGGAAATTTATTTTTCTCGCTTATTGGTCACACCCAAGTGCAGGGGTATGGCAAACTTCATAAAGAGACGGGGTCAAATCCTAAAGAACAACGCTGGCTTACCGGATGCGCTATTCTAGCAAAAGCAAGTCTATTTAAAGCGCCTTTCCATCTTCGGTTCAATGATCGATTCTTTGCACTCTATGAAGACGTAGACCTAAGTTTTCGGATCAAAAAGCTGGGCGGTAAACTTAAATACGTACCCCATTCGCGAATCTTTCATCGGGCTGGCTATAGTTCTAACACCCGCCAAAAAGGGTTAGAAGGATTCACGTATCCCTTTATGATTTTTTTGAATAGTCGTAATAGAATTTGGATTGCTCGCATGTATACGCCATGGTATTTTATGCCTACTACCTTTCTTTTTCTTACGATTTATTTTTTATTACTATTACCTTACTTTTTAGTGAGAGGTCGTATTAAAAAAGCATTTTTTGTAATAAAAGGTATTAAAGAGGGAATTTTCAACAGCCCTGTCTAATTTTACCTCATTAGAACCTATGCAGTATTTGGATTTGTTTGGGATACGATTGGCCGCAACTTCTTATGCAGAATTAACTACGCTGGTTTTTGATCGCATCAAGCAATCCGAAACTTTAAAAGGGGGTATAGCCGCCGTGGCGGTACATGGCATGATGGAAGGGTATAATGATCCTATTTTAAAAAAACAATTAAATTCCCTGGACTGGGTAGTACCCGATGGTCAACCTGTTAGATGGGCGTTGAATTATTTTCATCAAGCGGACTTACAGCAGCGTGTGTATGGTCCTACTCTAACATTGCATTTGCTAAACAGGGCTGCCCAAGAGAATATCCCCGTCTTTTTTTATGGAAGTAAAATCAAAACTTTAGCCTTATTAAAGAAAAATTGTTTGGCAAAATTTCCCTCCTTGCAAATAGTGGGCATGCAGGAAGATCGATTCAGGGAATCTACTGAAGAAGAAAGAATACTTGATCGGCAAACCATTATTAATTCTGGGGCCAAAATTGTTTTTGTAGGAAGAGGCTGTCCACGTCAAGAACGTTGGGTGGCTGACAATAGAGAATATATCCCTGCAATCTTAGTTGCAGTTGGAGCAGCTTTTGATTTTCATGCAGGTACAGTTAAGCAAGCGCCTCCTGTCTTACAAGATCATGGACTAGAATGGCTCTTTAGATTATGGCAAGAGCCGGGTAGACTTTGGAGGCGTTATTTAGTAACCAATACACAGTTTATCTTGTTGGTGCTGCGTCAGCTTGTCAAGGGGTCTTAAATGCCCTATATTTGATTATGCAATTTTTATCTATTTCCTCCAAGCAATCCTTGCTTTTTCTTGTGGGTATTTTTTTGTTGACCGGTTTTTTTGTTTCTACTACTACCAGTTGCAGCCGGGTGGTGGATGAGCCGATGCCTATTGGTGACAGTGTACGTGTTGGTTTGGTAGCACACTATCCCTTAGGAATTTCTCCCCGTGATGTAACAGGAAATAATCCCGACTTGGAAGTTATTAATGGCAGTGTACGCCTATCCGGTAGAGCAAATCATTTTGACGAATACGCTACATTTTTTGCAGGTAACTCTAGCAGCTTTGCAAGAATGTATTTAACTAATGCCCGAGCTGTAAAAGGTGAGTTGGCTATTTCTTTTTGGGCTAAGGAAATGGGGCCGGGTACTTTTTCTCCCAGGGTGTTTGAATTCTGGCCAGGTAATTATGGCGTTGGTTTTTTTTGGTTCAACTGGTATCAAGGTAGAATCAAATGGGCGGGTACAGATTTTGCTATTGAGCCTGATTCTGTTTTTCAACGTAGAATGTGGTACCACTTTGTCTTGATGCAAGATGTGGGATCTATTCAATTTTATTGTAATGGAAAACGAATTGCGCGCACTACTTCTAACGGGAATATTCCTCCAGCCGCCATTCAGTTAGCTTCTTACGCAGAACTAGGCAGACTAGCGCAGCGGCCGGCGGATGCTTTTGAAGGAGGCATCATGGATTTTCGTATTTACAACAGAGTTTTAAGTCAAAGGGAAATTGACTACATCTACACGCAATGATCATTTCTTTATTGCTATTAGTATTTCCAATTACCTACCTATTAAGTTTTTCCTATTCTATAAAAGCAGTGTGGGCGGGGAACTACGGCCACTTGTCTGTTTTTCTTGTGGCAGGTCTTCCTATTTACATTACCTCTTTGTCCATCTTACATAGTAATGGGCTAGATGCAGTTATACCCTTATTTCAATATTCAAAAGAGCTATGGGTATTGCTCACGCTTGGACTTTTAGTCTACCGATTACCAGCGCTGCCCACCTGGAACTGGCTGGATAAATTCATGATCACTTATGTAATTTATACTGCGGTATTTGTGTTATTACCCATAGGAACTTTTGGGGTTGTGGAGAAAGTAGTTGCGTTTAAGAACATTTCTTTTTTCCCGCTATTATATTTTATAGGTCGGTTATTGAACCCCGAATTACTTTGGATCTCCAAATTGCAAAAGCAAATATTAATATTGGCTGTGTTTGCCGCCATAATCCTTTTTGGAGAATTACTCACGAATACTCATTTTCAGACTATCACTGGCTATTCCTCATTTTATGACAAGTATTTTTTGTTTGATCCTACAGGAAATTATGGGCTAAGCTGGACCTTTGAGATTGAGGGGGGTATTAAACGATTTGCTAGTTTTTTTGCAAACCCGCTGGAACATGCGGCCTCTACCTTAATTACTATAGCATTGTTGGTGATTGGTTTGATAAATCAGAGGCAAACAAAAGAGCCACAGTTGCTCTTGTGGGCTGTGCTGGCCTCTGTGCTATCAATTATATTCGCATTATCCAGGGCTTCCTTGGCTGGTTACTTGTTGGTGAGTTATCTTTTTTTTCAATTGATTCGTCAACGAAAAATTCTTTTCTATTATCATCTGCTAGCGCTACTGGTGGTAATAGTTGTTATGTTTTTTTCTTTTGACACAGATCTTTCGGAGTTTTTGATCAATACTTTCAACTTCACCAACTCGTCCAGTCTCTCTCATTTACTAGAATGGGTAGATGGAATAGAAGCCATGCTAGCCAACCCGTGGGGAATAGGCTTGGGAGAATCGGGTAGGGTAGCAGGAGCCTTGGGAGCAAATACGGGCGGCGAAAATCAATTAATCATTACCGGAGTGCAATGTGGCTGGCTGGCTGTTTTTCTATACTTATCGGTGATCGGAATTTCTGTCTACATGGCGGCTAAGTTGGTGAAACACGCTACCGGAAAAGCAGCACAATTAGGAACAATCGTTTTTATTATTCGAGTGGGCTTGTTAATTCCCATGCTCACGGCGGCTGTAGAGTCTTATCTTTTTGTAAGTTATTTGGGATGGCTTTTAACAGGACTCATGTCTACTGCCTGGTCTTCAGGACAAAATCTCGCGCCAACCTCTTTGGAAAGACTCGAGGCTAAATAATGCTTGGGCTCTTTTTTGTCCTTGCCTTCCAGCTTCTTCTAACTTATTTTTTTGAAGCATTAGATCCAGTAAAATTTTACTACTTGCTTTAGCATCTTCCAACGGAATGAAAAAGCCGGTTACATTATCCTCAATCATTTCTAGACATCCTCCTTGGGGGGTAGCCACTACGGCCCTCTGCGCAACCATGGCCTCAAGAACCACCGTGGGAAGCGGGTCTGGTTTAAGCGATGGCACTATCAAAAGATCAAGTTGTTGTAAGAGAATGGGTATATCTTTTTGGTAGCCGAGGTATTCTACATACGCAGTTAACTTTCTTTCCTCAATTTCTTTTTGTAACTCCTTTACTAAATATTCAGAGCCAGGATAAGCATCTCCTGCAATTAAAACTTTAAAGCTTCCTATTTCCTTAATGCCAGGCAGCAGAATTAATTCTTGAATTATACTTAATAGGTACGATTGCCCTTTCCATTGCTGTATTCTTCCTACCATACCCAGCACGATGTTATTGACGATGGGCGCTTTTGGGCAGGTAGCTAATGGTACTGTTGCATTTGAAATGGATTGGGAGTAAGAAAATCCATTATAGAGTAATTGTATTTGGATGGGAAGTGGACGTTTTTCCCAATGTGCTTTGGTGGCTTTTGATACCGCAATGATTGTATCTGCTTTTTGTAAGAGACGATGTAAGAACAAATACAAAAATCCAGGTTGTTCAATTATTTCATGAAGATGCCAAATCAAGGGGAGTTCTTTCTTCGTTTTAAGCCAAGGTCCAATCACGATATTGAGTGAGTTGACATAAATACGATCTACTTCCTCATGGCGAATGATCTTTCTGATTTGTATAACAGATCGAATCCAACAAAACACTCTTCCCGCAATTCCCCAAGGATTTAAGTACCTACGACGTAAGACCCCCATGTTGATGATGTACAACGGGATCCCCATTGATCGAATAGTAGCGCATAGTGGGCCCTCATGCGGAAAAATGACCAGCGCGTTGGAAGCATTTCCCGGAATGCAAAGTATCTCCAATAATACTTTGCCGGAACCATAATAATCGGGGCTGCCGTGTAAATAAATTGTTTTCATCAATTGTTAATCACTTCTACATACACGTTGTCTATAGACCAAGAACGATCACAAATAGGTCCCTGGATGGCATCGTTCAATTCTATTTTTATCTTTTTATCGGTATGGGGACGCGAGAAGGCAATTTTATAACGGCTGGTTCCATTGGCTACTGTATCTAAAACACAAAAGCCCGGTAATTGAATATCACTAGCATTGCTTCTGGCAGGCATCGTGGCCGATCCGATCCATTCAGGGTAAGCCTGACGCCAGTCTTTATTATTGGAAAAAGTAGTGGAGAGTTGATACCCCCCGTTCACGCGAATATTCCACACATCCACTAAGCCATATTGGCCAATTCGGTTGCCCTCCCAATTGTCATGTACATAAAGATCAAAGGAGGAATAGATCATGTTATGTGGCGGAACGCTGTCAAGCTCAATTGTTACGATTGTGTTGTTAAAATTTCCAATTACGTTACTACCTCCATAAGGTCTAACGATACGCCCTGTGGCATAACCATCTCGGTGGATGGCTAAAATGTTATCGGCTATGCCGTCTTCTGCATCCTCAAAGAATACTCTTTTTCTCTCGGTAATATTTTTTTTACAACTGCCTAAAAAAAGTACTAATAAACAGGCAATGAACAGGTAACTATATCTTTGCAGAAATCGCATACGGAGGCAGTAAATATACCTAAAAATGAGGATTGCACTTGATACCAGAGACCTTCGGTTAGCTAGCACAGGAACTAAAACGTATCTGCAAGAACTTGTAAATGCCTTGCGGGGAATTCAATCATCCGAACTGAAATTATTGGAATTTGATAGCCCTATTGGTGCAAGGCGCCTTTCCAATTCCGGGGTATGGCATAAAGTTTGGCAACACATTTTCACAGGTATTTGGAAACAGGTGGTGTTACCTTTTATGTGTTGGCAAAGGCGGGCCGATATATTGATCTGTACTGATTATACATTGCCTTTGCTTCCTTGCGGTGCTAAAAAAATAGTAGTATTTCACGATGCATTATTTTTTGATCATCCGGAATATTACCCCCCACTCTGGTTACTCTATTTTAAACTCACGGCGGTTCAGGCTGCTAAGGGTGCTAGCGCCATTGTAACGCCTTCTCATTTTTCTAAAAAATGTCTGCTGTATCATTTTCCACATTGGGCCTCTAAAATTCATGTGATCTCCGAGGGGCCTAGAACCTGGGCAAAGAAGGAAGAGTTAAGTAAAAGAGGTCAACAATTTTTTGATCAAATCGTAGATACTACTTATTTCTTGCACATAGGAGTAATGGAAAAAAGAAAAAACTTGCCGCTATTGATAAAGGCATTTGCCCAGCTTGTTCCTACGTATGCAGTTAAACTAGTGTTGATTGGATCCTCTAATCATAAAAAAAATAGTGATGGAGCAGTTATGGTGCGGCAATTGATCAAAGAACATAAACTCGAAGGGCATGTGCTGTTACCAGGCTATTTACCTGATGAAGATTTGCCCTTCTTTTATAAAAAAGCTATTGCCTATATTTTTCCTTCCACCTATGAAGGTTTTGGGATTCCGGTACTGGAGGCTTTTCAGCATCAACTGCCCCTGCTAGTAGCCACAGGATCTTCATTGCAAGAAGTGGCTGGGGATGCTGCCCTCAATGTTGATCCTTCCAATGAGAAGGCATTGGCTACTTCGATGGAAAAATTATTGACGGATGAAGCACTACGTGCGCAACTGATTCAAAAAGGATCGTTGCAGTTGGCGAAATATTGCTGGAAACAAATGGCCCACGAGTTCATTTCATTGGCGGGCAAATTGTCATAGAGTATCTTTAATATCGCTATTTTTACGGGCGTCCATGAAAATTAAAGTTCAATCTTTTTTCTTGCTTCTAGTTGGCTCGCTTTTTACTTCGCTAGAAGGCTTCACTCAGGCTGTGAATGAGCCGGTGGAAAATAGTATTTATGAATACCTCAACCGTCATGCTCAAAAGGGGAATATCGAGTATCTAGATATGATTCGTCCCTTGTTCAGAAATCAAATTGCTGAATATTTGGCGATAATTGCCAACAAGGCCGATACTTTTCCGCGCACGGTGAATCGAATTGAAAGAAAAGAACTCTCATTTTATTTGAAAGAGTATGGGAATCCTATTCAAGAAGGAACCCTTAACCTACAAAAAGAAAAATGGATGGGTAAGGATTCCAGAGGTCGGCTACGCTTTTTAAGCAAAATTGCAGGTGATGCGCAGCCACCCGCTTTTAGTAATAAAAAGTCACACCCATTTCAGTTTAACATCGAGCCTATTTTGCAGGGGGAATATCAAATTGCCGGTGAAAAAGAAAATTTCATTCGGCGTGCTGTGGGCGTTCAAGCCTGGGCCAGCATGGGAAAGCGTTGGGGGTTTCAACTTTACTTTAGAGATATAACAGAAGATGGGGATGGGTTAGATCAAAACCGTCAGTTTACACCTGCGAATGGCCTGGCATTAGCAACTACCCCAAAACCCTTGTCCTTGAATTTTGCCGATGTACGAGCCTCTATTAATTACCAATGGAACACAGGTCTTTTAGTGGTAGGGAAAGAGCAGTTTGCGTATGGCTATGGGTTAAATGGCCAACTTATTCATTCTACTAAAGCGCCTACCTATCCTTATCTGCGCTTGAGTCAACGAATTTTACCATGGCTTCGGTTTGAATACTTGCATGGAGTGCTTCATTCGGGGTTAATTGATACGGCTAACAGTTATCGTACACAAAATCTAGGGGTATATGGTGGCCAGCGTTTTAAACTGATACCCAAATATCTGATCACTCACTCGCTTAACATGCGATTGACAAAAGGATTGAATTTATCTGTAGGTGAGTCAGTGATTTATTCAGATAAGTTACAGCCTGGCTATTGGATCCCGATTATTTTGTTCAAAGCCTGGGATCAGTACGTTGCCGGAAATAATATCAATGTGGGGGCTAACACCCAGCTTTTTATGCAATTGAGTTCTCGTAATCAAATTCCACATACTCATTTCTATGGTTCTTTATTCATTGATGAAATTCGCCCTACTGTGATGTTAAATCCTGATAAAAGTAGAAATCAACTTGGATTTAATATTGGGGCCTCAATTACCGACCTTCCCTTTTTGCCCTATTGGACTTTTAATGTGGACTATTCCCGAATAAATCCTTTTGTT
>Ga0194129_10008702_pt1 | contig 11650 bp, 6 predicted proteins | sample TA2KigCa35mmetaG_FD_150862 | JGI IMG/M metagenome (GOLD analysis project Ga0194129, IMG submission 150862) | Freshwater microbial communities from Lake Tanganyika, Tanzania - TA2015038 Kigoma Deep Cast 35m | ecosystem: Environmental > Aquatic > Freshwater > Lake | place: Tanzania: Lake... | reverse complement strand
CGCCCAGGCGGAGGCCAGCGTTCGCGGAGACCGCTGGACGGGACGCTTCTGGCACCTCCACGATCCCGTGCTCGACTTCGCCAGCGTGGCGCCTTCGGCCGGCCGGCCGCCGCTCTACGAGGCGCCGGCCGACGGTGGTGCGACCGCAGCCGCGGGTGACGATCCCCCCATCCGCCAGACCCAGTTCAGCGAGTTTGGCGCGCCCGCCGGCCCGCCCGTTGAGGCGTCCACGCCCGGTCGGCGACTGCGGGCCTTTCCGCGGTCGAGCGTGCCCCTGAACGTGCAGTGGTTTCCGAGCCCATCCGGCAACGAGTGGATCGCGGTCATCACGTCCGGTGTCAACCTCGTGGTCGACGGCGTCGACCCCGCCGGGCCACTCGACATCTCCGCCGACCGGTTGGTGATCTGGACGCGGGGCCAGGCCCAGCCCGACCTCGACGGCACGGCCGCGCAGGCGGCCGACGTGCCGCTCGAGCTCTACATGGAGGGCAACGTCGTCTTCCGCCAGGGCCAGCGGACGGTCGAGGCGGTCACCATGTTCTACGACGTACCCAGGTCGTCCGGCGTGATCACCGGCGCCACGGTGCTGACGCCGGTGGACAACTACGCCGGTGCGGTGAGGCTGCGGGCCGACGTCCTGCGGCAGGTGGATCGCAGCCGCTTCGTCGCCCAGCAGACGGGGCTCACGTCCAGCCGGCTCGGCGTGCCGACCTGGGAGTTCCGGTCGCGGGAACTGCAGTTCACCGACGAGCAGGTGCCGGTGACCGGACCGTTCGGGCAGCCGCTGCTTGTGCCCGCCAGCGGCGAGCCGGTCGTCGAGCATCGCCAGTGGATCACCAGCCGCGGCAACACCGTGACGCTCGGCGGCGTGCCGGTGCTGTGGTGGCCCGTGCTCGCGTCGAATGCCAAGAAACCCACCTTCTACATCAACGACTTCCAGCTCAAGAACGACCAGGTGCTGGGCACGCAGGTGCTCACCGGCTGGGACATGTTCCAGGTGCTCGGCTGGCGGCAGGCCCCGGATGGCGTCGACTGGGATCTGGACATCGACTACCTCAGCCTTCGCGGTCCGGGTGGCGGCACCTCGCTGCTCTACAACCGCCCCTCCTTCCTGGGCCTCGACACGCCCGCCAGCGGCGACCTCGACGCCTGGTTCGTGGGAGACGTCGGCCGTGACAACCTCGGCCTCTATCGACGCGACTTCATCTACGAGGGCTTCCCCGACCGGACCTTCCGCGGCCGTTCGTTCTGGCGGCACCGCCAGGATCTCGGCGGCGCCACCGACAGCTTCTTCGGCGGCTGGCAGTTGCGGGGCACGGCGGGTTGGATCAGCGACTACAACTTTCTCGAGGAGTATTACGAGGCGGAGTGGGAGGAAGGCTACGAGCAACGGACCTGGCTCGACCTGCGACGGCCGGTCGAGAACCGCGAGCTCAGGCTCCTGACGAGCGTGCGGGTCAATCCGTTCCTGACCCAGACCGAGTGGTGGCCGCGGCTCGACCACTACTTCATGGCCCAGCCGCTCTTGTCGGACGCCCTCTCGTGGTACGAGCACTCCAGTGCCGCCTACGCCCGGCAGTCGCTGCCGGCCGCGCCGATCGCGGGCCAGGGCCGCGAGATCTTCACGCTCCTGCCCTACGAGGCTGATGCGATCGGCGAGCGGTTCGCCACCCGGCAGGAGCTCGACCTGCCCTTCCAGGCGGGGGCCGTCAAAATCGTGCCCTACGCCCTCGGTGAACTGGCCCACTGGGGCGACGACCTGAGCCTGCAGCCGATCGACCGGGCCTACGGCCAAGTGGGCATCCGCGCAAGCCTGCCGATGTGGACGGCCGACAACGCCGTCGAGAGCCAGTTCTGGAACCTGCACGGCCTGGCCCACAAGGTGGTCTTCGAGGCCGAGTTCTCCTATGCCGAGTCGACGCAGAGCATCGACCAGTTTCCGCTCTACGATCAGATCGACGACGATGCGATCAACCAATACCGCCGCAACATCCCCTACTGGGACTACGGCGCGGTGCCCGGCCAGCCCACGCCGCTGGCCGCACCCTTCATCTTCGGCCCCGACAACAAGTTCGACCCGCGGACCTACGCCGTGCGCCGCGGCATGGCCGGCTGGGTGACCGGCCCGACGGAGATTGCCAACGATTTGACGGCCTTCCGCCTGGCGGCCAGGCAGCGGTGGCAGACGAAGCGAGGGCCGATCGGTAACCGCCGGATCATCGACTGGATCCTGTTCGACGTCGATGGCGAGCTCTTCCCGGTCACCGACCAGAACTTCGGCCAGGTGATGGGGCTGTGGCAGTACGACTTCCGCTGGCATGTCGGCGACCGGACCACCGTCTTCTCGACCGCCGATGTCGACTTCTTCACCGGCGGCCAGCAACTCTACACGGTTGGTGCGCTGCTCAATCGCACCCCACGGGGGAGTTTCTACATCGGCTTCAACCAGTTCGGCGGTCCGATCTCGGCAGCCGTGCTGTCGGGCTCCTACACCTACCGCATGAGCCCCAAGTGGGCGAGCTCCTTCGGTTCGGCGATCGACCTCACCGGCCGCAACATCGGCCAGAACTTCCAGCTCGTGCGGATCGGCGAAGCCTTCCTCATGACGTTCGGATTCAACGTCGACTACAGCCGCAACAACGTCGGCGTGACCTTCAATCTCGAGCCGCGATTCCTGTCTCGGACGCAGTTCGCCAGCCGCCGCGGCATCGACATCCCCGTCGCCGGGGCCTACGGCCTCGAGTAGTCGGTGGCGTGCGCCATCGGCCAGCAGGCGAACAGCAGCGCCAGCAGGCCGTAGGCGGTGGCCAGTTCCAAGGGGCCACGGCCGGCGGCCTCGGGCGGCAGCGCTTCGATCGCCCACGGCACGAAGAGCCGGCCGCTCGGGAACGGCGAATGGATCACGCCGCAGAGCGTGGCCGCCGCCGCGGCCAGGCACCAGCCGGCCGCCTGCGTGAGCCGGCGATCGAGCAGGGCCGCGAGCATGCCCGCCCAGAGCACGCTGGTGACGATGAAGCCCGCGGAGATGACCTGCAGCGTGAAGAGTTCGCGGGCGAGGCCGGCATCGGGGCGGGCGCCGGCCGCCACCACCTTGTCGGTCTCGATCTTCGCCAGCGCCGCGAGGGCCGGCACACAGGCCAGTGCCACGGCCGGGTAGTGCCTCTGCGGCGTCGCGTGAAAACTCTGGGCGGTGATCTCGAGTCCCACGAACACCAGGATCGGCACCAGCGCTGCCATCGGCAGCCACTGGTACAAAAAGGCGAAGGTTCCGGTCAGCCCCGCCAGCCCGATGAACACCGCCGTCGCCAGTGTGTAGGCGGCCCGGCCACCCATCGCCTTGTAGGCCGGCTGGCCGATGTAGGGCGTGGTCTGGATCACGCCCCCGCAGAGGCCGGCGACGATCGTGGCGAAGGCTTCGACGCCGATCACCTGGCCCGTGTCGTATTCGTCGCCGGCCGCCGCCGCGCTCTCGGTGCAATCGATGCCCCCCACGACCGTGCCGAGGGCGAAGGGAATCACGATCGGGAGATAGGGCACGGCGTGCGGCCAATCCGTGATCCACTCGCAACGCAGCGCCGCCAGCCAGTCGGTCGGCCAGAGGGCGGCGGCCGGGTCGATCGCCAGCTGGGCGTGCGCGGGGATCCAGCCCAGCCGTTCGCCCACGGACTGGATCGTCGCGCCCACCACGAGCGCTGCCAGCATGCCGGGGATCCGTGCCGGAAATGGAATCTGGGCGGTAAGCGTGGCGAGCACGATGCCCAGGGCCACGAGTCCGGCGACCGGCGAGGCGAAGATCTCGAGCAGCGGCATGAAGGTGATCAGGGCGAGGGCGATCGCGGTCAGGCTGCCGAGCAGCGCGGCACGCGGCACGAAGCGGCGGACTGGGTCAGCCACGAAGGCAGCGGCCGTCTTGAAGATGCCGCTGAACACGATCGAGCACAGGCCGACGTGCCAGGCACGACGGGCGGCCGCCTCCTGGTCCAACCCCGCCCCGATCGCCTCGGTGAAGGCGGGGCCGATCACGAAGAACACCATGCCGAAGGTGCTCGGGGTGTCGAGACCCAGCGGCATCGCCGTGACGTCGCTGCGGCCGGTCCGCCGCGCCAGGCGGAACGCCATCCCCGTGAACAGCAGGTCGCCCACCACGACACCCACGGCCGTACCGGGCACGAGGTGGGCCAGCGCGAACTGGGCGGGGTAGCCGAAGACCGTCGCCAGGGTCGAGACCGTCAGCACCAGGACGGCGAGGTTGTCGATCGACAGGCCGAAAAAGGCGTTCAGGTCGCCGGCGGTGATCCAGCGGTAGCGGTGCGGGGCAGCCATGCGGAATCCGCGGAATGTCGGCCGCCCGCCCGGAAATGTCAAACGGCCGGCAGGCCGCCGGCGCCGTAGATGGGGCGGCCCGCGAATCGGGCTATACTCGGTGCCGGTGTCCCCGCGGGGGGGTTCCGAGTTCCATGCCCCGGGACGCCTCCCGAACCAACCGGTCTCCGCCGCCGTACCGACCATGGAGTTGCACGAATCACGCCCCGGCGGACGGCCCGGGTCCCGCCCTGAGGGGACCCGGTCGTCAGCCGAGGCGGTGAGCGACGAGGACCTGTTCCTCCGCTGCCGCTCGAGCGGCGACGCGGGGGCGTTCGAGTCGCTGGTGCGACGCTACGAACTGGAGTTGTACGGGTATCTGCGGCGTTATCTCGGCAATGCCGAGATGGCGGAGGACGTGTTCCAGGCGACGTTTCTGCAGGTGCACCTCAAGCAGGATAAGTTCGAGGACGGTCGGCCATTCCGACCATGGCTCTACACCATCGCCACCAACCAGGCCATCGACGCGCAGCGTCGCAACAAGCGTCACCGCATGGTCAGCCTCGACAACCACACGGGCGGGGACGACGTGGGGACGATCGTCGACATGCTCGCGGCGGATGGTCGGACTGCCGCCGAGCAGATGCAGGTCGAGGAGGCCCGCGAATGGGTACGGGTGGCCGTCGAGGATTTGCCCGAGCCCCTGCGGGCGGCCCTCCTGCTGGTCTATCACCAGGGGCTCAAGTACCGGGAGGCAGCTGACGTGCTCGGGATTCCGGTCGGCACCGTGAAGAGCAGACTGCATGCGGCCCTGCTGAGGCTCAACGAATCATGGCAGCGCAGCGGTCGCAGCGTAGCCGAGGCGGAGTGAGGGCGGGGAGCGACGCGTCATGAGACACCCGGGAGTTTGAACCGCCATGACCGCCATTCGAGACCACCTCGTCGGCTATCTGATGGACGCCCTCGAGGAAGGCGAGGTCCGCGAGGTGGAGGCCGCCCTGGCCGATCCGGAGTCGGGACCGACTCTGCGTCGGGACCTCGACACGCTGCGACGCGCCGTGCACCCGCTGGTCGCGGACCGCGATCCGGTGACCGTGCCCGCCGGACTCGCCACGCGGGCGATCGCGTTCGTGCAGGCCCAGACGCGGTCGGCCATGGTCCCGCTGCGGCCCCTCTCGCCCGCCCGCGATGCCGCGGCGCGAGGCCGTTCCTGGGTGGATCGTGCGCTGCTGGCGGCGTCCGCCCTCGCGGCCTGCATCCTCGTGGTGCCGCTCGTCGCCGATGCGATCACGGAGTCGCGGGCCCGCCGTGTCGAGCGCCGGCTGCAGCGGCTGTCGGCCTCGATCCACGGCTATGGAGAGAGCCACGGCATCTATCCGTCGCCCCCGGACAGCGGTCCGCTGTCCCGCGCGGGGCTGTACGCGCCGACGCTCGTCTCAGAGGGTCGTCTGCTCGCCGCCGACGGCACGCTCCTCGTGCCAGGGTCGGAACTCGATCGTCGGGGCGGATACCGGGTGCCCACGCTCGAGGAGTTGAAGGCCGCTGCCGGCACGCCCCGATTCGACGAATTGGTGAGGGAGATGGGGGGCGACTTCGGCTACACCCTCGGCTATCGCGGCCGCGACGGCCGCCTGCAGGCCAACCGCGATCTTCGTCGGGCCCACCACCCGCTGGTGGCCGACGCGCCGGCGTGGTGCAGCGAGAAGAGCGACAATCACCCCGACGGCTACCACTACATCCTGTTCGAGGACGGCCACTTTGAGCGGCTGCTGATCGACGCCGTCCACCGCGACGACCACCTCTACCGCAACCACGATGGCAAGGTGGCCGCCGGTGTCGATGAGGAAGACGCCGTGATCGGCGACTCCCACCACCAGCCCTGAGCCTCAGCGGCCCAGCGTCCGCCGTGCGGCGGCGGCGACTCCGGCGGCAGTGATGCCGAAGTGTTCGTAAAGCTTCCCGGCGGAGGCCGAGGCGCCGAACGAGTTCATGCCCACGAACACGCCCGCGGTGCCGAGCCACTTTTCCCAGCCGAAGCCGCCGGCCGCCTCGCAGGCCACCCGCGCCGTTACGGCGGCCGGCAGCACGCTCTCCCGATAGGCCGCGTCCTGGGCCGCGAAGAGATCCCAGCATGGCAGGCTGACGACGCGGGCCCGCACGCCCTCGGCGGCGAGCATCGTCGCGGCGTCAAGGCAGATCGACACCTCGCTGCCGGTGCCGATCAGGATGCAGTCGGGCCGACCCCCGTAGGCTTCCTTGAGGACGTAGCCGCCGCGGGCCACGCCCGTGCCCGGCCCGAGGCCGGTGCGGTCGAGCGTGGCCACGTTCTGTCGTGACAGGACGATCACGGCCGGGCGATCGGGCCGCCCCATCACCACGCGGTACGTCTCGGTGACCTCGTTGGCGTCGGCTGGCCGGAAGACCGAAACTCCTGGCACGGCCCTGGCGCTGGCCAACTGCTCGATCGGCTGGTGCGTGGGGCCGTCCTCGCCGAGCCCGATCGAGTCGTGCGTGAGCACATAGATCACCCCGAGCTCACCGAGTGCCGAGAGACGCAGCGCCGGCTTGAGGTAGTCGAAGAAGACGAAGAAGGTGGCACAATACGGCCGCAGGCCGCAGAGCGCCAGGCCGTTGCAAGCCGCCGCCATGCCGTGCTCGCGGATGCCGAAGTGCATGTTGCGGCCGGAGTAGTCGCCGTGGCCGAAGCTCCCGGCGTCCTTCACGAGGGTCATGGTGGACGGTGCGAGGTCCGCCGAACCCCCTAAAAACCACGGCACCGCCCCGCTGAGTGCCTCGATCACCTTGCCGGACGAGACGCGGCTGGCAAGACCCTTCGGGTCGGCAGGGAAGGTCGGCAGCCGCTGCTGCCAGCCGGACGGCAAGGTGCCGCCGAGAAACTCGCCCAGTTCGGTGGCCGCAGCGGCCTCGGCGTGGCGATACTGCTCGAGTCCCTGCTGCCAGAGGCGTCGCGCCTCGCGGCCGCGGGCCCCGCAGGTGGCGGCCAAGCGGGCGGGAACCTCCGGCGGCACGAGGAAGCTCGCGTCTGCCGGCCACCCGTAGCACGCCTTGGCCCCCTTGATCTCCTCCGCCCCCAAGGGGGCACCGTGCGAGGCGTGGGAACCGGCCTTGGTGGGGGCGCCGTAGCCGATCACGCTCTTGACGATCACGATGGTGGGCCGCTTCGTCTCTCCCTTGAAGGCCTCGAGCGCCCGCCCGAGCGCAGCCGTGTCGTTGGCGTCGGCCACCCGCTCAACCCGCCAGCCGAGACCCTCGAATCGCCGGCCGACGTCCTCGCTGAAGGCGAGTTCCGTCTCCCCCTCGATCGTGATGGCATTGTCGTCGTAGATCCAGCAGAGATTGTCGAGGCGCAGGTGACCGGCCAGCGATGCGGCCTCGGCCGCCACGCCCTCCATCAGGTCGCCGTCGCTGCAGAGCACATAGGTGTCGAAGTCGAAGAGCACGTGGCCCGGACGGTTGTAGCGGGCCGCCAGCCACTTCGACGCCATCGCCATGCCCACCGAGTTGCCGCAGCCCTGTCCGAGGGGGCCGGTAGTCGTTTCGACCGCCGCGATCAGATGGTGCTCGGGGTGACCGGCGCACACGCTGTCGAGCTGGCGAAACCGCCGGATCGCATCGAGCGGGACGGCCAGTTCTTCAGATCCCGTCGCGGGGGATCCGCCGCGACGGACCCCTGCCAGGTGGAGCAGGGCGTAGAGCAGCATCGAGGCGTGGCCGCAGGAGAGCACGAAGCGGTCGCGATTGGGCCACTGCCGATCACTCGGGTCGTAGCGGAGGAAGTCCTTCCAGACGGTGTAGGCCACCGGTGCCAGCGCCATCGGCGTGCCGGGGTGACCGCTCTTGGCCGCCTCAACGGCGTCCATGGCGAGGGTGCGGATCGTGTCGATCGCGAGGCGATCGACGGCGGTGGCGGTGGCAGTCATGCCTTCTCCTTCAGGGCCTCAAACCTGGGGCGAGTGTAGTCAACGGCCGCCGACTTGTTCCAAATGCTGCTCGCGGAGGTAGTCCTTGTACTCGGCGTCCAGTTCGGCGAGCGAGCGGCCGCAGAGCCGTGCGAGGGTATCGGTGTCGGCGGTGCCCGCGTAGACGCGGGCGAGGTATTCGACGAACGACTCCCGATAGCGGTTCGCCGCCGCGTTCATAAAGAAGTCCGCCAGCGCCGCCGACTGGTCGTAGACGTCGGCGAGCCGATCGCTGGCCTGGAAGGCCTCGCGTCCCAGGGCCACCAGCTCGGCCAGCGGCACATGGAAGTCGTCGTCGACGAGCCGCTGACGGGCGGCCGGCGTCCGGCCCGCGTCGCGGCCGCCCACGGTCCAGCCGAACGACGTCGCGCGAATCGACTCGGCGTACAGGGCCGCGGCCTCGACGGCCCAAAAGCCGACCCGTGCTCCAGGCTCGGCCCGCTGTCGCACGATGTCGGGACGGGACTCGGCGAAGAGTTGATGGAACCCCTCGTGGCGGACGGTCTCGACGGGTATGGCGGCCGGATCGGCGAAGCACCAGATCGTCGCGGTCGGTTGCCAGTAGATGCCGTCGGTGACGGCGACCCTCGGCTCCAGCCGTCCGAGTTCGTCGACATACTGCGTGCGGCTACCACAGAGGATCGCCGAATGGGGAGGCAGCGGGGGGCTGCGTCCGCGGCCCGCGAACCGTCGCTCCAGATCGGCCGGCTCGGCCGAGAAGCTCCCGAAGACCTGCAGCCAGATCAGCCGCGTGGTCTCGAGCGACGCGGCGAACGCACCGGTCACGGCCGGCGGAGCGGTGGAGACGATCTCCCAGTGGTCGGCGTCGAACTGCCGGCCATGCGCGACCTCGCGGAGTCGGGTGTCGTCCTCGGCGGCGGTGACCCAGCGGCCGCGCAGGAAACGCTCCCCCGCGTGGTGGCGGGCGAGCTTCGACTTGCCCAGCCAGCCGAAGGCCGGATCGTAGGTCTCGGCCTTGTCGAGCCGTCGGGCCGCCGCGGGCCACTCCCAGCGGTCGCCGCGTCGCACCCAGCCGGCGGCGATCCGGGCCCGTTCGTGATCGGGGTCATCACGGAGGACGAGAAACAACAACCGCACCGCCTCGCACGATGCCTGTTCCAACGGCGGCCGTTCCGCCCCAGGGCGGGCGAGTTCGGCGCGGGTTGGCCGGCGGGCATGGCCGCGTGCGGCGAACAGGGCGTGCTCGAAGGTCGCGTCGGCCCGCGCACGGCGGGCGGCGAGAAAGTCGTTCCAGATCGACCGCTCGCCGTCGCTGTCGACGCAGGACGGCAACTCCACCACCGCCGGGATCACGAACGCCACCTGATGTTCCCGCGTGTCGGGCAGTCGCCACGCGGCGATGATGGCCTCCAAGTCGGCGTGCCCTTCGATCTCGCAGCGCCGCCGCAGGTCCCGCTCGGCGGCGAGATACTCTTCGTCGAGTATCGCCAGCGAACGGGTGGGCCGATCGCGGGGCGCCGCCGAGGCGACCACAGGCAGGGCGGCCATGACGGCCAGCCAGGCTGGCCGCCATGCCGCTCCACCCCATGCCGCGACCGCAGTCACGACTCCGCGAAGGCCGCGTCGAACTGCACGTTGCTCGGCGCGAAGTCGAGGTTCTTGACGAACTTCGCCGCTTCGGCGGCCCCGTGCTCGCGGTCCATGCCGCAGTCCTCCCACTCGACCGAGAGCGGGCCCTCGTAGCCCGCCTGGTTGAGGGCGCGGATGATCTCCTCGAAGTCGACGCCACCGCGGCCCGGCGAACGGAAATCCCAGCCCCGCCGCGGATCGCCGAAGTTGAGGTGGCTGGCGAGGATGCCGGTCCGGCCGTTGAGGGTCACGATCGCGTCCTTGATGTGGACGTGGTAGATCCGGTCAGGGAAGGCGCGGATGAACTCCACCGAGCTGACACCCTGCCAGTGGAGGTGGCTCGGGTCGAAGTTGAACCCGAACTCCTCGCGGCGACCGAGCGCCTTGAGAGCCCGCTCGGCGGTGAAGATGTCGAAGGCGATCTCGGTGGGATGCACCTCGAGTCCGAATCGCACGCCGCACTCGGCGAACACGTCGAGGATGGGATTCCAGCGGTCGGCGAACTCGGCGAAGCCCACCTCGATCATCGACTCCGAGACGGGGGGGAAGGAGTAGAGCAGGGGCCAGATCGACGAGCCCGTGAAGCCGTTGACGACCGAGACGCCGAGTTTCTGCGCGGCGCGGGCGGTGTTCTGCATCTCTTCGGCGGCCCGCCGGTTGACTCCCTCGGGCTTGCCGTCGCCCCAGACGTGGGGCGGCACGATCGACTTGTGCCGCTCGTCGATCCGATCGCAGACGGCCTGTCCGACGAGGTGGTTGGAGATTGCATAGCAGGCGAGATCGTGCCGTTCGAGTTGATCCCGCTTGGCGGCGCAGTAACCGCTCTCCTCGACCGCCCGGGTGACGTCGAAGTGGTCGCCCCAGCAGGCGAGTTCGAGCCCCTGGTAGCCGAACTCGCGGGCCTTGCGGGCGAGGTCGTCGAGGGGCATGTCGGCCCACTGGCCGGTGAAGAGCGTGACGGGACGTGACATGGCGGACTCCTGCGTGGACGGGGACGACGCCGTCCGGGCACCCCCCGGGCAACGTGGCCGGATTGTGCCACATTCCCAGGTCGACGAAAACCGGCCCCGCGTGGTGGCGGTGCGATCGGGCAGACCGCCCGCGGGGCTACCCAGTCCGCCACCGTTGCCGAGCCTGCCGGGATGGCGGCGGGGCGGCCACGGAAACGGCGAAGCCGGCGGCTGCGACTGCCGATAGGGAGACGAGCGGGCCGGGCCCGCAGGTTGCCGCACCACCGCGGCGGGTCGCACCACCGATGCTCTACAGCCTCACCACCCGCCTCGCGTTCGCCCACTACCCGAAGACGGCGGGATCGGCGATCGCGGAGTGGTTCCGGCGGACGTTTCCTGACGCCTGCTACGTGCGGGCGGCGCATCCTCACGTCGACGTCCGCCGGTCGCTGGCCTGGCTGTCGGGGGGACGCAGCCTGCCTCCGCTCGAGCGGCTGCAGTACCTGTCGCGGGCCTCGAACTGGCGGCTGGCGGTCGCCCCGCGGCCCGACCTGCCCGCGACCCTGCGGATCATCGGCGTCGTGCGCGACCCGCTCGACATGCTCGCCTCGCTCTTCGGCTACTGGCGACGGTCAGACGTCAATCCGAACCCGCGGGATCCGCTCGTGACCGCCGCCTGGGACGGCCGCTTCGCCGACTTCGTTCGGCTGGCGATCGGCGGACGTCTGCCGGCGTACGAGCGGTTCTTCGACGCCGGCGGGACGGCCTGGCCCAACACGCGGCTCGTCCATTTCGACGACGTCGAGGCGGGCATCGGCCGGGCCTGTC
>Ga0194129_10008701_pt1 | contig 11650 bp, 8 predicted proteins | sample TA2KigCa35mmetaG_FD_150862 | JGI IMG/M metagenome (GOLD analysis project Ga0194129, IMG submission 150862) | Freshwater microbial communities from Lake Tanganyika, Tanzania - TA2015038 Kigoma Deep Cast 35m | ecosystem: Environmental > Aquatic > Freshwater > Lake | place: Tanzania: Lake... | reverse complement strand
GGCAATCCTGTTCGGCACAGGATTTGCGCCTTGGCGACTCGGCGGACTGAGAAGTTTAGGGTGAGTTGCGCGCCCAAGGTCATGACGGTATCGTGCCCGTCATGGCCGGACGAACCCAGCGAGATCTGCGCGAGCGAGATGTTCAAGGGCTGAAGTATCTGCGCAAACTTCGGCCGCTGCTCTCGCGGCTTCGCAAGGTTGGCGTTGAACGTGACAAGGCTGGTAATCGCCGGCTGTTCATGGATCAGTACTGCGCGTTGATCCTGATGTCACTGTTCAGTCCGGCGATCGAGAGCCTGCGTGACCTGCAGCGAGCCTGCGCCCTCGACAAGGTCCGCAAGCGGCTCGGCGTCGGCCGAGCTTCCTTGGGTTCCCTCTCGGAATCGGTGGCAATCTTCGACCCGGGGCCACTCAAGCAGAGCGCCATCGAGCTTGGCCACACGATCACAAGCAGGCCGAATCCGCGGTTTGCAGCGGTCGGCCAGCGCATCACGGCGGTGGATGGCACCGTCATCGAGACGGTCAAGCGTGTGGCGGAACTCTCGTGGACGCCCAAGACCAAGGGTAGGCATCTCTCTGCCTACCGGCTTCACACGCACTTCGAGGTTCTCTCAGGCAAAGCCGTGCGGATCGACGCAACGTCGGCGAATCCTGGAGGAGAAGCCGATGAGCGAGCAGTTCTGCAGCGGACGATAGAGGCCGACCGCTGCTACATCCTCGATCGTGGGTACATCAGTTACGGGCTCTGGAACGCGATTAATGGCGCCGGCAGTAGCTACGTCTGCCGGTCGTCAGACCGGACCCTGGCCACAGTCAGGCACGTCAACCAACTGACAGAAGCCGATCGTGAAGCAAGCGTCATCAGCGACGAGATCGTCGACCTGGGCTGGAAGGCGAAACACCGCACGCGACCGGATCATCCCGTGCGACTCATCTGCGTGGCGGTCAAGCCGCACGAGAGCTACCGAGGGCGTCAAGGCCCGCACTGTGACGGCGTTCTACGGCTCGTCACGAATCGACTCGACCTGCCGGCGGAACTGATCGCGGAGATCTATCGGCTGCGGTGGTTGATCGAGATGTTCTTTCGCACATTCAAGCAGATGCTCGGGTGCAAACATCTGTTCTCCGACAAGCACAACGGCGTGGAGATCCAGGCATACTGCGCCATGATCGTCTGCATGCTGATCCTGATCTATACGGGTGAGAGGCCAAGTCGGGCGATGTATCAGATGGTTTGGTACTACCTCATCGGCCTTGCCAGCCTCAAGGAACTGGACGCGTTCATCAAAACACGAAGATAGCCCGCGCCGGCGCAGCCACGGCCTGATCGGCACGCGGGGTTCGATGCTGCGCAGTCCACGTATGAACTCAGCGAGGGGGTGCCCGTGCCCCGGGAGCCGGCGTCGCTGGTCGAGCGAAGCCAGGATGGCAAAGCGCGAGCAGCGCCGAGTGACGCGAAGGGCAGGATGCCCGTAGCGAACGTCCGGCGACGGGGCACGGGAAGCCCCGAGCCCTGCGGCGAGTCGGCCGCCGCCCGCATCGCTCACGCGATTGCGGCTTCCTGATGCCCAGCACTGCGCCCGGCCGAAGATCAACCTGTCCTGCATCTGCCGTGCCGAACAGGATTGCCACGAGGGCCGAGGCGAGCGTCCGGCGACGGGGCACGGGCTGCCCTGAGCCAAGCGTCAGGCCCGAAGCGCCGCGATGAACCGGGCTGGCCCTTCACCGCCCGGCTATCAGTTTTTCGAGCAGGTCGCCGACCCCGATCGAAACGGCCATCTGCTGCATGTGTCGGACGTCAAGCCTTTCCCCGTGGAGGGCGACCAGCTTCGACACGTCGTCCCACTGCCGCTCGGACGTCTCGTTGGTCAGCCGAAACCACTCGAGCTTGGCCACGATGGAGTCCTCGGCCGTCGCGATCGGAATCATCGTCGCCCCGCCCATGCCGAGGGGCTGCGGCGTGGCACGCTCCATCGCGAGCAGGTCGAACGGCCGGCCACGACTCACGAACACGTCGACCTTGTAGGACGTGGGCATGTGAATGAGGTTGAAGCAAGACTTTCGCTGCACGGCATCCCGGACCGCAGCGGGGCTGACATAAAATTCTTCGCCGAAGGATTCGACAAAGGCTGCGACGTCGGAAGGCCCCAGATCACAGACGAGATCGACGTCCATCGTCGAACGCATCGCTCCGTGAAACGTGCTTGCGACGCTGCCGCCCACGTAGTGCCGGACGCCGAGCCTGCGAAGGGCCTCGGCCACGGGAATCAGGGCGGCGATCAGGTCATCGCCGTCGCTCACGCTCCGCGCCCCTGCCGCCAGCGGCGCACCTCGGCGGCGAGCTCACCACCATAGGCCAACTCGATGTACGCGAGCTGCACGTCGTCTTCCGCAAGACCAGGATGCCGCCGCCGAATGGCCTCCATGGCCATGAGCCTGTTTTGCCTCGACATGACGCACGCCTTCCGGATCCGCTCCGCCGGCGCAAGCTCTCGAAAGCACCGCAGTTGAACAGCCGCTGCGTCGTCGGCCGTGTCACTTGTGTAGGCAGGCATGCTCATGATCACGTCCTTGAGGCTCAGTCTACACCGATCCCGTACCACCTTCGAAACGCCGGCTCACGCGACGCCGGCAGTCTGAAGCCTGTACTCAGCGAGGGGCTGCCCGTGCCCCGGGAGCCGGCGTCGCTGGTCGAGCGCAGCCAGGATGGCGAAGCGAGAGCAGCGTTGAGCGAACGGAGGGCAAAATGCCCGCAGTGAGCGTCCGGCGACGGGGCACGGGCAGCCCCTCGCCACCACAACGGCCCGCAGCCCGCATCGCTCGCGCGATGCGGCTTCCTGAGAAGCCTGCTGCTACGGTGCTGTGGCCGCCGCCGGCAGCATCGCGCGAATAGCGTCGAGCCGCATCTCGACCGTCTCGCCCGGGGCGGTGAACCGCAGCAGCGATTCCTGGAAGAAGTAGACCACCCCGTAGCCGAGGTCGTGGGCCATGGCCGTCTGGTCCCGAACCATGCCGATCGGCACGGGCCGAGGCTTCTGGCCCGCGAGGACCCCGATGCCAAGCCGCGCCTTGCCCTCGAGCTTCGCCAGCACCGGGCTGCGGAGTTCGCCCGCGAAGCCTTTCATCGTGTCGCGATACACCTGCACCACCACCTCGTCGACGAGACCCTGCTCGACCCAGGCGGGCCAATCCTGCACGTAGTTCTTGTAGGACCACGGATACGGATTGGGTGACACCGACAGTTCGACACCGGGCCGCGCCGCCTTGATCGCCCTGGAGAGCCGGGCCACGAAGTCGGTGAGCTTCGCCGCCCGCCAGGCGAGCCAGTCAGCGTCGGTGGGAGCGGGCCGCGCGGCGTTGCCCGTCTCCTCGCGATAGCGGGCGAGCGTGTGGTCGTCGTAGCCGAAGGTGTTCTTCAAGGAGAGATGGTCGTCGAACTGGATCGTGGGCACGTGGTAGCGGGTGACGAACTCGACGGCGAGGTCTTCGTAGAACTGCTGCACGTCGGGGTGCACGAAGTTCAGGTAGGTCGTCGTCGTGCCATCCTGATCGAAGGTGCTCCGACCGGAGTCGTCGCGCGACAGCCACTCCGGGTGCCGCTGCGCGAGCGGCGAGTCGGCGGGCACCTTCAATCCCCACTCGAACCAGGGCACAATGTCGAGGCCATGGCGGTCGCCGAGGGCCACCCAATCGGCCGCCGGATCGCGGTCACCGGTGCCGAGGCCGTAGCGGTTCGAAATCCTGGGGGCACCGTGCTTCGCCATCACGTCGCTCGGATAGAAGGTCTCGCCCTGGCTCCAGACGACGGGGTAGAGGGCGTTGAGGTGCAGGTCGGCCGCCTGCTCGGCGAGGGCCGCCATGTTCGCCCGCGAGTGCATGACCTCGGAATCGACGTCGCTCACCCAGACACCGCGGAGTTCGGCGGCAGACGCGATGCGGCGCGGCCGAGCCGCGGGTGCATCGGTGGCCCACGCCGTGGCGACCCCACTGCCCACGACGGCGAGCAGACGGACGACCACCCGCCAGCCCCGCGGGGAACCAAACGTAGCCGTCATGATGCCACCCCACGGGCCGTCTCGTCGGTCCTGAGGTGGCGGAACCAGAACCAGTACACGCCCGCCGAGAGAAAAACGAACGCCACCAGCAGGGCGGCGAACGTCGACCACTGCCGGAGCACGAACACCATGCCCAGCATGAACAGCACCAACTGCCACGGCACCGCGAAGCAGATGGCCGCGAGGTCGCGGCGGCACTCGCCCCGGATCGCGTCCTGATCCTCGGCGGTCAACTGCGTGACGATCGGCCCCCAGAATCCGAAGGGGCGGGTCACCTTCACGAAGTTCAGGAGCGTCTCGCGGGCCGTCGGCTTCGTGAGCAGCGAGCCGAGCACGCAGCCCGCGAGCGAGATCACGCTCGGCACCACGAAGCTCATCACCTCCGTGAGCTCGATCTTGAGCACGCGGATCAGCACCGCCGAGAGCATGCCGAACAGCGTGCCCAGGGCGAAGCCGTAGCCGTTGTACCGCCACCAGTACCAGCGCAGCAGCAGCGGGATGAAGAGCCCCGTGCCGAAGGCCATGGTGATCCAGCCCCAGATGTCGTTGATGTTGACGCTGTCGAGGCTGAAGGCGAGCCCGAGCAGCACGATGGCCACGGTCGCGATCCGCGAATGCCAGACCAGCGTCTTGTTGCTGGCCCGGGGATTGAGGAACGTCTGGTAGATGTCCTTCACCCAGTAGGCGGCGCCCGCGTTGATCACCGCCGTGAAGGTCGACATCGCCGCCGCCATGAAGCAGGCGATCACGATGCCCTTCATGCCCACCGGCATGTATTCCGCGATCACGGTCGGCAGCACGAGTTCGGGGTCGATCACCTTGCCCGTGGTCAGCCCGTGATGGATGCCGAGCATGGCGAGGCCCATGACCAGCGGCCAGCGGAAGGAGAGCAGCAGAATCCAGAACAGCGAGAGCAGCCCCGCCTCCCGGTCGGACTTGGCGGCGAAGTACCGCTGGCTCGTGTAGCCGCCGGCCCCGGCGAAGCCCTCCACGCAGGTCTTCACGAGGTAGAAGAAGATCGTGATCCCGAAGGCGTTGTAGCGGGAGTATTCCCCCGGCATGTCGATCGTCAGCGGGGGCATCACGGCCGACCACTCGGCGAGCGTCGTCTTCACGGCCTCGAAGCCCCCGGTGCCATCGGGCACGGAGACCATGAACTCCGGCGGCAGCACCACCTTCGTCATCGCCAGCACGATCACGTAGAGCACCGCCGCGAGGATCAGGCCGCCCTGCACGACGTCGGTCCAGACCACGCCGTAGAAGCCGCTGGCGGCGGTGTAGGTCATGGTCAGCAGGATCAGCGCGATCGAGGCCGCACGGTCGTCGATCCCCATCAGGCTGCCGAAGAACTTGCCGCCGCCGACGGCGAAGTAGCTGATGATCCAGATCGACACCACGAGGTTGGCAAGCGCGCTGATCAGCCGCGCCGTGCGCCCCTCGTGGCCGTCGCCGAACCGCAGCCGCATCCACTCCGCGAGCGTCATCACCTGCGCGCGGCGGGTCCACTTCCCCATGAAGATCATGAAGAAGGCCATGATCAGCACGATCCCGCCGCGGATCTCGATGAAGAAGCCCTTCACGCCCAGCGAGTAGATGAGCGCGGTGATCACCATCGTGCCGGCGATGTCGGTGTTGCTCGACATGCCCGAGGCGCCCAGCGCCCACCAGGGGAGGTTGCGGTTGCCGAGGAAGTAGGCGTCGATGCTGTCGCGGGCCTTCCGCTCGAGCCACAGGCCGAGCGCCATGATCCCGACGAGATACGCGGCGATGAAGCCGTAGTCGAGCGGGGCCAGGACATTCGTGCCCGTGAAGAGGTTCATGGTCGCCACTCCCTGGTTGATCGCCGCTCTACCTCAGGCACGCTGTTCGAGGTCCGCGAGAAGATTCCGGCAGAGCAGCAGGGCCCGCGGCACGTGGAAGGCACACTTGTAGGCGCCCCCCTTGAACGACTGGCTGACGCGGCCCTCGCGGTCGAGGTAGCCATACCACTCGCCGTACTCGCGGTCCGGGAAGTGCCCGAACGTGTAGTCCTTCACCGTCTGGAAGAGCGCCCAGTCGGTCTCGCTCCCCGTCACGGCGTAGTCGAGCAGGTGGGCGTAGAGGGCCTCGCAGTGCGGCCACCAGAGCTTCATGTTCCACTCGAGTTGGATGGGCGAATGCCCCCGGGCGTCGAGAAAGTAGAACAGCCCGCCATGATCCTTGTCCCAGCCTTCGGCGTGCGACCAGCGGACGATGTTGACGGCCAGGGCGGAGAGGTCGGCGTCGTGCTGCCGCTCGGCCCAGTGCTGCAGGAACCAGCCCGCCTCGATCGCGTGGCCGGGATTCAGCTGACGGCCCTCCGGCAGGTCGGTGCAGAGCGACCCGTCCGGGCGGACGTACTCGTAGACCCGCCGCTCCTCGGGCTTCACGTGCCGAAGAAACGCGGCCTGGCACTCCGCCAGCTCCCGTTCGTAGGGAGCGGCCTTGCCGTCGGTCAGTTCCTCGATCAGGTTCATGAGGATCATCGGCACGGCAAGCGCCTCAAGCGGCGTCTCCCCGGCATACGACGGCCGGCCGACCTTCTTCCAGTCGAAGGCCCACGACCAGACCAGGGCGAACATCCGCTCGGCTTCCCGGAGGTAGCTCTCGTCGCCGCTGGCCCGGGCGTATTCCGCCATCGCCATCACGTAGAAGCACTCGCTGAAAATCTTCCGCTGGATGGCGATGGGCGTGCCGTCGGCCGTCATCCGAAACGGGATCCGGTCGTCGGGCGTGAGGGCCTTGAACCTCAGGAACTCCGCGCCGCTCTTCGCCATCGCCAGCCACTCGGGCCTCGGGTCGACGGTGCGATAGAGCTTGCTGAAGAGCCAGGTCTCCCGGCCCTGCAGCCAGCCGTACTTCGTGACGTCGAACACCTTTCCCTGGCGGTCGAGGCAGTTCCAGAAGCCGCCGTGCTCGCGGTCCCAGGAGTGCCGCTCCCAGAATGGGATCACGCTGCCGAAGAGCTCCTGCTCGAACTCGTCGCGGAGCCGGCCGAGCGTGTGCCGCGGCACCGCGTATTTCGCGGTCGATGATCCTGCCCCGCCTGCCTGCAGCGTCATGTCAGATTCCTTCGCCCGGCCACCACTCCCGGTAGCGGTCGTAGAGGTTTCGGGCGGCCGGGTAGGCCGAGTTCGGGCTCATGAAGTGGGAGAACTCGAACGTGATCAGCTTCTCCACGCCAGCCGCCGAGGCCTGCTCCGCCTTGTAGAGCAGCTTGCGGATGTCCGTCGGCGGAAACTTGATCGGCATGTCGCGGTCGAAGCTCTCCAGGTTGCTCCAGCACCGCAGGCCGTGCCGCTCGGCGAGTTCGCGGTTCACCCGCAGGTAGTCGGGCAGATCCAGGAACGACATCTGCCCGTCCTGGAAGGCCACGATGTCGACCTTGCCCTCGAGGTCGCGGAACACCGACTCCCACTCCTTGACGTGCTGGTCGAGCGAGATCGCCTCCGCACCGAACTGCTTCGCCCCCTTCACGTAGGGCGACATCAGAATCGGCACGTTCTTGAGCATCCGCAGGTGACCGGCGAGCTCGTCGTAGACCCGCATCATGCCGGCGTTGAAGGTGTTGATCTCGTGGCTGATGTACCAGCCGGCGAACGCGCGGCGGTGACCGTAGCGGTCCATCACCTCGGTGCAGAAGTCGCGGTTGAGGTCGCTTTCCGCCCGATAGTCGCCGTTGATCCAATGCTCGCCCGAATCGTAGGTGCCGAAGAAGAACTGCATGCCGCAGCGCTCCGCCTCGGTGAGAAACACGTCGACGAGATCCTGGTAGGCCGGCAGGCACCGCCGGTGCCGGTTGATGACCTGCGAATCGAAGGTGAGCCGCTCGCGGTAGCCGGCCCGGATCAGGATCACGGTGTCGATCCCGATCGCCCGCATGGCGTCGAAGTCGGCCGCCCACTCCTTCCGGCCCCAGTTCTGCGGCGGGATGTCGTGGGTGATCTCGTCGAGAAACGTGCCCGTGATCTTCAGCATGGCTCGATCTTCCACGTCTGGATTTCGAAGGGCCGTAGGTGCACGTCGAGCCGCTTGGTCCGCCCGAGGTCGGCGGAGGAAAGCATCGTCGTCTCGTCGAGCTGCATGCGGGATGCCCTCTGCGGACCGTCGGCCAGGGCGGGGAGCCGCAGCGTGGTCGCCACGGCCTCGCTTGACGGGTTCAGAAGCCGCACCAGCAGACCCTTGCCGGCCGCCGGTTTCAAACCCATCACCTCCAGCGGCGTGTCGCCGACATCGAGCAGCGACGCGGCGAACGCAGCCGGCCCCGTCGCCGCTTTGACGGGTACCACGGGGCACTCCTGGATCCAGCACGGATGCAGGGTCTCCTTGAGGAGCCGCATCGCCTCGACGACGCCCCCGGCGCAGCCGATGGCCAGGGTGTGGTCGAGCCGCCGCTGCAGCTGGGCGTCCGGCGTGGGCCGCTGCGGGCCCGCCTGACACGACCGGATCCGGCCGCCGCGGACCGAGAGCGAGCCCACCGCGCGGTGGAGCGTGAACGCCGCGGCCGGCGTGCCGGACCCCGCCACCGCGACGAGCTCGAACTCGTGCAGCCCGACGCCGCCCGCGAAGGGCGTGCCCGTCGCGCCGGCCCACGCGAGGCCGTCGTTCGTGTGATGCACCGGATAGGACTTCTCGCCAGGGTAGGCCGGCGCGGCGAGCGGCCCCGGCCAGAGGTCGTGCACCGCGGGCTTCGCTGCCAGCCACCACCACTGGGCCTGGCCATCCACAACCACGTGATGACAGGCCCCGAGGCCACCCGCGCCCGCGAGCACCTGCGGATCCACGACCACGCGCAGGCGGCTGTCGGCGAACACGTTCGTATAGGAGATCCGCAGGTTCCACACGTGCGAGTGCTGGCGGGCATCGTCTGCATCGCGCCAGCGCCGCTCAGCCCGCACGGCGATGGGCATCGTCACCTGCGGGCCCACGCACTCGAGGATCGGCGTGTGGGCGAGCCCGTCCCGCTGGATCGACGAGGGTCCGCAGATCTCGTAGGTAAGGTGAAACACGTCCGCCGTCTGGCCGTCGGCCCCCGCAGACATGAGCCGCGCCCGCTGCACAGGAAGCTCGGGGCAGGGGCCATGCGAGTAGCCGTCGCCGAGGTCGGCGTCGAGTTCGAAGCGGATGGCACTCGTGAGCGATTCCGGCACCGGCTCCGGCATCGCGTTCGTGGCGAGGACGAGCGGCTCGGATGTCTCTGCGAATGAAAACACCTCGAAGCCGAGCGGCGGCAGGCTGAAAGCCGCCTGCACCTCGTAGGCTCGGCCCCAGGTGGTCTCCAGGTACCGGTTGCGGATCGCCTTGCACGACGTGGCCGGCACCCGCACGGGAACCTCCGCGCCGGCCGCATCGACGGCCCGCAGCTGACGGGCGACGGACGGCTCTGAGAACTCGCCGCCTTCATCGGGCAGGAGGATGCGAACTGCCGCGGAGACGGTCACGGGCCACGGATGCGGGTTGAAGGCGAACACGCGGGCCGTGCGGGGATCGCTCGGGGCCGGGAGCCGGTGCTGCACGAGGTGCTCGATCTGCCGCGTGATCATCTCCTGCGCCAGCGCGAGCACCTCGTGGAATCGCTGCACGTCGTCGAGGTGGACGTCGTCCACGCTGCAGCCACAGATGTCGTCGTGGGCGTGGTTCTTGAGCAAAGCATCCCACGCGGCCTCGAGCAGCGCCGGCTCGACCACCGGCAGGCCGTTGACATTGGCCCAGGCGGCGAGCGGCTCGACCACGCGGGTGAGCAGCGACTGCGCCCGGTGGTTGAAGATCTTGAGATCGACCCGCGAGGAAAGCACGTTGCGGAGGAGCGGATGATCGGCCTGGCCGAGGAGGTCGCCGCTGAAGACGGGCAGCGCTTCGTGCTCCACGGCTGCCCGCAGGGCGGCGAGGTAGTCCTCGAAGCCGCCGAAGGCGAGCTGAATCTCCGACTGGCTGGCGTTGAGATCGGCAACGACCGCGGCGAGGTCGCCCCGGGCCGGAAGATGATCCCCACCGGCGGGCAGCACCACGACGGAGTGCTTCTGGAAGGGCAGCACGCGTGCGAGCGTGTGGCTCAGCCGTTCCCGGGCCCGCTCGTCGCTGGCGGCGAGGCCGTCATACCGCCCATGAAAGCTCTCCTGGCCGAGCGCGCCGAGCGGGAAGTAGCCCTCTCGCAGAAACGTGGCCAGCACCTCCGACCCGTCGGGCGCCCGCCACGTGAAGATCGCGCCGTCGCGGTCCCGCACCTCCGCGGGCATGCCGCGCATGAACAGGAAGGAATCGATCCCGAAACCGGCGAGGATCTGCGGCAGCTGCGCAAAGTGCCCGAATGAATCGGGCACGTAGCCGACCCGCGAGGCGCCACCGTGTTCGCTGGCGATGCCGATGCCCCGCTGCAGGTTCCTGATCAGCGACTCGGGCCGCGCGAGGAAGCAGTCGGGCATCGTGTACCAGGGGCCGAGCCTGAGCCGCCCCGCCTCGACGAGCGTCCTGATCCGCGGCCGGTCCTGCGGGCGAATCGCCAGGTGGTCTTCGAGCACCACCGTCTGGCCGTCGAGGACGAAGTTTGGCAGCGTGCCCGACTCGAGCAGGTCGAGCAGCTCCGCCACCATCTCGACCAGCCGCAGGCGGTACGCCTGAAACGGCAGGTACCACGCACGATCCCAGTGCGTGTGGGGGACGACGATGCCCGTGCGCTGCGTGCTCATGGCCACTGGCCCCCGGTCCGGCTCGGGCTGGTCGCGATCAAGGCCGACCTGCGGCCGGATGGATGATGCGGCGTGTTATGCACCATCACCGCCATTTTGAGGAGGGCACGGCTCTCGTCGCCGATTCGTCCCAGTTCGCGGCGGATTCGTCCCTGGATCTGCCCGGTTCGTCCCTTGGCAGGTTTTTAGCGCTGCCGGCCCGCGCGATCACGATCAACTGGGTGACGGTGGGCGATCCGGGGAATGCCGCCGACACCGCTGGAAGCCCAAACCCTGCTAACGCCGTGGCCGCCGCCTTCCAGATCATGAAGTTCGAGACGACCAATGCGCAGTACGTTGACTTCCTGAACTCGGTGGCCGCGACCGACACGTATTCGCTCTACAACGCGAACATCGGCACGAACGCCCGGGGCGGGATCACGCAGACGGGTTCGTCAGGGGGCTACACGTACGCGGTGCGGACCTCCATGGGCGACAAGCCGGTGAACTACGTGACCTGGTTCAGCGTTGCGCGGATGGCCAACTGGCTGCACAACGGCGCCACGGGCACGTCGAGCACGGAGACGGGGGCGTACACCCTGGTCGGCGGCCAGACGAGCGGGACAGTCCCGGCGCGGAATCCGAACGCCTTGGCCTACGTTCCAGGGCCGGCGCGCACTCTGGGTAATCTGGGCTGGCGCGGCAAGCCCGTGTTTGCGATGATCGGCTTTGTCAGGATTTTTTGTCAAAGCCTTCGTTGGAGATACAGCTGTGCCAAAGGATACCGAAGCCGTTCTGGACATGGATGTCAAAGGCATTCTCGAGGAGTTTGCCCTCCTGCCGGACCCACGATCACACGTCAACCGCCTGCACCTTTTGAGCGACCTGGTGGTCATCTGCATCATGGCGGTC
>Ga0194129_10008697_pt1 | contig 11656 bp, 12 predicted proteins | sample TA2KigCa35mmetaG_FD_150862 | JGI IMG/M metagenome (GOLD analysis project Ga0194129, IMG submission 150862) | Freshwater microbial communities from Lake Tanganyika, Tanzania - TA2015038 Kigoma Deep Cast 35m | ecosystem: Environmental > Aquatic > Freshwater > Lake | place: Tanzania: Lake... | reverse complement strand
TCCACAGCAACATGGACCTTGTCGTAGCCGACGCCGTAGGAGCGGCCCTGCTGGCGATCGCCGGTGATGCGGTGGCCCACCTTCCGGAACCGCGCCAGCGACTTGATGTCGATATGGATCAGGTCGCCTGGGTGCTCCCTCTCATACCGCTGCATCGCTGGTTTGGGTTCCAGGTCCCTCAGTCGCCCCAGCACCAGACGGCTGAGAGCCCTGGCAACGCTGGAGAAGGGCGCCTTGACCAGCCGGGCGATGTGGCGGAGGGGAGCCGCTGGTGGCGGAGATCCACCGACTGCTGGAGCTGTAGCTGGTCGAGCGTACGCCGCTGGGTGCGGCGCACGCTCCGTCGATCCGCCAGAGAGGTTTGTCCGCCTGAGCGGCAACGAGCCAACCACCGGTAGGCGCAGCGTAGGCCGATCCCGTTCTCGGCGGCCAGCTCCCTGAGGCTGCGGCCGTGCTCCAGGTGCTGGGTGACAAGCCGGAGACGGCCCTTCTGCGTCAGACGGGCATTGGGATGGCTGTGCATGGGTGCGTGAGGCCTGGGTTGGTGGCTCGCACCTCAACCCGTAGCGGCCTCACACCCCTTTTCACTGACGAATCTGGTGCGGCACAACAGCTAGGCGAGCAGCCCAAGCGCAAGCGAACTTGGTCTCTCTCGCCCACCAGAACCAACAGCAGACGTAACTAATGATGTGCGGCACCGTCGCCCTTGTGGGCTCCCAGGACGCGCCCCCCCTGCTGCTGGAAAGTTGCCGCCAGCAGGAATACCGCGGCTACGACTCCGCCAGCATTGCCACGGTGAACGGTGAGCGGCAGCTGAGTTGCCTGCGGGCCGAGGGCAAGCCGGAGGAGCGCAACGCCCACCCGCACCGCGATGGCAGCTGCATTACGCCAACGGGATCATCAAGAACAAGCGAAGCCTGCGGGCGGAGCTGCAGGCAGAGGGTGTGGTGTTCAAGAGCGAGACCGACACCGACGCGATCCCCCACCTGCCGAAGGGCGTGGGCGCCGGTGGCCCGCTGATGGCAATGCCGCTGGATGAGGACTTTTACGGCGGGGTAGAGCGGATCCAGGTGCTGGCCTGCGGCACCATCCGCCATGCCTCCCAGGTGGGGGCCTATCTGCTGGAGCAGCTTGCTGGGATTCCCACGAGCGTGTTTTATGCCAGTGAGTTCAGGACTGCGCCGCCGCTGCTGAGCGCCAACACGCTCACGATCGGGGTGGCCCAGTCGGGGGAGACAGCCGACACCCTGGCGGCGCGGGCAATGGAGCAGAAGCGGCGGCAGATGGTGGCCGATCCGGCCTATGCGCCGCGGCTGCTGGGGATCACCAACCGCCCCGAGAGCTCATTGGGACGGCTGGTGAGTGATGTGGTGGATATCGGCGCCGGCATTGAAGTGGGCGTGGCGGCCACCAAGACGTTCCTTGGCCAGCTGCTTGCGTTTTATGGGCTGGCGATCGCTTTTGCCGAGCGGCGGGTGGGGCAGCAGGCAGGCGGCGCTATGGTCACGAGGGAGTGGCTCCAGGCGCTGGTGGCTGGATTGAAGGCCGTGCCGGAGCAGCCGCTGGCGCTGGTGGAGGAGCACGACCGGCGCAGCGGGGAGCTGGCCCACCGCTTTGAGAGCACCCAGGATGTGATCTCCCTGGGGCGGGTCATCAACTACCCGATCGCCCTCGATGGTGCCCTGAAGCTCAAGGAGATCAGCTACATCCACGCCGAGGGCTACTCGGCCGGCGAGATGAACCATGGTCCGATCGCCCTGCTCGATGACAAGGTGCCGGTAGTGTCGATTGCGGTGCCTGGTGCGGTGTTCGACAAGGTGCTCAGCAACGCGCAGGAGGCCAAAGCGCGCGACGCCCAGCTGATTGGAGTGGCGCCTGAGGGGCTGGACATGGAGCTGTTCGACGTGTTGCTGCCGGTGCCGCAGGTGGATGAGCTGCTGAGCCCGCTGCTCACGGTGGTGCCGATGCAGCTGCTGAGCTAACACACCGCAGCGCACCGGGGCCTGGATGTGGATCAGCCGCGGAATCTCGCCAAGAGCGTCACAGTCGAGTGAGCTCTCGCTGTTTTTTTCTTTTATCTCTCCTTGCCTGAATGACTGTTCTAGTTACCGGGGCCGCCGGCTTCATAGGGTTTCATTTGAGCACGCGGCTGCTGGAGCGAGGTACGCCGGTGGTGGGGTTCGACAACGTGAACCCCTACTATGACCCCGCCTTGAAGCGGGCGCGGATCGCTCAGCTGCAGGCCACGGCGGAGCGCACAGGCACCAGCTTCCAGCTGATTGAGGCCGACCTGGAAGACCGTGCGGCGGTGGAAGCGGCGTTCGAAACCCACAAGCCCAGCAAGGTGGTGAACCTGGCGGCCCAGGCGGGCGTGCGCTACTCGATTGAGAACCCAGCGGCCTACATCCAGAGCAACCTCGTGGGCTTTGGGCACATCCTTGAGGGCTGCCGCCACAACGGCATTAAGCACCTGGTGTATGCCTCTAGTAGCTCCGTGTATGGCGGCAACACCAACCTGCCGTTCTCCGAGCACCAGAGTGTGGATCACCCGGTGAGCCTCTATGCGGCGAGCAAGAAGGCCAACGAGCTGATGGCCCACACCTATAGCCACCTCTATAGGCTCCCGGTCACGGGCCTGCGGTTCTTCACGGTGTATGGCCCCTGGGGGCGGCCGGATATGGCCCTGTTTCTGTTCACTAAAGCGATGCTGGCTGATGAGCCGATCCAGGTGTTCAACAACGGCCAGATGATCCGCGATTTCACCTATGTGGACGACATCATCGAGAGCCTAGTGCGCCTGCTGGATAAGCCGGCAGCTGCCGATCCGTCATTCGACAGCGCCAGACCGGATCCTGCTACCAGCTGGGCCCCGCATCGGGTGTTCAACATCGGTAATTCCAACCCCACGCCGCTGATGGATTACATCGAGGCGGTGGAGAACGCCCTGGGTATCACAGCCACCAAAACCTTCCTGCCGATGCAGCTGGGTGATGTGCCCGCCACCGCTGCTGATACCTCAGCCCTGGAGGCCTGGACGGGTTTCAAGCCCAACACCCCGGTGAAAGACGGCGTGGCTCGGTTTGTGGCCTGGTATCGGGAGTTTTACGCTGCATGATCATCTTCCCAGAACTCAACACCTGTACCGTGGCGGTGATCGGCCTGGGCTATGTGGGCCTGCCGCTGGCGGTGGAATTCGCCAAGCCCCAGCCTTGCCGCCGCACAGGTGCTCAGCTGCAGCGTCGGGTGATCGGCTTCGATATCAATAGCCAGCGCCTGGCAGAGCTGCGGCAGGGGATCGATCGCACCAACGAAACCAGCGCGGAGGACCTGCAGGCGGCGCAGCTGCTGGAGCTCACCAGCGATCGGGATCAGCTCGCTGCTGCGGATGTTTTTGTGGTGACGGTGCCCACTCCGATTGACAGCGCCAAGCGCCCGGATCTGACACCGCTGGAGAGAGCAAGCGCCACGGTGGGCCAGGCACTGAAGGCCCGCGCGGCTCAGAAGCCTAGTACTATAGCCCTAGTTGTTTACGAGAGCACTGTATTTCCGGGCGCAACGGAAGAGGTGTGTGTGCCGATCCTGGAGCGCGAATCCGGCCTCTGCTTCAACGCCGCCGCCCCGGGATCGGGCTTTCTCTGCGGCTACAGCCCCGAGCGGATCAATCCGGGGGATTCTCAACACAAGCTTACCACGATCACCAAGGTGACCAGCGGCAGCAGCCCTGAGGCAGCGGAGTGGGTTGATGCCTTCTACGGTTCGATTATTGAGGCCGGCACCCATCTGGCTCCGAGCCTCAAGGTGGCGGAGGCCGCCAAGGTGATTGAGAACACTCAGCGCGATCTAAACATCGCCCTGGTGAATGAACTGGCGATCATCCTCCGGCAGATGGAGATCGATACGCTGGATGTGCTGGAGGCGGCTGGCAGCAAGTGGAACTTTTTGCGGTTTCGGCCGGGGTTGGTGGGCGGCCATTGCATTGGCGTGGACCCCTATTACCTCACCCACAAGGCGGAGCAGGTGGGTTATCACCCGCAGGTGGTGCTGGCGGGCCGGCGCATCAACGACGGCATGGGTCGCTGGCTGGCGGAGCAGCTGGTGCTGGGCCTGGCGGCGCAGCGTCAGGCGGTGGTGGGCACCCGGGTGCTGGTGCTGGGGCTGAGCTTCAAGGAGAACTGCCCGGATCTGCGCAACACCAAGGTGGTGGATCTGATCCGCGGCCTGGAGCGCTATGGCATGGATGTGGAGGTAGTGGACCCGTGGGTGGACCCAGAGGAGGCCCAGCGGGAATACGGCCTGAGCGTGATGGCTGCCATCCCGGCCGATGGCCGCTATGGCGCGGTAGCTGCGGCGGTGGCTCACCGGCAGTTCGCGGCGCTCACCGCTGACCAGTGGCAGCAGCTGCTGATGCCTGCTGGTGTGCTGCTCGATCTCAAGGGCATCGTGCCCCGGCAGCTGGAGCCGCTGCGGATGTAGGCCTGTTTCTGGCCCTTGACGCACAAACTCACTGATTTCATTTGATGACCATCCTTGTGACCGGAGGCGCCGGCTATATCGGCAGCCATGCAGTGCGAGCCCTGCAGCGGGCGGGCTACAGGCCTGTGGTGCTCGACAACTTGGTGTACGGACACCGCCGGATTGTCGAGGACGTGCTGCAAGTGCCGCTGGTGCTGGGCCAGGTGGGAGATCGGAGCCTGCTTGCTCAGTTGCTGAGTGGCACCCACTCCGCTACGGCCGGCAAGCCGATCCAGGCGGTGCTCCACTTCGCCGCTTACGCTTATGTGGGCGAGAGTGTGGTTGATCCGGCCAAGTACTACCGCAACAATTTGGGCGATTCGCTCACGTTGTTGGAGGCTCTCCAGGAAGAAGGTGAACGCCGGGGAACGCAGCCATTACCGGTGGTGTTCTCCAGCACCTGCGCCAGCTACGGCATCCCCGAGCCGGATCAGATCCCTATCGATGAGAGCTGTCCGCAGCAGCCGATCAACCCTTACGGCCGCAGCAAGTGGATGGTGGAGCAGCTTCTGGCCGACTTTGGCGCGGCCTACGGATTGCCGAGCGTGACCTTCCGCTATTTCAATGCCGCCGGTGCAGATCCAGCCGGCGATCTGGGGGAAGATCACAGCCCTGAAACCCACCTGATCCCGCTGGTGCTCGAGGCCATGGCAGGCCGCCGGCCTTGCCTGCAGATCTATGGTGATGATTACCCCACACCGGATGGCACCTGCATCCGCGACTACATCCACGTGAGCGACTTGGCCGATGCCCACGTGCTGGGCTTGCAGAAGCTGCTTGCCGAAGGTGGTCAGCACGTGTTCAACCTCGGTAACGGCACGGGCTACTCGGTGCAGCAGGTGATTGAGGCGGCCCAGGGCTTGACAGGGAGGGGCCTGCTGGCCCAGGTGGCACCGCGGCGGACTGGAGATCCTCCGGTTCTGGTGGCGTCTGCTGAGAAAGCCCACCGTGAGCTGGGCTGGCAGCCGCGCTATCCGCAGTTGAGCATGATCCTTTATCACGCCTGGACCTGGCACCAATCCACTGCTTCCCGCTGATGCCCGCCTCAATCACGCGCAATCTGGTGACCGGCGGTGCCGGATTTGTGGGGTCTCACCTCGTAGGCCCGCTGATGGAAGCCGGCGAAGAGGTGATCTGCCTGGATAACTACTTCACGGGCAGGAAGAGCAATGCCGCCCGATGGATCGGCCACCCGCGCTTTGAGCTGATCTGCCACGATGGGACTGACCGATCTGGCTTGAGGTGGACCGGATCTGGCACTTGGCCTGCTCGGCTTCGCCGGTGCATTACCAGCACAATCTGATCAAGACAGCCAAGATCAGTTCTCTTGGCACGTACAACATGCTGGGTCTAGCTCGCCGCCTGCGCGCGGTTGTTTCTGGCCAGCACCAGCGAAGTGTATGGAGATCCGGAGGTGCATCCCCAGCGCGAGAGTTATCGGGGCTGTCTGAACACGATTGGTATCCGCAGCTGCTAAGACAAGGCTAAGCGCAACGCTGAAACGCTTTGTTTTGATTACAGGCGCATGCACGGCGTCGATATCCGTGTGGTGCGGATCTTCAATACCTACGGGCCGCGCATGCTGCCCGATGTCGGCCGAGTGGTAAGCGATTTTATTGTGCAGGCGCTGCGGGGTGAGGCGCTCACGCTCTATGGCGATGGCAGCCAAACGCGCAGCTTATGCTACGTGGATGATCTGGTGGTGGCGCTCAACGAATGGCAGCAGCACCGCATCGCCCGGTTGGTGGTGTAGCGGCTGTTCGGCACGGTGACGGGCAAACGCATCGCCGTGCTCGGCTCTGCGTTCAAGGCCGACACGAACGACACGCGGGAAGCGCCGGCGCTCCGAATCTGTCAAGACCTGCTGGAGGAAGGTGCTCAGCTGGCGATCTTTGATTCCAAGGTTGGTGAAGCCCAGATGGCAATCGATCTGGGTGTCTCTCCCCACGCGGCTCCGGTGGGCCATGCCCTCAGCGGTGACGGTGTATGGCAGATGGCACCATCTGCTCCGGCTGCAGCTACTGTCGCTGTTGCGCTGTTGATCCTCACGGAATGGGGAGAGTTCGCCGAGCTGGATTGGCGAGCCTTGGCGGCGGTGATGCGGCATCCGGTTTGGCTGTATGTTGCCCGTGGGATCGCGAATGTGAATGTAACTAGGCTGCTAGACTACTTGCTTGGAGTGTCGGATCTTCAAGTTAGTCCAAAGTCTTGTACGCACTACCAGGCCCCAATAATTAACTTCTCATTAAAGTTTTCAAATCGATTAACCAATGGTAAAGGTACATGTAGTCGGAGCTGGGCTTACTGGAGCCACTATGGCGCGTTTGCTCGCAGAAAAAGGTTATTCAGTAGCTGTGTATGATCGAAGGTCGCATCTTGGCGGAAACTGCTACGATATCTGCGAATTCAACTCCTATACTCACGTATATGGACCTCATCTTTTCCATACATCTAGCACTAAGGTCTTAGAATTTCTTCAAAATTTCACGGACTTCTATCCATATTCGCATCGCGTTACAGCGCTAATTGATGGGGCTAATGTGCCCATACCTTTCTCATTGGCTTCCTTGGAGATTACGCATCCTGGCTATATTGTCAAACGACTAGAAAAAAAACTTGTCAATGAATTTGGATATAGAAAAAGTGCTTCAATCTATAGCCTTCTTGAGAGTGCCGACGCAGACATAAAACAACTTGGCGAGTATGTCTTTGACAACGTCTTTAAGGGTTACACATGCAAGCAATGGGGCGTAGAAGATCCTCTTTCAATTGACAAGGCCGTTCTAAACAGAATTCCTGTAAGGATTTCGAAAGATACAAGGTACTTTACTGATACCTATCAATATCTTCCTTCCAAAGGATATACGTACATGATTGCCAATATATTAGACCATCAAAATATTCAATTGCATCTTGAATCAAATATCAACATCCAGCTCGATGCAAACAATAAGATAGCTGATAGCAATTTTGATGATTATCATTATCAAGACGCCGTTGTTTATACAGGTCCAATAGACGAGCTTTTTTCTTATAAATATGAGCCTTTGCAATATAGATCCCTGATATTTAAAGAAACAGTAGTTGATTCTCCTATGGACTACCTTGTGTCTCTTCAGACCAACTTTCCAAATAGCTATGAATTCACGAGAATCTGTGACTACTCATATTTAGCCAAAGCGCACGGGAGGCAATACTCACATCGAAAGATTATAAGCGAGTTTCCATGCGAATTCTCTCTGACATCTAAGCATGAACGCTTTTATCCTCACTTTACCTTATCGGCACGAAATCATTATAGCAAATATAAGGCTCTGTCAAAGGGCTTGGATCAAAATATTTTTGTTTGCGGAAGGCTCGGAGATTATAAATATTATGACATGGATGATGCAATCATTGCTGCTATTGGTAGGACATCTGAGGTACAGAATTACCTTGAATCTACTTTTTCATGAGAACCGCTCCGCTGCCTTCTTTCAATTATCGCACCTTTGATCTAACCTCTTGACAATTCTTCTTAACTGCATGCAAAATTCATATTTTAATCTCATCAATATTATCTTGCGGTATTGCAAAAAATCTCTACTGACATCTCTGGTTCTCGGAGTCCTGGCTCTTTGTCTTGAGCTATTTATTGGGTCAAGTGTAATACCTCTGGTTTCTATTTTCTTTCAGTCAGAGTCTGATGTTGCTAGCAGTTCTTTGTTGAACTGGATTCTCAGCTTTCTTCCTGGTCAACATTTTATATTTCCTACATTCTTGATTTTAGTCTTCTTATCAGGATTTGTCAAGGTATATTCTCTACATCTGAATTGCACTTTGTCCCAAGATATTGGCAAACTGTTATCCCTTCGCGAGTTAAATCTATTCTTGTCAACGCCATACCCTTCTTCTGTTTTCATCAGCTCTTCAAGCCTCGTTTCGCGATGCATAAACATTCCATCCGATATTTCCGATGGTCTTATTTTTAGTTTCCTCAACTTAGTTAATAGTGTTTTATCGCTTTTGGGAATACTTACCATCTTGGCTCTTGCAGACCTTAAAGTTTTTTTGACTGTTGCGCTGATATCATTGCTATTTTACCTTTTGGTTGCATCTAAATCAGGATCCTTATCTGCATCAGCTGGTAAAACCATGGTATCATACCGAAAAAATATGATCTCTTTGGTCAAAGAAGCAAAAGGCGGCTATAGGGATATACTTCATGATTCGTCTCAATCCATGTTCATAGGCGACTTTGCCAATGCCTCATCTAGATACTTTAAATCTATAGCATCGCAAAAGTTTTTGAGCATATATCCTAGATACCCATTGGAGTCACTGTTCCTGATAGGTATTTTGTCGATCTTATACGCCGCTTCCGCCGGTCTTATTTCTACCTCTTTCCCAGTAATCATCTTGTATGTTTTTGGGTTTCAGCGAGCACTCCCACTTTTTCAAGGCATTTATAGTAGTTTCTTGATTCTATCATATTTTAGTTCCTCGACAGCATCCCTGCCTTCATTAAAGGCTGATAAACAAGCGTTACACGATAATGGCCTTATGCAAACCACTGAACTCATGAATAAATTCACAATAAACGAGCCAACTCATAAATTAATCGTGGCTGATAGCGTCTCTTTTGATTATTGCACGGATACCTCAAGTAAACCGCCGCTCATCAAATCTGTTTCATTTGTAATTGGCGAAGGAGAATCTGTTGCGCTAGTGGGTGCGAGTGGATCTGGAAAATCTACCCTAATCGATATTATAATGGGGCTGCTGCCTCCTTCTTGTGGCCAGATATATATTAGGGGTAATCCATTGTATGACTTTCAATTTTCGCCTTCCATTAGCCAAGAGTCACGTGTGCAACTTGTAAGGCTTGCCGGAATTGTCCATGTTCCTCAAAAACCTCATCTTTTCGCATGCACGGTCAGAGATAATATTGTGCCATTTAATGAAGAGTTTGACCCAGAAAGACTTAAGTGGGCATTGCAAATAGCGGGTTTATTTGAATACGTCTATTCACTACCGTTACAGGATAAAGCACTTGTCGGGGAGTTGGGACTAAACTTCAGTGGAGGGCAGCAGCAGCGCTTGGCAATAGCCAGAGCTGTCTACAGAAAACCACGGCTAATTATACTTGATGAGTCTACTTCGGCCTTGGACCAATTAACAGAAGTTTCAATCTTGGAGAATCTGGCTAGAGAATCAATCTCTACGCTATTAGTCTCACATAGCCCTCGGCTTGTTGAGTTATGCGATAGAAAAATATTTGTTAATAGCACTTAATGGAGCCATTCGACGCGGGCCATGATTTAGAAAGATTCCTTTTCTGTGAAATCGTCCATGGAAAGCAAGTAAATATTTTGTGATTTAAAGCAATCATATTCATAAAGCTTGCCTCCTCTTTTTGTAGTTCGATTGACTATGTACACCTCAAAAGATGTCGTTGCTCTTATTGTAACTTGCAACAGAAAAGATCTTCTTGAGCAATGTTTGCTAGCTGTTATGCTCCAGTCGTGTGGCAGCCCTTGCACTCTTGTTGTAGACAATGACTCGTCGGATGGGACCGATGCACTCTTGAAAAATATTCCCAATGTACATTATATAAAGCAGGCAAACTATGGCTCTGCAGGTGGATTTGCTAAGGGATTCTCTTATTTTGCTGAGAATATGTCATCTGACTTGCTATGGGTGATGTATGATGATGGAGTGCCTTCGCCTACAGCTCTTGAATTCTTGCTAGAGGCCGTGAATAGTTTCGGTATTCAGGCTGTTAACTCTATGGTTCTTAGCCCTGAGGATCACAAGTTGACTTTCCCTTTGGCTCATTTGAGAAGATCTTTGTCTCCTTTGTCTCATTCGCGGCTTGTCTATGGTTCAATGTCTCTTTTTAATGGTGCCCTGATTTCGAGATGTGTTGTGAATGCGGTTGGGAATCCAGACCCGTCATTTTTTATTCACGGAGAAGAGGTTGATTATTTCTTGAGGATAAAATCAAAATTCAAGGTGGCAACATATCCTCCAAGCGTGCACTACCATCCGCGCAAAAGATTTCCGCAACGGCCTTCTAGCGAACAGCAAATTTCAAGGGTATGCCTTGCGGTATCAAATAGACTTAGATATATCTCTGGGCTTTCTCCATTGCAAGCCTGCGTTCACTTCATGTTCTTCTCATATGTTTTCTTTTCCTCTCTCTTCAGCATGCCTTGCAAGGGAAAGCGGTTGTTGATAAGAGCATGCCTTGCCTCACTCCGGAATGATTCAAATTTTAGAAATATACTGATTGGCAGGGCCTATGTAGGGGGAATGATCTTGCACGCGTCGCCGTGATCGGTGCAAATTCCCTGGAGATCTCAACCCCGGAGTGCCCGTGGTTAAGCCCGTAACTCACTATGAGACGTAAGTGTATTTCGAAGGTTTCTGGAGCAAGGAGCCGACGCAGGGCCTATTAGAAGTCTGTCCCAGCATTCCTGGCTGAGCCGTCACTCTTGCGGTGGTGTGCGCGGGAACCGCACTTGCCCCCTGGCTTCCTATCTCGCCACTACGCCAACCGCTGCAAGCGATCTGATCAGCTTCCTCAAGGCGCTGCCGGACTGCCGGACGTGCCGTGGTAGCCGCTTTCCCTAGTGGTGGATGCTGCTGGTGGCGATCCTCTCGATCCTGAGCGGTAAGGGTTCTCTGGTGGGGATGGAGCGATTTGCCAAGCACCACCGGCATATTCTCAACCAACTCCATGCAACTGATTTCGCCCAGCTGCCATCGGACTCGACATTCCTGCTGCTGTTGGTCCAGATGGATGTCCTGGGCTTTGAAAGCCTGCTGCGTAACTGGATGGCGGCCAGCCGGGTGTGGCCGAGGAGCTCGACACTCTTGTGTTTGACGGCAAGACACTGCGGGCTTCGATTGCCCAAACCCATACCGGCGCAGCGAGTTTCATTGCCCAAGTGAGCCTCTACTCCCAGACGCTGGGCGTGGCGATCTCCCAGACCACCTACGCCACTGACGCCAGGGGCGAGATCCATACCCTAGGTGTGTTTTCTCACCAGTTCATTCAGTAGATCGCAACACTTCGAGCTGCTGAATGGGGGTGCGGCCAGCCAGCGCCATATGACACCTGCGACCGTTATAGATCGCCAGATAGCGCGGCATCCAGCGG
>Ga0194129_10008695_pt1 | contig 11658 bp, 12 predicted proteins | sample TA2KigCa35mmetaG_FD_150862 | JGI IMG/M metagenome (GOLD analysis project Ga0194129, IMG submission 150862) | Freshwater microbial communities from Lake Tanganyika, Tanzania - TA2015038 Kigoma Deep Cast 35m | ecosystem: Environmental > Aquatic > Freshwater > Lake | place: Tanzania: Lake... | reverse complement strand
AGTATATTTAGGCGTGGTCAAAGACGCAACACTGACCACTTTCAAGGGAATGGGAATCACTTTCAAAATTTTTTGGAAAGTGCAATCCAAAGGGGACATTACCATTCAATATCCGGAAACTCGAGACCATCTTCCTTTAGGCTCTCGCGGTCTTTTATTTAATGACGTAGATGATTGCATCTCTTGCAAACAATGCGCTGTGGTTTGCCCGGTGGATTGCATCTATATTGAGGCCGATAAAAAAGAAGCTGGTTCTCAGGCCGATTTCACCAAGGGTGGCGTGAAAAAGACTCTAGATCTGAAACGTTTTGAAATTGATGTAAGCCTATGCTGTTATTGCGGTCTTTGTAGCACGGTGTGCCCGACTGAGTGTCTATATCACACCAAAGAATATGAGTACTCTGTTCTAGACCGTGACAAACACATTATGAACTACATGGATTATAAACGATAGATGGTACAAACTCTTCGCGAAAAGATCGGGGCTCTCTTTAAGCGTTCTGAACTAACCAAGATTACAGAAGACTCTTCGGTCCAAAAAATTGCGGATTTCTACCCAGTTTTCTTTGACTTCGTCTTTCGCAAATACGGAGTCAAAGTCACCCCCGAAGACCGCCATAACTCCTTGAAGAATTTTGTTCAGCAATACCGACTTCCTCCTCCACAAGTTGTTTTTATGGAAGTTCAATTGAGTAGCCTAAATCAAACGATCGAAGAAATCTCACCTAGTGAAGCTCAACGTTTAATGGGTGAGCAAACGACTCTTAGGGTTCTTGATGTCAGAGAAGACTGGGAACTCACAATGGGAACCCTACCCAAATCGGTCCCTCTAACGGCCGAATTATTAGATGAAATTTTACGCAACAAGAACAAAGAAGAAACTTTTCTTTTGTACTGCCATTTTGGAATAAGAAGCCTCGATGCGGCATCTTATTTAGCCGATCGAGGCTTTACAAAGGTCTATGTTCTCAAAGGCGGGATCGACAGCTGGTCTAAGGAAATAGATCCTTCAATCCCCAGATACGAAGGGGCCTACTGTTAAGCGTGTGTTGCTTTGTGCACAGCTTGGCTAAGTCTTGAAATATAACGAGAAGCCGTCTTCTTTTTGATTAAGTTCTTACTTGCGGCTTTCATTAATATTTTTTGAGCTTCATTAAGAAGCGGCTGGAGAATCTTTTCAGCATCTTTTCCAACCTTGCTTTTCGTAACTGTACGTAAATTCTTTACAATAGTTCGAAAGCGAGCACGAGCTTGATTGTTTCTCTGATTTCTTACCACAGCTTGTTTTGCTGCTTTAGTAGCTGATGCATGAGTCGCCATATTTCACCTCTTAAAAGCTCATGACCCTAGTCAATTTACATAAAAAAGTCAATGACGAGAGGCGGTGAAAACCAACTTTTCAGCTGTTAAAAAGTTACTCAAATATAGACGCTTAAGTCACTGTATTCACTATGGATTATGTGGCCCATCCTTTGCACCTCTAATTTTCACTAACGAGGCGAATTTGAAAACTAAGACAGTAACATCTAGGACGGTTTTAAGTTTAATCATCGTAAGCCTCTTTATGCCGTCGATAGAGGCTTTAAGAGCCGAACCTCCTCCGACCGCCCAGCAACAACAATCCAGAGAAGACAGTGGTAGCGACAGGTCTGGTAGCTCAGGCGCGGCTGCAGCTGCCGCAGCTGCAGGGGCTGCGATGGCCGGCTTAGCGTGCATTATGGGGTTAAAAGCAGCTCAAGAAGCCCCCCCTGGTCAAAAATCCATGCTTCAAATGATGGCCATGCAACAATGTAGTCAGGCCGCACAAAACGCCGCCTCAGCTGCACAAAATGGCGAGCAAAAGAAAAGTTTAGACACGCCTCAACAACAAAACCAAAATCAACCTTTTAAAGTAGAAGAATTAAAAGAGCCGAAAGATGGGGAAAAGCCAGATTTAAGTAAACTGGCTCAAAATAGCAACATAACACCATCTGAAACAGGTCCCACTGAAAAAATCAGTCCTTTTGAAATACCGCCTCAACCGGAAACTAAAAAAGTTGAAACACCTCAAACTCAACTTCCCACGGGTCCTGTTCTACCGGCAACTTCAACTCCCAATCTGATAGATAACGCCACTATCACAGCAAAAAAAGAGGACAATAATTCAAATCCTACAGATGAGGCCTCGAGGGTTCTTGGAAACGCCCTAGCAGGAAGAGGCTCTGCAGACGACTTACTTAAGAAGGCTTTAGCAGAAACAAATGCCAACAATACCCCTAATCAAACACCTCTTATTACGCCTAAAGGATCCAAGCGAAAAACCGCAGGTTCTGAAGATGAAGGAGGAAGTGGCGGTGGTTTCTCGTCAGGCGAAAGCAAAGGAAGCGATCCCTTTGATAGTCTCCTAGCTCAAATGATGGGCGGTGGGGCACAAGGGGCCGCTACGGACGCTTTTCTAGGGGGTGCAGGAATACAAGTCGTAACTTTACCCAGCGATAAATCGGGGAAACCCAAATTAAACATTTTCCAATTCGCCGCAACCGTTTATTCGGAACTTTCCCACACAGCAAATCGAGTTAATATGAGACCTAATCGTAACGCTAGACCTTCAGAACTCAGTAGCTCCGCTGTGACAAATTCGGTCCTCAAAGCCTCGATCCGTTAAGAAGTTAGACAGTCAAAACTAAAGTTCTCACCTTAAATTCCATTGGCCAAAAACTTGCTACCCGAGGGAAGGCTTTCCAAATCACAGGAAAGTTCTGTGAAAAGTGAGGATGGCGTGTTGAGAAGGCTGAGCATTTTAGGGGTATTGTTGGGAACATGTTTGCCTCTCAACGCGGAGTCGGTGCCATCACAAAACCAATACGTAGCTAAATTAAGGGAAGAAAGCGCAACACAGCACCTTCGAGCTCAAAACACTATCAGAGAGGCCGTAAGGACCAAAGTTGAAAGTCAATTGACCGAATGGGGTAAAACGATCTTTTTACGGAATTGGAAATCCACTAGAAACTCAACTATAGATTCAGTTCAAAAACAACTCGATGATTTAAGCGAGTTCACTTTATTTTCAGAGAACGAATTAGAGCCTTCTTCACAAAACATTAAACGTGCGAGAAAATTAACTTTCGGTTGGAACTTAAAAACCAACCTGTCCAAAATTGAGTATATTGAGGAAAATCTCTACTTAGGTTTTTACCAACACCAGACTTGGAATTTTTTGATAGGCCGGGTCTCATTATCCGAAAATACCTACTTTAACTTGAGTAAAAAATGGGAAGACAAAAAAACGACAGCCACTCTGCAATTTCCTATTGGACTCCCCTACTATTCGGCTTCGATTTCAAGAGAATTATCAACTACAATTTCGTCTACATTCTCTAGTCAAATTCCCATTCGAGGAACCCAACTAGCGCGTAGTTTTGAAATCAAGGTTTCGTTCTTGTTTTAAATCAATCAGGCGTGCCAAGCCCTAGAGCTTAGCACACCTGATAGTATGAGTATTTATTGTGCGGGAGAAAGCTTTTCATCTGGACACCATCAAAGCATTCAGTGCTCTCGTTTTTCTAAGTTCCTCTCCTATTATTTTTTTTCCAAAGCTAGTATACTTTCACATTGTGAAAGCCCTTAACTAGACTTTTTTGGCATTTGGGCGATTGGAACTTTTTTTTCGTCGTCTAGGCAAGCTTAACGAACCAAGAATTTTTGTATACAGATACTGGCTGTAGGATATGGCGTTTAGGAAAACTTCCTACTGTTCCAACCCGTTTGTCAGCCTATGTTTTTACTTGTTCGTTCTTCAGCCCGGTCCAACGTAGCAGTGGATAACTTAAGTCACACTGCTTCTTACACTTTCCTAATGTCACCCCGTTTCGAAAAAACCACTTTTTCGACAATCTTGGAAATTAGAAAGTCACTAAGCCTTACACTCCTTTCTTATCCTTTTTAAGGGCAAAACCCGGAAAATTGGGTCAGCGGTTTGCTTCACCAACCCCATCAGCACTGGAGCTTTTTCGGGAACTTGTTCACCACCAACGTTCCGCCTGCTCCCATGACTCATTGTATCAACTCTTTGGTACTACTCGCAATACGCAAAGATTGGACAGACACAATTGGTACATCTTTTTTGCCTTAACCCATTGAAAACCCATCCAGGACTTGGTAAATCTTGTCGGCACTCTTTAGAAAGTCCTGATAGGGCCTGGATGGCGGAACTGGTAGACGCGTTGGACTCAAAATCCAATTCTCGCAAGGGAGTGAGAGTTCGATTCTCTCTCCAGGCACCATATTCTATCGACGATAACCTTGAGTTTAAGGGTGCTGTTGATTGCTTGAACTGGTAGAAAAAAACTAGGCTCACTGGTAGACAAATCTACCGGTTAATCTAATCCTAGATGACTGCTCCTGCAGTTCTTGATATCGTTCTTTTAGGGCATCGGAAACCGGTGCTGCCTCATTATTATAGATTTTAAGAATAAGAAATTTGGAGTGAAATAAAAACGAACGCACAACAAGCGTTGGGCAAAAAAGCGGGTTCAGTGCTTAAATAAAACATTGTGCTTCGTATCAAGCTCAGTGCTGGCAGTCAGTTTAGTGCTTCGAAATCCGCTTCTTCGCCAAGCGCCAAACCGTTATGCCCAAGTTTAAGAACGACAAGAAATGAATTACAAACTTTCAGACATATTAATCGGACTCTTATTCTCTGGACTGATTATCGGGACAGGTTTTATGCAGACCCAATTTAAGAACGAACCACAAATTTATATGCTACTGTTCGGACTCTTGACATTAGGGTCATTATTTGCAAAACAGCCCCTCAAGACTTCAATTCCATTTTATATTTTGTTGGGCACAATGTTATTTATAAATATTTACATACTGACTAATCAGATTGTAAACGCGATAAGCCCAGACGATGGGGGGCTTGTAAACACTAATGGCGAAAGACTAGGGGTTATGCCAACGAATTGGATATGGGGTGTTCTTGCTGGACTTGTTCTGACTCCACTGACAATTGTTCTGTATCATAAAAAAATAAGGAGAAATAAAGTATTGGAAATTTCACTTACGAGCATTTTCATTATTTTGACAGCAATTATTTACATCCATTTAAAATACGAGGGACATTAAACACGAAATACTTTGACAGCAGGGTCACAAGACCTAGGGCTCATATCACTCGCTATCACCCTACCAAAGAACTTAAAAAAGGTCTTTTAGGTATAAAGACTAAACTATTAAAATCTTGATGCTTTTTCAAAGACTTACCTACATTTCAGCTTTTTTAGGTTGAATCCATGGCCCCAATTGTTTTACAAATGTGTTGGGACTTTTGGGAGTTTGTGATTAATGTTCCAAAACGCTTTCAAATTTTTTGTTTTTTTATATTTAAGTACAGTTAGTTACTATTCTTTTGCACTACCCACAGTGAGATACACTGGTGTTCTTCACCACCATTCCATTAAAAAAGATCAGTACGTCACCCTAGATCTCGTCGAAAATCCACAATCGGAAGTTCCGTCGAGCTGGCTCGGACTATTGAAGTTCTATTTCGGGGATCTCAGGAGTCGGGAATATATCTCTTTTCACTTTGATACTGCTCAATTGCATGGAGATTGGTTAGTCTTTGATCAAATCAATCAGGAAGTCAGCGTTTCATTTTCTAAGTTTTCGGAAGAGGAACTGAAAGGATTTTTAAGAACCAGCTTTACAACCGATCATCCTGAACTGGTCTTAAGAAAAGATGGAAATGTTCCTCTTAAATACCCACTCATCAAGCCGCTTTGGGGCGAATATGAAGCGAGCTGTGAAAACTCGAAACGAAAAATTCAACTTTATACTTTCCGGAGCACTCAAGAAACTAATCGAATGGGACACCCCTTCTCAGATTATCTGATCATCGGCGAATTGGGAGCAGAAAATGGCATTAGTTGTATCGAAACGGGCTACTGCATAAAAAATCACTTTTTCTCGGGGGCCTATAATTTCTATACTGAGAATTTGGACCTTTTCGGTCGATACGAATCGGGAAATTTGAGATGTACAGTCACAGACTCCGGTCTGAAGTGCGGACCATGTGAATACGAAAAAGTATCCGATGAAGACGCTTCAGTTCATCCTGTTCCTGCAGAAGCCTCATCGGCCCTTCCGAAATTGCCAACCAATCAAAAAATCAATCCGAAAGATTTAGAAGGTGCCTATTTTGGTTATGTCTACCACGAGATTTTAAACGAGTATCAATTCGCTGGTCTAGATTTCTTCGTTGTTCCTCCCAAAGTTGACAAAGGTCCCATTGGTCTTTCGGGCTTATTTCGAATTCATTTCGGAGACTTAAAATCACAAGAGGCTTTGACCTACCGATACGATCCGGTATTTTTATCCGAGAAAACCGAAAAGTTTGTTTTAGCCAAACCCTCATTGACTGAAATCAACGAAATGGACGCCGTTCTGGAAATCACGGGAGCGACTGGGGAAGCGATATCTGGAGTTTGGTACTCTTTGCTTTTCGGACGCATTGGGACTTTTTACTTACAAAGGAAATCTCCCCCTGATTTACCCAGGGAAAGTGTTGTTTTTGGACCTTTGAATGGGGAATACTCATTTGAAAACTTGCTAATGAATATCGGAATTGTGGCTGAAAAACTCCCTTCGAACTTAGAAAACCCATTTTCGCCTCTTAATTTTCTAGGAAGACTTTTTCACACAGAAGCCTTGTGGCCAGCGAAGGATGTCCAGGGGGGAAGTTACGACTTTTACACTGGTAGAATCGCTCTATTTCTTGATCAAAAAGACCGGTATTTAATAGGAAACCGAGAAAATTCTAATTCTCTCGAACTCAGAATTAACACTCTTACCTACTTGGGGCCGCTTGTTCCTTTTGAAGGAAACCATTTTCAGAGGAAAAAAGAGCCCTCTCCTTAAGCCTCAGAAATGGCAACTCAATCCATCTATGTCAAGCTAAGGCAACGACACAAGTGCCGAAAATGGAAATCAGAAACTGAAGTCCTGAAACCCAAAAAGTAAAATGGAGGCTTTTATTCAATCACTCATGGCCGATTTCCCTCCCGCTCACTCCAAATCTCGCCCCTTAAATCACCTACGAACACTCAAAACAATCGTGAACCGGCAGCTACGACTTCACGTTCACGGCAAATTTATAAAACCCTTACGCCAATATCCCCTTTCTTTTTACTATCCATCCATTTGCCGCGTCGGTGATTATGGAGTTTCAGGATCAGTGGTTTGAAAATGCCATGGATTCTTTTGCATTCAATCTGTTTTACAGAAAAGCCAACCCTTTTATTATCAGCTAATAGAAAAGTTTCGGAAGCTCGCTATTCGGTGCTTTCTGACAACAGAAATTGATTATTTGATTTTAGAAAACCGACTCTTCTGTAAAAAGTGGAGTATCCTGTCGCTCACCGCTTTAGCGCTTGCGACCAGCATCGATATGCTTCGGTGAAGGAACTTTGATGATGAGGGGCAACATTAGGATAAGCGGCCAGCAGCTCCGGAACAGCATCTCCCACCACCCACGACTTACCCGCCCACGCTAACAGTTGTAAATCGTTGTAGTCATTACCCAGCGCAAACGTTTTCTCAATGGGAATTCCATGTTTGTTTCTTAACCACTCCGATGCTGTAGCTTTTGAACTGTGGGCATGCAAAATTTCTACCCAGAGCGATTTGCCATCAAAAGGGGAAGTAGCTCTCACTACATTGAACTGAGGGAATAAAGAGTTCCGTAGCCCTTCAAATAACTGCGGCGTGGTGGGGTGTGACTGGATAATTATAAACTCACTTGCTGATTTCGGAAGTTGTTTAGGGTTGAGAGGTTCTCCATGGTCTTTATGAATTTCAATGCGATGATGAAAATCAGCATTGGATGGATTCCTGGGTGAAAAATAAAACCGATGGGAGTGCGGAGCGCTGAGTTGAATTGTGAAATCAACTGGGTGTTCATTGATATGATCGAAAACAGTTTGAATTTGTTCTGTACTGAGGGAATTGTGATGGATCAATTCTTTGTTTTTCCAATCGTAAATTCCGGCGCCCGAAGAAAATATGAGATAGTCGATAGGAAATTCGGGTTCTAATTCAGTCTCAACACCATAAAGACTTCTTCCTGTGGCAATCACGCATAAATTACCTTCAAGGCGAGCCTTGGCGAGAGTATCCCTGTCTTTTGCAGAAACTGAGCCCCCTTTGGGAAGTAAAGTTCCATCTAAATCAGAAATGAGAAGCATGGAGGTACCTTAGTCGAGACTGCTTGCAAAAAAAAGAGAAAGTCGTCATAGATAGTAAAAAAAAAGGGGATATTGGCGTAAGAGTTTTATAAATTTATCGTGAACGTGCAGTCGTAGCTGGCGGGTCACGAGTGTTTTGAGGGTTAGTAGTTGACTCAAGGGTTGAGATTTGGATTGAGCGGGATGGAAATCGACCATGAGTGAGTGAATAAAAGCCCAAGCAAAAAAACTGCCTAGTCTCTAGACATCCGCTTAAAGCCCTATCGAACTCCCGGACCCCCTCAAGTTGCCGCACTCCTCCTCTCTCCTACCCACTCCATACCGAGAGAATACGACCAAACCCTCGCCGCCCAACCAAAGAAAACGAGCCTCTCAAGACTGGTATATCAACTGCACTTTGAATCTTTGCTTCTCAAAGGGGGGGGAATCATGCGTCTATGGGGATTGTTTATCATCCTAAGTTCGGTAGCCACGGCACAGGACCATGGGGCTTCTACCCCAAAACAAACCGGAACCGCACATTTAAAAACCGGCACTTCAGCCAGTTCACCTCTGGAAGATTTTAAAGCCGAATATCAAAACGCTAAAAAAGATGAAGGGGGTTGTCTTTGGAGAGAAGAGGATTGGGAACGCGCCGGCAAAGATAATTCTTACAAAGCCCTGATGAATCGAATTTGCGAAGCTGAAACAATGGCAATGGAGATCGCAAATAAAGACCGGAAAAAACATTGCAAAAACTCTCTAATTCTCGACCAACGCCTTGCTTACGTTTCCCGTTTAAATGCCATTCGAGTCATTAAAGAAGGCGGAGTCCGACACTCTAACCCTCACAATGGTTGGTACAAGGGGCTTCCTCAAAAGTGGCTTAAAGATTTTTTCCCAGCGACTTCAAAAGTCATGAGATTTGAAAGAGAGAATATGTGGGGCATGGGCGGCGATGGTGCCGACCAAATAAATGCCGCTTCTTTAGCTTCTCAAGCTGCCACTTCGTGGATTAAATCTCCCGGGCATCACGCTCCCATGATCGATTGTGAAAATCGTTATGCCGGAGTTGGCTTCATGTACGATCCCAAGCGAAATGAGTGGTTAGGATTTATGTCTTTCGGAGAACCTATCGGGCGCTAAGCTATTTTTGTTCTCTTTTGGCTTCACCCTCTTCATTTTTTTCAATTTGCCACTTATTCATCTCGGCCGCAGTTTGCTTTAAAATATCTTCAATGCTTGAAGAGTACTCTTTTTCGAAGGGGTTTAGGGGGAGCGGTAAATTTCGTTTTGCTAGAATCATATCCATGAACAGTCGCAAGGTCCTTCCGTTGCCATCGAGGAAGGGATGAATCATAATAAGATCCCGATGGAGTATCAGCGCTGCCCTCATATAAACCCCTCCTAATTCTCACCTTAACAGTAAATTGTGAAGGAATTATGAAGGGGTGGCTTATTTACAGGCAAAGCTAACGAATATTCCCGAGGATTTCAGGTCGAGGCGCTCCGGTAGCTTGAGGAACCGTAAAGAGCTCTGTTTGATAGCGAAATATTAGATCGTTGCTAGTGTCATGTCGAATCAAATAGGTAAGGCTTACGCTTAATTGATTGCCGTTGAGAGAGGCACACAACGAAGCCCCTAGATGGTTTCCCTCGTGGCCGCTCGGGAAGGCGGACAGGGGTTGTCCATTAGAATCCCTTAATGTTGTCGGAAAAAAAGTATTAGCGTTCCTGACAGTAATACTGAATGAGATGGGGGCCATCCCCGTCCCCGGCGGGCAAGCACTAGGGCAAAGATAATGGCCCGGAAAAGTGTTGGGCGTAAGTTCGCTAGGGAGGGGGGCGCATTGGACCTGAATAAGCTGGGCTGTGTCTCCCGCAGGCTGTAATTGAAGTGTCACAGAATCCCGAAGGTTTCGATTGATGTTGAGTCCAAAAGGAGAACCGTTAGAAGCGGGATCGATCCTAACTCCATTAGCCGCGACTTTTACCATCGTTTTTCTTAACTGTGCGAAAAATTCTTGCATCTCACTATTAGCTTTTAGTTCCAGAGCAGATCTCATCTGACGTTTCTGATTTGAGTTGATAAAAGCAACTCCAGCCCAGATGACTATGCCAGTAATAACACCTCCCACAGCCAGCTCCAGTAAAGTCATCCCACGGATTTTTTTATTAGGGTGTAACATTAATTTAATTCTCTGATTGTACTGCCAGTTTTTGTAAAAGCGGATTCGTTTTCTTTGCCCCAAAAAAACTGATAATTAAATTCAGCTTGAAAGCTTTCCGGATTTTGCTGAAATTCACCCCAGCTAGCTGTTTTTATGATGGAGTTGAGATGAGAGGCGTTTCTATTTTTAAAAGCTACTTTTACGAGACCGAATGCAGAGCTAACCCCGAAGAATGAATTGCTCGAAATAGCACCAAGACTTGAGTTCGATGTGTTGAGGGTCGAAAAACAAAATATAAATTCTGCAGGAGAGCCTGCGTTAGAGGGTTCACGGATTCCCCGGGCACAGTTGGCCCGTGCATTGTTGAGAATGGGTTCACTCCCGAGCTTAGCAGCGGAAGTGGCGTTATAATCAGTAACAACCCCTGCTTGAGGAACGGTTATTTGCGATTGTAGAGCTCGTGCGATCGAGCCCGAAGTAAGATAGAGGGCTCGATTGGCAAAAGCAAAAATAATCCCATCCTCAACTGAAGTCAGGCTAGCCTTAAGTTGAACTCTGGATTTGAATTTCAAAGTGGATAGATACCCTTGAGTTAACATTACTGCCGAGGTCGCGACTAACGTGACCGCTACGACACCTACCAAAACTGCATTTCCACATTGGTTTCGCAGTTTATTATATGTCATTCTTATTGGCATGCGGTCTCTCTGAATTTGGGCAGTTCAAGCACTAGTGTGCCTTGAGAGAATATGGAAGGCAAAGAGTCTAAAGTCTGCAAATTTTCTTTCATTGCGTCGATCTCGGCTCGATTACTTTTGCCGGGGGCATTCACATCGTTGAGATATTGCTTTAGGTTTTGATAGGGGCCGTCGAACTTGGGAATTCTGGTAAAGGTAGCCAACCCTCTTTCATCAACAATAAAGTACTGAAAAAAAATATTTCTGACAACCTCCTCTGAACTGGAGTTTTGGGTTAAGTGTTCAGTGAAAATAGTGTTGATGTCTGAGACCTCTTTTTCAATGCAGGTGGAGTCATTTTTTTTAGCAGTGCAAAGAAAAAAACCGTATTGCGAGGGCTCGGGTTTTACGGGAACCTTAAAAACTGTCTCGGCTATACCATTTTTTAATAAAGTTTCAGGAACCTCCCAGGAAAGTCCTTTTTCTTTCCCGGTAATATCTTCAAAAGTTGCAAGAAGCTTGTGAGAGGGGTCCATGGTGAGTTCTTGAAGGATGGCGTCCGCGTCTCCAGGACTGCAGGAGGGCTTCAGTTTAAGCACTACTTTCAAA
>Ga0194129_10008693_pt1 | contig 11660 bp, 2 predicted proteins | sample TA2KigCa35mmetaG_FD_150862 | JGI IMG/M metagenome (GOLD analysis project Ga0194129, IMG submission 150862) | Freshwater microbial communities from Lake Tanganyika, Tanzania - TA2015038 Kigoma Deep Cast 35m | ecosystem: Environmental > Aquatic > Freshwater > Lake | place: Tanzania: Lake... | reverse complement strand
ACCCCACCAGCGCCACAAGGCACAAGACGCGCGCGAGCAGCGCGGAGGGCGCCGAGGGCGCCGAGGAACAGAGCGAAATCAAGCGTCGCATCGGCGACCCCCTGTCAGTCTTTAAGGAGCCAAAGAGCCAAAGAACCAAAGAACAAAAGAAGCTTCACCCAGCCCATCAGGGCGCAAGCGCCACCCGCGCGCAAGACAGCGAGCAGCTCGACAGCGGCGCGCCGTTGCGGACGCCCTCATCGCACTGCTCGCCATAGTCCATGGCGTCATTGCCGCAGAGGTCAGGGGACGTGAGCTGGAGCTGGTAGCGCGCGGGGCGCGCCCCGAGCTGCTGCACCTCGAGGGCGTAGTCGCGGGAGGCGGAGAGGAGCACAAAGAGCGCCGAGCACTGGTCGCCCGGACTCACGTCGTCGCTCTGCGCCACGAGGCGCTGCCCGCCCTGCCCATCGAGCTCATAGAGCGACAGGAGAGAGTCGAGGCCCTCGGGGCAGCCGGGGGCGGCGGGGGCGGCGGGGGCGAGGCGGTCGGGGGCGGTGACCACCGCGCGGAGCAGGAGCCCCGCGCTCCCCCGCGCCAGCGGAAAGGCGCCCGGCGAGAGCAGCAGGCGGTCGGAGGCGTAGGGCGACAGGCGCCCCCAGAGCGCGGCGGGGCCCGCGAGGCGCGCGTGGCGCTCAAGGGAGAGGGAGAAGGGGACGGGCGCGCCGTCGCCCGCGGTCACCTCCACCGACGCCGCGCACCCCCGCTCCGGCCCCGCCTCGCCGAGCCCCAGCGGCGGCGCCGCGGACGTGGCCACGGGGGGCGCGTCGCAGGGGGCGCCCGAGGCGCTCTGGCAGGTCTCGCCGCAGAGCGTGAGGGTGGCGCTCACGCCGGGCGCCGCCGTGAGGCGCCCCCGGAGCTCGCCCGTGAGGGGCACGGCGAGGCCGGCGGCGCCCTCGGCGCGGAGGTCGCTGAAGGCGAACAGGTACTCGCGCGGCGCGGGGAGCGGCGACGACAGCGGCGGGCTCTCGTAGCGCGCCCGCTCCACCCACAGCGCCTCGCGCTCACCGCGGCACTCGTCGCTGCAGCCGTCCCCCGCGTCGCGGTTGCCGTCATCGCACTCCTCGCCGAGGCCCAACGCGCCGTCGCCGCACCCTAGGAACGTGAGCTCGCAGACCTTGGAGCACTCATCGAGGTCATAGAGGTTGCCGTCGTCGCACTCCTCGCCCCACGCCAGCGCGCCGTCGCCGCAGCCGTCCACCGCGCGCGCCTTGACGCCGAGGTCGGGGAGGGCGCGGGCGAGGTCCGCGGAGCGCACATACACAAAGTAGGCGCGCCCGCCGAGGAGGTCGGCGCGCGTGGCGGCGCACGGCGCCTCCTCGCTGAGCCGCGAGGAGACGGCGCACGCCGCGCCCGGGGCGGGCGGGGCGGCGCGCTCCGCCGGGAGCACCTCATAGAGCGCCGCGAGCGCCGTGCGCGCGCCGCTCGGGCACGAGGCGTGCGCCTCGTCGAGCGTGCGGAGCTCAAAGCGCGCGCGGGCGGGGGCGGCGTGGGTGGGGGTGACGCGGAGCAGCGCGTCCCCGCCCTCGGGCAGCGCCACGCGCGCCACCCCGAGGCCGCGCGGCGGCTCATCCCCCCGCCACAGCTCCGACCAGCGGAGGAGCTCGAGGCGGTAGGGCGTGGCGTAGTCGCGATAGGCGGGCCAGCGCTCCGTGGATTCCGCCACGAGCGCGTAAGGGCCGGCGGCGAGCTCGGTGAAGCGCAGGTCCACGCAGACCTCCCCCTCGCGCGGGGGCGAGAAGCCGCGCGCGAGGTCCGCCACGCGCGCGTCAGCGCCGTCGAGGCGCCCGCCGGGCTCCCCGCCGCAGGGGGCGAGCGCCGCGAGCGCCGCCTCCCCCGCGCCCCCCGCCCCCACCAGCGCCACCAGGTCGGGCGTCAACGAGGGGCTCAGGGCGGGGTCGTCGAGGTAGGCGGCGGCGGGGCGGGGCTGCGCGGGGGCGAGGCGGAGAGAGACGGCGAGGCGCGCGAGGGCGCCCGCGGCGTCCGCGGGGGCGCCCGCGGCGCGCGCGTCGAGGCGGAGGGGGGCGCAGAGGCGGGCCTCGAGGGCGGCGCGCGGGGGCGCCTCAAAGGCGTACACGTCGGCGTACTCTAGGAGCGGGCGCCGCGCCCCGGCGCCCGCGCCGTCATCGTAGCGGGGCTGCGAGAGCGCGCCGGCGTGGCGCTCGAGGGCGCGCGTCAGGCGCACCTCCTCGAGGGTGCAGCGCGCGTCACAGCCGTCCCCCCCGGCGAGGTTGCCGTCATCGCACCCCTCCCCCTCGTCGAGCGCCCCGTCACCGCAGCGGTCACAGCGGCTCGAGCAGGAGAGGTCGCCGTCCACCGCCCCCCCGTCATCACACAGCTCCCCCGGGTCCACCACCCCGTCGCCGCAGCGCGGCTCCTTGCGGCAGAGCTTGGAGCAGCCGTCCCCCCCCTCGAGGTCACCGTCGTCACACTCCTCCCCCTCGTCCCGCGCCCCGTCACCGCAGAGGGAGGGGCGGAGGAGGCGGAGGGCGAGGGGCAGCGCGTCCCCCGCCGAGGACGGCAGGCGCGTGAACGCCGCCGCCCCCGGGGTGACGGCGAGCAGGTGCCGCCCGGCGGGCAGCGCCAGCGACGAGGAGAAGCAGGGGACGTCGACGGCGGGGGGGGCAGTGCCCAGCCAGCCGCCCTCGCGGGGCGCGAGGTCGGGGAGGGGCGTGAGCGCGAGGGGGGCCGCGGCGCCGCGCGGGTCGCGCCTGGGCATGCCGCGCGCGTCGAGGGGCGCCACCCACACCCGCGCCGTCGCCCCCGACTCGCACTGGAGGCGCGCGTCGTCATAGGCGCTCAGCGAGAGCGTGGTGGGGCGCGCGAGGGTGAGCTCGAGGGCAGCGGCGAGGGGGGGGCCGAGCGGGGTGGAGGGGGCGCGCGCCGCCTCCCCCGCCGCCCGCGTCTCCACGAGGCCGAGGGCGGAGGCGTCGAGGGCGCGGAGCGCCTCCACCCACCCTGAGGCGCGCGAGGCGCTCGCGCTCACCACCGCGAGGGTGTAGCGCCCGGCCGCCAACGGCGCCTCGAGCGCGGCGCAGCGCCCCTCGCCGCCCGCGGGCGCCGAGGAGGCCACGAGGGCGCCGCCCGCCGCGCGCAGCTCAAGCGACAGCGCCCCGCCGCCGCAGCGCGTGAGGTCAGCGCGGAGCAAGGCGCGGGGCTCAAGGACCTCAAAGGAGTACTCCGCGCGCCCGAGGGGGGGCAGCACGAGGCGCTCGCGGAGGTGCGCGGCGCCCCAGCGCGCCGCCCAGGCGCCGGCGGGCGTGACCGCGGGGGAGGCGCCGCCCCCTGGGGGCGAGAGGGCGCAGTCGGCGGGCACCGCGGCGGGGGGCGAGAGGGAGGCGGGGTCCACCGCGGGGTCCGCCGCGCGCGGGTCGAGCTCCCCGTCGTCGCACACCCCGTCGCCGTCGGCGCCCCTCGGCGGCGCGAGGCAGAGCGCCCCGCAGGGGGCGCCCTCCTCCGCGCCGAGGTCGCACGTCTCGCCCGCGTCGATTCGGCCATCGCCGCACGAGGCCACCCGCTGCGCGAGGAGCTGGCGGTGCGCCAGGCCCGCGGCGTCCACCGACAGCGCGTAGAGGCCCACGCCGAGCGCCGCGGAGTAGGCGCAGGCGCGCGGGTCGAGCGGGTCGCGCTCGCGCGCGAGCGCCACGGGCGTGACGGCGGAGGGGCGCTCGAGCTCGCGGAGGGCGCCGAGGTCTTGCAGGCGGGCGAGCGAGAGCGAGGGGCAGAGGTCGAGCGGCGCGCCCGCCGCGCCCGCCGCCGCGCGCGCCGCCTCGAGCGCCGCCACGCGCCCCGCGTCGAGGTCCGCGCTCGAGAAGGCGAACCGGAGACGCCGTGGGGCCCCGAGCGGCTCGAGGTCCTGCGGGCGCACCGCCAGGTGCCACAGCGCGCGCGGGGCGGCGCGCACCCCCACCTCCGACTCCAGCGCCGCCGTGAGCGCCCACAGCTCATCGAGCTGCGAGGGGAGCGCGCCGAGGGCGCTAGCGTCCACGCTCAGGTAGGCGCGGAGGGCGTAGCGAGCCGCCGCCCCCTCCGCCGCGAGCGGGCGCGCCGTGAGGGTGTACTCGCCGGCGGGGAGCGTGGCCTGCAGCGCCCCGCACACGCTGGCCTCTAGGAGCGACTCGTCGAGGGGGTCTAAGGTGACGTCGCGGGCGCCCCCTGGGGCGCTCGCGTCCGCCACGCGCAGCGAGAGCGAGAGGCGCGAGGCGGGGGGGCAGGCGGCGAGGGGGGCGCGCGGGTCACGGGCGGTCACGTGGAGGGCGCGCGGCGAGGGGAGCGAGAGGGCATAGACGTCAGCGGCGCCCGGGGCCACCGCCTGGTGAGGCCAGCGCTGGTCCCCCGCGGCGGCGAGGGCGTAGCGGGCGGCGGTGCAGGAGGCGTCGCAGGCGGCGGCGGGCGCCAGCGGGTCATCGCACTGCTCGCGCACGCAGCCGAGCGCGGGGTCGCAGGGGGCGCCGGCGGGCAGGGCGGCGGCGCCCACGTAGGAATCGACGACGCCGTTGCCGCACCACGACGCCACGCAGGCGGCGCTGCAGCCGTCCACCTCATCACCGCCGACCCCGTCATCGCACTCCTCGCCGCTGTCCACCACCCCATCCCCGCAGCGCGGGAGCGCGCAGGCGCGGCGGCAGGCGTTGGGGGTGTTGGCGTTGCGCGCGCCCCAGTCGCAGGCCTCAAAGCCGGGGTCCGCGGGCGAGAGGCCCACGCGGACCACGCCGTCGCCGCAGGTGGCGCGGCGGCAGTCGCTCAGGCAGGCGTCGGACTCGTCGCGGTTGGCGTCATCGCACTCCTCGCCGCGCGCGGCGTCCACCACGCCGTCACCGCAGCGCTTGAGCGCGCACGAGGCGCGGCACGCCTCGTCGCCCCCTGGTCCCCCGTCGCACTCCTCCCCCGCCGCCGCGTCCACCACCCCGTCGCCGCAGCGCGGCAGCGCGCAGGTGGGGCGGCAGCGGTCGGGGAGAGTCACCGAGAGGCCCTCGTCGCACTCCTCCCCGGGCTGCGCGCGCCCATCGCCGCACACCACCCGCCCACAGCGCTCATCGCAGCCTGACCCCACGGCGCCGTTGAGGGGGCCGGCGTCGCACTCCTCCCCCGGCTGCGTCTCGCCGTCCCCGCAGACCACCAGCGCGCAGCGCGCGTCACACGGCCCGCTCAGGCCGCGCGCGGCGAGCGCCGGCTCGCACGCCTCCGCGCCGGGGGCGCCGAGGGGCAGGTCGCGGCGGAGGACGCCGTCCCCGCAGCGGGCGAGCGCGCACGCGCTGAGGCAGCCGTCCGCGTCATCGCCGTTGCCGTCATCGCACTCCTCCGCCCCGCGCGCGCCGGGCGCGAGGTCGCCCCGCCGCAGGCCATCGCCGCAGCGGGCGTGCGCGCAGGAGGCGGTGCAGGCGCCCGCGTCGTCATTGCCGTCCCCCGCGTCGCACTCCTCCACGCCCCGCCGCACGAGGCCATCGCCGCACACGTTGAGGCGGCACGAGGCGGTGCAGGCGCCCTCATCGGCGTTGTCGCCCCCCGCGTCGCACTCCTCCACGCCCACCCACAGGAGGCCATCGCCGCAGCGGGGGAGCGCCGCGTCGGGGAGCGCCGCGTCGGGGAGCGCCGCGTCGGGGAGCGCCGCGTCGGGGAGCGCCGCGTCGGGGAGCGCCGCGTCGGGGAGCGCCGCGTCGGGGAGCGCGAGGTCTGGGGCGAGGGCGGGCGGCGGGTCGCCGCAGGCGGCGAGGGGCGAGAGGGCGCAGAGGGCGCGGAGGGCGCAGAGGGCGCGGAGGGAGCGGAGGGCGCGGAGGGCGCGGAGTCCGAGCGCGCGGTCAGGGGAGAGCATCGAGGGGGGCTCCTGGCGGCTCAGCGGGCCGCGCCGCTTGAACAAAGGTCACCGTCACGCGGCGGTTGGGGATGCGGCGGTGATCTTCGAGGTCACGCACCACGGGGAAGGCCTCGCCGAACGAGACCTGCGTCACCTGCGCGGCGCGCACCCCGCGCGAGATGAGCTCCTGTGCGACGTGGGCGGCGCGGCGCTCCGCCACCGCCGCGTTGAGCTTGTCGTCGCCCTTGTAGTCGGCGTGCCCCGCCACCACCACGCGCACCTCAGGGCGGCGCTTGAGGAGCGCGGCGACGCGCTCTAGGCGACGCCACTCCAGACTCTGCTCGCTCGTGAGGCGCTCCACCCCAAAGTGAAAGACGATCGGCGCGCGGAGGTCGAGGGGGAGGGCGAGCTCGCCGTCGGGGCAGCCCTTGTTGCCCGTGAGGCCCTCGTTGGCTGGGCAGCGGTCGCCCTCATTGAGCACCCCGTCGCCGTCGAGGTCCTCGGCGGGGCAGCCGTCAGCGCGCACCACGCCCTGGACGCGCGGGCAGCGGTCGAGGCGGTCGAGCACGCCGTCGCCGTCCTCGTCGCGCAGGCAGCCCTCCCCCTCGCAGGGGAGCGGGGCGGTGGCGGGCGCGGCGGCGGCGGCGGGCGCGGCGGCGGCGGCGGGCTCAGCGGGCGCGGCGGGCGCGGGCGACCAGCGGACGGCGAGGCCCCCCTGCCAGGCGGGCGTCGCGACTCCAAAGCGGAGCGCGCGCGCCGCGGAGAGCTGCGCCGACCACGCGCGCCCCTCCCACGACAGCTGCGCCACGGCGCGCGCTGAGGTGTGCGCGGGGGCGGCGTGGGCGTCGGCGAGGAGCGCCGTGAGCTCCTCCGTGTCCGCCGCGATGCGCCCCTGCGCCGAGACGTGCGCGAGGAGGGCGCTCTGCACAGGCTCACCCACATACGAGACGCGCGCGCGCCACAGGTAGCCCGCCGAGAGGTCAGCGCGGAGGCGCGCGCCGCTGTAGGCGCCGCCGAGGCGGGCGGTGACGGTGGGGAGGGGGTCGCCCATGTAGGAGGACTCGCCCGCGAGGGCGCCCGAGGGGGTCGAGAGGTCCACCTGCGCCGCCCACGACCACGAGGAGAGCGCGCCGGGCGCGGCGAGGGGGCGGGCGTAGCGGGCGGAGAACGTGAGGTCGCCGAGGGCGCGCGCGGGCAGGTCGCCGGCGGCGAGCGCGGCGGCGCCGGCGGCGCTCGGGCGGCGCTGCGCGAGCGCCGCGGGGAGGCGCGCGCCCAAGAGCAGCTCCCCCGCGCCGAGTCCGCGGCGCCACCAGCCCAGCAGCTCCGCGTCGAGGCGCCCCGCCAGCGGCGTCGCCGCCCGCCGCGGCGCCCCCCCGCCCCCGGGCGCGTAGAGCGTGAGGGCGAGGGGCTCATCGATGTACGACGAGGAGAGCCCCACGCCCCAGGCGCGCGCGTCAGCGGGCGCCGGGCGAGCGCTCAGGCCACCGGGGAGCGCCGAGGGGTCGTAGTCGACGGCGAGCGGGCGCACCGAGAAGCCGCGCTCCTCCGCGAGCGGGAGGGCGCGCGCGGAGGGGCAGAGGGCGAGGGTGAGCGCGATGGCGCGCGTCAGGGCGCGCGTCAGGGCGCGCGTCAGGGCGCACGGCAAGCTCCGCGTCCGGGCGCGGGCCCGCCCGGGCGCCGTTGGGCGAGGGCGCCCGCGCGCCTGAGCGCGCGCCGCCAGCCCCGCCAGCGCCGCCAGCCCCGCCAGGGCGGCGAGGGGCGCGGGGGAGGGGGCGCCGCCCGCGCCCTGCGCGCAGCCCTGCGGGCGCTGCGGCGACAGGCCATCCAAGACCCCATCGCCGTCGCCATCCTCGTCACAGGCGTCCCCCACCCCATCGCCGTCGGCGTCCTCCTGCGCGGGGTCATAGGCGAGCGGGCAGCGGTCAAAGGGGGGCGGGATGGCGTCGCCGTCCACGTCGAGGTCATCGTCGAGGGGGTCGAGGGGGTCGGTCTCGGTGGCGCCGCGCGCGCCGTCCCCGTCGCGGTCCTCCGCGCCGTCGCGCGCGCCGCCGCCGTCGGTGTCGGGGTCGAGGGGGTCCGTCCCCGCCCGGCGCTCGGCGCCGTCGCCGAGGTCGTCGCCGTCGCTGTCGGGGTCGATAATGTTGATCAGGCCGTCGCCGTCGGTGTCCTCCGCCAAGCGCGCCTCCTCCGCGTCGGGCACCCCGTCCTCATCGGAATCCGCGCGCGCCGGGTTGGCGCCGAGGGCGCGCTCATAGGCGTCGCACAGACCATCGCCGTCGCCGTCCACATCATCGAGGGCGTCGAGGGGGTCGGTCTCGCCCCCATCCACGCGCCCATCGCGGCTCAGGTCCTCCATCCAGTCGGGGCAGCCGCCCCCGTCGGTGTCCGCCGCCCGGTGGTCGGTGAGGGTGGAGGGGTCGAGGTCGCCGCGCGCGCCGCGCTCGAGGCCGTCCGGCAGCCCGTCGTCGTCGGCGTCGGGGCTCAGGGCGGCGAGGGGGTCACCCTCGAGCCCATCGCGCAGCCCATCGCCGTCCGAGTCGGGATTGAGGGGGTCTGTGCCCCACGCCAGCTCATCGGCATCGAGCAGCCCGTCGTCGTCCGAGTCCGCCGAGAAGAGGTCTGTGCCGAGCGCCAGCTCCTCCCCGTCGCCCAGCCCGTCGCCGTCGGCGTCCTCTGGCGACGAGACGCGCACAAAGACGCGCGCCGTCGCCCCCACCGCCTCGCCGCCCGGCGCGGCGCCCTCGCCCGCGAGGGAGGCCTCGAGCCACACGGACGCGCGCGGCTCATGGCGCAGCGCCAGCGCGCGCGCCTCCCCCGCCGCCAGCCTCAGCCCAGGCCACGAGAGGGGCACCGCCCCGAGGTCCGACGAGGTGAGGCGCGCCCCCAAGAGGTCGCGCCCCCCTCGATTCTCCATCACATAGCAGAGCCACAGGGGCCCCGGGGCGCTCAAGGAGAGGGGCGCGGGCGGGGCGAGGCGGAGGGCGTCTGGGGAGGGGCAGGCGCCGTCCTCGCCGCGCGGCGCGAGGGCGAGGCGCGGGAGCGGCGCGCTCACCCCGCCGAGGCGCTCCACCCGCGACAGCGTGACCACCTCCGCGCCCACCTCCGCGCCCACCTCCGCGCCCACCTCCGCGCCTAGCGCGTAAGACGCCGCGAGGCGCACGCGCAGGTCGCCGCTGGGGCGCGCGCCGGGCGCGCAGCGCACCACGAGGTCCCGCCGCACCGCCACCGCCGCGCCGGGCGCGAGGCCCTCCACCATAAGCGCCCCCAGGGCGCCCTCCTCGCCCGCGCCCTCCTCGCGCGCGCTAGGCGCCCCCACCGACGAAAAGAGCGCCGGCGCCCCCAGCGGCGCTAGGCGCACCCCGGGGCGCCCCGACGGCGGCGTGGCGCTCAGCGCCAAGCGCGCCCGGAGCGCCGAGGGCGCCGACGGACTCACGTCGAGGCGCGCCCACACGGCGAGGCGGTCGCCGCACTCAAAGAGGGCCGCCTCCACCGCCGCGCGCGCGGCGCCCGCCGGGGGCGTGAGCTCATCGAGGTCCGCGGGCGCCACGACGGCGCGCGAGTAGGCGCTCGGCGAGAGGGTGTAGAGGCGCGCGCGCAGGGCGGGCCCCTCGGCGCGGGCCTCGCGCGGCGCCCACGAGAGCGCGGCGGCGAGGGCGCCCGCGGCGAGGGCGCCGGCAGGGCGGCGCGCGGCGCGCGTCAGGCGGGGGCGGGGGGCGAGGCGCCCGATGGGGAAGGGGCTCATTCGGTGGCTCTCTGGCTCAAGGGGCTCAAGGGGCTCAAGGGGCTCAAGGGGCGGCGCGCAGGGACAGCGTGAGCGCGTAGGGGCCCGGGGCGCTCAGGGCGTCGGCGGGGGCGACGCGCACCACATAGAGCCCCGGCTCCTCCGCGCGCGCCGTGAGGCGCAGGGGCCGCCCCGCGGCGGCGCGCTCCGACGCGAGCACGCGGTTGAGGTCGGGGCGCGCCGGGTCGGGCGCGTGGTAGACGGTGACGGCGCGGGGGGGCGGGGGGGCGCCGCAGGAGGCGCCCACCTCCGCGAGCACCTCGAGCGCCCCGGCGGCGACGTCCTCCGCCCGCAGCAGGAGGGCGTAGTGGTCGCTGTCGAGGGCGAGGGCGCCGGGGAGGGGCGCGGAGAGCGCCCCGGAGCGCGTGACGGGCGCGCCGCCCGCCGCGACCGGCAGGAGGCGCGCCTGCGCCGCCGAGTCGTTGGGCTCCACCTCTGGGTGCGTGAGGAGGCACGCGCCCCCCGCGCACGACGCCTCCGCGCAGAGGCAGTCGTCGTCCGCCGCGCACGCCACGGGGTCAACGCGCAGCACGTACTCCCCCGCCGAGGGGCGCGGCCCCTCCCCCTCAGGGGGGGCGCCGAGGGCGGCGCGCAGGGTGAGGGCGCCGCCGTCCACCGCGCGGAAGAGGTGAGGGTCGAGCGCCTCCGCCGGCGCCCCCGCCCGCCAGAGCGCGAGCGACACGGGGAGCGCCGCCCCGCCGCAGAAGGGCGCCGCCGACGCGCGGAAGAGGGCGCCGCGCTGCGCGTCGGTGAAGCTGAACGAGAAGTGGTCCACGTCCCCCTGCCCGCCGAGGCGCGCGTAGCGCTCCGCGCCGAGGAAGGCGACGCCCGCCGCCGAGAGACTCACCGCGTAGCTCGCGAGGTCGTTGGGCTCGAGCTCCTGCGACAGCGAGGGCGCGCGCGCGCACACCCCCCCCGCCGGCGCCCCCGCCGCCGCCACGCACACGCGCTCCGCGCAGCCGCAGCCCCCCCCCGCCCCCTCGGGCGCCGAGGGCGGCGCGCACGACTCCTCAGGCGCCACGCGCAGCAGATAGGAGGCGGGATAGGAGGCGGGCAGGGGGGCGGCGTCGCCGGGGGCGAGGCGCACCTCGAGGCGATGGACGCCGGGGCGCGCGGGGAGCCAGCGCGGGAGGGCGAGCGCGGGGGAGCCCGCCGCCCCCTCCGCCTGCGCGACGAGCGCGCCGCTGGGGTCAAAGACGCGGAGCGCGAGGCGCGGCGCCGTGGGCTGCGCGCAGGGGTTGAGGAGGGCCACCGCCCGATACGACCACTCATCGCCCTCCGCCACGCTCAGCGCAAACACGTCCACGTCCGCGCCCGCCGAGAGCTCCCCGAGCAGCTCCGCCACCCCAAGCGCGCTCACCCGCAGCGCCCGCGCGGCCAGCGGCTCGTCGTTGGGCTCCACCTCCGCGCCCACGCGCGACACGCACGCCCCCTGCTGCCCCAGCGGGGCGTCGCAGCGGAGGAGGTCGCAGCCGCAGTCGGCGTCCCCCGCGCAGGCGCGCGCCCCCAGCGGCCGCCACGCCTCGCCCGCCGAGGGCGCCGCCGAGACCACATAGTCGCCCCGCGCCGCGATGAGCCCCTCGACCAAGAGCGTGTAGGCGCCAGGCGCCGAGGGGGCCCAGCCCTCAATCATCGCCACGGCGTCAGCGGCGGGCGCGCCCACGCGCAGGAGCGCGCCCGCCGGACTCAGCAGGCGGAGACTCGCGGCGAGCTCCGCGCCCGAGCAGGGGAGGTCCACGCGCAGGTCGAGGCGCGCGCCCACCTGCGCGCCGCTCACCTCGAGGCGATAAGCGTCAACGTCGCCCACCGCCGAGAGGGCGCCCGAGAGGCGCGCGCCGAGGGGGAGCGCCGTGGCGGCGGCGGGGGTGTCGTTGGGCTCACGCTCAGCGCGGGCGGCGGCGCACGCCCCGCCAACGCACACCAGGTCGGCGCACGCGCAGTCCGCGTCCACCTCACACAGCCCCCCCGCGCCCCCCGCCCCGCCCCCGCCCGGCGAAAACAGCTCAAGGGTGGACACGCGCACGAGGTAGGGCCCCACCGCCCCGCCCT
>Ga0194129_10008690_pt1 | contig 11661 bp, 13 predicted proteins | sample TA2KigCa35mmetaG_FD_150862 | JGI IMG/M metagenome (GOLD analysis project Ga0194129, IMG submission 150862) | Freshwater microbial communities from Lake Tanganyika, Tanzania - TA2015038 Kigoma Deep Cast 35m | ecosystem: Environmental > Aquatic > Freshwater > Lake | place: Tanzania: Lake... | reverse complement strand
CGATCGCGGATGACGCGAAAGCCCTTGCTGCGGCTGTGTTTGACCGCAATCAGGAAGTCGGCGTCACGCTGCTCGAGGTATGCGAAAAATGGCGGTTTTCATGCAGCGCATCAGCCTGCACCAGCAGCCCACTGAGCTCGACGCGATCGAGCAGCTCGCGCAGAGCCTTGATCTCGCTGCCACTGTCGGTGGCGTAGGTGTTCTGGGCGATCGCCACGCCGAGTCTGTTGGAATACAGGCTCACCTGGGCAACGAACCGGGCGGCGCCGGAGGCGTTCTCAGCGATCGAACCCCGCAGCGTCTTGCCGTCACAGACCAGGGTGTCGACCACCTCAGTCACACCAGGCTGCGCTGTGATCCATTGCTGCAACAGGGATTTGAACCCTTCCACATCCAGCTGGCTCAGCAGCCAGCGGAAGGTTGAGTCCGATGGTGATTTGGCAATGTGGGTGCCGAGGAGCTGATTGAGCGTCTTGCGGTGGCGCTTGGCAAAACGCTCCATGCCCAGCAGTGAGCCCTGGCCACTCAGGATCGCGAGGATCGCCACCAGAAGCATCCACCACTGCGGGATACACACCCCACGGCGCATGCGGCAGTCCGGCAGCGCTTTGAGGAAGCTGATCAGGTCAGTGGCTGCAGCAGGGCTCTGGACGGATGGCGCTGGCAAGGATCAGGTGCGGGTGCCTCCAGGAGAAACCAGTCAGGGACTGGGCTGGGTGCCGGATGGGACAGACCTTTAATAGGCCCTGGGGTAATGGTGCCGGCGCGATGGCCACGCTGCGCACGGCAGCTCTCAACCTGCTCAGGCTGGCCGGGTATCAGTCGACCCGGGCCGGAATCCAGGCGGTGATGCACGACATCACGGCACTGCTGGCAATGGTCAAGCGACAGCCGAAGCCCAACCCATTCTGAAACTTTGAATCAGCCCTGAGGTCCTTCTGCTCGGCCATGGTCACCAGCGGCTTTGCATTCGCATCCTGGGCGGTCCGGCGCCAGCGGTCCACCTGCTCTGGATACAAACCCACTCCCGGAAGTAACCGCTCAATTCCGTCGTGTTCAAGCCAGCGGTTTCCAGGACGACCGTGAATTTGTCGGCCGGCCCCCAACCCTCTGGATCCTTCTGAGAGGCAGGAACCACCTGCCGCTCCAATCGCCAGGCCTTCCTCCAGCTGTAGAGGGTAACCACGTGGATAACCAGCTTCGCTGAGGTCTGAGCCACGCTCTCCCGCATTGGCGGACTGATCCGCCTTCTCACGTCAGCTTTGACAGCCTCGCTGTAACGACGCATTGCTCTGCTCCATCAAGCCCCCTGGTGGAAAAAGTGGTCGCGATGTAGAGGCGTCATCTTTCCTGGCAGAGTGGGGCCAGGTCACGACAGCATCCATCACAGACAGGAACTTCTCGCGTTTGATCTGCTTCTTGGTGGTGGTGAGCTCGTAATCTGAGAATCCGAGGGGCTTGCCGCCCATCACCTCAGGCCTGACCTGCGATCATTGCTTCATTGTCGCTTGGTAGGCTTGTGTTTTCCAGAATCTCCCTAGCTTTTTCTCGCACTTATCCGCTAAGCTACTCTTTCACTAATTAATCTCTTATGTCTAATATTTCTCCTTATGCAGCTGTTCATAATTCTGGCTCCAACTACTTTGATAGAGTTAGTATAGATATAAATGCCACTCATAAAATCCCCCTTCCATCCCTTACTCAGAAACTTAGGCACCGTCCTCCAGTAGTGAATAGAGCCCGTCTTTTGTTGGTTGTTATTCTTATGCGATTAAATATCTTTCCCCTACTAGTGACATCTGGCCTATTGAATGGATGGTATATTGATTTCTGCTACTATTGGACAAATATTCTTCAATGTCGGCCTCTCTGGTCGACAACAGAATTCTTTAGCCTCCTCCACGATTACCGTAAGGCATCGATCAGCTCTTCCTCTTATGTCTGGAGTGATCTTGGTCAACACATAGCCAATTGGCAGCGTCCTGAAAAAATTTACTTGACTTTCCATTATGCTCGAAAATTAGCCCTCCGCCCTATTATTCATGCTTCCTTTTGGAAGTACTTAAAGAATTCCTCTTCCGTGCTGGAGTTCGGCTGCAGTCTTGCTCCGTATTATTATTGCTATAAGACTTTCTTCAATGACAAAATTTGTGCATGGAATCTAGCCGATATCCCAAACTACCCCTTTCATTATGCAAAATATAAGTACCGTAATGATCCTGTTCTCTTTTTTACAATCTTTTCGGCGCAGGATGCTCATGGTGTTTTTGCAGGTAAATTGTACGACTGCATAATCTGTGTCGAAGTCTTTGAACATCTCGACAATCCTCTTGAAGTAGCTAAAAACATGATTTCTTCTCTAAAACAAAATGGTATATTAGTTTTTGACTACATCGAGTCCGATGCTACTGAACTGGATCATCCAATTGCACTGAGAGATCGAAAGGTCACCCTAGATTATATCTTTGAAAATACCTCTCTCATTGAAGGTACTATTACAGACTCTTATCGCGATCTTCGTAGATGCATTGTTCAAAAGACTGATACCATAATTTAAGCTCTCAATGATTATCATCTCGATTCTGCTTTCTTATTGACTTATATCTTTTATCAATCACCATTTCTAAGGTTTTTTCTCCTTACCAGCCTCATCTTCACTTTTATTGTTGCCGTTCATGAATATCGTTTTATTCTTCACACGTTCCGTTACACTTAAGCAGTGGATTGCTCAGGGTTTGTTTGATAGAGAAAAGCTTCTCTACGAAACGTTTATCAAGCAAAGTCAATCGATCAATATCTATTGGATTACATATGGAAGGCATGACTCAATCATTGCTTCTAATCTCTATAATCAAAATTCTCTCTCGAGAAAAATACATGTCATATCAAAGCCACCTTTCTTCCCTGAAGGCAAATACTTTGACCTTATTTATAGCCTTCTAATTCCCTTTATCTATTTTAGCTTGTTATCAAGGGCCTCTCTAATTAAATCTAATCAACTTGACGGTTCTTGGGCTGGGTTACTTTCGTCTCATATCTTTCGCAAACCCTTTATACTCCGTCTTGGATTCTTGCCGAGTCAAGTCGAATATGCAGCTTGTTCAAGAAATAAGATACGTTTTAAATTACTTTGCCTTATAGAGAAAATTATGGCAAGCGCTAGTCCAAATATAATTACTACGACTTCTTCCATCCTTAATACGATTCATCTCTTTAGTTCTTTAGGAAAGAAGAATTGTGCCATAATTCCTAACTATGTAAACACGGACTTGTTTTCTTCTTCTCGTGAATTATCATTTCGCGACGAGAAAATAGTCTATTACGGTCGTCTATCCCCTGAAAAAAACCTTTTTGAACTGATTGAAGCATGTCACCTGGCCAATATACATCTAGACATATTTGGAGATGGACCGCTGTTAAACGCATTAAATGACTATATAAAAAAGCACAACTACAAGGTTACACTCTCTCCACCCCTCCCTAACTCTGAACTTCCATGTTTGCTTAATAAATATAGATACTTTGCCTTGGTTTCATCCACGGAAGGAATGCCAAAAACATTGATTGAGTCTATGTCTTGTGGTGTCATTCCAATCGTCAGCCCAATTGAGCCAATTACAAATATTCTTGGTGCTGATTACAATTTTGTTTCATCTAGTCATTCTTCAGATTCTATTTCTTTGGCAATTACTAAAGCTATGACTTGTAGTTCTCAGCTTTTATCAGATAACTTAAGTCAACTTGTTAAATCTCGATACTCAATTTCAAGCATTGCTAAGCAAGAACTTGACTTCTATCTTACAGTACTCAGTCGATCTTGATCTATTAACAGCACTTTCATGCCAATGAATCTAGTTCTTCTTTCTCAAACACGGAAACCCAACTATCGCACCTCTAATATTATTCTGTCGCTCTTACCATATCTCCAGAGTAGCCTAAATTGCTCGGTAATCATGTTTATTCTCCATCAAATCGAAGGTTACAAAGACATTCAAAAAGAATTCATATCGCCTACATTGCATGTTTATACCTCTCCCTTTCTGGCCCTTTCTTCTTCGCGCAACACATGCTTTTCTATAGCATCCAAAGAATATGGCAGTAGCGCTCTTTATGGCTTCATTGATGATGACTGCATACTTCCAGATCCTCATTCTATTCTTAAGATACTGAGTCTTTACGAGGGTGATACCTTTATGCTTACATGTCCCATACTCACCGCAGATACAAAAGAACCGTTCAACCGTCACGTATTTGTCCCTAAACATCGTTTACTCTTATCACGTCGTCACTATAGATCATTTCTAGGTGGAGCTATTTTTACAACTTATTCCGCCTTTATTGAAGCTGGTATGTTTGATATATCCCTGGGGTTAGGAGCGTTTTATGGTGGAAGCGAAGATGCAGACTTATTCCTTTCTGCTATGAATCAATCCATCCCCGTATACTCGGAACCCAGTTTTTATATTTTTCACCCACTTCATAGACCATATCAGTACTCATTTTCTACAATGTACAAGTATGGTCTTGGACGGGGACGCGCCTTAAGAAATCACCTATCCTCATTTCCCGTTTTTATCGTTTCATTTTTTATATTCGAAATAATATCTAATTTTGCATTAGCTATTCTTTCGCTTCTTGGGATTAATATTTATTCTTTTTACCGTAACTTTGCTTTATTTGCTGGCAAGCTTTCCGGTTTCTCATCTTGTTTGCCAAAATAAACATTATGCCTCGCATTCCTCTCTGCTTAGTTTGTTCTGTATACAATGCTTCTGAAACAGTCAGCCTCTTTTTGGCTTCGATTCTAAATCAATCTTATACTTACTGGGTTCTTTATCTTGTCGACGATTGCTCTTCCGATGAGACCTTGTCAATAATCAACGCATTCCCTGACAACCGCATTAAACTAATCTGTAATCCGTCAAATCTTGGTCTTACGCGCTCGCTTATTCGTGCTATCGAATACCTTCCAACAGATGCATTTATATTACGACTTGATGTTGACGAACTTCATTGTTCTGATTACTTATTTAACATAGCATCATTATTTTCCCGTGGTCATGATCTTATACTTGTTACGCCAAAATCTTATGTTGTCCATATTTCACGAATTCTTCATAAAACATCTCCCCGACTACTTGTTTTGTTTCTTTCCCTTTGGGGTAATTGCTATTCACACGGTTCTTCTTCTTATATATCTTCTTTGTACCATAGTGCACACGGCTATAATAAGATCTTTTACTTATCACAAGATTTTGATTTATGGATGAGGCTGTTGCCGAAAGCCTCTAATCCGTATTTTACAGCATCTGACAAATATATTTCTAGTCAGATCTCTAGATCAACACCTTCCCTCAGCTCCTCTAAACCATCTTTCCAGTTTTTCTTTTCCTTGATGGCCTTGCATAACATATTTAAACGACCAGATCGCTTGTCATTTACTCGGAAAGTCTTCTTTTTTGCTTTCTTTTTCCCAATTGCATTATCTATCCGTCTTGTCCGCTCAGTCTTCTTCTAATAGTTAACTATGTTTTTTATCCGCTATACTCTTATTTTCTCATTCTGCATCGCTTTTGTGGTATTTGTATTTCCCTTTGTAGACTCGTCAAGGCTTGAAGATTTTTATGTAAATTCAGATATAGTCACTTCCATGGCGTTTAATCTTAATAACTACCCTCTTCCTTTGCACCCCTTTTTGTCTACTCTTGATCTCTTATGTTCTTTCCTTTCAGTTTCCTCGGCTTTAAAACTTCTTGCATCAATCGGTATTTTCTTCCTTGTCTTAGCTTTTGAAAATGTTCCTATAACCCTCAAGCCCAAGTCAATTATTATTGTATTCTATTTCCTTTCACCTATTTCGATCGTCTCTTTTCTGTCTATAACTAGGTTTTCTTTGGCTTGTTCTTTCGGTACTTTCGCTGCCACTATGTTAAGTCGTGCATCAAAAAGAGAGAAAACTCTTTTCTACCCTTTTGCTTTTGCTTCTCTTCTATTACACCTAGGATCATTTCCAATTACTCTTATATCCATGGTTATGTTTACCAGATATTATAAAAACTTTAATATATCGAACTTCAGCGTATTCAATAGCCGCAAATTTTATTTGTTTTTGTTTGCCCTCATTCTGCTGGGTTATTTGCTTATTTTATTGAGCAATATTGCTTCCCTTTCCTCCGATTATTCCATACTCAGTTCTTTTTATTTTTTTTCTTACCTAGACACCTATCAACAGGATTTGCAGTCGATTCTGTTAATTCCACTATCTCTAGCCTTTATTATCCTTTTTTCTCGTCGTTCCTCCCTTAGGTCATTCGAAACTGTTGCAAGCCCTGACGTTTTTCGACTATCAACCCTCCTTCTAATTTCTATTATCTGTTACTTTATTCCTACATTCTCTCGCTATTGTATATTTCTTGTCTTGCCATTCATTTCTACTTTGTCGTCTAAGCAGGCTTTAGCATTTTGTACTTTCTTCTTCTCGTATAGTACATTGCTATTGCCCTCATACCTGGCTTAAGTGAAGATCTTGCTTTTATCTCGTGCCCCTCTTTCTTATATGGCGGGCATTCCAGTCTATTGCAGGTCTCTCTATTCAAATGCTGATTCATCTGTATTTATAACCTCAGTCTCCTCGTCTCTTGCTTCTAAGCAAAGACATATTAACGTATTCCCCCATACTCCCACTTTAACTGAATACGTTTTTCCATCTTTATTCGTCCGCAAAACATTTAGTTTTTCGTTGTTTTTATTCTTCTTTCTTCTTTTTAATATTGGAAAATATGATCTGATTCATGTCCAGCATCCGGACCCTTTGCTTGAGCTATTTATTTTGCTCTATAGATTCTTTAATGCAGATATAAAGTATATAGTCTCTTGGCATGCCTCTATCTTACATAAGCTTCTTCCTCCTGTTTCATCTATCTATCAGCATTTTAATTATCTTTTTCTTAAACACGCCTTGTTTATTACCACTTTTACAGATTCTCACTCGCGTGTGATTTCATCTTTGTACCCTTCTATTACTACCCCTATTCATAATGCACCAATGCCCCTGCCTTACGAAAGTGACTACAATAAACCCCGTGTCTTGCGTAAAAACCATTCTCCTAAGCTGATATTTGTCGGACGTCTTGTAAAATATAAAGGCCTATCGGTTTTATTCGATTCACTTGAAGATATTAACTTTCCCGTTGAATTGAATGTCGTTGGTGATGGCCCACTACTGCCTCAACTAAAGCGCATGGTCCAATTGTCTCACAAGCTTAGATCTTTTCATTGTATTAAATTCTTAGGTCTTCTTTCTGAGTCGCAAAAACGTGATACTTTCCTTGCTTCAGATGCTTTAGTACTTCCTAGTATTACCTCATCAGAGGCTTTGGGTATTGTCCAGGTCGAGGCTATGTCATTTGGTTTGCCTATTCTCAATACTGATCTTCAAAATGGTGTCAATGAAACCGCTCCAGACCAGATATGTGCGCTAACCTCACCTCCTAATTGTACTTCATCTCTCTCATCTAACATTACTAGAATGTTTACTGATCCTGAGTTGTATACTAAACTATCTACAAACTGCCTCTCTCTCTCTCAGCGACATAACCCTTCATTTTGCTGGGCTTCTTTCTATCAACTAATCTCAACTTATGCCTGATTCAGCTTTTCATGTGCTTGGCTCTAGATCTCTGGTAGGACAACATTTCCTAGAGATTCTTTCGGATCTGCATCCTTCTTCTTCTATTTATTCTTATTCTCGATCCAATATATCCGGTTCTTCTACGCACCATGTTGGCCTTGAATCTATTGTTGCAAACATTGCCAAGTCTTCCTCAAATGTCCTAATCAGTTTTCTCCCGGTTGACGTTACTCTTTGTGTCCTGGCCCAGTTGTCCGATCAAAAGTGCGCCAATTCTCTCGCCTATGTTCTTTGCCTAAGTAGCACCTCTGCAGAGGTCAAGCGTTTTTCTTATTTTTCATATGACCGTATTCTTTCTTCTCGCCTGCTTAGATCTGAGCGAATTATCCACAGCCTCCTTTCGTCCTTCTCTATTCCTTATTTAATAATCAGACCAACAATGATCTATGGGATAAGCGCTAATTACAGTGATAAAAATCTATCACGTCTCTCGCGACTCCTTCGTCTTGTTCCCTTCATACTTCTCCCGCGGACCTGTGGATATAGACAGCCTGTTCACTACTCCTCTCTTTCTAACGCTATTCTGCATGCTGTGAATCATACACTTACCCATGGCAATCCTTCACGTCCCTCCATAATCTCTATTGGTGGTGACTTGGAATTGCGCTATGACCAAATGCTCTCAGACTCAACAACACACTTCTTATTTGGCAGCAACTTAAAGATCCTTTATATTCCAGACAGACTTTTTGTCATGTTGACAGTTCCGCTTCTTTTCTTTTCTCCTCGTGCATTTGAAGCTCTTATGCGTATTATGTCTGATCTAAATGGCTTTACTAAGTCTTCTGACTTTCTTTCTCTTAGAAGTCTCTAGTTAATTATGCCTTCCCACGCCTCCTTCTCGACTGTCCGTTTCATTAGAATTGACGATTTTAATGCAAGTGCAAAGCATCTTGAGTTGTATTCCCGCATTTTTCCCAGGCTTCTTTCTTTTTTCCCTTTATATCTAATGCCTAGGCTCTCCGGTTGGGGTCTTTATCCTGAACTGGATGATATTGATTGGATGCGTCTTTATGAGTACGTTGTTAAGTACCATCTCTGTGTCAATATCGCTGTCACCGCTGCTTATGCAGGACTTTCCAAAATTCCACTTTCTAAGCGTTACTCACAATCTGCTATACGGATAATATCTTCTCTTTCATCAATGTCTTTAGTTGAAGTCTGTTCTCACGGGCTTACCCATTGTGATGACCGCGGCTTCAGACGTTTCCCAAAGCTCTTTGGCTCCAATCGCTCCCAGCATCGCGAGTTTGGTCACGGTTTTTCCTATTCTCATCAGTTTTGTAACCTTAAGGTTTCTAAGAACATACTTGAGGACACATTCCAGGTTCCCGTCCGTACTTTTGTTCCACCTGGAAGTCAGTATGATCAAAATACTGTAGAGGCAGCAATATCGGCTGGGTTTTGTAACTTTAGCAGTCGTCTGTATCCTGGCATATCCTATGATGGCATCAACTTTATATCTGACGACTATACTTTAGCCCTGCATGATCGCGAGCTTTTTTTTGAGGGCGTGGGCTATCTTGATCGTTTTCGCCCTACCTCTTCTTATTCTCTCTTTTCTTCTTCGTTGTAATCTTTCTGATGTTTTCTTTTTTTCAAAATCAGATCTAATCTTTTGACTGCATGCTTTGATTTCTTCTATTATGCTTGATCTTCTTCATCTGCATCCATAATATCTTCATTTTTCCTTTTGTGTTTTCTGGGTTGCATGGCTGGCTAGGTTTCTTTAATTTCTGCTCCATACTCACCCTTGTGAAATCCCTTTTGTTGTCTTTGCTGTGATTGTGGCTGACTCATTTTCTGTCAACCAACTTATGCGCTTATCCTTTAATCAATCTTTCCTTCCTTTTGTTTCATCCTATGCTATTGTTTGCTTTTTGTGTGGTTTCTTTTCTCTGCTGCTTTACGCCGCTCTGATTAGTCCATTCAGTGCTTGTCTTTAATGGCTCTGATGGCTCTGTCCTCTTGTAACATTCCTTCTCCTTCCTTCTTTTTGGCCACGTCCCTTTGCCAGGTGTAAATTTTGTGGCCCGACTGCCCTGACTCGAGAGTGAACAGGGGTGAATGACGGGCTGTCATTCGCAAGGCAGTTCTGTGCCTCGTTCGTTCACGATGATCCCGGGATTGACATGTCAAGTCATTCGCCTCGAATGCTGGCTGGTTGTTGACTACCCCCGGATCTCCGTTGCTTCAGCACTTACCGGCCCCGAGCGGTGAACGCCGCCGCTGCGCCCATTCCGGCGCTGCGGCAACGCTCACCTGGGGCCTGCTGCTGGCCGTGGCTCAGTTGGTTGCGTTCTGCAGCGAGGGCTTCGTCAGTAGCTCTCAGCGCTGGGATTGCGGCCATGCTCTCAGCAGAGAACATGCGCCCGCTCTCTAGCTGCCAGTGCTCGTCCCCCCTCTGCCAGGAATGTTGACGCCTCTCCATTTCGATCACTTTTCTCATCAAGGGGGCTTGATGGAGCAGAGTAATGCGTCGCTACAGCGAGGCCGTCAAGGCTGATGTGAGACGGCGGATGAGTCCACCGCAGCGGCAGAGCATGGCCCAGATCTCAGCAGCGCTGGGCATTCATGTCGTCACCCTCTACAACTGGAGGAAGGGCTGGAGCTTGCAGGGAGAGGTGGTGCCGGAATCGGAGAAGGATCCTGAGGGCTTGGGCCCCACCGACAAGTTCACGGTGGTTCTGGAGACCGCTGGTTTGAACGCCACTGAACTGAGTGCCTACTGCCGGGAGCGAGGTCTGTACCCGGAGCAGGTGGAACGGTGGAGGCAGGCATCCAAGGATGCCAATGAAAAACCAGAGCTCACTCTGAAAGAGCAGAAGAAGCTTGAACGCCTCCGCGGCCAGGATCAAAAGGAAATCAAACGGCTCAAGCAGGAGCTGCGCCGTAAGGAGAAGGCCCTGGCGGAGGCGGCAGCGTTGCTGATTGCCTCAAAAAAGATTCAGGCCTTGTGGGGAGAGGACGGGGACGATTGACGTCACCTGACGATCGCCGGAAGGCCCTAGAGATCCTCGACGAGGGCACGGCCAATGGTGCCCGGGCCCGTGCACTGGCCCCTGCTGCTCGGGGTGGGGCTTACCACGCTGCAGCGTAGGCGTCGTCAGTTTGCTGGTGACGGCGGCGGTGTGGACCGGCGTAAGGGCAGTTACCGCCATGTGGCGCACCGCCTCAGCGAGGAAGAACGCCAGCGGATCTTGCTCACCTGCAACGAGCCGGAATTGACGGCGCTGCCGCCAGGACAGATCGTGCCGGTGTTGGCGGATCGGGGGCTGTACATCGGTTCCGAGCGCAGCTTCTACCGGGTGCTCCATGCCCACGGGCGGTGACTTTCAGGAAAGGTGTCACTCCTGGGCTGCTTTTCAGGCGGCCTGCACCAAAGGTAGCGGCCCCGGTTCATTGACCTCATCTGGCGGCTGATTGATCCAAACCACCTCCGGTTGACGCCAGCACCTGGTTGATCGTGACCAGCGCCTCGGATTGAGCTGTCGGGCTCGTTCGTAGACGACAGCGCGGTGGCGACAGACCTCAACCGCATCACCGTTGTGACGCTGGATGGGCGTCACGAACTTGATGCCGCTGTGGCGGTGTTGGTGGTTGTACCAATCGACGAACGACGCCACCCACTGACAGGCCTGGTCTTTGGAGGTAAATGGCTTGCGGGGGTAATCAGGCCGATACTTCACCGTCCTGAACAGCGATTCCGAGTACGGGTTGTCATTCGACACCCGAGGCCTGGAGAAGGATCTGAGGACGCCCAGTTCCTCTAACCGGCTTTCCAGCGTGGCCGCTCGCATCGCGTTGCCGTTATCCGCGTGGAGGATCAGCGGCTGCTTCCGGCCTTTGCTGATCCGTTCTCTCAGGCAAGCCCTACTCACCAGATCCGCTGCAATGGCTGGATCCTCACGCTCATCCACATCCCAGGCCACGACCTTTCGGCTCCAGACGTCGATCACCAGGTAGAGGTA
>Ga0194129_10008689_pt1 | contig 11662 bp, 9 predicted proteins | sample TA2KigCa35mmetaG_FD_150862 | JGI IMG/M metagenome (GOLD analysis project Ga0194129, IMG submission 150862) | Freshwater microbial communities from Lake Tanganyika, Tanzania - TA2015038 Kigoma Deep Cast 35m | ecosystem: Environmental > Aquatic > Freshwater > Lake | place: Tanzania: Lake... | reverse complement strand
CTTCCGCCCGGCCGCCGGCTTCGTTGCGTGCGATTTTTAGGTCTTTCCTTCGCGTTGGCGTTCTCTGTTCAACACGACATGCAATCGGTTACGCGTGTACCGTTGCAGCAAGATCGGGTAGACGTTGACCACAATGTTACCCAAGCTTAGGTAAATCGCCCAGCCATGCCATCCAATACCCAATGCCCAGGCCGCAGACGCGATTCCAAGCGCAAACAGCACGAGGTGGCCGCGTTCGCTCTGCTCGGTGCGCAGGAGGAAGTCTGCAATGGAACGGCGACCGCGGATCACGCGAAAATATGGGTCTTTACGTCGCTCCCAGCGGTTTGCGAGATCCCCGTTGGGAGCGAACTGGCGGAATAGTAGAACGCCCAGCGACTCGTAGACCCGTCCAGTGCGCTCAAATCGTTGAACTTCGAAATAGACACTTGGCAGGACCCACCACAGTGAGATGCAGCCTACGACCAGGAAGCAGAACCACCACCCTGGCAGCAAGTTGCCGGGTGGATACGCGAATGGTCTCAGCGGACCCCAGACGTACAGCCAAAACATGAGGAGCGGGCCCAGCCAGCCCCCAGCCATGCTCGCAAATGGGAAAATATTCATCCCATGCGTCGGTGGGTCGTGACTCAGTTGCGTATTTCGTGACATTGTTAGGCTACCTCAGTCAAGCAAAATGGGCCTAACGCTCAGCATCAGCTGCGGCGCGCAGCGCCGTTCGCTGCATGCTGTTGTTATACATCATTTGTGCCCTCCAACCTCGGCAAGCGTTTGAAGAATCGCCGAACGTGTGAGTGCCTCCTGCTCTTCACGGCTGACGGTTGCCGTACCATCGAACAGCTGAAGGCCGTACCGCCCGAACTGCGAGTGATTCCCTCCTGCAATTTCCACCCACTTCGTGTGCGGCGGAAGCAGCCCTCGATTCGCAAGTACTCGGTCCAAAGGTGCGACGCCGTCGTGCGAGCCGTAGATCTTCGTGACTGGAATGTGAAGGAACGATAAGTCGTCGTCCTTCGGATGTGTCGTCGCAACCAAGATCATCGCGGAGAGAGACCCCGCGTCGGAGTGTGCCAGTCGGGCCGCTAATGCAGCTCCGAGTGAGTGTCCTGCAATCACCCAGCGCGTCACTTCCGGATGAGTCGCGATCACCTCACGCGCCCGATCCACAGCCATGTGCTTGTGCGATTCAAGTGCAGCGAAACGATAGGGTAGCCTGATGACGAAGGCCGGAAACCCTTCTTGAGCAATTGGCCGAAGGATGGGCGCATAGGCCTCAGCGGCGATGCCCGAACCACAGATGAAGACCAGGCCAGTGTGGTCACTTGTCGAAACGGGGAGGAACGTCAAGCCTGTCGCATCGTTTAGAACCGAGACCTGTTGGTTGCTTCGCAGCAGGTTCTCATCGACTCCACGAGTCCGCACTGAATCGGCCAGCCACGACATTGCGAGGACCGCCCACACCACGAACCCCGCGCGAATCCAACGGCGGAACGTCCGAGGTTGTCGTTTGGGTCTTTCGGTCGAATCCGTCATGGTGCAAGCCTAGTGTCTAACGTTAAAAGCTAAGCAGCAGCCGCCATCGACGAACCTATACCTTTTGGCATCGCTGCGGCTGTCTGCTTCAGCGTCATTGTTCGTCGGCGTAAATCTCCGACGTCTCGTGGGGATGAATGCTCGGCTTGACGATGCGCTGTGTCCCTCGCGTCGTCTGCTCCAACGCATGTTGAGCATGCGACGCGAGCGACGCAACGTAATCACTCAGTCAAGGCGAACTTCTTCCCACACAATTCGTCCGTAGGTTTATGTCCGACGAACAGTAAAGTGAGCCGCACGCGGCCGTTGTCGGCGGCGGCGATCAAAGCATTCTCGCGACTTGATAGCGAAATTACCGTGCTTCAAGTGGTTTGCCTGGCTGCGGCCTGTGCAAAATCCTTGGGGCTTGTCGGAGATAGGCCGCGTGCGGGCTATCTCCAATATCCGCGCATGCGGCTTCTCTGTGCGCGTGACGCGCGACGCTACCCACCAACCCGTTGAATCGGTTCCAGGGACGGGCAAGAGTGCTCATCTTCCGTTGGTTAGGCCAGCGACGCGCCGACGCCGTACTTCGTCGGTGCAGCCTGATACTCTTCGAGGGCTTGTGGCAGCAAGCTTTTCAGCGCAGCGGTGCGAGTTGCGTCGGAAGGATGCGTCGAGGCGAATTCTGGTGGAGCATCGCCGCTCTTGGCCGCTCCGAATCGTTCCCAAAACTTCGGTGCTTCGTTCGGGTCATAGCCGGCTTGGGACATGATGTGGATACCCATTTCGTCCGCTTCCGATTCGTGTGCGCGGCTGTAAGGCAGAACAAAACCGTATTTGGCTCCAGTGTTGTAGACGGCCATGAATGCCTGCTCTTTGTCGGCGGCCTTCCGTTTGACGACCGCCTGCAGGATTTTTGCGCCGCCATCGACTCCCATTTGCTGAGTCATTCGTTCCCCGCCATGACGAGCCAGCGCGTGCGAAATTTCGTGAGACATGACCACCGCGACACCTGCCTCGTTCTGACAGACCGGCAGAATGCCTTCGTAGAACGCGACTTTTCCGCCCGGCAGACAGAAGGCGTTCTGCGTTTGATCGGCGATGACAGTGAACTCCCAATCGAAGTTCGTGCCGAGGTTCTGTCGCTTGGCGGCTTCAGCCAATCGCTGGCCGACTCGCGTCACGACTTCGTTGTACTTGGAGTTCGTCGAGATCTTGTTCTTTGTTTTGACTTCGTCGTAGGCGGCGACGCCCATCTGTACCTCTTGTGATTCCGGGATGAGCAGCAATTGTCGGCGTTGCGTGATTGGCGTTGACCGGCAACCGAAGCACGAGCAGAGGCCGAATCCGGCAGGAACCATCCAGTTCAGAAATTCGCGGCGGTCGAGTGAGTGAGTGGTCATTGTGACATCCTTATGAGGAACGATTGGTGATGGGGTTGCTGCCTATTTGTTATTGGGTTGCTGGCCGGCGGTGGGTTGAACAGCCTTGGGAGCGGGCTTCTTTTTTTTGCCGAAGAGGTTGCCGAAGTCTTCGATTGTGCTCTCGACGTCATTGGCCTGTCGAACTCCGGGTTTCAGTTCGTTGTCCGGTTGCAGGCCAAACTTCGGCAGCTTGACGTCCGGCTTCGGCACAGGCAGAGCTTTGCCAATTCCGTTGAGGTCGAGCGGCTTCTTCGGATCAATCGGCAGTCCGCCAAGTCCTTTGAAGTCGAGCTTGCCCGGCAGCTTGATACCGAATGATTGAGCGATCTCCTGAACTTCCCCTTTGTTGAAGTTTAATTGACCGGTGAGCTTCTCGATTTGCTCGTTGTAGACCGCCGTCAACTTTTCGGATCGCTTCGCCGTCTCCTGTTGGAAGCGGACCAGCAGTTCTCGACGGCCATTCTCGAACTCGCGAGCGAACGCCGTGTTGATGCCCGTGGAAAGATCATGTCCGAGGTTCGATCGGAGTTTGAACTGCGGCTTCAGTGCGGTCCCGGAGAGTTTCATCTGTGCGTCGATTTTGTGGATGTCGCTCACGACCTGTTGGATCACTGAACGAACTCGTTCGTCCCCTTTGAATCGCTTCGTACCGAGCGTTGCGGTGATCGATTCGAGCGCTTGTCGGTAATCAATCTGGCCGGACAGGTCATCGCCGACGAGCTTGAGGTTCGCGACGCACTCTGACGCGCGACTGGCCATTGCCAGTTGAATCGACTCAGGTTTGCCGATGTTTCGTGCGTCGGGACGGGGCTCCTTGTACGACAGCACCAGTTGGTGTTCCGGCACATCTTTCGTGTAATCGAGCACCGCCTTGAGTTGCACGTTGAGCGCGGGAGGCAGGTCAGTCTTTCCAGCCTGACCAGACGCGAGTTGGATTTGATTCGGGGGCGACGGAGCGTTCGGGTCCGCCTGGGCAGGCAGACCTGCGGCGTCGATGCGGACGATGATGGACTTGCCGTAAATCTTCGGGTTGCTGGTGATGCCAGAGATCGAGCCTTTGAACGCCAGCCGCTCGCCACTGAAGTCACCTTCTCCGTCGACGTTGAGCAATCGAATCAGCAGCAGCGGTAATTCCTGTTTGCGAGCGAACAGGATTGTCTCACCGCGGAATCGTTCCGGCTTCGGTTCGTCGGTCGCGAGTTGGACACGCTCGCGAATGAACTTTGCCCAACCGATTGCGGTCTCGAGTCGATTGGTCAGTTCCGGGCCGAGCAGCAACTCAGTGACTTCGTTGGGATCGAGATTCAGCAGGTCCGCCTTCTCTTTGATCTTGGCGATGTCGTGCGACTTGGCTTCGTCGAGCACTTTCAGATCGTCCTGAGCCTGCCGCATCGTCCGGGCGAGTTGCTGTTTGACTTGTTCGAGTTCCTTCAAAAGTTGTTCGACGTCTTTGGCCGCTTGGCTGTAGCGTTCGATCTTTTCGAGTTCGTTCCCGCCTTTGACTTGCACGGACTTTCGCAGTTCATCGATCCGCTGCTTGAGTGCTTTGAGATCCTCCTGGTACTGACCGAATTCCTTTGGCCAGCGATCGTCGAGTTCTTGGCCGATCCGCACGGTTTCGAATTGATTCGGATCGAAGTCGAGCTTTGCACGATCCGCAAGCCCCGCCAGCCAGTCCTTGCCGCGCGCGAGCAACTCGTGCTTGATATTCTCCAGCATCTTACTGTCCGATTCCTCGGACAAATCTGGCTCTTCGCCCGGCAGCAGTCCCGAGTCGGCTCGTTGGGTTCCCCACTGCAAACCCGCGACGCTCGCCTCTTCGACGATGTACGACCTCTTCAGCAACGGCAGTCCTTCGATCTTCGCGTGCAGATCGGCGAACTCGACCAAGTTCGTCCCTGGATGTTTTCGGTCGGCAATCTGCACATTCGAGGCTTTGACCGTTGGAGCGAAGAAAGTCGTCTGCAGGCCAGCGATCTCAACCTTCGCTCGAGCGGCTCGTTGCCCCGAGTAGATCATGCCGCGCCGGAGCACCGGGTCGAATCCGTAATGAAAGAACGCCCATACGAGACCGATCAGAATCGCTCGTGGTAGCAGGTAGGTCCAACGCATGAATTCATCCTTGAAATCACTTTGTAGCCACGCTCGCCAAGAGTGTGGGTCCTCCACGATTTCCCCACGCTCTTGGCGAGCTTGGCTACCCAGAGATCATTACGCTTGGTTTACGCGAGCTTTCCCGTGAGTTCTCCGCCCCAGAGCAGTGAGACCAATCGAAATCGTTGTGCCCAGGCCACTAATCGAGGTGTCAGCAATCCGAAGACCGGCCGGCTGAGGAAATACAGCGGCACGAACGCAACCAGCCCAAGAGAGAAACTGCCAAGCACGACGGTGTTGTTGAAATCGGTCCACGGCAGAAGTGCTGTGTCGATCATCGTCTCCCAGAGTGGCCGAAGAGGTTCGCTCTTCAGCAAGAACTCGCCGATGCGGTGCGTGATCGGATCGAGCAGCATTCCAGCCCATGAAGCCACAAAGACCGTGGCCAGGCCGACGCCCAGGTTCACTCGCAGCGAGCACATCAGCATCATCAGTCCGATCGCCAGCAGATTGCCTTTCGGCACTAGACCAACAAGCACGCCCAAGGCAAACCCAAATGCCATTTGTCGCGGCGAGGCGTCGATAATCAGCGCCTTGAAAAAAAGACGGAACGGCCTGAGCACGAACATGCGCAGTCTCCGAAAGGAAAGTTATTCGAGGGGAATGGCAACTCTCGCCAGGACGGCGAAAGGGGCTGTTCAGGCAGGTTGGGTGCGAACGAGGATCAGGACGATCCAGAGGAAGGGATAAGACGCTACCGAAAAATCGGCTGTCCGGGCAACAGGAGTTGAATCGAGTTGTTTCGTGACCCAATACCGCTTACGCGGCTTTGTGATTCGGAGCAGCAGATGGGTGCGAAACACTGACCGTTGCTGGTCCGCGCAGGTTGACGTCCATTTGAGGGAAGGGGATCTCGATCCCGGCTTTGTCCATCGCGAGCTTCACCGCGCGAATCGTCCGCTGCTTGACCAGGCTAAAGTCGGTGGCTGTCGTCCAAGCTCTGACGGACCAATTCACAGACGATTCCGCCAGTTCGAGCAGCACAACCTCGGGGACCGGGTCTGACAGGATGTCGGGGACGGAACACACCGCTTGCATCAAGACTTCGTAGGTCTGGTCAATGTCGGCGGCGTAGCCGGCTCCAACCGTCACTTCGACGCGCCGAGTTTGATGGTACGAAGTGTTCTCGATCGTGTTGCCGAAGATAGAGCCGTTGGGAATCATGATCCGTCGATTGTCTGGCGTATCGAGCGTCGTGGAAAACAGGTCAATCTCATCGACCTTCCCTGCCTGGCCGCCAACGATGATCACGTCTCCCACTTTGTACGGACGAAAAACGAGCAGCATGATGCCTGCCGCGAAGTTTCCCAATGCTCCCTGAAACGCCAAGCCGATCGAGAATCCGACCGCTCCGATGGCCGCCGCGTAACTGGTGGTCTTCACGTCGAATGTTTCCAGACATCCGACCAGGCCCAGCACCAACATCCCCCACCAGGTGAACTTGGTCGCGAATCGAGCCAGCGTCTCGTCGATTTTCGCCAGCTTCAGACTGCGGTACACCAATCGGCTGACCCAACCTGAGACAATCCAGGCCGCAAACAGCATGACCAAGGCGCCAAAGACTTTGGGAGCGTAAATCTCACCATGCTTCAAGAGGTTGTCCCAGTCGAGCCACCAGGGTGTCGTCGTGGCGGACGATGACGATTCGGTCGCGAGCGTTTGTGGTTCCATCGTGTCTCCTGCGATTCCTTTCGACGATTCAACGAGGGGGCGGGACGATAGCAACGAGCTCGTCGACGATGGAAGACGATTTGCGGGCCGGCACGACCGGCAGATTTTGCCGAGAGCGCGGCGATGTCTGCGGATGCGCGAGTCAACGCGGCTCGCGGCAGAATCACCGCGAGAGCAGGGGGGTGATGTCCGATGTTAGGGGGACGTGCTTGTTCGGAATCTCTTGCGGCGATCGCCGGCCGAGAGCACGCGATCCGCGATGCCGCTGCGCTTGGCGACTCGAAGGTGAACGATGGGCCTGGGTGGCTCAAAAATGTTGGACGACCGACGCCGGCGACGCTTGGTTCTGGAGACGGAACTGGACAGCTCGGTCGCGGCGCGTTCGCGCGAGGACGCAAGCGGATCGGCGGTACATGAGGCATCGCCGCCTGATCTGTGGTTGTTTCTGCCGCAGGTCGTTCCGCAACAGCTCTGGAAGTGTTGGGCGGCTGGTGTCGCAGCGGCGCTGGGGTTTCTGGGGCTACTGACTGCGTGGTTATTCGCCGAACAAGCATTGATGGCCGGCTCCGTCCTGGGAGATATGGTTGCACCATTCGCCGACCGACTGCTGCGAGGCAGCGGAGCGGTCGTGTGGTGGCTCGCGGCTCAGATGAGTTGCATCGTGTGGTGGACCCGCTCGCGCAGCCGAGTGGATTACGGCGGTCGCTTTCATGTCTGGGGTTGGTCGGCCGCAGGATATTTCGCAGCGTCGATGTTGTGTCTGACCGACGCGCATCGTTCGATCGCTCAGATCGTGGCCTGGACGTTCACGGGGATCACCTCCAATTCAACCGGCATGACCGCGTTGTGGTTGCTGCCGATGTTGGTCGCAGGAATGACGTGGTGGGCAGCTCTGGGAGCTGAATTCCGAAATGATCTCGCCAGCCGCGTGTTGCACTCGTTGACGGCGGTGGCTGGGCTGTCGCTGATGGGCGTCGAGTTGTGCATCGTGCGGTTGGGCCTGACGACTCAATGGGAATTCGTCGGGAGGCTGATGCTCGTCACGTTGCAGTGGTGCAGCTTGATGTCGGTCTGGCTGCATCTGCGACATGTCGTGCATGTCTCCGTAGACCCGCCGAGTCTGGGAATCTCCGGTTGGTTGGCCGCGTGGCGCTACGGGCCCGGACGGATGGTGGCGGCAATGTCCCGAAGGACTACGGACGTTCCGGAAAGCGAAGAGATTCAGACATGCATGCGACTCGAATCCGTTGATGGCACGTCGCAAGAGGTTCGTATTGACGAACCGGAAGCCACACCAAAAGGTCCGACGACGCGGACTCGGCAAGCCGCGCGACGGTAGTTGTCTGCGCACTTATTTGGTGGGCAAATAGGCCATCAAATACCGATCTTCGCGCGGGTGATAGAAGCCTCAAATGTGGTGGCCGTCGGGAATGAAAACAGCGGGGACAATTGGCCAAGTGAGTCGATCAAGAGCAGCGACATTCAAATAGTCAGTGGATCGTGCGAGTTCAATGCGGATCGACGTGTGATGATTCATCCAGAAATCGGTCAGCGTATTTCGGATTAGGTGCAGGTGGCACGTACTTCTCAAGGCGACCCGCGGCTGCGGAAAAAACACCAAGTCGTCCCGGTTTTGTTCGGATTGAAGACTTGCGTTAGTTAGCAAAAACCGACGAACTAAAAACGTCGTACTCGTCGGGGCGTCAGAAAGGGACTGAACTTTCCGCAGCAGGGGTCTCACCCTTCATGTGATAGAGCGGGTCGTCTTCGTCATTGATGGGGGACGTTGTCAGCGCTGCGGCGTGCATCGCTTTCCGCTTGGGTCGATGCCGTGGACGAGGTGGCTTCGGTCGATTCGGACTTGTTGTCTTTGGAGGGCATAAGCCCCTTCCTGCGATCGGCTGCGCCCCACTTGCTATCCTTGCCGGAACGGATCAGTGTGTCGGGTTGAATTTGCCCGTTTTTAACTTTCTCCATTAACTCTGCCACGTGAGCGGACCAATCTCCGCACCGATGACGTGGAAGTGCCACGGCTTCGCTATGTAAGCCTCTGAACGGATTGGAAAAGTCTTGAACCTGTCCGGAGACGACCAATCGGACAGGTTGAAAACCTGCTCGACGCATTCACGCCTCAGAATCCGCTGACGGGCTCTTTTCCATTGCGCGTTACGAGGGCCTTTAAAGTCTCAACTTTAATCTTGTCAGTAATCGTGCGGACAGAGCCATCGGTCATTAACGTCAGGAATCCGCCATCGCGCGAGTCCTTCAGGAACAAAAACGGCTTCTTGAAGTCGATCACGATGTCCTCCGGCTTGGTCCAAATGACCGCCGAATCCGAACGAGCTTCGACTGCGAGAATCGTGTTGCTGAGGCCGTCGAGGATTTCCGAGAACTTCGTTCCTTCTTTGACCCCCAGTACCCCTTCGGCATTCGCGGGGCTTACGAAACGGGTCTTGCCTTTCTTGGCCAATTCTTCGTCGCCAGTGGATGAAAACACGGCGGGCATTTTGTCAATCAACGCCTTGTTGTGCTCGCTGTCCCAAGGTTCGTCGAGATGAAATTGCTCGTACAAATCGTTCGCATCCAAGTACGGCAACAGTTTGACGCGCCAACTCAGCAAGGCTTTGCCTTTCTTGTCAGAAACGGTGCGTTGCGGAAGCCGGTTGTGCGTGTCCGCGTAGTTGTGAAATGCCAGTCCGATCATCTTGAGGTTGTTCTTGGGATCTCCCTGGCGAGCCGCGATGGGACGGGCTGGAGCGAGCGGTAACCCCCCGACCGCCACTGCCGATTGGACGGGGTCAATCGCGTCAAAATTGACGACTTCACCGCCGCTGCGCGTGAACAGTGCTTTGAGAATATTGACGTCGATGGCGTCACTGACGAAACGGACGGAGCCATCGCACAACAGCAGATGAAAGCCACCGTCCATCGCAGACTTCAGGTTCTTCAACGGGGCTTTCAGGTCGACCACCAGATCATCCGGCTTGGTCCAAACGACAGCGGCGTCGCGATGAGACTCGACGGCCAGGATCGTGTTGCTTATTCCGTCCGTAAAGTCCTGAAGCCGCATGCCTTCGTTCCCCTCGAACGCCAGTCCCTTGCCGGTTGGAACGAGATAAACCGTCTTGCCGTCCTTCGCCAGATCGGCATGACTCGGCTGCACATAAGTTACAGGGATCTGTTTGATGAACTGCTTGTTGTGCTCACTGTCCCACGGTTCGTCGAGATGGAATTGCCTGTAAAGGGCATCTTGATCGATGTACGGCAGGATATGGACCCGCCAACTCAACAGCTTCTTGCCGTTCTTGTCCACATTCGCCGCCGCCGGGAACGCTTTGGTGACGTCGTGATAGTTGTGCATCGCCAACCCAATTTGCTTGAGTTTATTTATGCTTTGCGAGCGTCGAGCTGCTTCACGAGCTTTTTGCACGGCCGGCAGCAGCAAAGCGACGCCAACCGCTACCGCAGCGGGACCAACGGCGACGCCGCTGGGAACAACGCCGTGATTCTCGGTCTTCCAACCATTGGCTGTGCGGCCCATCGTCGTGACCGTCGGCAGCAAATGCTTCTCGAGGTCACTGATCGGGGGCAATGGTGGTAAGTTGAAGTTGATGCCTTGCGCGGCCAACTGTGTGGTCAACACGGGAGTGAATGTGCTGACCAACTGGTAGGTCGCTTGCAATCCTGGTTTTGGATCCGAATAGCTGACCGTCAATGGCTTTGGATTCCACTTGAAGGCTGCTTTGACGGCGTCGTTGTCCGCCAGCGAGCTTTTTGCAGCGGCGGAAACATGACCGGTGACCAACTGCGGGGATGCGCCGATGACGAGTTGATCCTTGGTCAGCACCCAAGTCGGCCGCACAGGAATCGGCAGATTATTGAAGACGATCTGATAACCGTTGTCACTTCCCACGGCGAAGTCTTGAATCGAAAAAGGAGCTTGCGGGCCGGCGTTAGCGAGTGCAGCACGGGCGGACATTACGACAACGTTGAGCGCTTTTGCGACGCTCTCTTGCTTGCGAACACTGGCCGTAAGCACAATTCCCGGGACGAGTCCTGTCGCGTCGCCGGCGGCGGTGTAGTACGTCCAGGTGTCGCCCAGTCCCTCGAGGACGTCCGTCTTGAGCGAGAAACCAAGTAGGGGCTCATATGCCGCGATTGTTTGCTCGATCTGGGCCCGGACATTCGGATCAATTTGTTCTACGCCCTTGAGAACCTTGTCGTACACATGCGCAAGGTCAAACCGAAGCACCGTCGCGTTGACCGCGTTGGCCGGGACTTTTTTGAACTCAGCGATGCTCAGTGGTTTGTCGGGAATCAGGTCAAATAGGCCAGACGGAGTTCCTTCGGTCGTGAGGACCGAGACGCTGTGTGTTCCCACTTTGTCCAGGCCTGAAACCGCAACGAACGATTTCAACTTCGAAACACCCAGCACGTCCATGACCTTCAGCGCCATCGGCTCCGTGAGAACTGGCTGCAATGCGCTGAACAGTTTCTGTGCGTCAAAAAACATCAACATTGTCGGACGCTCCACCGCGAGGTCCTGCGTTGCTTTCGTGACCCACGCTGCGGACTTGCCCGGCGATTGCAGTTTGCTCACCAAATCCTTCGGGGTCTGACTTCCCAGGGCAAAGATCAATTGCGATTCGCGATAGCCGATCCGAAACTCGGGCTCGTTTCGTCCGTATTCTTTTGGACGAGTGAAAGTCGCGTCACCGATCTGTTCTTCGACGGCGGCTTGTGGACCAGTCTTGGGGGTCAAGGCCAGCAGTTTCTTGAGCGCCGCGACCGCAGCAGGTCCATCCTTTTCGGTGTCGAAGATCACGGCCATTTCGATTTCGGGATTCTCGGCTGCTTTGAAGCTCTTGACATACAGTGCTCCCGGATGTGTCAGCACC
>Ga0194129_10008684_pt1 | contig 11666 bp, 3 predicted proteins | sample TA2KigCa35mmetaG_FD_150862 | JGI IMG/M metagenome (GOLD analysis project Ga0194129, IMG submission 150862) | Freshwater microbial communities from Lake Tanganyika, Tanzania - TA2015038 Kigoma Deep Cast 35m | ecosystem: Environmental > Aquatic > Freshwater > Lake | place: Tanzania: Lake... | reverse complement strand
AGAACTTGGAAGCTCTTTATAATAGGCTTTGGTCGAATAAAGTGGTGGACAAGTAATCTCTGATTTTAATGGGCAGCGAAGGCAGGGCTGAGTTTGCAAGCTTTCAATCAGTTGCGTGGAGTAAAATCCAGTATTGCACTCGTATTTGCAAGGAATGTTACTTAGTCTTACATTGTTTTTAAAATTTTCAACGGGAGAATTTACCTTTGCATTTAACCAAATCATCTTGTCAGTTTGGGTAGTCAATAACCTAGCATTTTCCCTCTCAGAGCATTCTTGACATATGACTGTGTCACTGCTTGCTGAATCTGACGAAGAGTAAGATTGACTTTGAGCTGTGCAATAGCTCTGCAAAGTAGTCTCATCGTTTTTTGGCACACATATGCTTCTGCCTTGTGGAATGGAAAGAAGAATAGCCCCATTTTGACAGTGAAAAGAACATGTTGAACTGTTGGTAAAGAAGTAAGGTTCTAATTGTATTTTTGTTTGCCAGGTGGAAAAAAACCACCATCTGTAAAGCGAATATGCATTGTCTCTGATTTTTGTGTTCGTAATTGATTCTATACTGTCTAAATATTCTTGCATTTTAAATTCGTAACAATCCGATGTACAAATATCCAGCTTTTCGAAAGATGAGTAAGGCTGTGAAGTATCTTCAATTTTGCACTGAAGCATGTTGTTGATGTTGTTAAAGACCCATTGGTCTCCTCCACTTGGTTTTTGTATCACGTATTTTCGAGCATCGTAGGCACATTTTATGAAGCTAGCATTGGACGGGCTATTTTTCATGTCGTTCTTATTTGGCATTTTTTCAAGATAGTTTTTATCTAAACGTTGGTAATCTTGACAGTGGCGACCTGGACTAGAAGGAGCATACGCCTGTTGCGGAGTTTTGCATAAATTACTATAGAGACTTCTATGGTCTTGGTTTGTAAGCAAATATTCATCATAATAAAATGTATTGGAATAATATGTAGTTCTAGTTTTTTGGAATGACTTAGACTCCTTAATTGTCCATTGCTTTGTTAAGGCAAGAGGTGTACTATCAATCATCTGTTTCTTTCTTTTTTCCTCAAAAACGAGATATTGTTCATCAACATTACCTCTCATAGTATCCACAATACGTGTTTGGTCTTGTCCAATTCTTTGTCTTTCTAATTCATGGATTGTATCCACCAACGTATAGTTCACACCATGCAGACAGCCGAAATAGCATGCCAGTCTTTGTGATGATGTGACTTCCGGGTTTGTATAATCGACCCAGTATGCATACAATGGCAAAAGTCTCAAATCGCATTGCGTTTGTTCAATCATTTGCGTGTCATAATTAAATCCCCATTTTATGTCCATCGGCGGTGTATAACCAGAAGACAATTCGGTAAATTTGAGACATCCAAAATATTTTCTCGGTGTATCGTCGGGTCCTTCTTTAGTCCCGTCACATCCTAAACTAGGGTTTGTGATACTTATTTGATCTGAATAAATTCGAATGCCATTATTAGCGCAATCTGTTGAGCAAGGAATGCAATCGTGATCTCTATCCCGTCTGCTGTTATATCTCAGATAAAATCCTTCTTCACATTTGGTTCTTTTGGGTTTGCACTCTTTGGAAGTGCCTGTTTCATATTGTGTGTCCCAATCGCATTCTCCACATGTCAAAGATTGAAATCCTAAAATTGATGGTGCCGGTGTCAGGGTTTGTCTGTCTTTGTGACATGGTGTACAGCTTGTGCGTTTAGGATTTGGAATTTCGTTTTGTAGACAAGTTGCATATTTTTGAGTTTTCTGATCAAAATACTGTTTAGACTGATACGGTTTGAGAACTTTGTTGTCGCTTAGAGTGCTGATGTTTCTAAGAGTGTTGTTGCTAAAAGTGTTGTTGTTGCCAAGAGTGTTGTTGTCGCCTGTACATTCAAAATTAAAACATCTCCATTCATCGTTGATCTTTACGAAAAATTCTGGGTTATCACAACTTGCACAGCGTAAGCAAGCACGCTCTGAAACTATTTTGTTATCAATGCTTAAAGTGGAAAATTGATTTAGCAAGTCATTCTTGGATATTTGATCGGATAAGTCGCATACACACGTTTCGGTAGTTTCTTTGTATGTTTGACCTTGTCCACAAGGTTCACACGTGTCAAACCTGTAGTTAATTCCAAAGTTTCCTACATCAGAACGCTGTGAATTTTTGTTATATTTGCAATTGAAAACCACTTGGGGATTACAATCGTCTACCCACCTCGATTTTTCATAATCATCATTAGTATTCAAAATAATAAAATTGGTGTCTGTTGTGTTGATCCACTGGTACTTTGCCTCTAAATCTTGGCCAGGATCCAGCGAATTTTCCTTAATGTTTGAGCATTTGAGATAAAAGGGAACCTGGCCTTTTTTTCCACTATCTCGCAAATCGGCGAAGGGGTAATATGGAACCACCCGTCTGTATCCTTTTTTCCATGGCATTCGACTTGTTGTGTAGTCTGTGTCTACAAAAGATTCTTGCCAATTTCGTCCTGAAAAATCGTCTCGTCCTGAAGAATCTACCGGTGCTGTGGCTGTGGTGTAAACGCGCTGACATTTATCTGTGATTTCTGATATTGGTGTGTTTTGTGTTTGATCACACCATTTTTTGTCAGGGTGACCTATAAAATAAAGAGGGTGAGTGCACTGGAAATTACCACATTCAGCACACGTATCATCTGATTTTTTGTATTTATAGTAGTCTTTTGGGCAACGATTAGTGCCAGTGTTGGCACAGGTTGAACAAGCCTCACATTGAAAGTTTTTTGTGGACAATCCATTTGATTGATCATCGCCACGACCGCATCCAGATTGGGTGTGTGGAAATTTATCAGAGGGGCAAGAACAAGTGTTACAATCTTCTTGTCCAGTCTTATCTTGATATTCTCTGCCTGCTATGCATTTACGTGCTGCATATGACCGGTCTGTTCCATACATGACTGGACATGCATGACCTATTGGACATGGTTTACATTCACCAGGACTACAGTCGCTTGTTTTTGTGTCGTCGTCTATTACACATCCACAATTTTCCCTATAATAACCTTTTGGGCATGTAGCACACTCATTTTGTTTTGTCCAGCATTTTTGATGTCGTTCGTCAAAATCAGCAGCACACTTGCACTGTAGTTCGTTTTTATTACACGAATAAGAAGTACATGGACAATTTGTTATGGAATTATCAAATATACTTCCCCTATAACAGGCGAATCTATTAACATCCCCGTCATGAGCAGCAAAAAATCCATCTGTATAGATCCATGGCGAGGGCCCAGAAAAGTCAATTTGACAATTGTCTTCATCGTTTTTTACATTAAATCCATAAGCTGGATTAGTGCAATAGTTTTTTATATACTGCTGTCCCATGATGGGCATGCTTGTTGGAGGGGAAAGTTTTTTAGGATCACATTGAGCATAGTTATAACCAGCTTTTTTACTAGAATCAACAAAAGAAACCAAAAAATACAATAAAATACCAGAAAAAATAGTCATGATTCCAAAAGTGGTGGTTGCAAAGTTTGTTATATAAATATGATTTATAAAATAAAGAAGAATATATAATTGACTGTGTTTTAACCATAACTAAAAAGGAATGCGCAAGCAAAGTGTCTTTGGAATTATCATATGCATTGTACTGTGGTCAAAAAATGCACACGCACAGACTACATGTGCAGGTGGTCAGTATCTAAACACTACGAGTGGTCAATGCCGAAATTGCACAGGAAATACATACTGTGACATCTCAGATACGTGCATCAACGAATGCACATCGTGCCCACCCGGTACTCTTGCTACTGTCGATTTCACAGATTGCCTGTCGGGCACTTGCGAGGTATGCCCTCTGGGTTCGTATTGCACCGGCTTGACTCACATAGAGGGGTGCCCCGTGGGTACATATGGAAACTCTACTGGATTGAAATTTATAACAGATTGCACATATTGCGAAAAGGGAAGGTACAATGATGTGATCAACAAGAGCACGTGCCTGGACTGCGCCACGGGCAAGTACGCATCGGGATCTGGATCTGGGATTTGCACGTTTTGCGAAGCAGGAACGTTTCAGGAATCCGTGCAGGCTACGGTCTGCGTTTTTTGCATAAGCGGAAAGTATGGAACAGGGACTGGTTTTGGTTCCAGAAACCTGTGCATAGGTTGTGATGCAGGAAAGTACAGCAGCGGATCAGGCATGAACGCTACCTCTACGTGCGAAAGCTGCTTGACAGGAAAGTATTCCAGTGTCAATGCTGCAAATTCAAGCAACACTTGTGTGGATTGTGTGCAGGGAAAATACAGTGCGAAATTTGGGGCCAACGATTCCAGTACGTGTCAGCTGTGCGAAACGGGTAAATACCAAGATCTGCAAGGTCAAAATCAATGCGTAGATTGTCCATTGAATACATACTCGACTACAACTGGCAATACAAAACCTACGAATTGCACGCAATGCCCACTCAATAGCGAAACGCTTGGCACAGGTAAAACCGTTTCTACAGAATGCTATTGTTCAGTCGGTTATATTGGAGATCCCAATGGAAATCCAAACCCATCATGTACTGCCTGTCCTAGTGGAAAATATATGAACAAGACGGGTGGCAGTGAGTGTTATCTTTGCCCAGAAAACACGTGGGACAACAGTCAAGGTAGTGTGGAAAGAACGAATCTGTATACGGTATGTCGGAATGTTCCCGAAAATGGGTTTAGTTTGGCAGGCAGCACAGACTTTTTTTGCAATGCAGGTTATTACAAGAGTCAAATAACAGATGAATGCATTATATGTCCATACGGAAGATATTCCTACAAAAATTCATCTGAGTGCTCCGGTTGTACATTTGGATATACACTCGGCGAAGGAAGTGATAGTCAGGCAAAGTGTTTGTGTGATCTAGGGTATTACAAGTTAAACAACCTGACTGATTGTACCATTTGTCCATTCAACAACTACTGCGTGGGTGGTTATAGTCCCAATCAACCGTGCCCTACGTTTAGTATCACCCTGCAAAATGGATCCACAAGTCACCATCAATGCCTTTGCGAACCAGGGTACTATGGAAATTCCAAGCACAATATGCCGTGCACCCTTTGCTCTGTTGGTTCTTATTGTGAAGGCCTGAACGAACTGAGCAATCAGACATCGTGCCCCCAAAACACCACTTCGCCAGTGAAAAGCTCTACTGTTTTGAACTGCAGTTGTTTGCCTGGATATCAATCTGCAAATGGAACTGGGCAAGTTGGAATCTCGTGCTCTCTGTGCCCACCCGACACTTTTTGCCTTAGCGGAAAACTCGACAATTGCAGATTGTACTCAGAGACTCTTGTCGCAACACCCACCTCTCAGGAAAATTGCACGTGCAAGCCGGGATACTACTCTCTTAACAAAACATCTGAATGTAAACCATGCGAAGAAGACACCTACTGCAGTGGTGGTACAAGTAGGATCAGTTGCAATATCAACACAACTACTTTCGGTGCTACGCGAAGAACCAATGGAAGTGCGTGTGTGTGTAGAGATGGATATTACTACGACAATACGTCTAAAGTGTGTTACGGGTGTCCCTCGGATAGGTATTGCGAAGGTGGAAACATTTCATTTAGATCATGCACTCCAAACTCCTATTCATTGCAATTCAGTTCTCAAATAACTAGTTGCGAGTGCAACAATGGATATTCTGGTGATTTTAGGGGGTGTGCGATATGTGTATCAGGAAAGTATACTGTCAATAAGAATTCACCACAGTGTACGGAATGCGAAAGGGGTTCATACAGCACGGGCTCTGGCATGACGGAAAGTAGTACGTGCAAATCCTGTGTGGCAGGAACGTGGTCAGATGTTCTCAGCGCTAGTGACCCTACTCAGTGTACCAAGTGCATTGCAGGTAAGTACAGCAATGTCGAAAGAGCCAACGCCAGCAGTACATGCCAAGACTGCGGCATGGGAAAATACAGCACTGGCAGTGGCAGCAACGCAAGCTCCACATGTGTGCTTTGTGATCCAGGAAAATACAATCCAGACCTAGGTTCTTTCACAGAAGAAGCATGTAAAAAATGTGGAGAGGGTAAGTATTCTTCTGGATATGGACAAATTTCCTTTTCAGTGTGCATCGATTGTTTACCTGGTACCTACAGTATTCAAGATGTAGCAAGTTCAAATTCGACATGCACAATCTGCAATGCAGGCAAGATTTCCAATGTCAGTGGTGCCACAGCTCCCGAGACTTGTGTGGCTTGCGTAAAAGGATCCTATTCAACTGGATCGGGGGCCTCAAGTCCATGCACTCTGTGTGGATCTGGAAAGTATAATCCCTTCCCGGAATCATATTCTGCTAATGATTGTCTTCCATGCAAAGCTGGAACGTACGGAACTGGCAGTGGATTCCAGGATGTGACAGAGTGTCTTTTGTGCGGAAGCGGAAAGTATAACATGCTGCAAAGCCAAAATTCTAATGCTGCATGCTTGGCGTGCATCAAGGGAACATACAGCACAGGATCTGGTATGGCAAACGTGAGCAATTGCAAAGATTGTAACACTGGAACATATAGCAGCGTATTGGGCTCGAATTCTTCCTCCACTTGTTTGAATTGCGGAACAGGAAAATATTCTCCTATTTTGGGTGCTATTGATGAAAGGAATTGTACGAAGTGTGTCCCTGGAAAGTACAATATGTTGGAAGGATCTTCTCTATTGACAGACTGCCAGCCTTGTCAAAACGGTTCTTGGTCTGGATATGCATATTCAGATTGTAAACCTTGTTTATCAGGAAAAGTGCTCCAAAAATATTAATAAAGAGTTTTGGTTTTTTTGTTGTTTCAAAATTAGGGACCAGGGGGTGATGCTCTGGAAACAATTTTATCAAGATTTTCTAAGTATCTGATTTTGTCATCATGTCTGTTTTTTACAGCGTTTCTTCGTTGTGATTTCATGTTTTTAGACTTTTCATTCGTTTTTGTATAAATTCTAGAAAATCTGCCTCCTATAAACAAAACTGACCATATTGTGTGAAGTAAGCCAAAGACAAAAAAAACTGTAGGCAATTCATGAGGTGTAGTTTGCGTTGGAAAAAAAAATGACCAATCTGTTGGAATTTCCTGATCAGAATATTTGCAGTTCTTTGCTGCTGTCATAGCTTCAAAATCAATAATATTGACAAAAATCCCCACCAGGAAAGAGCAAAAAATAAAGAGCATGGTAAAAATGGATAAGTATTGATTGACATCCCATCCTAGAAAATATTGTGATTGATCAGCATCGAAATTGGGATCTTGAGATGGCTTTGTTACGTTACCATCATCATCTTTTTCTTCAGGTATAGATTCATAATGTTTGGTTTGTACATGAAATTCTTGAAATGTTCGTCGAATAGTGAACCAGTCCAACACCATCAAAAATAAGAATGGAATGTATTGAATCGAGGAAAGGAGGATGCGGAGCCAAGCATATTCTTGCAGTTCCCAACCTGTAGCCAATGGAGATGGTAGATGACAATTTTTTAAAAACTCACACCGATGAACCTCTTTTGCACTGGCATTGATGTTGTTTGTATTTTTTAAAGTGTGGGGCGTTAATTTTGTGCTCCAATCTCGACATAGTTTTAAATCCTGATGATATAGTATTTGAAGAATAAATAAAGTAAAACAAATACTGAAAACCAGCATGTTAAAAAATTGTTTATATTTATCATCAATTTTTGAGAATTGGTTTAGTGGAAATGTGTTTTTCCAGATCTGATTGCTTACACTCATTTTATCAATGAAACTTGCAAGGTATCGAAAGGCATGTTTGTCTTCTTCTGCTGTGCTCTGTGCTAAACGATATCCTGCATGGCCTATTCCTAATTGAAATTGGTTAAAATCAGGCTTGGCGCTAGTGTGGTGTACAGGTAAAATTCCGCAGTACTGCCTTTCCAATGGCGGGTACAGAGGCTGATAATGAAAACTTGTTTTTTTGACAGGCAATATTTTTTTTTGAGATAATAAATCCATAATTAAACACAAATTATTTTATGTTAAAATAAATAAATATATATAACAAACATGTTTGAAATTTTAATAATCTCAAAAACTTTGCGAAAGTTGCCGGATAGAGTTCCGGGTTTGAACTTGCAAAGACAAATCATCCTCTTCTTCCAGACTTTCCAAAGTCATGCTGAAATTTCTGTCTGTAGCAGCATTGCTCAGCATCCTGCAGTGCAAATTGTCCATTTCGTTTTGACTGGCCTCAGCATCTTCCATGGCCTTGATGCAGTCCTCTATCTTTTTTCCTATACTTTCCATGTCCACCCTTGACAGCACAAAAGACATATTTTGCAGCTTGGCTGGATCCTCTTGTTCAAGGTAAAAGGTGATCCAGGTCTGTTTCCAAAAAGAAAGCAATGCATGCATCTGTTGCAGGCTCTCCTTGTAAAATCCATCCTTGATAAGCTCTGCACACTTGGCATTCAAAGAGCCCCATATTTTCTGGATGTTTAGAAAAATGCACTCATAATTCAACGTGGGAAAATCAGTGGTGTTTGGAAAGGGAATCAATTTCCAGTTTTGAGCAAAGACCAGCTCAGTGCTTTCGAGAGAGACTGTTCCAAATTGAAAAATCTTGACAGAGGCAGTCACTTGCACAGATTCGTAAATGGCTGGAAACTTGGTAAAAGCAAAATGAAACTCTCTCAGCTCAAAAAAGAGTTTGGTGGGTGCAGATGTTCGAATGGGTACAAACTTGCATTCCTCTAGCACGTGGTGCATGGCAAAAGTTTCTGGGGCAATAGTTTGCAGCTTTGCAAAAAACTCTTGGTGGTCTTCCAAGGCATCAGGCTTCAAACTCAATTTTGCTTCCAGATGCACAGTAATCTTGTGGGGCACTCTTTCTTTGCAGAGGCCCAGCATGGATCCCATAATGTCCACAATGTCATTATGATTGACACTGACAAAAGTGCCATTGGATACTTCAGCGAGAAAGGCCATGTCTGCCGAAGCAGCATCCGTTGAAATGCCCACAAAGTTTGTAAAAACACCAGACAGGCCCATCATTCTTGACAGCAGTGTGTTTTTTGAATCATCCATTTTCTCTTGCTTGGATTCTTTCAAGTAGTCTGCAAAGTTTGGATCTTCTCCATCCGTCATAAACAAAACCACAATAGACTTGTCTTTTGAATTCTGGAAAACACTTTCAATGTGATCCAGAGTCAATTCAAGTGCCTTGGAAATGGAAGTTCCTCCATAGGGTTGGAGCCCATTTTCCAACATGTTCAAGTCTGCATGGCCCTTGTAGGGGTTTTTTCCTTGGTGCAGCACCCTTGCATAATCATTAAAGGATAAAATACTAATGTCAGTGTCCTCTGGCAAGTACATGCAGCTTGCCTTCAACCCAAGCTTGGCATTATGGATCCTCAAACCCTGCATAGATCCACTGGTGTCAATGACATACACATAGTGCACCTCTGGAATGACATAATCAGGGGAACAACAAAACTGAGCATAGCAAAACTTGGACTCCTGCTCTGTAGCCATGCATCCATTGTTGGAAAAGCCCTTGTGCATATACATGATGTCTGGATAGGTGGAATACATATGCATTGCAATGGGAGGGCTTTGCATTGTGAAGTATGATGGCCACCGAAAGACGAATGGTTTTTATAGAGCTTTCCATAAAAAAAATTAAAAAAAAGGAAAAAACTTATTTATAATTTTGGTAGCTGTTCGTTGCCTAGGATTCCAGTCATCTGCTGTAGGTACTTCATAGACGAATTTTTTGAGAAAGTACTGAACATTGAACAGGTCATCCCTGTGGGTCTCGACGTTTTGCATAAAGGTGCACAGGAGGCTGAGAGGGGACTCCATGGCGTGGTAATCAAAGTCAGCGAGAAACTGCACAAACAAGGCCAAGAATAATGTTTTGTTGTTTTTGTAAAGCGATTTAAGGATGCGTGTTTTGTCTTCGGAGTCCAGGTTGTCCGTATTGATGATGAGGTAGAATATGTGGTATTTGTAAAAATAACGCGAAACAGAGGGCACGAGCACGGCCAGGTGTTTTCGGTTCAATTCCAAGAGTTGTTCAGACACAAGGAAGTAATTGTGTGGGTCGGTCGCTTCGGATTTTTTGTTCAAAAGCAAAAAAGCACTCTGCATGAGCACAGATGAACTTCCAGCCACCATTAATTCAGCATTCCAGAGGCCGGGGTCACTGTAATTGAGCACCTGGGGGTTGAGAAAGTCTGGCAAAAATTTCAGGGTTTGCTGGAGCAAAAATACGTTTGCATCTAAATTTTTCCTTGCTAGGTAGGCATCTGCATCCGGGCGGTTGGTGATTTGCTGTGCCAAAAACTCAGTGTAGTTGAGGAAAGCCAACTCTATGATGTTGTGTGAAGGAATGGACTCCAAAAGGTTGCCGTACTCGGCTGTGATGTTCTCCGGGTCGCTGAGCTGGTAGATGGGGGCAGCAAGGTTTCTCCACGTTTGGGTCTGTGCTCGGTGCCAGAGTTGCAGCCACTGCTCGAATTTGGCTGGTTCCAGTGCGTGGAGGTACACAAGAAGGGATGCAAACCGGGGGTAATCGGGGTCTGCGGAAATGTCATGGAGTGTGAGGTAACGGTGAGCCATGGAAAAAAAATCCTCTATTTGATGAGGATGCTGTGTGCATAAGCTTGAAAAGAGAATTTGCCAAGCGGTGTGTACTGGAGAAGAGACTGGGTTGGGTACACTGCACGTTGTGGGCCAGTAAGCGTGCCACTCGTCTCGATTTGACAAGAATGTTTGGATGAGCAATGGGTATTGTTTGACGTGCTCCATCAGAAGCACCATTTTGCTCTCGTTGGTTGGGGATTCCAAGTAAAGAACAGTCACTGTAGGCAACTGCCTGTGTTTGGCGTCTGGATACAGTGCTGTCAAAAACTGATTGAAAAACCTTGTGATGGTCCTGTCCCATTTTTGGCTGTAAAACATGAACTGGGGTTGGACGTGGAAAACTTGCGGGGGGTCATTCCAAGTGGAGGCATGGTTTAGCCAATGAAGTTTGTGTGACAAGACTGCGAGGGTGGCGTGATTGTGGGAGATTTCTTTGAGTAAAGATGTGTTGAGCACTGGATAATGTGCAGACAAATTTTTGTAATCACGCTGGACATTGACGTAAATATGATTTGCAGACTTTGGAAATGGCCACTGCAAAGCATGGCTTCGTACAAAATTAGCCAAGGGCTGGTGCGTCCAGGTGTATGGTTCAACAGCAGCCCAGAGAAAGGAAAGAGTGTCGGCGAGGTCCAAATCCTGAGAGTAGGCGTGAAAAAAGATGATGTTGAGCAGGACCTGTTTTGAAAGGGAATGGCTCTGAACATTGGAAACTGCGAAAATGTAGCGCTTGAGCCATGCATAATCTTGTGTGGTCTCGTTTGCCAGTATTTGGAGTGCAAAATCTTTGTTTTCCTGGAGTTCCCCCGACAAAATTTGCCTGTGCCACGCCTCCATGACGATGGACGAGGACAAGATGCAAAAGGGCACTCCATACGACATTGATACATCGGAACACCAGGTCACGGTAAAGAGAAAAAAATCGAGGAAATCGTGGTAAAACGGGAGAGATTGGAGGGTGCTTGGATCTGGAAAATACGTCGCACTGTTCTTGAGCTTGCCAATGACCAGGGCCAAAACACACAAAAGGCTCGTCA
>Ga0194129_10008680_pt1 | contig 11671 bp, 5 predicted proteins | sample TA2KigCa35mmetaG_FD_150862 | JGI IMG/M metagenome (GOLD analysis project Ga0194129, IMG submission 150862) | Freshwater microbial communities from Lake Tanganyika, Tanzania - TA2015038 Kigoma Deep Cast 35m | ecosystem: Environmental > Aquatic > Freshwater > Lake | place: Tanzania: Lake... | reverse complement strand
TGCAAGGCGCAGTGCTCGAAGCCCGAGGGTGCGCTCTTCTGCAACGGGCAGTACGTCGACTCCGACGATCTCGGCGCCTGCATCGAAGCGCTCGCCGCGATCGAGATCGAGGTCAGCGGTTCGGCTCAGTGCTCCGGCAACACCTGCTCCGCGGAGGGCTCCGTCAGCTGCGCGGCGTCGCCTCTCGTGCCTGGCTCGGGGAGCGCTGCTGCGCTCGTCGGGGTTGCGCTGGCTGGCATGGCCGTCGCAGGCCGGCGTCGCCGCTGAGGTTCGCCGAGGCTGAGGTTCGTCTCCCACGCGTTGGTCGGCGTGCAAGACCCGCTGCACGGCCGACCTGCGCGATGGCCGCTGCGCGCGGTGAGGGGAGCCGGAAGTGGCCGGAAATTGGGCTATTCGAGCTGGACGTGGCCGACTAGCATCCCCGTCCCCCGATGACCGACGCCAGCGACAGCTCCCCCGAGGTCGCGCCTCTGCCTTCGAGCGGCGGGGAGCCTACGGCGCCGCATGGCTGGCCGCGAATCCCGCGCTGGATGCTTTGCGTGCTCGTGCTGGCGCTTGCCGTCTGGCGCATCGACTACGTCCTCGGGGGCATCGATCCCGACTCGGACGCGCACGCGCATTTCGTGATCGCGCGCTCGATCCTCGCCGATCCGAAGGACCTCTCCGTCCACTGGGTGTGGCTGCCGCTGTTTCATTACCTCGAGGCCGGTGCGGTCTGGCTGGGCGCCTCGATGCAGGCGATCCGCTTCACCAACGTCGGGCTTGCTGCGCTTGCACCGCTCGTCCTGTTCGCGGTCCTCGAGCCGCGCACCGCGGGCGTACCTGCCGCGGACGTGGCGCTCGAGCGGGCGTCGGTCATCCTCGCTTGCGTGCTGTTCGCGCTGAACCCCATCGCCATGCAGATGGGGACCACCGGCCAGATGGAGCCGCTCTTCTGCCTGCTCGTCCTGTTCACGGCATGGTCGCTCGATCGCGGGCGACCGGGTCTCGCCGCGATTCCGCTCAGCGCGGCCGTCCTCCTGCGCTACGAGACCTGGGCCGTCGTCCCTGCGCTGCTCGTGCATCAGCTGCTCGCTCGGGTACCGGCGATCCGGCGACGCCTCCCCGAGTGGGAGCGGAACGCTTCGACCACGGGCGCCCGGGCATTCTTGCCCATCGTGCTTCCGGCGCTCGCGGTGTTTCTCTGGGCCGCGGTCAGGCGCGCGACCGTGGATGACCGATGGCTCGGTGCGCTCCGTCAGACGCGTGAGTTCGCGAACGATGCGGTCGGCGTGACGAGCTCGTTCTCGCAGGGATTGTCCAAGATCGTCCATGACGGCTGCCTCTACCTCACGCGAATCCCCGACCGCGTGATGGGCGTGACGCTGCTGCTCGTCCCCTTCGGCGTCTTCGCGAGCTTTCGTCGCGATGGGCTCCGCTGGTTCGCGATCTACGGCTCGATCCTCTCCTTCCTCACGCTCACCTGGCTGCTTCGTGCAACCCTCGGACTCGACCGGCACTTCGTCGCCGTCGGGCCGTTCTACGCGTTGCTCGCGGCACGCGGCGCGGCCGAGCTCGCGCGGGCGGGGCGCGCGCTCGTTCGTTCGCTCGTGAAGCGCTTCGGGGAAGACCGCACCAAGACGGAGGAGTTCGGGTGGGTGAGCGCTCTCGTGGTCGGGGCGCTCGGGCTCGCCGCGGTCGGGTTTGGCGCCCACCGGCTCGACACCTGGATGCGCGACTGGCGGGGTGCGAGCGCGAGCGTGTGGCCCGGACGCAGGCGCATCGCAGCGACGCTGGTGCAGGAGCGACCCTCACGGATCTTCTGCAACGAGGCGACGGTCGAGGTGATGAGCGGCCTCCCTCGAGAGCAATTCATGCGGGAGCGGGTGTCGACCGCCAACGTCGTCGCAGCGACCGCACACGGGCCGGTCTACCTCGCCGTGTGGGGGTGGGCGCTGAAGGGCCTCGAGCTTCCTCCCTCGCTCCGGATGGCGGAGCTCGACCGCACGGAGGGGACGGCTCCGTTCGAGGGGTTCTTCCTCGTGCGCGTGGAGCCCCGCTGAAGCTGTCTCGAAGCCATGCTGGATCCGACCGACCCGCGCCTTCCCGGGATTGCCGGGCGCGAGCCTCGCCCCGGCTCCGGCGCGGGCTCGTGTCGTCTTGGCGCCGTGTACCTCATCGCGGTCGCGCTCGCGCTCTCCGCGCTGATCCTGCCGAAATTGCCTCCGTGTTCGGATTTTCCGCAGCACCTCGCCATGACGGACATCGCGGGCCGCTTGCTGGATCCGAGCGCGCCCGAGCACGGCAGCTACGTCCTCGAGCCGGTCACCTTCAACGGCCTCTTTCACTTGCTCGGCGCGCCCCTGTCGCGGGTCGTCGGGACGGCGCTCGCCGGTCGCCTCCTCGCCATCGTGGCCGCCGCCGGCCTCGCGCTGGGCGTGCCGCTGCTGCTCGTCCAGCTCGACCGACCGCTCGCCCTCGCGGGGTTGTTCGTGCCGTTCGTGTTCGGGTTCTCGCTGCGCTGGGGGTTCGTGAACTTTGCGCTCGGTCTGGCCCTCGCGCTCGTCGCGACGCTGCTCGTCGTTCGAAACCTGCTGCGACCCTCGCTCCTCGGGTGGCTCGGCACCGCGCTCGTCGCCCAGCTCTGCGCCGTGTCGCACGTGCTCGCGATGCTCTGCCTCTGCCTGTTCGCCTCGAGCTTCGTGCCTGAGCTCGCCTTCCGCACCGCATCGCGGGGCGCATCGAAGTCGAGGGGGAGGGTCGTCCTCGAGCGCGCCGCGTTCGCGCTGTCGCCCCTCCTCGCGGGGTGTGCTTGGTGCATCTACGTCTACGTTCGCCAATACCGCGGAAGCCATGCCCTCCACGAGGCGAGCGAGCGCGGGGAGACGGGGTTCGACGTCGTGGAGCGGATCGGCGGCGTGGCCCACGCCGCGGTGACGGAGGGCGCGAGCCCAAGCGAGCAGGTGCTCTCGGTCGCGGTCATCCTGGTCGCGCTCGGCCTTGCGGTGTTCGGCATCGCGCGGCATCGCTGGGCTCGCCGTGACGAGACCCCGGGCGATGTCCCGGTGGCCGCGCCGCTGGTCGGTCCGCTGCTGGTGATGGGCGGCGCCTACCTCTTCGGTCCGAAGGCGTTCGCGGACGCGCACCTGATCTACCAGCGGCTCTTGCCGCTCTTCGTCGCTGGCCTCCTCGTCGCCGCACCGCCCCTCGAGGGGCGCATCCTCCGTTTGATTTCAATCATTTCTCTCGCGCTCGGCGTCCTCGCCGGCGGGCTCGTGGCCGCCGCGACCGTGAGCTTCGCTCGGGAGACCGACCCGCTCGCCGAGCTCATCGACGAGCTGCCCGAAGGTCGCAACGCCACCGCGATCATCCACGGAGCGCCGACGCAGGGGTTCGGGCACGCCACGCTCGTCCATGCGGCGGGCCACTACGCCTCGCGCCGCAGGGGCGACCTCGCTTTCTCGTTTGCCCGCTACGTCGCACTGCCGCTTCACTTCCGGGCGGGCACGGCTCCCCCATGGCCCCAGCGCGGCTGGGAGTTCGGTCCCGCCGATTACGATCCACGCTGTCAGTACGCGCGCCGGTTCGACCTCGCGATCGTGCGCGCCCCGAACCCCGAGATGAGCGAAGACATGGTCCGCTCGCTCGTCTTCAAGGTAGACGCCAACGTCCCCAGGTTGCTCGGCCGCCGCGCCGCGTTCTGGGCCTTCGACACCAAGGGGATCGCCGAAAGTGAAACGCTCTGAGGACTCCGCGCCCGCCCGCCCCACGTGGCGGCAGCGCCTCGGCTCGCCTTGGCTGTGGCTCGCCCTCGGTCTTGCGTGGGCGTTCGTCGGGACCGACCTCGTGTGTCAGGTCATCACCACGTCACCGAAGGCGAAGCTGCTCCTGCCGCTGTTTCTCGACCCCGACCGGGTCGTGCAGGCGACGCTGAGGCTCGGTTGCCTCGTGCTAGCCGGCGTCGCGCTCCATGGGGCCGCGCTCCGCTCGCCGCGGCGCTGGCCCCGGCGGTGGTTCGTCGGTCTCACGACGGTCCTCTGCATCGTCTTCTTGCTCCGCGCCATGTCCTGGTACGGCATCAAGGCGCAGGTCGGCATGGAGATGATCGCGTACGTGGTGTGGAACCCGAAGCTCCTCGGAGACGCGCCCGGCTTCCTCTCGAGCATTCCGCGCTTTGCGTGGCTCGCGAGCTTCCCCTTCGTTCTCTTCTGGAGCGCCTTCCTCGTCACCGCATCCCGCCGCAGCGGATCGGAGTCGACGTCCGCCGTGCCGTCGATGCGTCGAACGGGTCTCACGGCCGGAGTCGTCGCGGGGCTCCTCGGCCTTTCTTTCGTCCGGCTGCCGGTTCGCCTCACCGATTGGCTGATCGAGCACGCTCACGGGGTGACCGGGGATGCCTCCCTGCCGCCCGCGGAGGTGCTCAGCCAGGCACACGCGTGGCCGGGGCCCGAGGTCTACCGGCCCGAGCGTCGCGTCCCCGAGTCTTTCTACGTCGCGCGTGGCGGGAAGGTCTTGCCCGCGCCGACGGTGGTCGTCGTCTTCGTCCTGGAGTCGGCTCGGGAGGAGTGGGTCGACCTCAAGGCGAGCAAGTACTTCAGCCACCCGGAGCACAGCATCTCCGTTCCGGAGTTCTTCGTGCCGGTTCCTCACAGCGCGAACTCGCACTACAGTTTGTTTACCGGACTCTACAGTGAGCGTAAGGCCGAGGTCAGGTTCGACCGTAAGGACGCGAGCATGCCCGCATCGTTCGTCGACCGCGGATATCGAGGCGTCTACCTCTACGGTGGCGAATCGGCGTTCGACGACGAGACGAAGATGCTTCGCGCCGTGAAGCTCGAAAACCTCGACAAGGAGGAGCTCGTTCGGCGCAGCGGGAAGCCTGCGCTCTTCGGCTGGGGTGTCGACGACGCGATCCTCACGACCGAGGCCAAGAAGCTCATCGACGAGGCGACTTCGGCGAAGCCGCTCTTCCTGTCGGTGATCTGGACGAACTCGCACCATCCCTACCCGGAGCTCGAGGGCGTCTCTTATCAAAAGTACGGTGACGACGAGGCCGGGCGCCACCGGACGGCGATCGACCGCTGCGTGGCGATGTCGGACGACATCGTGCTCCACCTCGAGAGGCGCGGCGTCCCGTTCGTGGCCGTGCTGGTCTCGGACCATGGCGAGTCGTTCGGCGAGCACGGCTTTCGGATCCACGACTTTTCGCTGTACAACCCTGAGGTGAAGGTGCCTTTCTCGGTGTACGCGCCGACGCTCGTACGGCCCGCAGGGGAGCTTCCGCGGTACGGAACCATCCTCGACGTTTGGCCGACGCTCGGTGAGCTTCTCGGCGAGCCGGTGACGGCGCCGATTCACGGTCGCAGCTTGTTCGACCCGAACTACCGGCTCAAGCTGGTCTTGCGGAGCTGGCGGAACTCGGACTCGACCGGCCTCTTGCTCGGCGACGAGAAGTGGATCTACTCGGCGCCGGACGGCCGAGTTCGACTCTTCGATCTGTCGGACCGCGAGAAGGTCGACCTTCCCGCAGCGTCGGCGAGACGCTTCGTCGATGGTCTCGAGGCGACCGAGCTCTTCGAGGATTGAGGCGGGCCTCGTTCCCGGTGGGGATGGTCGAACCTCCGAGTGTCGTCACTTCCGAAGGCCGGGGACGAGCAGTGTCGAGCGGCCTGCGCCGGTGGGCTTCACCTCGATCTGCGCCGGCACCATGGCCTTCATCAGCTCGACGTGACTGATGAGGCCGATGGTCACGCCGAGCGTGCTCTGAAGCGCTTCGAGCGCGACCAGGACCTGCCCCAGGGTCGCCTCGTCGAGGGAGCCGAACCCCTCGTCGATCAGCAGCGTGTCGAGTCGCAGTCGTGAGCCGCGCGACTCGGCGAGCCCGAGAGCGAGCGCCAGGGAGACGATGAACGACTCGCCACCCGAGAGCCCGTGGATCGAGCGCTTCGCGCCTTGCTGGTCGTGGTCGACGACGCGAAAATCGAGCGTCGGGCCGCGCTCGACGTGTTCCACCTGCTCGAGCTGGTATCGCGGCAAGAAGCGCGCGAGTTGAAGGTTTGCGTGCTCGACGACGTGGCCGAGGTGGAGCGTCTGGACGACCTTTGCGAACGCGTCACCGTCACGGACGCCGATGACCTGATGGAGCTGCTCCCAGGCGTCCCGGTCTGCCTCGAGGCGCTTGAGCTCGGCCTGGTCGGCGGCCTGGCTTCGCTTCGCATCGTCGTCCCGTCGCAGGGCGACGTTCGCTTCCGAGGCGCGCTCTTCGGCCGCCACGCGCCGTGCCTCCCAGGCCAGGACTGCTTGCTCGAGCTGCGGGAGTCGCTCCGCGCTCGGGGTGTCGGCCGGCTCGCCCTCGGGGCGCTCGCCGAGCTGCCTGAGATGCTGCTCCTCGGCGGCGCCGAGGCGGCCGCGGGCAGCGTGCTCCCGCTCGAGGAGCTCGTCGCGCAGCCGCATGGTGGTCGTGCGGGTGGCTTCGTCGAGGCACAGGCGAAGGAGCTCTTCGTCGCTCGAGACGCCCACGAGCTGGCAAGCTTCGTCGAGGCGTGAGCGCGCCGTCGCCGCCGCCTCGCGCACGGCGGCGAGCTTGGTGTCGCGCTCGGCGAGGAGGGTCCTCGAGCGCTCGAGGGCGGTCGTCGCGGCGTGGAGGTGTTGCTCGGCGGCTCGCTCGGCGGCGACGGCACGACGAAGCTTCTCGTCGAGGCGGGCGCGGACGGACTCGGGGCGCTCGCCGCCGAGGAGGCCTCGGGCGAGGTCGCGCTTGTGGTGAGCGACGGCAGCGCGGGTGTCGCGGTCCGCACGGAGTTCGGCCACGCGCAGCCGCGCGTTCGCGGCGGCGGCCGCGGTGTCGATGCGGGTTCGCGTTAGGGCCTCCAAGGCAGGGACGAGCCGGTCCCTCTCGCTGCAACAGGCCCGCAATCGCTCGGCGCGGACGCGCGTCTCCGTCACACCGGCGGAGGGCTCGTGGCCGTCGAGGCCGAGCCTCGCGAGGTTCGCTCGCAGCTCGCTCCGTGACGTCTCGAGGCTGTTTGACAGCTCGGACGTGTGATTGACGGAAATCATGAGTTGGGCGTCGAGCCCTTGCGTCTCCGCGTCGTGCCGCTCGAGGACCGCGCGGGCGATGACCGCGGCCTGCGAGGCGAGGCGAGCGTCCTCGGCGGCGTTGCGCTCAAGGGTGACCAGATGCTCGAGCCGTTGGCCCTCGGACCGGATGCGGGCCGCCTCGCTGTCGAGGTTACGGGCGCGCGTCGCGAGGTCCAGCTCGACGACATCGGCGGGGACCCCGAGTCGCTCGGTGAGCTTCGCGCACTCAGCGCTGGCGTCACGCACGGCGTCCTCCGCCTTGCCGTGCTCCTTCTCGGTGGCATCCCGGAGCGCCTCCGCCTTCGACGCGCGGCGCTCGGACTCGGCGAGCTCGGTCGCAGCGCCTTTCGCGCGGGCCCGTAGGGTCGAGAGCGCGGTTTCGCACGCCTCGAGTTCACGCAGGGTCTCCTCGGCGCTCGGGGCCGTCTCGGGCCGCACGCGGTACGGGTGGTCGTCGCTGCCGCACACGGGGCAGGCATGTTCGGCCTCGAGCGCGGAGCGATGCTCGATCAGCGTGCGCCGACCGGCGAGCCGGCGCTGGCTGGCCTCGAGGTCGGGCACCTCGGCCTCCAGGGTCGCGAGGCGAGCGGTGAGCTCCCGACGCGTCGCGATGGCGTTCTCGACGGCGGCGCGGTGCTCCGCGAGGGCTCGCTCGGCGTCGCGTGCGGCCGTCTTGCGCAGGGTGAGCTCGCGCAGGCGGCCCGTGAGCGCCTCCACGTCGCGCCGCGCGCCGTCGGCGGCCTCCTTCGCGGCGAGCAGCTTCTCACGCGCCTCCGCGACGGAGAGGCCCTGGGTCGCCTCGCCGAGTGCGCGTCGGGCCGCGTCCTCCGCGCTGAGCGCAGCGGCCTCGGTGGCATGCGCGTTCGCCTCGATCGTTGCGAGGTTCGGGCGCTCGGCGGCGTGGCGGTCGCGCTTGCCCGCGAGCGCGCGCCTTTCGTCGTCGGCCTTCCCGAGAGCGACCGTGCCCTTCTCGACTTGCTGCCCAAGCTCGGCGACGAGGGGCGCCGTGTCGCGGAGGACCGTGTGGGCGGGGATCCCCTCGAGGGCGACCTCGACCGTGCGCAGCTCGTCCGCGAGTGCAGTCTCGCGCTTGCGCGCCTCCTCGGCGGCGGTCTCGGCGTGGCCCTCCGCGACTTCGGCCCGACCGAGGAGCTCGACCGTGGCCTTGGCCTCCGACTCGGCGGCCTGGACGTGATGCCACGCGGCAACGGCGCGCTCGAGCTCGGGTGCGAGCGTGGAGATCTCGGCCTCGGCGAGCTCGCGACCCACCTGTGCTGTCGCGACCAAGGTGACGCTCTCCGTGTGGGCGGTCGACGCGTCCCGGACGGCGCTCGCGGCTTCGTCGTGCTGGGTCTGTTGAGAAATGATGAAAGTCAACTTAGCGGACCAGCCCTCGTAGGCCGTACGCGCCGGGCGTACGCGCTCGTCGGCGGCGAGCGCCTCGAGCGCCGCGAGCGTCGTGCGTCGGTCCTCGGCGACGCGGGTTGCCTCCTGCCGTGCTTCGGCGAGGTTCCGCTCGGCGGCGGCGAGCGCCCTCCAGTATTCGCGAGCGCGCTGCAGGTTCTCGAGGGCGGTGCGTGCCTCGCGGAGCTCCCCCGTCGCGAGGGTGAACGTCGCCTCGAGGTCCGCGCGAGCCTCCGGCGCGAGGAGCGCGACCCGCGCCAGCTGGCTGGTCAGCGTCTCGACGGCACGCTCGGCGCGCTGGCGTTCGGCGGCGGCGGCCTTGCCGATCTCGCGGAACCGGCTGCTGCCCGTGAGGCGCTCGAGCAGGGCGGTGCGCTGCTTCTCGTCAGCGTCGAGAAATTCGCGGAAGGCGAACTGAGCGAGCAGCACGGTGCGCTGAAAATCCTCGAAGGACAGGTGATGCAGCGCCTCGTCGAACACCGGGCCGTACTGACTCGGTTGGTGCGACTCGACGGCGCACTTCCAGGTTTCGCCTTCGAGGCGCTCGAGCTTGCGGATCGGCTTCTGGAACTTTCCATCGGCCTTCTTCTTCGCGCGGTGGATGAACCAGCCTGCCCGGTAGCGTTGGTCCGCGCCGAGGGCATCCGCGAGCGCGAACTCGAGCTCGACCATCGCCTCGTGCTCGCCGTGGGAGAGCATCCGGGCCGCGCTCTCCTCGGCGGCACCATCCTTCACGCCGGCAGCGTCGGAGGTGTCGTTCCCGTGCGCGGTCGAGGTGAGGCGGGGGGTCTTTCCGTAGAGCGCGAGGCAGATCGCGTCGAGGATCGTCGTCTTGCCGGCGCCCGTCGGGCCGTGGATCAGAAACATGCCGGCGCCGCCGAGCATCGCGTCGAACTCGATCGTGTGCTCGCCGCGGAGCGCGCTCAGGTTGCGGATCGTCAGCCGATGGAGCTTCATGACGTCACCTCGCGCTCCGCGAGCGGGCCCTCGCTGACGAGCAGACGGAAGCGCTCGAGCACGGCGTCCGGTGGCACGGCGTTCGCGCCAAATTTTGACTTCCAGGCGTGGCGCAGTACGGCTTCGGGTGTCAGCTCGACGAGGAGCGCCCGCCGAGCCTCGGCGGTCGGTGAGTCTCCGCTCCGGAGGAGGAGCCCGCGCACCTTCACGATTTCGACCTTGCCCCGGAGCGTGGTCGTGACGCGCGCGAGGAGGCGCTCCTCCGCGAGAGGCTCGGGCGCCGGGAGCTCGAGATCGACGGTGACGTACGGGGGAAGCTCACCCTCGGGGACGCGAAGCTCGGCGAGCGCGTCGAGAATCGCATCGGCCGAACCCGAGAGCCGTACGAGGCGCCGGCGGACCGGGACGAAGAGCGCCTCGACGTGCGTGGCGTCGCCGTCGAAGGACACGACGAGCACCTTCCGATCGTCGGCGTTCTCGGTCGCGCTGACCTGGACGGGCGTCCCCGAGTAACGGATACGCCCCGCTGAATCCACGGGAAATCCGCGATGGATGTGCCCGAGCGCAACGTAGCGGTAGCTCTCGCCGAAGATCGACGGGGCCATCGAGCCGAGCGTCCCGACGCGGTTGATCTCGAGCGGCACCGCGTCCGCTTCGGTGGTCCGCGCGCCGCGCTCGGCGAGGCAGGTGAGATGCCCTGTCGCCATGCGAGCGACCCCTGGGAAGAGGGCCTCGGACTTGGCGGCGAGCTCGGCGTACACACGCCCGAAAGCCTCGTGCATGCTCGTCAGCTGCTGCGCGGCGTCGACGTCGAAGCCGCGCACGCCGATCCGCCAGTCGTTGAGGTAGGGCACGGCAGCCACCACGAGGCGGACCTCGCCGCGCGCGTCCCGCAGGGGAACGAGCACCCCGCACGGATCGGCGTCATCGCGGCCGAGCCGAGACGGATCGTGCCCGCCGACGACGTGGACGTCGAGCGCGCGCAGCGCCTCGCGGGGTGCGTCGAGCCGCGTCGCCGAGTCGTGGTTGCCGCCGACGATGATGGCGGTGCGCCGTCCTCCGGTCGAGGTCCTGGCGTCGAGGCGTGCGAGATCGGCGAGAAATCCGTAGTAGAGCGCGAGCGCCTCGGCGGTCGGGTTCGCGGTGTCGAAGACGTCGCCTGCGATGACGACGGCGTCGATGGCGCGAGCCTCGACGGTCGCGAGCAGCCAGTCGAGGAAGTGACGCTGGGCGTCCGCACGCGAGCGATCGCAGAAGGTCACGCCCAGGTGCCAGTCGGAGGTGTGCAGGATGCGCATGGGAGGGTCGACTCGGAGGAGTGAAGGGAGAAGGGGGGCTCCGCGATGTGGTGGACGCGCGTCACGTCGCGGAGCTGACAGGGCAAGGGTGGGTCCGCGGGTCGGGCGGCTCAGCTGGCGGGCGCGGGCTCCGGCTCGCGGAGGAGCGCACCGAGACCGCTCGTGCGCGCGACCGTTCGACCGAGGGCGTCCTCGAGCTCCTCGCGCGTGCCGAGCCACGCGAGCTGGTTCTTCGCGCGCGTGACGCCGGTGTAGACGAGCTCGCGCGTCTGGATCGGCGAATTGCGCCCCGCGAGGACGAGCGCGATCCGATCGAACTGCGAGCCCTGCGATTTGTGCACGGTCATCGCGAGCGCTCCTTCGTGCGGCGGCAAGCGCGAGGTCGCGACGGCGCGGAGGCCGTGCTCGGTCGGGAAATGCACGGCGAGCGTGCCGTTTCGCACCGGGAGGATCAGCCCGACGTCGCCGTTCATCAGCCGCACGTCGTACGCGTTCTCCGTGACGAGGACCGGGCGACCGACCCAGAAGCGACCCGCGCCGCCTTGCTCGCCATGGATGTGCTTGCGGACGCGCTCCGCGAGGGCGCGCTCGAGTCCCGAAACGCCGAGCGGTCCCTCGCGGTGCGTCGCGAGCACGCGGTAGCGCTCGAAGGCCGCGAAGATCCGTCGCTGAACCGCCTCGGTGAGGATGTCGGGGTTCCACTCGCGGCCTCGGCGGAGTCTCCGCAGGAGCTCCGCGTAACCGAGGACCACGTTCGCAGGGTACGGCGCCGGCTCGGTGCGCTCGAGGTCCTCTTCCGGAACGGAGTCGAACAGCGTGAAGTGGGCGACGTACGGCTCGGCGAGTGCGGCGAGCTGATCCTCCTTGGGACGCGAGAACCCGCGTTCGTTTCGCGCGGGCTCCCCGAGGTACGCGATGCGGCGATGCGCGTGCCCCGTTGCGAAGCTCTCCAC
>Ga0194129_10008676_pt1 | contig 11674 bp, 14 predicted proteins | sample TA2KigCa35mmetaG_FD_150862 | JGI IMG/M metagenome (GOLD analysis project Ga0194129, IMG submission 150862) | Freshwater microbial communities from Lake Tanganyika, Tanzania - TA2015038 Kigoma Deep Cast 35m | ecosystem: Environmental > Aquatic > Freshwater > Lake | place: Tanzania: Lake... | reverse complement strand
CTATTTGTTTTTTAAGGGCTAAATATTTTAATTTATATTTATCAGCTTTTTTTTTCCATACACTGATTGACATATATATATAGTTATATTTTATTTTATTAAATATTTTTCAAAATTAAAATAAATTTCATAAAATTGCGAATTAAATATTATCAAATAAATTATTATAATTATAAAACTAATATGATAACTAATTGTAGTAGATTTACTCATATTATACCCAACTAATAATGGTATATAATGTACTAAAATATCACTAACAAGTAATAATATTTTATATTTTGGATATTCTTCTTTTATAATTTTATAATAATTAGGATAAATATGATATAAATAAATACTACCAATAAATATTAAAATATTTAGAGGTAATAAATTGATACTACTTTTTGTAAATAATAATATAAATGTAATTATAAAAATTATAAATGAAAATGATTTTATTTGATTATAAATTAAATCACATGGAATATTTAGAATCATTTATATTATTTAATAGAAAATTATTATGAAATGAAAAGAATATTATAAATATATAAAGTTATCATATCTAAAAACAATTTTGATTGCATATATACTAGCTTCAAATTAAAAAAAATAAAATTATTTATAAAAAATTGTAAAAAAATATATATAGATAACTTCTCTTTAATATTAATGTATCAACCATTAATTTTTAAGTTAGAATCTGGAAAATCAGATATTTTAGATAAAGGAATAAAGAAAGAAAATATTATTCTTAGTTCTACAATTAATATGCCTTTGATTAGTTTAGGCTTTCATCAATTCATGCATAGAACTAAAAATGCTATGTCAATAACAAATAATCTTCAGACAAAAAATAAATTTTATTATGTTGTAAATCCATTTGAACATGTTATATCAAATTATGAAGACTCTTTAAAAAATTTAACAAAACATTACTTGAATATTAAAGAAGATACTCCTGAAATTTTATCAAGAGCATTTTATAAAATGTGGGAAATTTTATTTTTATTTGGAATTGCTGATCAAAAAGAATTAACTTATGCTGCTTTAGCAGAAGGACCTGGAGCTTTTATTCAGGCTGTTATTAACTATAGACAAAAACTTGGTCCAGGAATTAAAAATGATAAAATATTTGGTGTAACAATTCATCCAGAAAAAGGAAAATATATTGAAATGGGAAAACAATTTTCAAGTTATTATAATAAGAAAGTTCCAGGATTTTTAAATATTCATGAAACTGTTAATACAAGTGAATCTTTAAAACATAAAGGTAAAGATAATGGAGATATAACTCAAGTTAAAACAATAAGCTTATTTAAAAAAGATATTGAAAAATCAAAAACATTTGCTAATTTAGTAACAGCTGATGGTGGATTTGATTGGGATGATGAAAATTTTCAAGAACAAGAAGGTTATCAATTAATTTTAGGTGAAATAATTGCAGCATTAAGAGTTCAAGCCAAAGGAGGTAATTTTGTTCTTAAATTATTTGAAACATTTACTATTCCATCAATTAAAATGATTTATTTGTTAAGTAGTTTTTACGAAGAATCATTCATACATAAACCATTTTTCTCACGTGTATCTAATTCAGAAAAATATATAATTTGTAAAAGTTTTAAATTTGATCAGAAAAAAGATGAAGCATTATTAGATAAAAAAATTAAACCTATGGAATCTATTTTAGAATCAATGAACTCTAATAAATTTGTATTTGATATTTTTCCTGAAATGGATTTACCAACAAATTATTTAGACATATTTAAATTTATTAATATTAAAATAGCTAATCCACAACAAATTATGATTAATGAAATTGTTAAATATATTAAAGAAAATAATTATTTTGGTGATAAATATCACATGTATATAGAAAAACAAATTGAAGCTACTAAATGGTGGACAGCTAGTTTTTATCCTCCATCATCTAATTTATTTGAAAAAAATAAAGCTGATATGGTTAAATTATTAAATACCACTCAAGAAAAATTAGAAATGGAAATGAACAAATTCACATCTATACTTGTAAAATAATTAAATATTTTTAAAAAAATAGATCAATCTCATTAATTTATTTATTCATTTTTGGATAAATATACTGATTAGCCAATTCATTACCAAGTTTTAATTCAACAGATGCCAATGACTTTTCACCCTTTTCTACTTGATCTAAATTACTAAGCATTTTAAACAACATACTAATATCTTCTTTTTTACATAGTTTTTTAACTAAAAATGGATGCTCTTGATAAAATTCAGGGTGAGATTCCATAAATTTTAATTCTAAATCAAAAGGATCAGCATTTGGATTAAGACTTATAATTTCTTGAATTTCTCGAACATTTTGCTTTATAAAATCAACATTAAATTCATTTCTTAATTCAGGGGGTGCTTGTTTTAAATTAGGATCGGACATAACTTATTAAAATATAAAGAGATTTATATTTTAAATAGTTTTATTTTTTTTTATAAACAACAGCAATAAAAACTAATCCTATAAATACTGCTAATAAAATACAAATATTAGTTTTATTTGATGATTTTTCTTTTGGTTTAAGTTCAGGATTTAATTTAATACAATTATCTTCAGATAATCTTTTAACTATTTTAACTGGTTGAACACATGGTTTATCAGTATCAATCATTTTCCTTGCATCTTCATATTTTATAATAGGCTTTCCTTTCATTTCATTTACTATATTATGAAAATCAATTAACCATTTTACAAGTGCCTCTTTATTAGCTAAATTATCATCTGTTAAAGGTTTTTTTTTTAGATTTTCACCGTAATGATTTGCACAAACTGCACATGGTAAAGTATCTTTCAATAAAATAAAAAAAGTTTTATACTTTAATTTTTGATCTTCAGTTGGTTATTGGGATAACCAAGAGTAATATAATGTAATGCCTGCCAAACATGAGGTCCCCATTTATCTGGATATATTATTTCTCCATTAGACATTATAATTTTATAATAATATAGATTATTTTTTTTTTTATTTTATAATAGACTAATTACATACATTTTAAGATGAACTTATTTTACTTAGAATACAATCCATTAAAATTGATTTCGTTGGATTCTTTTTTTCAATTACTATGTTTAGTTTTCCTATTATTTCCCAGAGTTCTTGAACCTTCATTTTATTAATTTTTGATTTATTTAATTTATTTATTTTTTCTAATTCTTCATTTTTAACAAAAACATTATCTTCATCATCAGTTTTAACCGATGATTCTGAATCCTCTAGTAATGGTGTTTCATTAATTTTTAATTTTTTCTCCTCAATTAATATTACATCATTAATATTACTTATAAACATAAATTCTTTATCAATTTTATTTTTTTCAAAATATTCAATTAAGTTATCTGTCTGAATTATTTTTTTTATAATATTATCATTGTAATCAAATAATCTTTGAGTTTCTGATTTATTTTTAACCATCATTATTGGTTCCCATATATTTTTAAATTTTGATAATAAAACAGTTTGTTTCCATGGATTCATTATATCTTTATGATATACAGTATAAACATTAATAGATTCAAAATCAAATATTATAAAATTAATATTTAATATATCCACAATATATTGTAATATATATATATCTGGATCTAATTTTAATCTTTCTCTCAAGTCATTTTTATCAAATGATTTTATTATACTTGATAATTTTGACTTGCTATATTTATCAACTAATTGATTTTTAAATTGATTTATTAATGAAAACTCATCATTATTATATGGTATTATAAAATTTTTATCAATTAACGTTAAAAACGATGACCAAAAACTTATATTAGTATTTTCATAATCATGTGTTGTTATTCCATATCTATAGAATTTATCAGTAAAAAGTTCCTTAAATTTATCAGGAAAATTTGTAGAATAATTAAATATACTCTTTTGAGTTATAAAATCATTTGATTTATTTTTTGGTTTAACATTATCTGTTTTTTTAACCAAATATTTAATAATAAGATCATAATTTATTTCCATTATCTATTTAGGTATTATATTTTTAAATAATTAAATAATATTTTGATCAATTTTTATTTTTTTTATAATCTTTTTGTAACCATTTCATATCTTTATCTAATTTTTCATTAGATTTTTTGTAATGTTCTGATAGTTTTAACATGTCTTAATATTATTAATTCTTAATTTTCTTTAACTGCTTTCCTTTAAAAATTCAACTCTTTTTTTATGATAATTTTTTAATTTGTAACAATATTTTGACAATAATCCAATATCTTATTCTAAAAAATCTATTATTTTCATTCCTTTTCTAGGATTTATATCTATTTTTTAGTGTATGAATATCCAACTTTTTCTCTAATTTAACATTTATATTTCAATAAATTTATTTTTATTTCTCTCTATTTCAATATACAGATTAATTAGAAAAAAATATATTTGTTTAATCATTGATATTTTTTTGTCATTATATGGTCTTATTCTTTCTAAAGCTTCTGGTATTGTAAACCAAGACATATCTCCAATTTCATAAATTTGATAATCATTATTAATACATAAATCTTGTTCTTTATCTGAAGATGCTAAATAATAAATATGTTTATATTTGATTCCATTGGTTCCTATGTATTCTTCTTCAGCACAACTTAATCTTTCTAATATGTGTAAATGTTCTAATCCTAAACTTGTTTCTTCATTAAATTCTCTAATTGCACACATTAAGTTTTTCTCATTAGTATTACGTCTCCCTTTAGGAAAACCCCATTCTGCCTCTTCATAATTTGACAAATTATTTAATAAATCATAAAAATTATTTTCTTTTAATTCTTCAAATTTAATTTTTGATAAATTAAATTCTTTTTGATAAATTTTGCTTTTAGCAGTATCTTTCCATAATTCATTCCATAATAATTCAAAATTAGAATTTATTATTTTTAAATTTTCTTCTTTTGTCATTAATGAAAAAATATTTTTAAGATGATTTGTATCACTTGGATCGTATTTACCACGTATGAAATCTATATAATTCATACTATTTTTCCTTCTTATCATTAAAATTTTAATTTTATCATAGAATAAAGGAATTAGATTAATGTTGTTTAAATTTGTATAATTAAATTCTTCTATATCAATAAACTTGTTGTAAAAGTAATTTTCAATTGATTTATTTGAGAGATTAAGACTTGAATTAATGTTAAAACATATAACACCATAAGAAATAATTGGTTCATCACATGATTTAAATTGATGACCTGACTTGCCACAATTTAAACAGAGTATTTTTTGTGAATTCATCTATTATAATTTTGATAATAATTTTTTAAATATATTTTTTGTTATAATTTAATCCAATGTTTCATCAATTAAAAACTTATACTTTCTTATTTGAATAAAATCATCTATTTCTTTAAGTTGATCGTTTGTTTTTTCATATTCTGATTTCTCATCTTCTGTTTTTTCATATTCTGATTTCTCATCTTCTGTTTTCTCATCTTCTGATTTCTCATCTTCTGTTTTCTCATCTTCTGATTTCTCATCTTCTGTTTTCTCATCTTCTGTTTTCTCATCTTCTGTTTTCTCATCTTCTGTTTTCTCATCTTCTGATTTCTCATCTTCTGATTTCTCATCTTCTGTTTTATTATAAATTATTTTATCTATTGATAATTGAAAAGAAAATGGTATTTTAAATATTTTATTAATTTTATTTATAAATGGAACTTGAATGAAATATGTAAAAAAACTTAGTAAGTATAAACTTGTAATCATAAAACAATAACAATTAACAAAAGTAAAGGCTAATACTAACAAATACATTATAATTAATAGAAATTTTCTTTTAAATTATTTTATCTTTTTAATTAATGAATATAGAATCTTTAAGTCAAACTATAAAAATGGCACTTGAAAAGTATGATAATATTAATAATAAATATAATAAATATATAGACAATACTAATTTTAAAATAGAAGTTACTTCTCCAAATATTACTTTTTATTTTGATGATTATAATCAAGAATTTGATTATGAAATTTTAGGATATTATGATAATCAAAATAAAATATGGATTTGGAGTTGGTTAATTGGAGAATTTGAATCTTATAAGACTGAAACTTCAAGACAATTACTTGAATATGGTTTAAAATTAGAACCAAGAACGAATACAGATGATCATTATTATATTAAATCATTATTAGTTAATTCAAGAATACAAATTCAAGAATCTATTCAATTAGAAATTAATTTAGCTATATATTGTTCATTAATGCGTGAAAAAATAAAATTTATTTTCCCTCGAAAGAAAATTATAGATGAAACTAACAAAAGTTTTATTACTTTATATTATTTAATAAAATAATTTTATATTACTGTATATATGAAAATCATATTTGAAAATAATAATGAACATTTTAGCGTGAATTTTCATAAAGTTTACTTATATCTTAAAAATAACAAATTACAATATTTATTTGTTCATCCAATTTATCAATATAAAAAATATATAATTGATATAAATTATAACGACTTTAAAAATTTTATTATTAAATGTTCAGAAAATAAAAATATTATAAATTCAATAAGTGAAATTAAAAGTGAATATGATAGAATTCTAAATAATATTATTTCGTATAATAATATAAATTTAAAATTAAATTTATGTCAAAAACTAGGTGAATTAATTTTATTTAATTATGATAATAAAGATGTATTCAATATTAAAAATATTTATTGCTTATTTACAGTTCAAAATAATCAAGATAATTTAATTAATTCTTTTAATTGTTACATAAGATATTTAATAATTATGATAAATAATCTCAATAATGTTGAATATTATTTTGTTAAAAATATTGATTTTGATATGATTGATTTTATATATGATTATTACTTGGATTAAATAAATATCTAGTCAATATTAATGTCTAATCAAATATGTTTACCAAAAAGTCATATAATAATAATATTTTGTTTTTTTATAGGTTTATCTGCTTGGTATATTCACAATGATAAAACAAAAAATATAGATGATGTAAATTATAAATTTAATGATTCAATACTAGATATTGTAAATAAAAAAATATTAGAAAAACAATTAAAATTAAATAATCAACTAAATAATTTAAAAGAAGAAAATTTACAATTAAAAAGAGATATTATTAAAAATAGAGATCATCAAGTTTTATATAATGATTTTGTTGCACCGGAAAGAAGACAACCAGAACATGCTTATCCAGATAGACATGTAAGAAATTTAGTTAATATTCCATCAAGGGGACTTCCTGATAATTATCATCAAGTTGGATTAGTTTTTAGGAATAATACAGAAACAGCATTTAAATTATTTGGACGCCAAAAATTTCCAGGATCAAATCAATGGGAATATTTTGTTCAAGGTGTTATGTCTAATAATAATGTAAAAATACCAATATCTATTAGAGGTGAACGAGAAATTGAAGATGGGCAAATTATAATAGTTCCAGGCACTGATAATAGTAAAGGTGGTTTTAAAGTAAAATTATATAATTATGATTTACCAAGATATAATCCATTTAATTATTAAAATATGCAAAAAAATTGAATTATAGTTTAATTATTTTTAATAAATAAACTATAATGTCTTTAAACGATAAGTTTGGTATAATTGAAAATCACATACAAAAAAATGATAATAAAAATTTATTAAATCAGGTTGAAAATTATTTTGAAAATTATTTAAACTCTGATATTAAAATATTAATTCCTGATTATATTAACCAATTAATTTGGTTTGAAGGAATTACTTTAGAAAATTTTACAGTTAATATTGATTCTTATGTTAAAAATTATCTTATTTCACGACGCAATAATATGAGATCATTTATTAAAAAGGATAGTTTTAGTCTTACTAATTTAAATAAATTTATTAAAAATTTTATTTCAAAATTAGAATATTTAAATAGTATTATTAAATCAACTGAATACAATGTAATTAAAGAAGGTATAAAACAGTTAATTAATCTAATTATTTCAGATAGTTTTATTCTTCTTTTTATTGAAGAACAAATTATAACTTTTAATATTGATGTACAATTTGATGTTGAGTATTTATTAACATTAACAAAAAATTTTAGTAAATATGATAATTATGAAACATATCAAAAAATGCTTAAAATTGTTAGTAATATACTTAAAAAACAAGCTGTTAATATTAAAGAATTACCTCTACCAGAAAATATTAAAAGAATACAAAAATTAATTCAAACACTAAATTATATAAGTGCAATTAAAAAATATTTTAAGTTTGTTAATGAAGATATTAAATTATTTATATCACCTATTAGTTATTTAATTATAGAATATTTGAATGATATCATTAAAAATAATCCACTTTATGAAATTGAATTTGTTTTTCAAAAAATTTGGTCTGACATTAAAAAAACTTTAATTTTTAACAATATTGAAGAAAAAGAAGAAAATATCAAGACAATTTCTAATGAAATTATTAGTTTGGTAAATAAAACACTTGTTGTTAATGATATTAATAAAACATTACAACTTATTAATATTCTCAAGTTTACAGATGAATTAATTAGAGATCAAATGAATAAAGAAGTAATAAATCAAAAAGTTGCAACTACTTTAAGTTCAGAAGATTTCCAAGAATCTATTCATAATAATATAAATGATTTAATTATTCAATATAAAGAAAAAGATGTTTTAAAGTTATTAAATTTTGTTACTAATGTAAAAGATAAAGATATTTTTATTTCTAAATATTATGAAAATTTAACTAAAAGATTGATGACTAATTTTTCAGAAGCATCATCTTGTTTGATTCCAGAAAATAAATATAAATTTTTTGAATATCTTCAAATTGAAAAGAAAATTTTAGATTATTTGAAAACTAAATTTGGTGATAAATTAGTATATAAAATAAATAAAGTAATCAATGACACAGAATTTTCATATGAAGATAATATCAATTTTAATAAATTAAATGTTAAGGATTTTAAAAATTTAATGACAGTTATAACAACTAGTTATAATAATTGGGATATTAATCAAAACGAAGGTATAATTACTAATTCAATTGTTGATACAATTAAAGATACAGTTATGGGTAAACATATGAAATATTATCAAAAATATTACGAACTTAGATATGAAAATAAACGTATAATCAATTGGTTCCCTCATTTTGGTGAAGTAAATATTTCTTATTTAGATCAAAATATTAAAATGTTACCAATACAATTTATGGTTTTAGAAATGTTTAATAATAAAGACAGAATTAATATTGAATCAGTAATTAATGCAACATTTTTTAGTAATTATACATCTAAATTTACTAATGATGTAATTGGATCTTTGGTATCTAGTGGACTATTCAAAGTTCAAAATGATCAACTTGTATTAATGACAACAAAAGATTTTAAAAGTGATTTAATTGAAATATTTTTTACTCATTCAGATTATGCAGCTATTTGGGAGCAGAATAGAAATAATGAACTTGTCCATTCTCGCTATGATATAGTAAATTCAAATATTAATCATTTTTTGAAACAAAAATCAAAAACTCCTCAAGAATTATTTGACGTTGTTAAACAGTCTATTCAAGTTTTTGAATTAGATCAAAATACATTTGATAAATCAATAGAATATATGATTAAAATGGATTATATTAAATTAGAAGATCAAAAGTATATTAAAATCTTTTATTAATTTATAAAATTAACAGAAATAAATTAAATCTAAATTTCACCACGTACGAACATTGAAATTATTTCTGGCATTGCTGTGTCAAAGCCTGCCAAGTTTAATGTGTTACGATCGTTTGGATCAGCTATCGTCAGAAAATTGGCTGTCATCCCGATCACAATAAGCTTTGCATCTGGTTTGTTTGCAAACTTGCGGTAGTTCTCTAGTGCAACCTGAGGATGTATAGGACCCGCATAAGTTTCATTGTCAGTCATGATGATAAATACGTCATAATTCATATTTCCTTCTTCAATTGCTCGTCGCATCGGAAGTGAACAATCAGTAGAACCAAATGAAGTGCTAGTTGCTTCGATAAACTGCTTTAGTGTCATACCGTGCCTTAAATTCGGGTCAAAGTTGTGGAAACCAGAACCAGACACAGATGCTGCACTGAATCCGCGTACGCTAACATGAGGTTCAATTTCATATAACATCAAGGCTAGTGCAGCCGATGCTTCTCTACAACTGATGGGGCATCCCATACAGGGAGTATCCATGCTAAAACTTACATCTAATCCAATCATGAAGTTCTTGCCAGTAGGGTCAACATTTTTGAATGCCTTCAAAAAAGTTTTCGTCAATGTATTTTGCACAATAGATGATGTTGTCCAGGATTGCGAACCCTTCACTCCATTTCCTGAACTGTAGGTTTTTGCTCCTACTAACACTTTGAATGGATGAATCCTTGAACTTTTAATATCTTCATCTGATAATAAACGTTGACATATGATCTGTTCATTTTGGGCCATAAAATTCTGTAAACATGACATCTTTCCTAGATTCCGAATCAATGCTTCCAATGGCATACCTGCTTTTTTACCATTAACACCTTTGGACATCAGTAATGCTTTCCAAATTTCTGGACTATTTAGCAAATGTGTAGGAATTTGTTCACGCACTAACCCATAAGTTTCTACTAGAAAAACAGCTCGAGCAACATCAATTGATGAAGTAGTACAGTTTTCAATTTCCAAGATAGCATGTAGGTATTTTGCTGTATCAATCAGCATTTTTAAATCAGATTCTGCTTTCGCGTCTGGTGTCTTAAAAAGTTCACATAAAACTTCTTCTGAAAATGAAATTTGTAAAGAGTCAATTGCTTCGCTTAGAGTCTTTGCATCAATGATCTTAGATAAAATTTTTTCCATACTTTTTTTATCTCCTTTATTGCATGTAATTACATACTTAGTAACTAGGCATGCTCCCAAATCTTTCAAAATAGTAGGATGAATGTGAAGCATACGTAACAAATCAGCATGATTCCATCCTTCACGATTCTTATACTTGGTAACATTTGCAGCTAAAGATAGACCTGATTGAACAGAATAGTAATTGGTTAAAGCTTTTCGCATACCACGTCCAAACCCTCTACCTTTTTTGGTTTCAGGTTTGCACTGAGACAAATCAGATATGTAGCTTGTTAGCATAAAAAGATGCGTTGGGATGCGCACACATTTGGAAATTAGTGCCAGTGCCATTTGTTTTTGATCATGAGTAGATGCAAATACGATAGCTGCAGCAAGAGACAGCATTGTTGGTTCTTGTTTTGCAGCACGACCTTGAACTGAAACTGACTCAATCATTGTACACAATTTATTGAAATCATCAGGATTAGAGCTACGGATCATTTGTAGGACAGATGTACTACATTCAGATAAAACTTGACCACTTGATTGATAGTAGTTAGTACTATTAGATGAACCCAATATTAAAAATCTCATAACATGATCTTGTGGACTCAATTGAAAAACATAACCACCAGCGTGATTGGGAACTTGATCAGGAGAGAGCTTGAACCATTGAGGAACAGTCACTCGATTGGCTCCAAGTTGTGACGTCATTGCGTCAGTAACTTTAGTATTTTTAGTATTCTTGATAGAGTACATAAAAGCAAAAAATCAAAAGACTATTAATACATAAAATTTCAATTTTTTTATAAATATCTATTTAGATATACATATTATTACGGGAA
>Ga0194129_10008671_pt1 | contig 11683 bp, 10 predicted proteins | sample TA2KigCa35mmetaG_FD_150862 | JGI IMG/M metagenome (GOLD analysis project Ga0194129, IMG submission 150862) | Freshwater microbial communities from Lake Tanganyika, Tanzania - TA2015038 Kigoma Deep Cast 35m | ecosystem: Environmental > Aquatic > Freshwater > Lake | place: Tanzania: Lake... | reverse complement strand
TGCCCTTTTTAAGATAATTTAGAGCTTTCTTTCTAAGATCAATTGAATAAGTCATTCAGACATTATAGAGAAATCCGGGAATATGAAAAACAAATTTTAATTCACTATAAAATTTATCAAATCAGATGTAAATCACTATAAATTGAATCAAATTTTTTTTAGATCTTACCAAACCCTCTTATGGCACTGTCGTTCCGAAGTATTTTGTGAACAATACCCTAGAAAGATTTCCAATCGGCTAATGTGAGGCCTGACCCCAATTTTTAATCGGCTAATGTGAGGCCTGACCCCAATTTGGATGTTTTTCGTCTTTTTGTTATAAAAATAGATAGAAGCCAAAAAGCGAGTAAAATTGTTACAACAAGCCCTGAAGTAGAAAGGGGGATTTGATAAACTGTTAGGATATGCCTAGATAAAGCAACTGATAAAATTGAGGCAGTCATTGCAATAACAATAGATAAATAAATCATTGCATTTAACTTATTCACAAAAATTCTTGCGATAACAGGGGGAACTATTAAAAAAGCTAAAATCAAAACAACACCTACTGCTCTAAAAGAGGCCACGAGAGTAACACTTGTTTGAAAGATAACAATATAATTAAAAAGAAGGGGCGAAACTTTTATTAACTTTGCAAATCCCGGGTCAAATGAGGTTGTTACATACTCTTTATAAAGGAGCAAAAAAATAAAAAGGTTTCCAATTACTAAACTAAGTGCAATCCAAATGTCATCTCGATGAATCATATCGACGTTTCCCATGATAATCTCAGCGCCAATATGCATATTTTTTGTAAAAATAGTTACAAGAAGAATACCTAGAGAAAAAAGAGAGGTAAAAACAAGTCCGATACTTGCATCCTTTCCAAGTTTTAATGTGTGATGAAAAAAATCGATACAAATCATTGTCAGAAAGCTTGCAAGTAAAGAGGCTAAAATAAGAAGTTTCATATCGACTTCTAAAAGCTCTGAGAAAGGTCTTTTTAAAAAATAGTGAAGAACTAAAAATGAGCCAACCACACCAAGTAAAACCGTATGTGAGATCGCATTAGCCACCATGGTCATTTTTCGAACAACTAATAAAGATCCAACTATTGCAGCTGTTACACTTAAAAGAGTTAGTGTAATTAACTGGACTTCATCTACAGCAAGATCTAAAAAACCGTACTCCCCTTGACACGCCTTTATGAAATGGTTCCATAGAAGCTGAAAAAACTGAGAAAATGTCTTTCCAAAGTAGCCCTCTTTCATGATAAGCCCTCTTTTCTTGGAATAATTTGATCATGAGGATCTTTTTTTGGATCTCCGAGCAACTCAGTTAACTCCTCTTCTAACTCCGGGGTAATAATATGCTCCATCTCTTCTGCGCTTTTATGTACATTCTCTCTTTGTACATCTAAGCATTTAAATAGATACACTTCCCAAAGTCTATGCAACCTGATAATTTGCATAGCTTTTATATTCCCATCTTTAGTCAAATAAAATCCATCTGACTCAGCAACCAATTTCTTAAGCTTCATCATTGTAAGCACTCCCCATAAAACAGGGATTGAAAGATGGACAACCTCTCTTAAATCTGAAAAATGAACTTTATTCAAACTCTTAGAAAGAAATTTTAAAATATTCTCCTCTACGCAATTCATTTTAAATTGATTACGCCTAATAATTCGACTAATCAACCCTCTTTTTCTTTCAAAAATTAACGCAAATAAAACAATAAGGGTCGCTATAATTAATATAATAGGCCCTGCAGGCAAAGAGATCTTTTGTCCATATTTTTCCTGAAACCATATCGATCCATTTACAGAAAAAACAAGACCTAAAAAACCAATTCCAACCCCAAAAAAACTCGACAAAACAAACATCTGCCAAAATTTTCTTACAAATTGTCTTGCAGCAGCTGCTGGGGCAATCAACATTCCCGCCATCAATACAACTCCTACACTTCTAATACCAATCACAATTGCAAAAACAAGCAGAATAAGTGTGAAAAACTCAATAGGTTTGATGAAAATTCTTAAAACTTTAGCAAAATCATAGTCGAAATGAATAATTTTTAAAGGGGAGTATAAAAGTAAAATGTAAACCGAAATAACAAAAGCTAACACAGCATAAATGTAGACATGAACCGTTAACATCGTAGCTGTTTGTCCATATAAAAGAGCTTGAACTCTTTGAAACCAAACTGGCTCTGAAAATTGGAGCTTGCTTGCAAGCAAAACGCCTACACCTAAAAATGTTGAGAGAACAAAGCATAGAGCTGTATCGCTATTTAATGAAAGCTTCGACTCCAAATAATAAATTACATATATTCCCAAAAAACCTGAGACAAATGCACCAAGCAAGACAACAATAGGAAAAATTAACGGGCTGTGATCAAAAAAGATAGAAAAAACCCCGATCCCTAAAACTATCCCTGGGTAAGTTGCATGAGAAAGCGTCTCTCCTATAAGCGCTCTTTTTCGAACATAGACTAAAACTCCGACTAAGCTTGAGGCAAGCCCCATAAGCATAGTCCCTAAAGTCGAAGCAGTTAGTATTGGATCTTGAAAAAAGTGTAACAGCGGAATCAAATCATCCCTTCTTCTCTCTCTTTTGCATGTAAGAAAGCCTTTTCGAAAAGCCCTCCCCTACCACCAAAAGTTTTCACAAGATTTTCCGAATTAAAAACTTCTGACAGCTTCCCAAAAGCCACAAGCCTCATATTCAACAAAATAGCGTAGTCAAAATAGCTTTCAACAGTATTTAAATCATGGTGAACAACAAAAATGGTTTTTCCTTCAGATGCAAGTTCTTTAAGAATATCTACAATCAATTTTTCAGTCGTCATATCTATGCCGGAAAACGGCTCATCTAAAAAATAGACGTCTGCATCTTGCATTAACGCTCTTCCTACAAAAAGTCTTTGTTGCTGACCCCCACTCAAATCAGAAATTTGCCTATCAGCAAGTGCGCTCATCCCTATTTTTTCTAGGACCTTATAAACTTCTGCCCGATCTTTTTTAGAAGGTCTTCTAAAAGGCCCGATTCTTCCATAAAGGCCCATTAAAACAACTTCAAACGCCGTAATTGGAAAATCCCAGTCAATGTTTGCCCTTTGTCCAACGTAGGCAATTTTTAAAGCCATCTGATCTAGTTTTTTCCCGAAAAACCGAACTTTTCCAGAAATAGCAGGCACAAGACCTATCATCGCTTTAATGAGAGTACTCTTTCCTGCTCCATTTGGCCCAATTACAGCAACCATCGCACCTTTTGGCACGGAAAAATGCAAATCCCAAATAACGGGCTTTCTGTCGTATATGCAAGTTAAATCGTTAACTACAATCTCGTTCATAAATTATCTTCTAAAACCTTAGTATCATAAGTCAACATCTCTAAGTAGCTCTTTCCCCCTAACGTATCTCCATAGAGCGTGCTTTTGGCAAGTCTTATTTTTTTTCCCCTTTTTTCAGCGGCCTCTTTCACTTTTTCTAGTGAGTCCTTGCTTAAATTGCTTTCTGGAAAAATCACTTCAATATTGTATTTACAAACATGGTCAACAATCTCTTTGATTTGCAAAACACTGATTTGTTCATCAGGGGCAAGCCCTTGCAAAGCTTGGACACGAACTCTCCAAGAGTTGTTTTCTAACTCCTCTTTTGTTGCAAAATACCTTCTCACATAGTAATTAAAAGCGTCGTGACTTGTCACAAGATATCTTTTAGCTAAGGCAATCCCATCTATTTTTTCTTGAATTGCTTGATCTACTGAGACAAACTCCTCTTTTGTCTCTTTTGCATTTTTCTCATAGATCTCTTTATGCAAAGGGTCTATTTCTTTAAGCTTTTCTAAAACAATATCAATGCATGTAGCCCATAAAGAGACATCCATCCAAATATGCGGATCTAATTGTCCCTCAACTGTAATAATTTGGTCCGGCAAACGCTTAAAAAGCTCGTCTCCTAAAAAACAGACATTTTTGTGATGCTTCAATTGATATTGGAGACTTCCTGAGTGCTCAAGCATCAACCCGTTTGCAAAAACAAGATCGGCATACCCAAATTTTTCACCATCACCTTTGACAATTTCATACGAATGAGGGTCTTGATTGCCAAAAATGATTGCATGAACTTTTACCTCTTTGCCACCAACTTTTTGTACAAGATCTTGCACAATGGGTGTTGTAGCAAGAATTTTTATTCTACCGTCACTTTTCATCCAATCAACAAAACTATTTCCTTGCTCATTTGTAGATGAACACGCGGAAAATAAAAAGAGGATTAAAATTCTTGAAAATTTTGCCATGTATATATACCCCTACTACACCCAGAAGTAAATTCGAATTTGACTGCATAATTACCAACAAGCTCTATACTCATTGCAGATACATTCGGATCAGAAGGTCTATCTTTTTCTGCACAAAGAACACAAGGACAACTCTCTTGCACCTTTGAAAACTTATGTACCGAACGTTTTTTTGACCACTCTACTGCAAAAGTTTGATGATCAATTTTCTTTACTTCAACTATTTTTTTTCCACTCTCATGATCGCACAATTGGTTGCTTATCTCAACAGCAATCTTCAAAAGCTCATCTCTGCTCAAAGAAAATTTTGCTCCTTCGCCTGCATCTAAGCTTTCTAAAAGGAGTGGATCTATAGGCACTTTGCCAAGCAACTTTGTTTGAAACTTCTCAGCAAGAGCTCTACCACCGCCCTCTCCAAAAATTTTATGCCTCTCACCTGTTAATGGATCTTGGTAATAGCTCATATTTTCAATGATTCCCAATAAAGAGACATTCATGCTTTGAAAAAGATACAAAGACTTTTCTACATCCAAAACAGAAATTTTTTGAGGCATTGTTACTCCGATTGCGCCATCGACTGAGAGCTTTTGCAAAAGAGACAAGTGTATATCACCCGTCCCAGGCGGTAGATCAATCAGCAAAAGATCTCGCTCATCCCACTTAATTCCGTAGACAAATTGTTCAATGATACCGTTAATAAGGGGTGCTCTTACAGGCGCGCCCTTTTCGAATTTTGAAAAATAAGCAGCTGAAACAACTTGGATACCTTTAGAGCAAGCGGGAATTAAAAAACCGTTTTCTTCCTTTGGAAAAATTTCAGGGGTTAACATTCCCCTTAATGAAGGTCCATAAATATCTGCATCAATTAAACCAACTTTCCATCCGAGCATTTTAAATAATAAAGCAAGACTTACACTAATTGTTGATTTCCCAACTCCACCTTTTCCTGATCCAATTACTATTACTTTCATTTTACACATACTACCTTATGATTTTATTTTATGGCTTGCAAAAAAGAATAATATTATTTAATATTCGAACAAAGAAAAATTTGTTATAACACTAAGTGATTTGAATAATTTATTTACGAAAAAAAGGACAATTAACATGCCATATAAAGCGGAAGAAACTATCAGTGGATTAAAATCACTCGAAGATATTGAAGATGTAATTGCAAAAGCAATTAAAAAAGTTGGTGGAGACAATGAAAATGATCTTTGCAAATATCTCCCTATGTCAACAGGTGGATACATGCACCATTTTACATTAAGAAAAATGAAGTTAAAACAACCTATCGAATTAGGAACGCTCATTGAAAAATTTATTATTGCCTCTTCAAAACCGACTGTAATTTCTCCAAAACAAAGAGCTGCTCGTGGTTCTAGAAAAAGAAAAGATCAAATTACTTTTACAAAAACACAATTAGATAGACTTTTAACTATGGCAAAAATTTCTGGAGATAAAGAAATGGTCTCTGTTTTAAGTCCAAAAAAATCTTTAACAAATTGCAAAAAAGAGTTGATTCAATCAATTCGTCAGGGAGTTGTTGACCAAGTTCTTTGGAACACGTACGCAGAAATTGTACAAGCGCAAAACAACGCTGAATCAGCTCTAGAACAACTTTTTAATCGTTAATTTTTTTTTGAAACGATCTGTATTAAATCAAAAAAGTTGATTACAGAGAGAAAAAATAATCAATTTTTTAATTGTGAGCACGATAGCCTCTAAGGATGATCCTTAGAGGCTTTTCTCTTGTTAATTTCCCCCTATTTTGCTATATTTAAACGCGTAAGACAATAAAATTTATTAACAACCAGGATTTATCTATGTCAGAAAAAGCCTCAAGCAACCAGGCATTCAAAGGATTACGTGGTATCCTTTGGCCAATTCATGGGTTTGAACTCAAAAAGTTTTTACCTATGGGAATTATGATGATGTGTATTTTATTTAACTACACAATCTTAAGAGATACAAAAGACACACTAGTTGTAAACTCCCCAGGCGGAGGCGCAGAGTGCTTGTCATTTTTAAAACTTTATGGCGTAACACCAGCTGCGATCCTTTTTATGATTGGATTCATGAAGCTTGCTAACGTCTTTTCTCGTGAAAAACTTTTTTATGTGATCCTCGTTCCTTTCCTCGCATTTTTTGGTCTTTTCGGATTTGTTATTTATCCGAACAAAGATCTTTTTCACATGAGTTTATCAACAATTCAATCGTATCAACACCAGCTTCCAAACTTACATTGGTTTATCCCTGTAATTGGTAACTGGAGTTATAGTCTATTTTATATTTTATCCGAACTCTGGGGTAGCGTAGTTCTTTCTATGCTTTTCTGGCAGTTTGCAAACGAAATCACTAAAATTGACGAGTCAAAAAGATTCTATGGTCTATTTGGAATGCTCGGAAACGTTGGTTTAATGATTTCAGGTCCAACAATTATTTTCTTTGCAAAATACGCAAAAACATTACCAGCCCACATCGATTCTTTCGGTGTAAACTTAAAATTCTTAATGGCAGCTGTTGTGTTTTCTGGAATGATTGTAATAGCAACTTACAGATGGATGAATAAAAATGTTCTTACTGATCCAAATTTATACCAACCAGGTCAAGGATCTAAGAAAAAAGAAAAAGCGAAACTTTCAATTGGTGAAAGCTTCCGCTATATCTTAAGCAACCCCTACCTAGCACTAATTGCTGTTCTTGTTTTATCATACGGTGTAGCGATTAACCTAGTAGAAGGTATCTGGAAAGGTCAAATCAAAATTGCATTCCCAGATAAAAACGACTACAACATGTTTATGGGACAGTTTTCAACATGGACAGGATTTATTACAATTCTTCTCATGATTGTTGGTAACAACATTCTCCGTCGTCTAAGCTGGTTGAAAGCTGCAATCATCACTCCAATTATGATTCTTGCAACATCATCTATTTTCTTCTTCTTCGTTTGGAACGGAGCGAAGAGCACACCGTTTGCTCCTCTTATGGGAACAACTGTTGTAATGGTTGCAGTTATCGTGGGTATGATTCAAAACGTACTCTCAAAAGGAACAAAGTACTCTCTATTTGATTCAACGAAACAAATGGCATACATTCCTCTTGATCAAGAAGCTAAAGTGAAAGGACAGGCAGCTGTTGAAGTTATTGGCGGAAGAGCTGGTAAATCAGGTGGTGCTTTAATCCAATCTACACTTCTTGCAATCATTGGTGGTAGCGTATCACTTGCAAGTTTGACCGTAATTCTAGGTCCTCTTGTAATTATGATTTGTATCGCTTGGATTGCTTCAGTCATTGGCTTAAGCCGTAAGTTTACAGCCCTTGTTGAAAGCAAGAAAGAAGAAGAGGCAACTCTTGCGAAAACAACGGCTTAATAGCTGTTGCTGAGTAAGTTATAAATAAGGCTCTGTAGAAAACCTACAGAGCCTTTCTCTTTTGCAGTTGACAGAGAAAAAAAAATTCCTAACGTTTGAACTAAAAGGAGATTAAAATGATACCACCGACTGGACACCAGGAGACGATTTTTTTCTATCTTGACAGTCTTGAAGGTGAAAAAGACTTCACACTAAGAATCGATCCTAATATCTCAGCTGGCAACTTAAAAGCAAAAATTGCGGAGAAGGTAGCAGCCATTTTAGGTGGGATTGTTGCATCAGATATAGAAAATAATATAGAGATCTCAGACGGAGTTACAATTGTTGGAGAAAGCGATTGCAACTCAATTGCAGACCTTAGACAAATCGAGCATAAACAGGAAGCTGGCAAAAGAGACATCACTGCCATCTCAGTTCGTATCCTTAGTCATTAAGCTGAAATTTATGATTGAAATGACTATTGCGCCATTAACTAATTCATTTGAAAGTTATAGCGATATAAATCACTATAACTTTTATCAAGCACCATAATATTCTCGTCGGTGTAGCAACAATAGGTTAAAAACTCTAATTTTTCCAAACAATCTGAGTTTCGGGTGAAATCTAATAAATTTAGGTTTGTTCTTGAAAATATCAATGTTTCTTGCTAAGTAAAAATTCTATGAAAGAAGAGGCAAATGCATTTGGAAAAGTGAGGGCTTTTTTCTGGCCCGTCTACTCGTATGAGTTAAAAAAACTCATTCCAATGTTCTTGCTTTTTTTCTTTATCCTATTTAATTACACTGTATTAAGAGACACAAAAGACACATTGATCGTTACTGCACCAAATTCAGGAGCAGAAGCTATTCCTTTTCTAAAAGTATACGGTGTATTACCAGCTGCCCTTATTTTCATGTTTATCTATGCAAAAATGAGCAACATACTGAGTAAAAGTAGCTTATTCTATGCAACTGTGACTCCTTTTATTCTGTTTTTCGCAATCTTCTCCCTTCTTCTCTATCCTAACAGAGAAGCTCTACATCCAAATGGTTTCTGCGACTATCTGCAAGGTATTTTGCCGGCTGGATTTATGGGTCTTATTGCAATTATAAGAAACTGGACCTTCTCCCTTTTTTACATCATGTCGGAACTTTGGGGAAGCGTCTGCCTCTCTCTTCTTTTTTGGGGATTTGCCAATGATATTACAAAAGTCGGAGAATCTAAGCGATTTTATAATCTTTTTGGGCTTGGCGCTAATCTATCACTTTTTTTTGCAGGAACATTCATCATCTGGGCCTCTAACCTGCGGAACACACTCAATGTTAAAGATCCCTGGCAAGTCTCTTTAAATATACTTATGCTTGTTGTTGTTTTATCTGGCTTAATTATTTTAGCAATTTACTTTTGGATTAACAAATATGTGTTAACAGACAAAAGATTTTATGATGCAACAGAGCAAAAAAAAATCAAATCGGATAAACCAAAACTCTCTTTGAAAGAGAGTCTTAAGAATTTACTCACCTCAAGTTACTTGGGATGTATAGCAATTCTTGTGATTGCATACGGTATGTCTATTAATTTAATAGAAGTCACTTGGAAAAGTGAATTAAAACTCCAATTTCCAAATCCAAACGATTACAGCGCTTTTATGGGCGAATTTTCAAGAATTACAGGCCTTGTTACTATGATTATGATGTTTTTTGTAACAGGCAATGTTGTTCGAAAACTTGGATGGAGGGTTGCTGCTTTAATTACACCCGTCATTCTTCTAGTCACAGGAGCTCTATTTTTCACGTTTATGATTTTCAATTCCCATTTGAAAGGGGCAATTGCTTTGATTGGAACAACTCCCCTTTGGCTTGCCGTTATTTTTGGAATGGCCCAAAACATTATGAGCAAGTCAGCAAAATATTCCCTCTTCGACCCCACAAAAGAAATGGCTTACATTCCTTTAAGCCAGGAGCTTAAAGTAAAAGGAAAAGCAACTGTTGATGTTGTCGGGGCAAGATTTGGTAAATCTGGCGGCGCTTTTATTCAACAATTTTTAATCATTACCTTGGGTAGCATTTCTGCTATGGCACCCTATATTGGAATTTTTCTAGGAATTATTATTACCCTTTGGATCATTGCAGTGATTGCACTTGATAAGAAATTCAAAATCGAAATCGCTAAAAAAGAGGCTGAAGAAAAAGCTTTCACAGTTTAGGACTCTTAAGTATACTTGTCTGCCTATGACGAGAAAATACGATTTAAAAAAGATTCGAAATTTTTCTATTATCGCCCACATTGACCATGGCAAGTCGACTCTTGCCGATAGGCTACTCGAGACTACGCAGACTGTTGCCAAAAGAGATATGCAAGAGCAGCTCTTAGATGATATGGATCTCGAAAGAGAGCGTGGGATTACAATTAAAGCCCATCCGGTAACAATGTACTACACGTCAGCTGATGGCGACGTCTATCAAATTAATTTTATTGACACTCCAGGACACGTCGACTTTTCTTATGAAGTTTCAAGATCTCTTTCAGCTTGCGAAGGAGCTTTACTTGTCGTCGATTCTGTCCAAGGCGTACAAGCCCAAACGCTTGCAAACGTTCATTTAGCCTTAGATAAAGGGCTTGAAGTGATTCCTGTTATCAATAAAATCGACCTCCCTGCAGCAGATCCAGAAAGTATAAAGAGACAGATCAAAGAGATCATTCACATAGACCCCTCAAAAGCAATTTTAACTTCTGCAAAAACGGGACAAGGAATTCATGAAGTTTTAGAAGAGATTGTCTACTCTCTCCCTCCCCCTAAAGAGCCTGAAGACTCGATTCTAAGAGCTCTTGTATTTGACTCTCACTATGACACATATAGAGGTGTAATGGTTTATGTCAGAGTCATTAGCGGGACAATTACGAAAAAGACAATGATACGCCTTATGGCTACTCAAAAAGAGTTTGAGGTTCAAGAAGTAGGTATTTTTTGTCCTAGAGAAAAGCCAACAGAGGAGCTCTACCCTGGTGAAGTAGGCTACGTACTTGCAAATATTAAAAAACCATCCGATATAAAAATCGGCGATACTATGACAGCTACTTTAAAGCCTGCTAGTGAGCCTCTTCCAGGATTTAAGCAAATCACGCCTGTCGTGTTCGCAGCTATTTATCCAGTTGATGCTTCCGATTTTGAAGCGCTAACCGATGCTCTGAATAAACTACGTTTAAACGATTCTGCCCTCACTGTAGAGCCTGAAACTTCCTTAATATTAGGAACAGGATTTAGATGTGGATTTTTAGGACTTCTTCACTTAGAAATCGTCTTTGAAAGATTACAAAGAGAGTTTGACCTCGATATTTTAACAACTGCGCCAAGCGTTCGTTATAGAGTTCACATGGCTACTGGAAAAATGGTGGAAATTGAGACACCCTCTCACTTCCCTGATCCATCTGTTGTTGATTTTGTAGAAGAGCCTTGGGTGAAATGTAACATTTTAACTCCTGCTGACTATTTAGGCTCTATTATGAGCCTTGCTCACGACAAAAGAGGAGAGCTTGTTAATACAGAAACAATTGATGGTGAAAGACTTTATCTTCACTTAAAAATGCCACTTAACGAAGTCATTACTGACTTTAACGACAAACTTAAATCTATTACCCAAGGGTACGCATCCTTTGATTACGAACACGACTCTTACATAGAAAGTGACATCATTAAACTAGAAGTAAAAGTAAATGACGAACCAATCGACGCCTTTTCTAATTTAGTGCACCGCTCCAAAGCAGAATTCAAAGGGCGCGCAATGTGCAAACGCCTTCTTGATGTGATCCCTCGCCAAATGTTTAAAGTTCCGATTCAAGCTGCTATCGGCGGGAAAATTATTGCAAGGGAGACTCTTTCTGCTATGTCCAAAAACGTAACTGCAAAGTGTTACGGTGGCGACATTACCCGAAAGAGAAAACTCTGGGACAAACAGAAAAAAGGGAAAAAGAAGATGAAGGAGTTTGGCAAGGTAAGCATCCCTCAAGAAGCCTTCATCGAAATTTTAAAAACAGATAACTCTTAAA